>Ga0070660_100003740_pt1 | contig 10517 bp, 6 predicted proteins | sample KBSC33metaG_FD_64670 | JGI IMG/M metagenome (GOLD analysis project Ga0070660, IMG submission 64670) | Corn rhizosphere microbial communities from Kellogg Biological Station, Michigan, USA - KBS C3-3 metaG | ecosystem: Host-associated > Plants > Roots > Rhizosphere > Soil ... | reverse complement strand
CTCGTCAAAAGTTTTCCGGGCGTGAAGGCGCTTCGCGGCGTGTCACTGGCGCTGCGTCCCGGGGAGGTCGTGGCCGTCATCGGCGAGAACGGGGCGGGCAAGAGCACGCTCATGAAGATCCTGAGCGGAGTGCAGCAGCCGACCTCCGGGACGATTCGGTTGGACGGCAAGCCGGTAAGCATCCAAAATGTGCGTCAGGCCCTATCGCAAGGGATCGCGATGATCTACCAGGAGCTGAATCTGGTGGACGAACTGACCGTCGCCGAGAACGTGTTCTTGGGTCGGGAGCCCACTCGGGTCGGAGCTCTGGATTTCGGGAAGATGCAGGACCTGACGCAGGGCTACCTGGACCAGGTGCACGCGCCTTTCTCCCCTCGCTCGAAGGTGGGTGACTTGTCGGTGGCGGGCAAGCAGCTTGTGGAGATCGCGAAAGCGGTGAGCGTGAACGCTTCGGTGCTGATCATGGACGAGCCGACAGCAGTGCTCAGCGACCCAGAGTCTCGGGCGCTGTTCGAGTTGATTGCAAAGCTGCGCGCCCAAGGGACGACCGTGCTGTACATTTCGCACCGGCTGGCCGAGGTCTGCGAGATTTGCGACCGCATCACCGTGCTGCGGGACGGACAGAAGATCGCGACGGTGGAAGCGAGGGGCGCGGACCCCGCGCAGTTGGCGGACCTGATGGTCGGCCGGGCGCTGCAGGACTTCTATCCGGAGAAAGTCTTCCCTGCTCAGGGCGGCCAGCCTGTATTGGAGATCGGCGGACTCGGTGAGCCGCTCACAATCGAGCCGGGGGAGATCGTGGGTTTGGCGGGGTTGGTCGGCGCAGGGCGGACGGAGTTGGCGGAGGCGCTCCTGGGCTTGCGGCCGGTCGGCACGGCACAGATCAAGATCGATGGTCTGCCGGTACGGCTCTCAAATCCCAAGCAGGCAATGCGAGCGGGAATCGCATACGTGAGCGAAGACCGTAAGCACTTCGGCCTCCACACCTCTTTAAGCGCGGTTCACAACGCGACCATGGCGAACCTGCGGTCGTATGGCCATGTTCTGAACCAGCGGAAGGAGCGGGCCACCGCCGAGGACTGGAAGAAGCGGCTGGACATCCGCGTGGGCGACCTGAACGACGCCGTTTCGAACCTCAGCGGCGGCAACCAGCAGAAGCTGTCCGTCGCGAAGTGGCTCGATACGAGGCCGCGCGTGCTGATCCTGGACGAGCCGACGCGAGGCGTCGACGTGGGCGCGAAGCGTGAGATGTACGACTTGATCCAGAGCCTTGCGCGCGAGGGCATGGCGTGCCTCGTGATCTCCAGCGACCTGCCGGAGATCCTCGGCCTGTGCCACCGAACTTACGTGATGCGTGAGAACCGAATTGTGGGAGAGCTTGGAAAAGACGAAATGACAGAAGAAGCGGTGATGAGACTGGCGGCGGGAGTGGCGGCCGCGTGAAGTGGCGCAACCTGCTCGCACAATACGGCGCGCTGTTCGCGCTGATCGTGCTGTTCGGCTACAACGTCGCGACGCGCGGCGGCGAGTTCCTGCAGCTTGAGAACCTGCGGAACCTGATCAGCCAGAACGCGGCTGTCGGCGTGATCGCGGTGGGCATGACGCTCGTGATCATCGCGGGCGGGATCGACCTCTCGGTCGGCAGCATGACCGCCATGTGCGGCGCCTTCGCAATTCTCACCGTGAACAAGCTTGCGTCCGGCCACATGAGTCCGGGTGCGATCATGGCGCTTTCGGCATTGGTATCGATTGGCATCGGCGCGCTGGCAGGGCTATTCAACGGCTTCGTGATCGCCTACGGGCGGGTGGCGGCGTTCGTCGTGACCCTCGCAGGCCTCGCCGGCTTCCGCTCGATCGCCTTGGTGCTGGGACAAGGCGGCGAGATTCGCTCTTCCCTGCCGCAGCTTCAGGACTTCGGGTTCGGAGGAGTCGCGATCCCCGGCTCGCACGGGACTGGCGGCGGACCGGTGATCCTGTATTGGAGCGCCCTGGTCTTCCTACTCGTCGCGGTCGCGACGTCGTTTGTTCTGAATCGCACGCGGTTCGGCCGCTACGTGATCGCGGTCGGCGCGAACCCGAAGGCAGCCGAGTACTCGGCGATCAACGTGCAGACGATTCGGGTCGCGGTGTTCGCCTTGCTCGGCGCTCTTGTCGGACTCGCCGCGATGCTGCAGGCCGCCAAGATGAACTCGGTCGGCACGGGTTCCGAGGGCCTCTACTACGAGCTCGACGCCATCGCCGCGGTCGTCATCGGCGGCACTTCCCTGCGCGGCGGGCGCGGAAATGTCTGGGGCACCGTCATCGGCGTGATTCTCCTGACGCTCATCACAAACATGATCAGCGCGTCGAACATCGACACGAACTGGCAGGGCCTCGTGCGCGGCATCGTCATTCTCGTGGCGGTTCTCATTCAACGCGGGCGTCCGGAAAACGAATAGCGCAAGATTTCGACTAACATAAGCGCAGGTTAGAGGGAAACCTGAATGAAGAACTGGAAACTGAGCCTACTCGCAATCGCTGCACTCGCCTTGGCCGGATGTCAAACCGGCTCCGACCATAGCTCCACCGCCTCCGGCGGAAGCGGGCCCAAGAGCGGGAAGCGCTTCAAAGTAGGCGTCTCCATCCCCGCCGCCGACCATGGCTGGACCGCCGGCGTCAAGTACTGGGCCGACCAGGCGACGAAGGCCAACCCCGACATCGACTGGAACATCCAGCAGGCCAAGAACCCGAACGAGCAGATCTCGCAGCTTGAGAACATGCAGACGCAGGGCGTCGACGCCGTCGTGATCCTCGCCACCGAATCCGCGCCGCTAACCCCCATCGCCGAGAAGCTGCACGGAGCCGGCGTCCTGATCATCAACGTCGACCGGGGCTTCACCAAGCCCGTGGCGGACGTGTTCATCGAGGGCGACAACAAGGCTTTCGGGCGCAAGTCGGCCGAATACATGGTCCAGAAGCTGGGCGGGAACGGCAAGATCGCGATCCTCGAAGGCATCCCGAGCACCGTCAACACCGACCGCGTGAGCTCCGCGATGGCCGTCTTCAAGGCCAGCCCCGGCATCCAGATCGTCGCCCAGACCAGCGGCATGTGGAACCGCCAAAAGGCCGAGCAGGAGATGACGAACATCCTCGTGAAGAACCCGCAGATCGACGCCGTGTGGGCCAGCGACGACGACATGGCCCTCGGAGCCGAGACCGCGATGAAGGCGGCGGGCCGAGACAAGAACGTCTGGATGCTCGGCGGCGCCGGCATGAAGGACATCGTCAAGCGCGTCATGGACAACGACGCCCTCTTCCCCGCCGACATCACCTACCCGCCGTCGATGATCGGCTTCGGAGTCAACACCGCCGCCGCCGTCCTGCGCGCGGGCAAGGAGAACGCGCTCAAGTACACGCCGCGCCACATCACGCTCGACGTCGACTTGATCACGCCGGACAACGCGAAGGACTTCTACTTTCCCGACTCGATCTATTGAGCCCCCGCCCCTCCCGCGGCCTTCGGCTGCCGGAGGGGCTTTTTTGTGCCTGGCCGTCGGCTACCGATCAGGAAGAACCTCTCCATCTAGGACTTTCGGCGTTACCGTGGAATGAGTCTCGATACAATAGATTCAGTTTTAGCCGAGGATTACTCCATGAACAACTTCCCTGGACGACGTTTTGGCGGCGTTAAGGCCGTCTTCCTTCTGCTTGTTGCTGCCGCCCTCGGCGTTGCAGGCTATGCGGGTTACCGCATCTTCTTCAACCGTCCGGGCGAGAGTGCAATCGCGCTCATCCCTGCGGACGCCGGCGTCGTGATGACGCTCGACACGAATCCTTCGCCCAACCAGGTTCACGCCTATCAGACCATCAGCGAGTCGCTGAAGCGAGAGGGTGTGGATGACAAAGTCAGCGAGGGCATCAGCGGCTTGCTTGGCAAAGCGGGCATTGCGCAGGAGATTCGGCAGTACGTGAAGACCTCCTTCGCTCTGGCTTTTTGGCCGCCTGACGATGAATCGAACAGCAAAGGCCACGGAGTCGTGCTGCTTGCCATCAGCAACCCGGGCGAGGTTACGCGCATCCTCTCAACGGTCGGCTCGGAAGGCCCAGATGGCACGCGCAAGCTCGACAAGGCCTCCATGGCGGTAATAGGCGACTACCTCGTCATGTCCGATGATCCCGCGATGATCGCCAAGGTCGGACGAGTGCAGCGAGGCAACGAGCCCTCGATGGCTGGCGTGCAGGAGTTTCAGCTTGCACGCGCAGACCTGCCGCAAGACGCCAACATCATGGTCTTCGCCTCGCCGTCAGCGATGAAGGCGTTCAATAAAATGGTGCCTGCTCAGGGTGCGCGAACCTTCGACGGCATGCAGTGGGCAAGCTTCGGCGCGACCTTACGAGACGACGGTCTTCAGTTCGACATGCGCGCTCCTGCGAACACCAAGGCGATGCCGGAGTTGGAGAAGCTCGCTTCCTTAAAGCCGGTGGACTCCGCAAGCTTAAGGCATTTGCCCGCAGGCGCCTACGGCTTCCTGGCTTACTCATCGCCATCGACGATTTGGGAGATGGTCTCAGACTCGGTAAAGAAGCAGCCCGGCCAGGAAGAAAAGATGACCAAGGGTCTGGAAGAATTCCAGAAAGCCACCGGCCTCAGCATTCCAGACGATCTCGTTCCGGCGTTCCGCGGAGATTTGTTGCTTGCGGCTTACCCTTCGGCGAACGGCGAGAAGAAGAGCCTGGACTTCGTGCTCGTCGCCAACAACAACAACGGGGCGGACCCGGTCGCTCTAGCCGAGAAGATGCCGGCGCTCATGGAAAAGATGAGCAAGGGCAAGGCCAAGTTCGTGAAGTCCGAAGAGAACGGCGTGACCGAATACATGCTCGCTCCGGAGGCTCAGGCCGAGATGTTGCAGTCGATGTCCGGCGGGCACCCGGTCGAGGCCACGCCTATGCCGACCGCACTCCCTTCAACGACTGCGACGCCTTCCCCAGACGAAGCGCTACCGACCACCCCCCCGGTCACCCAGCCGCAGAGCCAGCCTCCGCATGAGGTGCCCGCACCTCTGAAGGACAAGACGATCGCGTGGGCCGAGGTCAATGGCTGCGTCGTTCTCGCCAGCTCGAAGGCGATGCTCGACAAGGCAGTCGCCGCCTTCCATGGTCAGCCGACCTTGGCCGATGACGACGCCTTCAGGGCCACGCTCGCAAAGCGTGCCGGCGATCAAAGCATCTTCGTCGTGAACATGCGCCGAGTCATGGAGGGCATCCGCCCCTTCGCGACCGAGATCATGGGCAAGAACAACAACGGCCCGTCCTTCGACGACATCGCGGGCATCTTCGACACCGGTGACTCGGCCCTGTTCATGGGCGGCAAGTACAGCGGCAACGTGGCAAGCGGCACGTGGTTCATCCCGTTGAACTTCGACAAAATCGCGCAACTCGTGCATAAGGGAGCCGAGGCCAGCAAAGCCGCGCAACAGAATGCGCCGGCAATGCAACTCAAGTAGCCCCAACTACACGCCGTGCTTCTTCGGAGGCGCGGCGTGTTTCTTTGTCTTTCGGATGATCGCACCTCCACGGGAGGCAAGCATCGGCTGCCGCTTGTGCTCGAGGAACCAAGAGTAAAGGTCGTCTCGGTTGAAGACCTCGGCGATCCCATGGTTTCGACCTTCGAGCAAAGAAAGCGTCGGCTCCCCGCCCACTGCGCGAAGGCTCTTCGCCGCGGCCATCGATCCGCTCGGCGGGATGATGTTGTCTTCGGTCCCGTGGAAGATCCAGGTGGGTACGTGCGAGAGCACGTCCATCGATCCATATCGGGTCTCTGGAGCCGGAGCGCAGACCGGCGCGATCGCCGCGAACCGATTTGGATAGGCAAGCGCCGTGGCCCACACACCGGCACCGCCAAGGCTCATGCCCGTGAGATACACCCTGTCCTTGTCTCCGTTGTGCGAGGCGATCACGTGGTCCACCAGCGCGATCAGAGCATCAGGGTCGTCCCAAGCGCCACCAGAGGGGCACTGAGGCGAAATCACGATGAACGGGAAGTCCTTGTGCCGATCCACATGCCACGGCAGCCCGTAGCGCTTCAGCTTGTTCAGGTCGCTCCCGCGGCAGGATGCCCCGTGTAGGTAGAGAATGACCGGCGGCTTTTCCTCGCTCTCCTCGACACCGGACGGAAGGTACAAGAGATACCGATAGCCGCGGCCCTGCTCGGGCTTGAAGGTCTGCTCTGTTTGGGCAGGAAGAGCTAGTGAAAATGCGAGGGTGGCAGTCAAAACAAGCCAAAGTCTTTTCGCAATTCCCATGTGCCTTCCTTAGCCCCCATGTCCTGCTGCGTTCAGCGGAGTGGCGTCGCCGAGCCTGGGTGTCGCCGGCGAACGCTCACTCCATTCTAGGAGTTGCCGCAGAAGAAGTCAAGCAGGGCTGGCGCATTTGCCCGATTATTGCCGTTTCAGGTCAAGCGTTTCTTTGGCCGCTTTCCGCACCTCTTCGGGTCCGAAGGGGTCCGGCTTGTACTTGCCGGCACCGTAGAGCTCCATTTGGTCGCTGTAGTGCGGGCTCTTCGGATCATCTGAATTGCCGAACGGCAGCACGCTCCACGAACGCAGGCCCTTCGGCTCAAGCGAGACGATCATGCGAGTCGAGGAGCCGAAGTTCGCCCGAATCCAGCCCCCCGGCTGGACGGCTCCCGAGGTCGGTCGTACGGCTGAGTTCGAGTCCACGTAGTACCCGTACCCGCCGCAAGGCGCCTGCTTGTCGCCGCGCACCAGACGCAAGACCTTGCCCCAGGCCACTGCCACCGAGCCCATGTCGCTTCTAAGCTTCTTGCCGGCTTCAGCCAGCGTGCGTACGGCCGACGCGGTCTGCTCGGCGTTCCAAGCGGTGCCCAGGCCGGCAGCGCTGGCTAGTCCAACGTTGGAGCGATCTTGCTTCAGCCAAGCGAGATACAGCGCCGTTCCGACGCTGTCGACTTCGGCCCTGCCATCCCATCGCCGAAGGACTTTCACCTCTTCGGAGTTTTGGGCGCCGTAAAGCGACAACCGTTGAGCGGTTGAGTAGGCGTTCGGGATTAAGGTGTCGGTGGCATATCGCATGGCCTTTTCCGGACTGACCTTCCGATCCGCGGCCAACAGCTCGGCGAGTCGGTCGTAACGCGAGGTGTGCCCGTAGCTGGTCACGTAATTGGGCCAGAGCTTCACGATTTCGTCACCCAGCGTCGTTAGCCAGGGCGCGGAATTGCAGTTCACGAGAAGTCCGCTCTTGGGGTTTTTGGCATGAGGAAGCTCCTCAATGCTCCAAAGCTCGTCTCGCCACGCGGTGTTCGCCGCACTGCCGTCCACAGGTCTGCGCCAGTTCAAGCTTGCGTCGCGCTTCGGGAGGTGAGCATTGTATTGATAAGCGATGTTGCCGTCCACGTCCGCCGCCACGTAGTTCCACATGCTGAGGCCCGCCGGTTTTATCGCGGATCTGAACTCGTCCACGTTGCGGGCTCGCATCATTTCCAGAGCTTCGTCAAGGGCGTGGAAGTCCCCCACAGGCGCAAATCGAACTGCCATCGTGCTGAGCGGGATCATAGGCCCCCAAGCGGTGAATTTCCCCGACTGCTTGAAAGTAGTCAGCTTGCCGTCCTGCAGATAGTTCAGGTCGAGCGTCTTCGATTGAAAGTCGCGCCACTGGCCGTGGAAGCTGTACTGCTTTGAGTTAGCCGGATTGGTCTTGACCTGATACACCGTGACGAGTGCCGGGTCGTTGTTCGTCACGCTCCAGGCGATACGATCCGAGTGCCCGGCGATCGCCGCCGGGAGGCCCGGAATGCAGATCCCCCGGAACTTGATGCCGCCAGCATAGAAGCCGAATTCCTGCCAGACGATGCCGTTCTCACCCTCGAGTCCAAGGTGCGGATCGAGGGAGAGGATCGGATGCCCCGTGCTCGTGCGCTTGCCAGAGATCGCGAACTGGTTGGAGCCGACACCGACCCCGAGCTGTCCTTGGAGCTCCTGCAAGGGGAAAGCGATGTTGGCGAGCTGCGTCAGTGCCAGCACATCAACAATCGTAAAAGGCTGAATCCATGAAGGCAGCTGGCTTCGGTTCTCGGCAAGGAACTTGTTCGCCCCGTCGCAGAAGGCTTGCAGGATCGCGCGCTTGTCGGGTGCCAGCTTCGGCTCGTAGGCGATCGCGGCGTCCTCTAGGCCGATGCCGCGCAGAACGCCGTCCTGCAGCAGAGTGCTTTGCCCCCGCACCTCTGCCAAGCGGCCCCGCGCGAGCTTGTAGCTCTCGGCCATGCGAACCGCGAACTCCTTTGCCTGCGCGTAACCCAGCGCATACATGCCGTCGTCCAGCCGATCGGCGATCACGCTTGCGACGCCATATGCGTCCCAATAAATGTGCGCGGTTGAGGATCCGCTTTGGCTCGACTGAGTTCGGCAGCCGCAAAGCAGCAGGCTTGCGAGGGCGAAGGCGCGAAAGGGCCGCATGCCCTAGGTTAGACGATCAGAGCCCGCCGGCTTCCTCTTCGGAGATCGGCCGCTTGTTTCGGTTAAGTCGCTTCATTGCTCGATCGAGGTAGTCAGTCTCGGATATACCGAATGCCCTCGTCAAGTAATAGTAAATCCAGGCACAGATCAGACATCGCAGCAAGAAGACGACAAACATCGCAATGCGAGCCTGCGGGTGGAAGATCTCCAGCATTCCGAAGGCAATTGCACCCATGACCACAGCCGCTATCGCACTCTTGGCGAAGGTCAACAGAATGTCCTTCAGCTGCAGGGAGCCGACCTCTTGCTCCAGCCCAAAGTAAAGGGCGATCGCCAGCAGAATGGCAGCGATGTTCGTCGCCCAGGGTAGCGCGGTGTAGCCGAATTTCGACTCGCTCCCAAACCAGCACATGAGGATGAACAGGGCAGTCATGACCGTGCCGATGATCACCGGCTTTAGCGTCTTGTGCAATGAGAAAAAGCCACGCATCAGCACCGGCTGCACGCACCACGCGGGGATTCCGATGCAGAAGATGCGTAGCGCGACAACAACCCGTCCAAGGTCCGCGGCATTGGCAGCCTTCCCATAGCCGTACACCAGGTGCACGATCTCCGGAGCAAGCGCAAAGAGAATCGCGGCTGACGGCAAAGCAAGGTAGAGCACCGTCCGCAACGTCTGGGATGTCTGGAATCGGTACTTGTCCATCTGCCCCGTCGCGAAGAACGCGCTGAGGGCGGGAAACGCAGCGAGCGCCAGCGATTGGCCGAAAATGCCAAGCGGCGCCTGCATCAGGTTGTTGCTAAGCGTCATCACCGTGTTCGTCCCGAGCTCGTAGGCTGAGGCGAACTTCTGGGTGATCAGCGCGGCCACGCTCGGTAGTGAGAAGCCGAGGATGACCGGCAGCAGCAATCGGAAAAACTTCTTCACGCCGGGTGCTTGGAAGTCGAGCGACGGGCTGAAGTGGCCGCCCAAGCGGACCATTACGAGAACCGGAACGAGCAGATTGCCAAAGATCGCACCGATCAAGGCACCCCAGCTCATGCCAGCGATGCCGATGCCGATCCAAGGTCCTACAAGAGACCCAACGATGATCCCGACGTTGTAGATGTTCGGCGCCACGCCGGGCGCCGCGAACTTGTTGCGGGCGTAAAGAGTGGCGAGCAGCACGGACCCTACCAAGAACGCGAACTGGGCCGGCAACATGATCCGGCTCATGAGCACGATCTGCTGCATGTCGTGGGCGTTAAGCGGCGTGCCGTCAGCATGAGTCTTGCCCGCCGACATGAATGCAGCGATCTGTGGGGCAAAAATCCACGCGACCGCGATCAAGACCGTAACCAGCAGCGCACAGAGTGTCGTCACGACGCTAAAGACCTTCCAAGCGTCCCGCTCCCGGTCAGTGTGCAGGAACTCGCTAAAGATCGGGATGAAGGCCGAACTGAGGCCGCCTCCCGCGATCAAGAAGAAGATCGTGTCAGGAATCGTAACGGCAATGCGGTAGGCGTCGGTATCGAAACCGATCCCAAACTGCCGCGCCATAAAGGTGTCGCGCAGGAGCCCGAGAATGCGGCTCAGCAGCAGCGAGGCCATCATAATGCCGCCCGCTCGTGCGACGGTGGCGCCCTTGGAGGGCGGGGTTGGAGCGGTTTCGGCCAAAGCGGTTTATTAAACCAGCCTTGACCGCCATTGGTTTCACTTGAGCGGAATGCGAGCAATTCTGGAGGGACGCGCTCCGTCGCGTCCGAGCGGTCCCGGACGCACCGATACCCTCCATGCCAAAATGACAGGGTTGCCCACGCTCGCCAAACCCTTCCAGATCGGCGACAAGCTTTCGATCTGGCCGCCGCTCCTCCTGGCGCCGATGGAGGATGTTACGAACCTGCCCTTCCGGCTCATCGCGAAGCGGATCGGCGGGCCAGGGCTGATGTTTACGGAGTTCGTCAGCGCGATGGCGATCCACTATGGGGCCACAAAGACCTTCCGCAAAATGCGAATCGCCGATCAGGAGCGGCCGCTTGGCATCCAAATCTTCGGCGGCGAACTTGACGTCATGGCGGAGACGGCCC
>Ga0070660_100003737_pt1 | contig 10517 bp, 9 predicted proteins | sample KBSC33metaG_FD_64670 | JGI IMG/M metagenome (GOLD analysis project Ga0070660, IMG submission 64670) | Corn rhizosphere microbial communities from Kellogg Biological Station, Michigan, USA - KBS C3-3 metaG | ecosystem: Host-associated > Plants > Roots > Rhizosphere > Soil ... | reverse complement strand
ATTCTTCAAATTCTTCAAGTGTAATTTTGAATTTCTTAAAATTTCTTAAATCAAAATGCGCATTTAATAAAGTATGCATTCCTTTGATGTAATGGCCCGTTTCAACGGTTATCATTGCATTGTCAGCCTTAAAAAGATCAATCCATTTTTGGCTATATTTATAATACATCATAAAGTCCTGGCGAATAAATGCAAACCAGCAGTAGCTCTGGTACAAATAGAGTTTTTCATAAAACCCTTGAATAGCATTTACATCAGCAGGCAAAGAATTTTTGAAGAATTCTTTTACGTCTTTTTCATCTTCTTCGTTTCTGGCGTGTCCGTTTTGTACATACCATCTGTATAACAATAAAGCCAGGTTGGAGAGTTTTGTTACCCTGTCAATATGTTTACTTATTTCCAGGGCTTCGTTAGTAAGTAATTCAGTTTTTTCAAGCGTACTTCTTGTGATATGTAACGTTTCAATTTTTTTTTCGAGAGAAATTGCTTGAACCAAAAAATTCTTTTTTTGATTGATCCTGGCCATCTCCTTTGCTTTTTCCAGTATATGCAGGCTCTGAATTTTTAATCCTTTATTATAAAGCAGTCGTGCATTGTCAAGCTGTTCACTCAGTTTCAGATCTATATTGTCGTTTGTTTTTAATAACCGGAGGCTGGCAAGCAATTGCTTGTAAAGGTGTGTTTTTAAGTTAGAGAATTGTGGCCGGGTAAAATCTTTCAATGTTCTTAGAAGAAATTTTTCATCATAATCCGAAAGCTTTTCCATTGCATCGAATAACCGGATAATCTTAAGATCTTCTTTGGACGAACTTCTCTTTATATATAACTTAAAATGCCTTTTCTCAGACTTCTCCAGTGAATGTATTAATTGAAATAACGTATCTGATAAATGGTTGGACATCAGTTTTTTTTTGTTTAAACCTTTACTGGCAAAGGCCTTATAAAATATTTAATCAACTTTGCCGTTATATAATTTATAGTATCTTAATTATTCTAAATGTATGTAAAATCTACTTTTGTACCACAAAGAAATAATAAAATTGAAAAGAAGAATTAAGAGGAGTATTAATTTCTAAGGATCTTTTCATTATAAGCTGTACTACAGCGCAAAAATTAACAATTAAAGATTCTCATATCAAGCAATCGAAAAGGGCCGTTCTGTTTCTACAGAAGGGCCTATTTTTTTAGAGCGTGAAAATAATCATTTTTTGGAAACAGCGCATTTTTTTCAATCGAAACCTGTATTTTTTAATCAATCATTTACCTAAAAAGGCTTTAAATTTTCAAAGGCATTTAAAGCCTAAATATTTAATTGCGGGATTACAAAAAAACAAAAGTGATAATTTTTTAAACGTGTGATATTCTAAACTGCTATTTTCTTATTTTTTTTTAGAGATAGCCTTGCAGTTTCAGAGAAAATGTCAATACATTTTTTCCAATAAAAAGCTTTCTTAAACGACCGCATTGTTTTAAACTGATCATCTTTACTTTCATCATAAAAAGAAAATTTAATATCGGAAATAGCTTCATTTTCAAATCTGCAATGCAAAGATATTTTGCTGATATGGCTTGTGGTTTTATTTCGGTCTTTAATTAAATTACAACTCAAAATATTTTCCATATCAATCAAATGAAATTTCCATTTTGAGGACCGGGTATCAAGAAAAACTAATTTGAAATTAAGCCTGTCAATTCCGATCATGTTTTTGCGTATGACTTGTTTTTTATCTATCGCAAGATTATTTTGAATTGAAAAATCTTCAAACTTTTTCATCAGTATTCCCTTTTCTTTCGTCGTTTTGTTTACTTTAATCCACACAGCAAAAATCACAATCATTACAAGGATGAGAATAATAAAAAAGACGATATAATATGAGTAATTCATGATTGTAATTTTTGATGCGATGTTTTAAGGAAGGTTTGAGTTGCTAACTTCCATAATTTTAAAATCCCTTTTACCCGCCGGTACCTCCCAGCTTACTTGCTGGCCTTTCCTGAAGCCAATCAATGCGGTACCTATGGGCGCCAGTACAGAAACTTTTTTTTGCTTAATGTCAGCTTGTTGGGGCAAAACAATAGTTATCTCCAGGTCTCTTTTCGTATGGAGATCTTTTACAGTTACGGTCGAATTCAGACGAACCACATCAGCCGGGAAATCTTCAGGATCTACGATTTGGGCTTTTTTTATTTCTTTGTACAACTTGCTGAAATTTTCTTTTTCGTTTACCTGCATTCCGTGCAGGTTTTTGATGTAACTGTTTAAAATTTCAAAATCTTCTTTTACAAGAATTACATCGTTGACTTCTAAGGTTATTGTTGACATAGTTATAAATTTTTATTGTTAATAGATTATTTGTTAGAAAAAAATTCGTGTGATTGATAAAATGATTTCTTTATCGAAAAAATGAAAAAAATAGATTAAAAAATGCGGAAGAATCCCCGTAACCTTTAAATATAGTACGGGGAAAAAGATTCTAAGACTATTGGTCTTGGATACAAAAATAGATTTAAGAGATAGGTTTCTGTTAAATTGATATTACGATTACGATCAGGTACACACATGCCTCTGGTATGTAAAAAAAAGTCCTGTATGTAATTTGTCAATCGCATGTTAAATAAAAATACAAAATTAAATGGAACCATCCAAAACCTTTTTCATTTTTGGGAAATGATTTAATAATCTTTAACGAATCAGGGTGTTTCACCTGTTGTTTTGTCTAAACGAAAATCTTTGCTATTAGTTGCTTTACTGTTCTGAAATAAAAATTTATTTTCCTAAAACCTGTTCCGGATACTTTGAATGAATTTTTCTATTCCTTGCCGTATGCTTGTTGCAGAACTGGTATGGTTATTTACGAGTATTGAAAACAACAGTAATTTATTTTTTTTCGTGTACAGGTAACCGCTTAAAGCTACTACGCCATTTAATGTTCCGGTTTTCACAAAAATATAACCACTGTCTGACCGATAATAGTTACTGATAGTTCCGGTACCGCCTGTCGGTAAAATATTTTTTATTCTTTCCATTCCAAAGTCGTTTTTCATTTTGTTAAGGATAAAAATAAAATCCTTCGGAGTAAATAAATCATACCGGCTCAATCCTGAACCATCTACCCAGTGAGGTTTCTGAGGCATGTTTTTATAATCAGTAGCCAATAACGTGTCAATAACTTTTCGATCATCCATAGTGCCTATTAGCCGTTGGCTTACCATTAGTAAACTTTGTTCTGCAAAAAAATTATCGCTTCGGTGCATCATTATTCTCAACAAAGAATCGGTCGGTTGTGAATGAATAGTCCCATTTAATTCTCCGCTAAAATTATTGACTTCCGTTACGTCCGTATGTAGTGTGTCTTCTAATAAATTTACCAGTGTTTTTACATCCGGAGTGAAAGGTATTTGGGAATGTTTTGTCGTTCCGTTTTCAAAGCTAAAATCATTGAAATCCCATGGCCGGCTTACCTCATAGCCCGTGGATAGACTTCCTTTTATCACAGATTGCTTCTGAAAATATGACGGCAGAAAGGAAAGTGTATGATCATTTATCCAATCCACCCGAACCGTATTCCCGTGAAAAGGAAAAGCGCTCCTCTGTGCCATATAATCGTCGAGATAATCGCCCCAGCTCCAGCCGCTTCCTAAATAATTATTGAATTGAGGATTGATAATTTGGATATGCCGGTACTTTTTTAAAAAATTAAAAACGGGGTTATTTGTAAAGTCACTATGCAAAAAAGATGGATCGCCCATTCCTTTTATAATTACGGTGCTGTCATTAATCTGTTGGTAAACAATCCCAACCAGGCTGTCTCCCAGGTATTTCATAACCGCATAACAAGTAGCCAGTTTGGTGTTACTTGCCGGTGTAAAATATTTTTCATCCTGGTAACTATACCAATATTTTCCGCTTTCAGGTTCATAAATGCTGATGCCAGTGTGGGCCGGGATAAAAGCAGGATTATTTAAAAGATATTTTTTTGCAGGGCCATTTATCTTTTTTGAAACGGAACAGGAAGAAAGTAAAATAATTGCGGCGATAATTTTAAAAGGAGTTAATATTTTCATCAGTTCAAATTACTGATTATTTATTTTTAGGGCAGTAATTTTTTTGTATAGTTCTTTTTCTTACATCATTTATGTCAATTTATGAGAATGTTGACTTAGTATCTTTTATAAAATATTAGGGCTTTAAAATATTAGTACATGGAAATGTAAATGCGATTGACATTAACTATTTATTAAAGACTCATTGGCTTAGATTCGTATTTTAATTTTCTATTTTCACCTGATTATTAAAGTGCCCTTTTATGAAAAAAGCGATTTTTCTTTTATTAATTCCTGTATGTTTTCATGCCTTTGCGCAGGATCATAATGATAATTCGGATGTAAAAAAACAAGGTTTCCCATTGTATAAGTTATTTACCGGTGGAAGCGCCGCTCTCGGTTTTTCAAATGGGTCAACTGTGTTAGGCATTACTCCCCAATTTGGAATGAGCGTAACAGATTGGCTTGATGCAGGCGTTAACTTTAATCTTAATTATATATCTCAAAGAGATTATTATTCACCTGCTAAAATCAGGCAAACTACTTACGGGCCGGGTGCTTTTGTAAGGATATTCCCGGTAAATTTTTTATTTGTGTCTGCTCAGTTCGAGCATAATTTTATTAAACAGAAAAATATTTCAGGCAATGGCGCGATCCCCAATCAACAATTTAATTACAGCGCCAATAGTTTATTACTGGGAGCCGGCTATGCAGGTGGAAGGCAACGAGGCAGTAACACTTATTATTTTCTGTCAGTATCCTGGGATGTTCTTGGGGAAGCCAATTCACCCTATATTGATTTCTATGGAAGGAGTACTCCGCAGATTCGCGCCGGGTATAATATAGGCTTATTTCAGAAAAGGTTCCGATAATAAATTGATCAAATACTTCTTTAGTTTCTTCGATTATTTTATTACGACCGTAGCGCCCAAGACTTCTAATCCTACACTATCAGTGCCTTTTGGGGCAAAATATTTAGTTTTAAAGTCTTTGGATTCTCCGGGGCCAAGCGTTTCGTAAATCGTCTCTTTGTCAGTTTCTAACAAGGCTTTTGTTTTTGAATAAAAAGATAATTTTATATCCAAATCTTTAAAAACTGCAATTGTAGCATTGTTGCTAACAGTACCTTTCACAACTGTTTGACCAAGAATATTTTTTTTATTATTTCCTTTTATCCTCAAAAAATATTGAGGATTCTTTTGTTCTTTTTTTAATAAATCTTCTTTTGTGAGCTCGTAGCTTTCTTTTTCAGATTTTGCTTTGGTGTCACTGTTTGCAGAGCATGCACAAATAATAATGGTGGGAATAAACACTAAAAAGAAATATTTTTTCATCAGTATGATATTTTAAAATGAAAAGTAAATAAAATATACATGAAAAAAGACTAAATATTTCTTAACGAAAAAATATCTGGTTACGCTTCTGTTCCCAACCATAAAGCGCCACCGATACTATTACGCAATGCCCCGGTTACGGACGAAAGAACAGTGTATTGTTCGCGCCATCTTAAAACCCCAAGCAAAGCCATTATCAAAGCTTCTTTATAAATGACTACATCATCTTCAGGAACATAAATTTCAAAATTGATTTCCTGGAGCTGGTTAGAGATTCTGTCAATCAAAAATTTATTAAAAGCGCCGCCCCCGGTTATCATTAGCTTTTGAATATCTGTTTTTGAGAATTGGGATTCAAGCGAATTTTTTACCTGGATGGCAATGTGTTCCGTATAGGTGCAAAGCGAATCTTCCGTGCTTAGATTGAAATTTTTTATTAAAGGATAAATCGTGTCAGTCCCAAAACTGTTTGCCAAAGATTTTGGGTAGTCAAGATTATAATAATCCAATGCATTTAATTTTTCCAGGAGAGCTTCATTTATTTTTCCGGTGGCAGCCATTTTCCCGTCTTCATCGTAAGGTTTATTTTTTTCAGCGGCAAGCATATTTAAAACCCGGTTGGCAGCGCAGATATCAAAAGCAATTATTTCTGTAGGGACTAAAGAGGAATCACCGTTATTTCCTTGTTTACTGTTAATAGAGATATTTGCTATGCCACCAATATTTAAGAAATAATTGTAATCTCCAAATAATAGTTTTTCTCCCAAAGGCACTATTGGTGCGCCCTGGCCACCGAACGCGATATCCATTGAGCGTAAATCGCTCACCACCGGAAGCTGAGTTTGAGCTGCTATAGCCGCGCCATCTCCTAACTGATGTGTCATTCTTTTTTCGGGGAAATGGAAAGTAGTATGCCCATGAGATGCTATTAAATTAATCTTATGGTGTAGCTGAAATTTTTCAATAAATTCATTTACCATTTCCCCTGAATATCTTCCATAATCTGTATGCAATAGTTGGTATTCTTTTGCGGAAAGATGAACGGCATTCTGTAATTTTTGGGCCCATTTTTCATCGTAGCCAATACATCCGGCACATTTTATTTCATAATTCCATTCTCCTGCTTTTTCACTGAATTCTACATAAGCTATGTCGAGGCCATCAAGGGAACTTCCACTCATCAGACCGATAACATTGTAAATCATAAAGATAAATTCCTGTTTTAATTTTTTTGGATCCGATAAATATCAGATTTAGATTTGTTCAAATTTATAACTTTAAATATTGGCGCTTATCTTTAAAGTTTCTAAAAATCAATTCATGGTAGTAAATCTTAGCGACAACCATTCTTTGGTAAGCAATTGGTTAAGCGAACTGAGGAGTTTGGAGGTACAAGTTGACCGGCAAAGATTTCGTAACAATCTTGAGAAGGTTGCAGAAGTATGCGCTTATGAGATTAGCAAAAAATTACCGTGGGTAGAAAAAGAAATTACCACACCTTTAGGAATATCTACCTGTAAAGTTTTAGAAAAGCAACCTGTATTGGCCACTATTTTGCGCGCAGGACTTGCAATGCATAATGGATTTCTCAATTACTTTGATAAGGCGGACAATGCTTTTATCAGCGCTTACCGCAAACACAAATCTGATGGAAGTTTTGAAATAAGCCTTGATTATATTAGCTGCCCCGAAATGGAAGGACGCGTGGTAATTATATCGGACCCAATGCTTGCAACCGGCGCCTCCCTGGTAAAAACTTTGCAATTTATTCGTGAAGCGGGTAATCCTTCAGAGATTCATATCGCATGCGCGCTTGCCTGTACAGTTGGTATTGAATACGTATTGCGCGCTGAACCCAAGGCTATGATCTGGTGCGGAGATATTGATGATGAATTAACAGCCAAAGGTTACATTGTTCCAGGCCTCGGTGATGCCGGCGATTTGGCTTATGGTGTAAAAGTTCAAATGTAATAAACCTGCGTTTTTTAAATATTGATTTTAATAATCTGTAAAAAAATCGATAACCTTAGCTTATCTTTAATCTACCGAATTTTCTTAAAAAATGAAAAAGACCACTGCTTTCCTTAATCTGTTTTTGAGTATATCATTTTTTGCAAATGCTCAGGATCCCCATTTTTCTCAATTTTTTGCTTCTCCACTTACGCTTAACCCGGCTTTTACAGGAAAATTTGATGGTACGGTAAGAGTTGCCGGAAATTATCGTAATCAATGGCCGGCATTCAATAATGTTTATACTACCTCGACTATAAGCGTGGATTTTGATATTTTAAAAAATAAGCTTCCTGATTATGACAGGTGGGGAGTTGGAATCATTGCGCTTACCGATAAAGCTGGCAGCGGGGTGCTAACCAGTAATTATATCGGGCTATCTACTTCTTATCAAAAAGCCCTGGATGAAGATGGCTTTAAGCAAATAGGAGCGGGCTTCCAGGGATCTTATGGGCAAAAAAGATTAGACAATACTAAATTATACTTTGAAGATCAGCTTACCCCATTTGGATTCACCGGCGTTACCCAGGAAGTTTTTCAATATCAAAATTTGAATGTAAATTACTTAGATGTAAATGCAGGATTATTATATTCAGCTTCGACTAATGAAAGTAATAATTTTTACCTGGGCGCTTCTATGTATCATATTAATCGTCCACACGAGAGTTTCCTGGGAGCAAGTTGGAATGTAGCTCCAAGAACCACGGTGAGCGCCGGAGGATATTTTCCGGTTTCTGATATACTTACACTACATACCAGCGGTATATATCAATACCAGGCTGGTGCCAGCGAACTTGTGTTCGGAGGCGCTTTGGCTGCACCTATAGACGACCAGAGTGAAAATCCATCTAATGTTTATGCGGGCTTGTGGTATCGGCTGAATGATGCACTTATTCCTTACGTAGGGCTGGAGTTCTCCGGGTTTAGGATTGGTACGAGTTACGATGTAAATATCTCCGGATTGAAAGCTGCCTCTCAGAGCAGGGGCGGGATGGAAATCTCCTTAATTTACGTAAAGAAACCGGCAGGATTCAAGGGCATCCCTTGTCCTAAATTTTAAGAAATCAGCTGAATTTTATTATTATTTTTTAAAAGGAAGGAAAATATTTGGTATCAAAAATGCCTAAGAGTATCTTTGCCGTCCTTTAAACAGAATGGCGCGTTGGTCAAGGGGTTAAGACGCCTCCCTTTCACGGAGGAATCACGGGTTCGAATCCCGTACGTGCTACAAAAGCTTTTCAATTATTGAAAGGCTTTTTTATTTATGGTGACAGTTTATGTTTTGTTAAGTTCAAAAGATAATGCTACATATGTTGGGATGGCTTTAGATGCACTTAAAAGATTAAAGGAACATAATTCCGGGAAAAACCGATATACTAAAGCTCATCTTCCCTGGAAAATAATTTATACGGAAGAACATCCTGATTGGGTTGCAGCAAGAATCAGAGAAAAATATTTGAAATCGACTGCCGGAAAAAATTGGTTGAAAAAATACTTTCACGGAGGAATCACGGGTTCCCTGCCTGCTTGACGCAGTCAGGCAGGGAATCCCGTAAGTGCTACAAAAAATTATATCAGTCCTGTACTCCAGGACTTTTTTTATTTATAGTGACAGTTTATGTTTTATTAAGCTTAAAACCCAATAAGGTTTTCAAAGTACTCTTACTAAAGATATCAATCTTATAAAAAGGCTTTTCTTAGGTGTCTGGCCACTTCAAGTGGCCTTACACCTAAAAGAAAACGGAAACGAGTAAAAAACAAATTAGAGAACAGGGTTTATCATTTTTTGTTGGTTTACTGCATTGAGAATTTCAAAAGGCATCGTTGCAAACGGTTGGAGAAGTTATGTGAAAATTATTTTGAACATTCTGCGGATAGGTATTGGAAATATTTGAAATGCTGCATCAAATCCTTCATTTGAACGAACAAAAGTTCGCTTCTTCTCAATTATCTTTGCAAAATGCTGTCAGTAAGTAATCGCGGCAAAATAATGCCGGCATCTCCTATCAGAAAATTGGTTCCCTTTGCTGAAGAAGCAAAGAAGAGAGGAATCATTATCTACCATTTGAATATTGGACAGCCCGATATAGAAACGCCGCCACAAATTTTGGAGGCTGTACGCAAGTCTGATTTTAAGATACTGGAATACAGCCATAGTGCAGGTAATGAAAGCTATAGAAAAAAATTGGTGGAGTATTACCGCTCTGCAAATATAAATGTGGATCATAATGAAATTATTGTTACCACAGGGGGAAGTGAAGCAATTCTCTTTGGATTTATGAGTTGCTTTGATGTAGGTGATGAAATAATAATTCCCGAGCCCTTTTATGCAAATTATAATGGGTTTGCAGTGGCAGCGGGTGTCGTTGTGAAGTCCATTACATCAACTATTACCAGTGGATTTGCATTACCTCCAATTGAAGAATTTGAGAAAATGATAACTCCGAAAACTAAAGGTATTCTTATCTGCAATCCTAATAATCCGACGGGCTATTTATACAGCAAAGAAGAAATGGAAGTGTTGAAAAAAATCATAAAAAAACACAACCTGTATTTAATTTCTGATGAAGCTTATCGTGAATTTTGTTACGAAGGAGAGCATTTCAGTTCTATGCAATTAGAAGGCGTCGAAGAAAATGTAATTTTAATGGACACTATTAGTAAACGCTACAGCGCTTGTGGAGCCAGGATTGGAGCTTTGGTGACGCGTAATAAAGAAGTGTTACAAACGGTTATGAAATTTTCTCAGGCAAGATTAAGCCCACCCGGTTTTGGACAAATTCTAGGTGAGGCTGCGGTTAGTTTGCCTTCAGATTATTTTGAAAAACCAAAAGCTGAGTATCGACTAAGGAGAGACACAATTGTAAAAAGATTAAATAACATTCCGGGAGTATTTTGTCCTAATCCGCGTGGCGCTTTTTATGTTATGGCTTCATTGCCCGTTGATGATTCCGAAATATTTTGTCAATGGCTGCTGGAGTCTTTTAGTTATAAAGGTGCTACTCTCATGATGGCTCCCGGGTCTGGTTTTTATGGATCGAAAGGCCTTGGCAAAAATGAAGTACGCCTTGCTTACGTAATAAATGTAAAGGCTATAAATGATGCTATGGATTGCCTGGAAGTAGCTTT
>Ga0070660_100003733_pt1 | contig 10522 bp, 3 predicted proteins | sample KBSC33metaG_FD_64670 | JGI IMG/M metagenome (GOLD analysis project Ga0070660, IMG submission 64670) | Corn rhizosphere microbial communities from Kellogg Biological Station, Michigan, USA - KBS C3-3 metaG | ecosystem: Host-associated > Plants > Roots > Rhizosphere > Soil ... | reverse complement strand
TCTCATATATTTTGGGGGGGAACCTATAGCTTAAAGCCACCTGACGTAACGATACCCATGAGTTTTTCTTGATCCAATAGTCAGATACTCCCGTAGAAGAAGAACCGTAACGGTAATAAAATTGAGGAGCGTGGGTAGGTTCTACATATCCTTTATCATAAGCTTGCTTATAGGTCAATCCACCCACATCTACACTTGATCCATCGGCTTGTGTAACGGTTTGACCTTGAGCAAACACCCCAACAGGAATCATACCATCATCGTACGACACTCCATTGTATTTACTGGTCCAGGTAATACCACCATGACTCGCGTCTCTCCCTGCCAGCGTGTTCGCCAATGCTCCCGTGTGCGTACCAAAGCGATACGAGGCCATCACAAAATCTCCACCTATTTTGGTATCAATCATTACATTCAGACTAACATTTTTATAAGTGAAGGTGTTAATCCATCCACCCCTGAACTTTGCGTTGATATCTCCAACATCCTGCCACTGATTGCTTCTTGCCGGAAAAGCAGCTCTCGCATCACTACGCCAGGCCAAAACGGGCATGCCATTTTTAGGATCGGTAATATTATTTCCATTAGCATCCTTAGCCTGGTATGTTGTTGAGTGAATCTGTGTACGTAAAGTTCCATACGATTTGCCAACAACCGCCCAGGTACTGATTTCTGCAATATCTGCACCCAGGTTAAATTCGGTGCGCCCGGGATATAAATCAACAATTAAATTCGTGTTTCTTGAGTAGGTTGCAGATGTATTCCATGAAAAGTTTTTCGTTTTAACCGGTGTGGCATCAATGGCTAATTCAATTCCTTTGTTTTGAATGTTACCGGCATTGATAAGAATAGAGCCGACGCCTGATTCTGGTGGGGTGCCAATATTCAAAATCTGGTTTTTGGTATTATCCTGATACAAACTCAAATCGAAACCTAATCTGCTGTTAAGAAACCGCATTTCCATTCCAATTTCCTTAGAAATTTTTCTTACAGGCTTTATGTTTGCCTGCAATACAGCATTAGAATTATAGGTAGAAATCGGTACATTACCTCCATTGGCAGTTGTAAATCCATTGAAAGCATAGCCCGGATTAAGATTAAAAGGATCTGTATCTCCCCCAAGCGCTGCAATATTTGTTCGCAGTTTACCAAAAGTTATCCAGGAGGGCAAATTCTTAAATGTTTCTGAAAATATCCATGACAAACTTGCTGCCGGATAGTTATAAAAATTATTACCGCTACCATTAGTATAAGTAAGCGCTGAAGACCAATCTCCCCGAAAAGTTCCCTGCAAATACAACATATTCTTATAAGAGATATCGGCGCTGGCATATAATGAATTAAAATTCTTTCTGCTCAAAACACCGCCGGTAGTTATTTGGGGATTAACAGAGTTAGCAATGAAAAAGCCCCCGGGATAATTTAAGCCTCCATCTGTGGAACTTGATTCAAAATCAATCTTATTCCGCTGCGATTCCGCGCCTATGTATCCATTAATGCTGATATCTTTGTTGATGTCTTTATTCATCATCAGCATAGCTTTTAACAGGTTACTTTGCTTATTTTTAAACCCAAGGCTATAGGAACCTCCCGAGAAATTGAGCCCTTCGCCCAATTCTGAATTTTCCGTTTTAGTATAAATGTTATTAAAGTTGCCCTCGAGTATTAGTTTTGCCCAATCTGCCAGCTTAACAGTAACGGCAATTCTTCCTCTGACCAACTGTTCATCTTGTACGTAGTTATTATTATAAAGTGAATACCAGAACCTGGCTTCAGGCACTTTATTAGGCTCATTCGGATTATTGGGATCAGGTACACCTCCTAAAATGCTCGTGTACTTATCTTTCTGCATCCAGTATTTGGTGTCGTAGTTGCGTGGTAACACCCATGTGTACATGTGGCCTATATTGAATGATCCAAACGCATCTAAACCACCCAGGCGTGGCGGGTTTTTTCCATTAAAGCTGGAATAAGCCACGCTCGCATCCACGCTTATAGATTTATTGAAGGTATGTGTAGCCCGCAGATCAAAGGCGTCTTTTACCAGCTTATTATTTCGCGCTACACCTTCTGCATCATTGTGATTATAAGATGCTCTGAAGGTTGATTTGTCAGTACCGCCGTCTAATGCGATATTAATATTGTTACCCATACCGGTTTGAAAGGCTTGCAAAAAGTTGTTAGGCTGAGGGAGGTACTTTGTTTGAGTACCATCATAGTTCGTTACTACCTGGCCTTCCATCCGCGGCCCCCAATTTTCCAACTCCCTTCCCGTTTGATGGTCAATATAGGGCTTCCCCGTAACCGGGTCTATAGGAAAAACTTTTGTTGTCCAGCTATCCGATTGATAATTCGGATCCCTGTTATCCGTAAAAAAAGCTCCTACAGTTCCACCGCCGTATTCATTCTGAAAATCAGGTCCGGAATAAGGTTTGGAAAAACTGAACGCGTCATTTACAGTAACGCCAATTCCTTTTCTTGCCGAACCTTTTTTGGTAGTGATAAGTACCACTCCATTAATAGCTCTTGTACCGTACAAAGCCGCGGCTGCCGAACCTTTAAGAATAGATACCGATTCAAAATTATCCATGTTGAGATCCTTAAGGTCGTTGCCAAAATCGCGGCCTGTGCCATTGAAAATATCATCATCCATTATCACCCCATCTATTACAAATATGGGCTGGTTGTTGGTGCCAAGGGTAGAATTGCCTCTTATAAGAATCTTGGAATTTCCAAATAAGCCGCCGGCGCCCTGATCTATCTGAACGCCCGCCACTCTTCCGATTAATGAATTGACCGGATTAACTTCATTGGTCTTAGCTAAATCATCACCTTTTACTTCAGTAATAGAATATCCAAGCTGTCTTTTTTGTTTGGAAATTCCGAGCGCTGTTACTACTACTTCCTGCATAGTGCCGGTACCGCCTTCCAGTTCAATGTTCAGAACGCTATTCGTCCCTACAGCCACCTCTTTCGCTTCATAGCCAACAGAACTTATCACAAGAATCTCGTTAGGCCCTTTTACAGAAATCCTAAAATTACCATTCAAATCCGTAGCCACACCTGTGGGTGTACCTTTAATGAGTACCGAAGCATTAGTCACCGGAGCGCCTTTATTATCTTTCACGGTTCCCGTTATTTGTCTTTCCTGCGCAGTAACAATTGTTACACTGAAAAACAGCGCAAGAAAAAGGAATAATTGTTTTGATTGTTTCATCATGGCATTTTAGTTTTTAGAGTTTTTAAGTAGCTTAATCCCTTGTTTAGCACCAATTTAATTTTAATGCTACTTTTTGTCTTAAAGCTCACGTTACTTTATTCGTTTCAATAAGTATTATGGCATCCACCATACTTTTACATTTGAATTATTACCACCCATTTTCGAAATTTGTGCGTTGTAATTATCTGAATTATTCACTGCTTCGTCCTGCGCGTAAGGCAATCTGTAAAAAGTAGTATTGGAAGAAGGTGGATTGCTATTGGGATCCACAGGTGTATTGCCTGTTCTTCTCCATAAATTATATGCAAGCCATGGTTGTCTGAAAAAAGAAAGCCATTCCTGCGCATAAATCTTTTTAAGAGCATCTGCACTGCTACCGCTAAATGCAACTTTAGGATTAGTAAATAAAGTATTCATTTGAGCTGTTGTAGGTGGCGGTGGTGCAACTGCAGACCAGTTTTCACTCGCATTATTAGTTTTAGATGCAATATTGTACCAGAAATTAACCGAAGAAGTAATACCCGCCTCATATTCTGTTTTAGCAGTTGAAAGGTCCTGAGTAACTCCCAAACCTCTTGCATAAGCTTCTGCTTTCAAGAAATGTACTTCTGCGGAAGTCATGATTGGTTCCGGAATATACCATTCATCACGAATCAGGTACCAGTTAAGTGGAGAATAAATACAATCGTTTTTTTGACTTGGGTCGGTTCCGGAAAAGTAGGCATTTATTCCATCACCTGTGCTCACACCAATTGTATAAGGAGCCCATTTGTCGGCCTGGTTAGTAGTGACAAATAAATAAGCTCTTGGATCAAATATTCCGGCGGTAGTTGCATTATCAGATACCATATTCCACATGGTACTACTCATACGAACAAATCCTGCACCTCCTGATGAGAAACTCCACCACCTTACCCATAAATCATAGCCTCCTAATGAAGCAGGCCACATTGCAACATCATTTCCATCATCAATTAAAGGAGCGTTGCCACTTAATGCATCCTGAATAACAGGAGTGGCCGTAGCAGGATCTTTTTCAACCATTTGCATGCCATAACGAAGCCTTAATGAATTCGCAAATTTGAGCCACTTATTCATATTGCCACCAAAAAAGGTATCGAAGCTTCCTAATGATACATACGGATTGCCCGCTGCTGTGGTGGCGTTGCTATTGATGTTAATATTTTTTACCGCCCATGTCAAATCCTTAAGCAAAGAATCATAAATTAATTGTTGTGGATCATAAGCCACTCTAAAATTAGGAACACTTCCTGTATAGGCTTTCCCCGCAGTAAAATAAGGTATATCCCCGAATTGGTCTGTCACCCTGAAAGTTTTGTACGCACGTAAGGTGTATAAAACAGCCTGTATATTATTCATAGATTCTTTATCCGCTACGGCATTTATTTTATCCTGGATCAGATTTATATTTTGTAGGGTACTGTAGTAATCATTCCAGATGTCGTTTACGCCATTCGACAAAACATAACCCGATACGGCAGTAGTAGCTGCTAATTGTGTAATAGGATAATAATAATCGTTAAAAACAGACGCCTGTTCCTGGCCGCGAAGAAAAAGCGTACTGATAATTCCATTCATCAATGGACCAATTGTTGTTGTCGAAGGTTTATCGTGTGTTGCATTCAGTTCCTGAAAATTCTTTGTGCAGGAAGTAAGGAAAAATATCCCTAACAACAAGTATATAAAGGTTTTTTTTAAATAAGTCATTTTATTATGAGTTTATACGGTGATCGATTATTTTAATATGAGTTGTGATTTGTTTAAAATGACAATCTTAACTCTGCTCCGAAAGACCGAACTCCCGGCAGGGAAGCAAATTCAATACCCTGGGCATTCCCAGCCCCATTGACTCCTTCAGGATTAATATGATCCGGCAAAGAACTGTACAGGTAAAATAAATCTCTTCCAACGATAGAAATAGTAGCGCCCTGGAAAGCTTTTGTCTTTCTTACAATTCTTTCAGGTATTGCATAATTTATGGAAACTTCTCTTAATTTATACCATGTATCATTTAAAACTCCTGATCGGTGAATCCATTGGCTGTTATTAGGCCCGCTGCTCCAAACACCATACTGCATGTACTTATAATAATAATGCACCACAGTTGAATTTTCGCTACCGTCAGAATAAACACCCGGTAAAATAACTCCCCAGTTTGTTTTAGTACCATCCGGAGTAACATAAGGAAGCCCGCCACCATTTCTTTCTTTCAATGTTTCTGGTGCAGTTCCTTGTTGCATCATGGAAGCATAAGTTCCAGACCAAATCTGTCCTCCTATTTTCCAATCAATTAAAGTACTTACTGAAAATCCGCCTTTAAAAGTAAATGTATTGGTCATTCCTCCTCTGAATTTTGGAGTTGAATTACCAATCGGTACAATACTGGTAGTAGCCTGGTAAACGGTACCTTTCATTTCTGCTGCAGTTGGAGCATCAACTCCAAAATTCTGCATTATTTGTGCTGCATCCTGTAATAAAGGCTTATGAGTTTTTGGGTCATATACATAATCGTAACCTAATATAGCTCCAAATTCCTGGCCGACTACGGCTGATATATAAGTACCACTTCCGCCCCATATATTATTCATATCCACCCTTGTAGCCCCGGGAGATAGTGAAATTAACCGATTATAATTTTGAGACATATTTAAACTTGCGTCCCATTTAAATACCGGCTGGTCAACAATCCTTGCCCTCAATATCATTTCAATACCGGAATTTTCTAAAACTCCTGTGTTGATTACAATGCTTGTTAAACCAGATGTTTGAGGCAAAGGAGAATTTAGTAGTTGGTTGATAGCCCGTCCATGATAATACCTGAAATCAAAATTGATTCTATTCCTCAGGAACCCTAATGTAACACCAAAATCTGCAGTTTTATTAATTTGCGGCTTATAATTTGTTGCCGGTAAAGCGCCTGGCAGGCTGGAAGTGGGAGAGCCTGCAAAACTTCCACTATTGTAAACGGTATTAATAGTATAAGGAGGAACATCAACAGCACCTTCAGCCCACGCTGCTCTTATTTTACCAAAACTCAAAATAGAAGGGTCGATTTTCAGGGCATCGGAAAATACATAGCTTGCCGAAAAAGAAGGAAAGAAATATGACCATTGACTCTTAGGTAAAGTTGATGACCAGTCATTTCTTGCGGTTACATCAAGATAAAGGTAATTCTTATATGATAGGTTTAAGAAACCATATAAGGAATTCAATTTTTTATCAAACCATGTCTCTGACGGGATAGCGCCAGTTTGCGGTGTGCCACTATAATTTCCAAAATAAGTTAAATAGGGAACGGCGTAAGTTGAGCTATTTGATGCTGAAATTCCGTAACTGGATCTTTGATATGCAGTACCGCCTACTGAGAATTTTGCACTAATATCAGACTTACCAATATCTTCTTTATGTAGGGTTGCAAGCCAATCATAATTATTGGCAACATCTTTAGTTATCCCGTTTCCATATTTTCCCCCAATTGTTCCTGTAGGATCAGTAGGATCATTGATGGTTACATCCTGGTCATTATTTGCATCAATGCTGGCTCTGAACATCAAATTCAGAAAACTTGTTGCTTCATAATTCAATTGCGCAGACCCTATTAATTTGTTCCTTGTTACTGTTTCATTATTAGCGTAGGTATTCCAGTATATATATTGTGCATTGCCATTTCCTGCCCATGGAAAACCACTGAATTTATTTTGCGAGCCGTCAGGCAGCCGGTAATTACCATTATCAGCTTTGCCCTTGTAATCCCTGCCATAAGCATAAATAAGATTGGACTGAAGCCCACTTTCTGTGTTACCCAATGCGGGGGCATTATGATAAACGTTTGTAAAATAAGACATGTTGACTTGAACGTTTACACGCTTTGTAAGTTTTACACTTGTACCCAGGTTAAAAGTATTTTGATTATAATTTGAATTTGGAATAATTGATATATTATTTAACCTGGTATAAGAAGCTCTTAAAGTTCCCCACTCATTACCTCCCGAAACTGAAACGTTATTGGTGTATTGATTACCGTTTTGATAATAAGAATTGATATTATTCGGTTGTGGGTTATCAGGTTTCATAGTACCATCCCACCATTTTATCATGGTTCCATCCATCTTAGGTCCCCATGAACTGCCAGTACCTGGCCAGCTTACCTGGTTCCAGGTAGCAATGCCATAAGGCCCTGATCCTGTTTTCTGGTCAACAAATAATTGTGTCCATCCATCAGTAAGAACCGGATTGCCACTGCCATCTGTTTGATGGTAGGGAGCATTTAAAGTAGTCATTCCTCCCGAGCCATATTCATTTTGCATTTGAATAAACCGGTAAGGTTGTGTCACTTTATAAGAAGTATTATAATCTACGCCAAGCCCTTTTTTTTTGCCCCCAGTTTTTGTAGTTATCAGGATAACACCATTAGCACCTCGTCCGCCATATAAAGCAGCCGCTGCAGGCCCTTTAAGAACACTAAACGTTTCGATATCCTGGGGATTTATCAGGTTTATAGCACTTCCCCAATCTTTTGGTGCGGTTACGTCCTGGGCAGCAGTAGGAATTGTATTATCCATGGGCATTCCATCTATAATAATAAGGGGCTGATTATCTCCCTGGATTGTATTATTACCTCCAATAAGAATCCTTGTACTACCACCATCCACTCCGTTGGGGCTTGTAATGTTCACGCCAGCCATTTTTCCACTCAATGCGTTAATAACATTAGGCGCATTAGATTCTGCAAGTTCAGTTCCTTTAATTTGTTCTTCCGAATAGCCTAATGACCGTTTCTGCCTTGAAATACCCAAAGCAGTAACCACAACTTCATTTAAAGCAGTAGAACTTGATTGAACCTCCACTTCCAGAGAGGAACGATCTCCAACAGGAACTTCTGTTGTTTTAATAGTAACCGAACTGATCACCAGCACGGCTTTTGGGCTATTGACAGTAATAACAAAATGACCGTCAGCGTTAGTGGCTACCCCTTGGGTAGTTCCTTTCACTATTACCGAAGCATTTGCTACCGGCACTCCATTATTGTCTTTTATTGTCCCCGTGATTTCTCTTTGCTGTGCAAAAGACATTGCAGCCCAAAAGCAAAGGAAAGCACTGAGCAATAATTTTTGAGTGATTTTTTTCATTGCGTTTGTTTTTTCTTTAAAAAATTAATGTTTTTGTTATTGTTATTGTTTTTGGCATCAGGCAGTTTTTATTTTGCTGGCTTTAGTTTCATATTTCATTTGCAATACATTTTCCGTTCGATGAATCAGGTGATAATTTTCCATCACCAATGCAGCAGCGCCTGTTAGAACTGCACCTTGTCCCAAGGTGGAAATTCTAACCTGGATTTCCTCTGATATTTTGGGGATACAATGCTCATTAATGGCTTGCTGTATCGGTGCAAGCCAAAGTTTACCTGCAGCCGCTCCTCTGCCACTTAATACAATTAATTCGGGATTGAGAAGTGTAATTAATATCGCTATTCCCAGCCCAAGATTGTAACCGGCTTCTGAGATTAGCTCTACTGCAAATGTATCTCCGTTGGCAGCAGCTTCCATGATAGCCTTGATAGATTCGTCTGCATTCTCAAAAGACAAATCTTTCAATACAGACATCTTTCCGTTCTTTAATCCTGCAATTGCTTTTTCAATTACTACCAATAAAGATGTTTCTGTTTCGAGGCAACCGGTTTTTCCACAACTGCAAATCTTTTGATTGTCTTTAAATACAGGAATGTGACTAAACTCACCTGCGAATCCATTATGGCCCCGAAATAGTTTCCCATCAAGAACCAACCCCAAACCTACTCCCCAACTGATGTTGATAACCATTATATTGTTATGGTTTTGCGCTGCACCAAGTCTCATCTCAGCCAGCCCTATCAGGCTTGAATCATTATCAATTAATACAGGCAGGCCTATTTCTTCCTGAATGAAGCTTACGATGCTTTTGTTTTTCGGAGGAGCCAGGAACATATAATTGATTCCTTTCTTTACGTCTATAAAACCAGGCATGCTGATTCCTATACCTATCATTTTTTCTTTTGGAATACCACTTTCTCTTATAAACTTTACAATTCCGTCTTTTAATTGTTGAAGCGATTCAGGATTGTTTTTTAAGGGAAGATCAACTTTCTCCAGTTTACCTATCAGATTATTGTGCATATCGAGGATTCCGAAAGTAGTGATGAGTTGATCCATGGCTACACATACTATGTATCCTAAATCAGGCTTTAATGAATATATCTGCGGCCGGCGTCCTCCTGTAGAATTTGCATAACCCGTTTCGATAACTTTTCCCTCCGCAATTAACTCATTAAGATACTTTGTCGTAAAGGGGAGGCTTTTGCCAGTCAATCTACTCAAGTCTGCGCAAGAGAGCATTCTTGAGAAATAAAGGTGCTTTTGGAGTTCTCTTCTATAAATTGTGGACTTTTCAGACACTCGTTATGCAATTAGTTGTAAAACTTTATAAATTGTTTCACAAAGCTGTAACTCTTTTTAAACATATAGTTGCTTGATTTTACCTTTTTATTAACTAATATTACCTTCTTTAATAAAAACTTAACAATAGAAGTTAAGTTATAGAAATATCTTACTCTAATTTTTGTGTGTTAATACTGTCGTCCTTCCTTGAAAAATCCGTTCTATAATGAGAAAATAAAACATGGATTATTTGTTGATTTGCTGCAATGCTGTACCCATTAGGTACAAAGATTACCTAAAAAGAAAACCAACCCGGTTAGAGGTTGGAGTTCTTGCTTGATTATGAGAAAAAACTAGTTCATTAACAATTGAAAGCAAAATCCATTATTCATAATTGTAATTATCCCAATACGGATCCGGGTTTCTATCTGCAGGTACCCAGAATATTTTGGATGTTAAATTATTGTCAGCAGACACTTTTGATAAATTGGTCGGGTTGTTCGTTACTTCTTCTGATGGATACCGAACCCTTTCCGGGAAAGGTTTCATCATAGTGCCATGCCATGTAAAAGGTTCCAGTTTAGGATGACCTGTTCTTCTTAATTCAGTCCACAATTCATAAGGTTGCATAAGATTCAGATGAATAAATTTTTGTTGCATTAAAATTTCCATTTTATCATCAATGGAATTCGCAGCCATAAATTTTGCTTTGATAGTATCGCCCCAATTGGCAATAACCAAATCACTTGGTTTAGTGGGATATAATGGTGCTGCCGCGCCCTGTGCATCCGGGTCATCTTTAAAATCACTATTCCCGTTTATATTGTACCAGTAATTTATAGAATGGATAACAGCATCCTTTATATGA
>Ga0070660_100003731_pt1 | contig 10524 bp, 9 predicted proteins | sample KBSC33metaG_FD_64670 | JGI IMG/M metagenome (GOLD analysis project Ga0070660, IMG submission 64670) | Corn rhizosphere microbial communities from Kellogg Biological Station, Michigan, USA - KBS C3-3 metaG | ecosystem: Host-associated > Plants > Roots > Rhizosphere > Soil ... | reverse complement strand
GACGGGACGCTGGTTTCGGCCAAGAGCGGCAACTTTGCCTCGGTGGCGAAGGCGGAGGCGCGGGATCGGCTGACCCTCGTGGTGCATATGAAGCGGCCGGACGAGAGCCTGCTGTTCAACGTGAGCGATGGTCTATTTGGCGTGGTGCAGAAGGGCGCGGGAAGAGACTTCGGGCTTCATCCGGTGGGTAGCGGGCCGTTTCGGTTCGTGAGCGCGGTGCAGGACAAGGATGTGATTCTAGAGCGGAATCCGGATTACTGGGTGAAATCGCCGACGCCTCCGGCGGGTGCGCATAGGATTGAGCGGGTGCGGTTCGAGGTGGTGCCGGACACGATTACGAGCGCCCTGGAGCTACAGAAGGGCTCGGCGGACATGGCCAGCAACGTGGTGACGCTGGACATGGTGCATGAGCTGGAGCGGAATCCGAACCTGAAGGTCGAGACCGGGCAGGGTTCGCCGGTGTTTTACCTGACGTTCAACGTCACCGATCCGCTGCTGAAGGACAGGCGTGTGCGGCAGGCGGTGGCCTGCGCGATGGATCGGCAGACGATCATCCGCGCGTTGTGGCGGGGGCAGGCGAAGATCGCCAACACGCTGCTGCCGCTGGGGCATTGGGCGGCGGCGACGGACTCCGAGATGGCGCTATATCCGCACGACGTGGCGCGGGCCGAGCGATTGCTCGACGAGGCAGGCTTTCCCGCGGGCAAGGACGGTGTGCGGCTGACGCTGACGCTAAAGACGAGCACCGACGAGTCGACGCGGCTGATGGCGATGGTGCTGCAACAGCAGATGCGGGCGGCGGGGATTCGGCTGAATATACGGTCGGCTGAGTTTGGAACCTTCTATGCCGATGTGACCCACGGGGCTTTTCAAATGTATGGGCTGAAGTGGATCGGCAGCAATGAAGCCCCGGATATCTTCCGCTATGCATATGGCTCGGAGAGCTTTCCGCCAAGGGGAGGCAACCGGGGGCGGTACTCGAATCCGAAGGTCGATGCGCTGTTGAAGGCAGCCTCGGAGGAGACCGACCAGGGCAAGCGGCGGGCGGCTTATATCGAAGTGCAGAAGATCCTGTCTGAGGATTTGCCGGGGATTCCGCTCTGGTATCCGAACAATGAAGTGGTACATACGCGGAGAGTTGGAGGGATTCGGCAGCGGGGTTCGGGGAGCTTCGATTTTCTACGGGATGCGTGGGTGCGTTAGGTCGCCGCTACCGGAAGTGGAAGACAAGTTCCCAATTTTTACCTATCTTTTGCACACACTGGAGGTGTAGTTTGATTCGCCTAAAGACTCCCCCTGTGGAGGTCGCACGTGAAAAATATAGCGACTGCCCTGTTGCTCCTCAGCCTATTCGCAGTATTTCCAGCATCGGCTACTGTTCTGTACAACAATCCAACCACCGGAACGGCCTATGGAAGTCTAGGATCTCAGCCGGTGAGCTTTGGGTCTTCGACTACAAATTCGTTCACGCTGGGGAATCTTTCTGTGGTCAACGGCCTCAACTTTCCGCTCTGGATTCCAGCCGGCGATACGGCGACGAGCGTGACGTGGTCGATCACGAGCAGCCCTTTTTCCGGAATACTGGCCTCCGGTACCGTCGGCGTTCTGCCCAATAACTACATCAATCCGGCAGATGGTGGAGTCTACTCCGTCTATGACGAATATTTCTCCATTCCCGACCTGTCGCTTTCGTCAGGGACCTACTGGTTGCAACTGGAGAACGCGACGACGATGAATAACGCCGCCGTGTATTGGGATCAGGCAAATGGCGTTGCAAGCGCATATATGGGCGATATCGATACGCCGGTTCCGTCTGAATTCTTTCAAATCTCCGGGACCACAACCGCGACTCCGGAGCCATCGAGCTGGCTTCTGCTCGGAACCGGCGTGTTTGGCATAGCAGGAATTGCCCGGCGCAGGTTTCAGCAGATGTAGCAACTTCGACCCAGAGCATCAATCGATTCTGAAATGCGGTGCCGAAACGTGCCGCGTTTTGTGCGCTCATCGGCTGCAGCCGAAGGGAATCCAGACGCTCCGGTGTCATAGCCAGGCAAATAAGCCCGCGGCCATACCTGGCCACGCTTCCGGAGTGATCATCTCCGCCGCCATGGTGAGGTCCCCCTCGTTCTCACGGTCCTCATCATCGACAACCACAACCATTCGTCCGGCGGGGATCTCCTTGATCGCCGTCTGGACATCAGTAAATTGAGAGTTGATATGCATGAGATTACCTCGTTGCAGGCAAAGCCGACGGCGAAGAGGAGAACTGTCTGACTGCTGCTTTCTGTGCCCACGCCACACATTGGTACGTGCTGACATGGATCAGCCATCAACTAACAAGTAATGTAGTGCGCAGGAGAGCAGGAATTGTCAGCGTGCTGTCATTCGATTGTCATGAAGTAAAGGCGTCTCCACTTTGCTTCGCTCCGGTCGAGATGATGTTCGTTGGGGGGCCAAAATGATGTGCTCTTATGCTTTACGGAAATATCGAAAAAGCTCTGAAAGGCAGATGACGTTAAATCCCGGACCGACGAGAGTAGCAACATCAATAGGTCGATCGGTCATCCGTGGGGTAGGCCTTACCGTACATGTTGGCGTGAGGTATGGTTCCGGCACCAGCTATCGGAGCGTTGAGCACTCCGAGGTCAACCATATGGGTAGAAAAGTGCACAGGGCGGCTTAGGCTTTCGAGAAAGGACTGAGGCACGCTCTCAATCCAGACATGCAATTTGTAATCGCCGGGTGGGATGCCGCGAAGCAGGACTGAATCTTTTGTGTCAGCCTCCGCGTAAAGCGACGTGCCGAGAGCTATGACGACAGCACTCATTTCCGGATGGATATTGCAGAAGATATAGGAAACCCCTATCTTCGAGAAGGTTACCGACTTACTTGAGCCGGCCTCGTAGAGGCCCAAATCGAATCGCTTCCCTTCGAAGAGCGAAAAGACGTTGTGGAAGAAAGGATCTTCATTCGGAAACTCGACGACACTGCCGGCAGGAATCACCTGAAGATGAGGGAGGAACGTGCGGTTCTTCTGGAGCAAGGTGTAATGACCGTGAGGCGAGAAAGGAAGGGCGGGCGTACCTGCCAGCGGTTCCAGCCAGATCACGGCCGGCACCGCAAGATGCTTTCCGGGCAGTGAAGAGACGATGCGAAGATGCAACCCTGCAGATGGGCTTGCTTCAGAACGATTCTGGGCATATAGGATTCCGGACGCCAAGGTCGTAGCGCAGAGCATCCACTCTCCGAATCTCATTTTCCTCATCAAAATTTATATCCTGCCCCAACGCCGATGATGTTGCTGGACGCCGGAGGATGGGCAACCGGAGAGCTCTCGAGATGCCGATATTCCAGCGAGAACTGTAAGTAGGCGCTTGGGCTATAGATCACATTGCCGGTATAAGTGCGGGTTCTGGCGAGGCTCCGATACAGGCTGTCTCCGGCGACGACGTAACGCCGCAATTCGTCGGCGAAAGCGTTGTCTACTCCGAACGCAGCATTGAATTCCAGCCGTTCGGAGATTCTTTTTTTCAACTGTGCCCAGCCTCCCAGATCGTCCAGTGGTCGGAAGTAGTAGCCGCCTGTGTCGGCATCAATGCGGTAGGCGAAATCCTTGTAGGCTCCTCCCCCAAGCCCACCCAGAGCCTGTCCACGATAGAAGCTCCCGGAAAACTCCAGACGAGAGGGCAGAAAGAAAAGAGCATCGAGCGTGCCCGCCCAAGAATCAAAGCCATGACCCAGTACCTTGGAATAGTGAGGTGCAAAATATCCGCCTATGCCGAAATGGCTACGGTCCTTGCGGTTATTCACTGCAGGCCCTTGAAGCGCGACACGTGCTTCGATACCGGGCCATCGGCTTTGCTCCGCACTGTTCGGAGGAGTCATGGCCGATGTGATGTAAGTGGGTACAGGCGGTGATAGCGGCGCGTCGCCGACATCGATCAACGCAGCCTGCAGCCGAATACCTAGGGAATCGAGCGACCCGAAATCCTGGGTTATGCCGACTTGCGGGTTCCACGTCCAAAGGTTCCCGGACCAGGCGAGCGCCGGTATAGCTACGGCCGTCAGCGAAGTTGGCATATCCGGGTTTAAGATCGGATGATCCAGCGCGAAATAGGCTTCCGTATGCCTCCATTGCAGGCCCGCGTGAGCGGTACGAAGTCGAAGCAGGGTGCTGTTGGCGTTATAGTAGCCGGAGTAGGTGGTGGGCGAACTACCGGATGCCGAATTGCCATCAAAATCCACGCGAAGATCGGCGTAACTCCGAGCACCAAACAAATGAGGCCCGCGGGCGTCGATTCCTAGTACCGTTTGGCGCACGGTTGCACCAGTACTGCCCGATCCGGGAAGCGCTACGGTTGGCGTAGCCGCCGTGTCGACTGCACCTGTATTCACAAAACCGTTCAGCAACAACAGGCCGGTGACTTTTATCGGATACCTGGATTCACTCTCTACTTTTGACTGCTCCAGGGTTGCAATCTGAGACTCCTGCATTGTCTGGTGCTCGCGAATGTCCTGGATCGCCCCAGCCGCCGCTTCGGGCTTAGCTTGAGACATCGGAACAGGAGGCGATTGCGTACCAGCATTCGCTCCGCTCTGCGCCATCTGATGCTGCAATACATTTAATTGGTTACGCATCTCGTCCAATTGACGCTGTGACTCTTCTAATTGGGCTTGTGCATGGGCCATAGCGGTTGTTAATTTCTGGATCTCCTGTGAGAGGTCTCCCTGAGCGGGAGCCTGCGCGCACACAAAGTTCACCGGAATTCCGAGAACTATTACAAGGAAGGGCAAGGCTTTCCATAGACCTCGAAGGTCCAGGCCCGAACGCCGAATCCGGTTATGTTCGCACATTTTCATCTGGGGCTACCCAATCGTGTTGGTTATCCTCTGACACCTTCGACTGATCCTGCATGGGAAACTCGCGCGCTACTTTCATCTGGAAGATCGTCTCACCAGGACGGCTGCTAAGCAAAACAACCTCCCCTCCGTGCTCAACAGCGATGCAGTGCGCGAGGGTAAGTCCGAGTCCCGTACCTTTTTGTTTTCCTTCGCTCACAAAAGGCTCGAAGAGAATCTTGAGAATCTTCTCCGGAACGCCCGGACCGTTGTCTATTACGCTGACGATAATTTGACGTTCCTGTGTCTCCAGTGCGGCCACAACCCTGGCTGACACTCCCATGGCGCGGACAGACTGGCAGGCATTCAGGAGCAGATTGGAAATGGCCCTCTCGATCTGCTTTCCATCTACAACAACGGCGGTTTCCGTAGGTTCGCCATAGTTCGTCGTCAATGTCACCCCGTCTGCGTCAGGATGGGCCCGGACCAGCGCCGTCGCCCGTTCGAGCAGTGTTGCCATTAGCTCTGGCTGCCTCCTAACGCTTGCACCCGTCCGGCTGAAGATCAATAGCGATTCGATCATGTCTGTTGTGCCGTTCACGGCCGCCCGGATGTCTCCAAAGATCTCGGCGCGCTCCTTTGCGGAAAAGCGATCAGAGGCAAGAAACTCCGAATTGGCGAAGATCGCGGCGAGATAATGTCGGAGATCGTGAGAAACAGAGCTCGCCATTCGGCCTATGGTCGCAAGCCGCTCGGATTCGAGCACCTTCCGATTCGCTTTCTGGATTTCCTGACGCATGCCGGCAAAGGCTGTGCTCAACTGCCGCACTTCCTGCGTGCCATGGCGAGGCACATGGTATTCAACGTCGCCAAGACCAAAAGCCCGGACGCTCCGAGAGAGTTCTTCGAGCGGACGCGTCACCAGCCGAGAAATAATAATCATTAGCATCGTGCCCGAAAGAAGAGCCAGAAGACCCGCAACAAGGACCATGCGGTCAATGCGGCTGATTGAGCGCTCCGCGGACTCGAAGGATTTCAGAACGACCAACTGCAATGGAGATGTGGCAACTGTGGAGAGATCCTCGGTGGCTGAGAGAAATTGAGCATCTCCCAGCTTCACCATGGCAGGTCCCCGGGATATGCCGGAAAGCGCGCCTGATTGCTTCGCCAAACTCGCCTGTACATCCGGCGCAAGCGTACTGGCTACTATCTGGCCACCGCTCAGAAAAGTCGCTTCGACACCGGTGGGCTGACTGATTTGTCGCACCGTGCGCTCAATGGAAACGCCGCTCAAGACATATCCCAACAGCGTTCCATCCTGATCGCTGCCGAAATAGAGCGGGCGAAGCGCACAGGCGTACAACGATCTACCATCGATCAAATAGCGCTTCGTCGAAGAAGCCAGCAAAATCTTCATTCCCTGGCGAAGAGTATTGTTGTCCGGGGCGTTTCTTGCATAGGCTGCCACAACCCGTCCGCTCGGATCGGCAAGCATAAAGAGGTCAGTACCACTGAGTTGCCAGAACTCGGCGGCTCCATCCTTAATCGTGAGGTCGTCGCCACTGGTCATGAGCGCCTTCAGAGTAGGCAGTTTTGCAAGGAGGGCATTCTCGCGCTCCAGCGCTCCCAATCTCTCGGCCTGCAGGTTCTGGAAGGCAACGACCGAGTGATCGAGGTCCTGGGAAAAATCGTCTGTCACCTGCTCTCTCAACTGGTGGCGAATCAACAAGAGACTCGTGCCGGTCACAAGAGCGATCACTAACGCCATGGTGACGACAAGAAGCACGTATGTTCGAAGGCCCTGCTTCTCTCGTCTGCGCGCTACTTGCCTAATGGCTTCGGGACGTTGGACGGGATGAGCGTCATGGGACAAATTTGTATCCTGCGCCATAAATTGTCAGCAGATGCTTAGGATTTGCAGAATCCGGTTCCAACTTTTGACGCAACTTCAGGATCTGATTATCCACGGTCCGGGTAGTCGGATAGAAATTATATCCCCAGACCTCGTTCAGCAGGACATCGCGTGTGAGGACGCGCTCAGCATTTTCGGTGAAAAACTTCAGCAGTTTGAATTCATGGGCAGTAAGAACGACAGGCCTCCCACTGCGTCGCACCGTCATCTTCTTAAAGTCGACTTCACAGTCAGCGAAGCGATAGGTCGTTGACGGCGACGGCTTGCGCTGTCTACGAATGGCTGCCTGAACCCTGGCGGTGAGTTCCCTTGGGCTAAAGGGCTTGGTGACATAATCGTCGGCTCCCAATTCAAGAAGCAACACTTTATCCGCGACGTCCGTGATCGCGCTGAGCACTACAATCGGAGGCTCCGTCGAAAGCGCCTTGAAGGTTTGGCAGAGTTCTCGTCCGGAGATTTTGGGAAGGATCAAATCGAGGACCACGGCGAGCGGCTGTTCGCGGCGAAAAAGATCCAGCCCGGTTTGGCCGTCGCCCGCAACAACAGCGGCATAGCGCTCTTGAGTAAAGATCCTGCGTAGCACCTTTTGCATGCGAGGGTCATCTTCAATGATTAGGATTGTGCCGAGACTCACCGCTGGCAGGATTTCGTTTTGGGTTTCTGTGGTCAATTCCGTCTCTTGAATCATGGTTTCAACCCTCACCGTCTATTCTGGTCGCAATCGCCCATTTCCGCATAAAAATGAGCACAAAATTACAATCGGATGACAATTTGGCGGTCTGGGACGGAATTTAGCTCTTGACGTTATTTCCCGTGAGCACCGGATCCTCTTAATTAGGCTGGACCTTCATTTACGATCGAGGTTTCCTGAGGAAACACGGCCGCCGGAGACCGTTCCACAGCCGTAGCCCTGCTAGTTTGCGCTGGCAAGTTGTGCACATCTTCTACCAGATAGCTAATCGCACTGAATCCAGAATGGCCCACAATTGAGCTGCGCAACGCGATTGATACAGGCCTCGTTCGCGGACCGCGCTTGATCGTAGCCGCCCATATGATCAGTTCGACCGCGGGGCACGGAGATGTGCAGGGTATGCTCCCGTGCCACCGCCGCTTGGGACTATCTCGGGCCGCAGATTTCGACAAGGATTCGCGAGCTGGTTTGGATGGCACATGCATTCGGCGGCAATTGGATCAAGACGATGAACACCGCAGGCTACATGAGCGCCGGCAATGATCCTGCTAAGGTGACGTGGTTCGAAGATGAGATGCAAGCTCTTGGGCACTTCGAATTGAAGATCCGAAGCTCGCCCCTTGTGGACTTTTGCCAGCTGCGAGATTTCGATCCGTTTAAGATCTCGTGCGAGATCACCTCCTACTCTTCGTCTGGGGGTCGGCCTCGCCTGAAGAGCTGTTGTACGATCTAGGCAGTCCCGGTCGTTCAACGAGAGGGCTACGTTTCTGAAATAACGTTGAACAGTGGTCGAACTCAATTGCCACTGTGCCTTCTAGCTTCGTTTACTGAGTGGCATCCATAGCCTCATGAGAACTCCTTGCGATGAAGCCGTAATGCGATCAGCGGGTTCCGGAGTTCTCTGTGGGACACAAGCGAAAACCTGGATACTCGCCGCGACTATTCTCGGATCGAGCATGGCCTTCATTGACAGCACAGTGGTCAACGTCGCCGCGCCTGCGATCCAAACGACCTTTCACGCAACAGTAGTGGATGTGCAGTGGGTGATCGCGTCTTACGGACTGTTGCTGGCTGCGTTGATCCTGGTTGGCGGCTCTCTGGGAGACATCTTTGGCCGTCGTCGCATGTTCGTCGTGGGGGTGGCGATCTTCGCTGTGGCTTCCGCCGGTTGCGGCGTTGCCTCAAACATTAAACAATTAATCATTGCGAGGAGTGTTCAAGGAGCGGGGGCTGCGCTGCTGGTGCCCGGGAGCCTTGCGCTCATCAGCATGTCCTTCGATGAGAAGAGTCGTGGTCAGGCGATCGGTACATGGTCGGGCTTTACGGCGATCACCACAGCCGTTGGGCCAGTACTTGGCGGCTGGCTGGTTGAACATGCTTCGTGGCGATGGGTCTTCTTCATTAATGTCCCGATTGCGGCGGCAGTGATCATCATTTCATTCTGTCGGATTCCAGAGAGCCGCGGCGCCGTGGAAGGGAGCGTTGATTGGTGGGGAGCGCTTCTTGCCACCATCGGATTAGGTGGTTTGGTGAGCGGGTTCATCGAATCTCCCAACCTGGGTTGGGGAAATCCTCTGGTATTCGGTAGCTTGATCGTTGGCTTGATCTGTATTGTTGCGTTCGGAGTGGTTGAGTATAAGGTCACCGCGCCGATGCTCCCGCTCACACTGTTTCAATCCCATAGTTTCAGTGGCGCGAACCTGCTCACGCTATTTCTCTATGCCGCGATTGGAATTTTCTTTTTCCTGTTCCCGTTGAATCTAATCCAGGTTCAGGGATACTCCGCAACGGCGACCGGTGCCGCCATCCTTCCTTTGATTCTGCTTATGTTCTTGCTTTCCCGCTGGTCCGGCGGGCTTGTCGCTCGGTATGGCGCTAGAGGTCCACTGATCATTGGCCCTCTCATTGTCGCTTTCGGTTTCGTTCTGTTCGCGCTTCCCTCGGTTGGAGGCAGCTATTGGAAGGCGTTCTTCCCGGCGGTGGTTGTTATAGGGTTCGGGATGGCGGTCACAGTGGCGCCTCTCACCACCGTAGTTATGGGTTCAGTCAATCAAGACCGCGCCGGCACAGCTTCTGGAATCAATAATGCTGTGGCACGCGTAGCGGGCGTACTTGCTATTGCAGTTCTTGGAGTTGTGATGGTGAAGGCTTTTGGTTTTCGACTCGACAATGAGTTGGCTCAGTTTTCGCTAGCGCCGGACACTCTGCGAGAACTTCATGCAGACAAGATCCAACTCGCCGATTTACAGGTCCCCGCCGGCCTGAATCCCGGTATGAAGATCGCGATTAGGGAATCCATCGGGGTAGCATTCGTATTTGGATTCAGAATTGTCATGTTAATTTGCGGAGGCCTGTCTGTAGCAGGTGCTGCGGTGGCGTGGCTGATGATTCCGAAGGATCGTGAACACCCTGGATTCGCTACGAGACTTTAGGGAACGCTCCATACTGTGGCTTCTGAAGGGCCGGCTACACGGCAAAGCCAGCATTGTCACTATTCAATTGATGAACGAACGTGCCGTTCTTGCGTCATGGTCGTTGATGACGATAAAAGGAGCAACTGGATCCGCGAGCGCAAACCCGCGAAAAACCTCTTCGCTCAGCGCCGAATGATACGAACCAAGATCGCCCACGAGGAGAACGAACACCCCAAGTGTCTCGGTCGCAGTCCTGAGTTGCTTAAAGGAGTCATCGGCTGTACTGCCCCCAATCTGCGCGTCGCGGGGGAAGTCGGAGTGCCGTTGAAATACGTTCCGCGATGGTTTCGGCTCCATCGGCGAGTGAGCAGAACGAAACAAACCTCCTGGGTTGTGCTTCCAAAGGGCACATTTGTTCCGTACTATACCCGCAACGGCACCCACAGAAAAGGCTGGCTCTAGGCGCACGTCCTTGCACGCCTTCGGACGGATGATTTCTAAATAACTGATTCTGAAGAGACTTTTTGTGGGCGGGTAGGCTAGGGAAGTCTTGTGTTGGTTGCCCCCCAGGGATTCGTGAATATTGAAAACAAATAAGATACAAAGTTTTCCCACAGCGATACCCCTAACGATACCCATTCCAAAGAATGGCATTCACACGACGATTT
>Ga0070660_100003725_pt1 | contig 10530 bp, 11 predicted proteins | sample KBSC33metaG_FD_64670 | JGI IMG/M metagenome (GOLD analysis project Ga0070660, IMG submission 64670) | Corn rhizosphere microbial communities from Kellogg Biological Station, Michigan, USA - KBS C3-3 metaG | ecosystem: Host-associated > Plants > Roots > Rhizosphere > Soil ... | reverse complement strand
AATAAATAATAATAAAAAAGTAATAATTACGCTGATTGAAAGCTTTTGTTTCATAAAAGTTTTTTAATGTGATAAAACTGAATTAATTTATAAAGAAGATCTGGCTTATTTTGAACATCAACAATGGCTCAAAAACCAAAGTCTTCCATCGCTGTTGGTCTTGTGCAACAACATCATTAGTTTTTTATAATTTTCACTACTTATATATAACTTTTACTTCCCTTTTAATTCCAGCTTGTTCGGGTTTTGACCGGACACTTCAAATTTGCTTCCTGCTTTGTGAAGTAATAAATCCTGGAAATTATCATCAGAGCCGGTATGCGTTACGGTAATGCTTGCTGAACCATTAGTAAAAGATTTATCCATAGATTGATACCCCTTTATGCCCTTCACCATTTCTACGAAGGAATTATATCCATCGTAATTAATATTGCTCAGGTCAATTTCAGTATCAACGGTGCCGTCTGAATTGCCATTTCCGGCAAAATTTCCGTCAGCAGTAATATTCAGTGAATCTTTCATTTTGGCTAAATATTGCACAGCCTCCACCACACCATCTTCCATCACAGCGGCCACTGCAGGATCCATATCACCTGTGTTTACCAGGCCTAATACAGAAACAGTTTTTCCTTCCCGCGACTGCACCCGGAACACACGGGAAACAATAATGTCCCTCGTTTCGGGGTTAATCATTTTTAAGTTGAACCCCATTTTAATTGTTTTCTTGGCTGAGCCTACCCCCATTACTCTTACTCCCTTGTCCGCTACACTATATTCGATCACTTCACCGGTAACTACAATCTGCGCACCTAATTGCTTCCCCGCTTTCGGGGTTTTTTTACTGCTATAACCATTATGGCCGGCATCAATTTCCTGGGTTAAATCTGAATTGTTTTTAAGGCTTTCCAACACCCGGTAACAATTAACCTGATCCAATGCATTGGTAAGCATGGTTGTTAAATTATCACCCAACTCCGGCGGAATAATCCCATATCCGACATAGTTATTATTCGACACGGTGCGCCGTCCCAAAATACCTCTCCCAAAATAATTTGGTGAGACATTAGTTACTCTTGAACTTTGCACAGCAGTTGTAGTAACTGAAAAACGTGTAACGCTGAGGCGTGCTCTCTTTTCCAGCGGCAGATTCGAACATTCCTGTTTCACTTCCAGCATGGTAACCTTTTCATCCTTCTGAGAAAATGCATGTTTAGCCCCGCAAAAAAACAGGAGCATTAGTAGTATCTTTTTCATGATTATAATTTTTGAATTGTTATTTAAATATTGAATTGGATAACCGGAATTTAAGTTCAGCCGTTGGTGGGGTCATCGCTTCAAAACCACGCGCAACACCAACTGCGGTGAAATTATTATTTGTGTTTATTTTATTTGCCAGGCAGGCTTGTTGTAGGGACAGGTGGCGACCTGTCCCTACTATTCTACTAATCCCGTCTCCCCGGTTTTGTATTTTCATCAATATTGGTCAAAGAACTGTTGATGCGGAAAAACACGATGGTCAGTTCACACCAGATACGCCACAGGAGATTACCGAAAATTATAAAGAGGAAGATGGTGAAAGCGCCTCCCGGTATCTGGCCTGATAAGCTGTTACTTCCGGAAAATAAAGCGATGATGCCGCCAAGCGTTATGATCACAGCTACTATGGCGTAAACTACCTGGATAACCTTTAAGGTGATCATCTTTCGGAACGAAAAGTAATCGCTCCAGTTGAAGCCTGTATTAATTTGCTGGCTTTGAATTGAGATTTGTTGTTGCATGATAATTGTTTTTGAGTTTAATAAATATTTATCTATCGCTATTTTTTAAATTGCGAATACCGTTTAACGTTATGTTACTGCTTGACTAGTTTTTTAGTTTCTACCCCTGATGTTTTTAAAATATGTACGATGTACATTCCTTTTGCCAGGGCTGAAATATTTATTTGTTGTTGATTATTTGCTGAAAGTGTTTGCTTTAAAGTAACCTTCCCGGCCATATCAACAATCGTTAATATCGCTCCGTTTAATTCTTCCGGCTTGTTTGAAATAATATTTACATAGCTTCTTGCAGGATTTGGATAAATGCTGATTCCGGTTTTGGTATTATCCATTTTTATGGCAACTATTTCGCTGTATTGTGATCTTGCATCAATATCAACTTCCTGCAAGCGATAATATAGTGTTTCCGCAGAAAGCCCTGTAATATTATCAGGATAGGAATAATTATTTATGCTGCTTCTATTGTTTGCTTTAACTACGCCAACTGTAGTAAAATGCAACGCATCTGAGCTACGCTGGATATTGAAATAAGAGGTATTTATTTCATTAGAAGTTTGCCAGTTTAGCTGAACTATATCCGATTGTTTAACCGCTGTAAAATTAAGCAACGTAAGAGGTAGCGCTGTTCCCACCCGTGTCAATGTGGTTAATGACCACCTGCTATCAATATCGTCTCTTACCCTTACAAATAAAGTATCGGCATTAGCCGGAACCTGGGCGGCAGGAATATTGAAAGTGAATGTTCCATCTGCCGATGGAGTTGCAAAAACTACCGGTGAACAATCGCCAAATCCATTGTCAGTTTTGAAAAAATATTCTCCGTTAATTACCTGGTTATTTTCATCTTTTATCACTTCGATATTTCTTCTGAAAGTCTGGCTCCAGTTGCCATACGTGTCTCTAAACCTGCCATACAATTTGTGAAATCCTTCTGCCAGGCCGGTAAGGGCGGCAGTAAAGTTTTGAAGGACCATTGTATCGGGAGTGGAAACGCTGATGGCCGTTCCGGCTCCAAAGCCAGGATCCTGGTCAATAAAATATTCTCCGCTTACTACGTTATTTTGTGTTTGCGGAGCAAGCACTTCTATATTTCTCCTCGCTGTGAAGCTCCATCTTCCAAGGTTGTCCCTGGTGCGGATATATAATTTGTGAAAACCTACCGTATATCCGGTAAGATTTATGGTAAAGGGAAAAGTTACATCGGGAGAAGCCGGAATACTCATTGAAGCTGCATTGCCAACGCCGGGATCTGTATCTATAAAATATTCCATCTTAATAACGCTCGTGTCCTGCGCCGCGGCACAGAGCGTTGCTGCTGAAAACAGCATTGTTAGAATTGTTTTCATGGCTTTTTATTTAATGGTTCTTGCCTTAATAGATACATTTATGCCTGAAGTGCCAACACCTGAAGTGGCTATGTTGTAGATAACAGGTATGGCTGCCAGCCCTGAAAGCATATAATGATTGCTAACTGCAAGGCCTCCAAAAGCGCCTCTATCCGTACTATCCGCACCAGCGGCAGAGCCTGGCTTTAGCTGATAACGGCCGTCAGTAGTATTAGTGGAGGGATCTACAAATAAAGTTGACATATCGGTAATCACAATATTATGATTTGTAGTTCCAAACTGGTTAGTTGCGGAAGCACTTGTATTGAAAGATACATCGTCGCTAACAACGTTACCATTAATATTAACTGTTGCGGCAGATGTTTTCAAAATATTGTTTTTGAAAGAAGTTGTATTCATTTGTATAGAAGGGCCGCCTGAAATAGCGGGACAATCAAATACATTATTATTACATTCTTCAGCATTGTAGATATTGGTAGCAGACGTGGAAAGCAATAAAGTCTTTTTGCAAATATTATTATCAAATATAAAGTTGGTAGCAAATCCAAAACCGTTGCAGGTGATTGCACTGGCGTTGCTATTGGCAGTATTTGTAAAATAGTTTTGCAAAACAAATACATCTGAGATATTAGAATTAACGGCGATACTATAATCTATTCTGCAACGCTTAATCAGAATATTACTTACATTAATTGTTATTCCAAAACCGCTGAACACATGCACTCCTATCAGTTGTGATCCTTCAGAGTTTGAGCTAAAGCTAACATCGCTAACTGAAGCCTCTGATACAGTATTCGAAACATTTGGATTTTCATTTAAGAAATATCCGGTTCCAATAACGATAACTTTCATAGTAAAGGCAACACCGTTATACTGAATATTTGTACCTTCTACATGCAGTGTATCAATACCATTTACATCAACCAGATTTGAATTATTTGCATCAGAAAGCTGTGCAAATACAGGATTAATAGAGGTGCCTCCCAGATTATCTCCATATAATGTTGTTCCTGCTTTATAATTGGAGGTATTATTCACCCGCCAGATTTTGGCCTGGGCATTTTGGGTAAAAAGGCTAACTATAATAGCAAGCCCAATAAAAAGTAATGTCTTTTTCATCTTGAAATATTTTAATTGTTTTGAAATGGAATATTTAAAAATCTATGTAAACCTACTACGCCATACAGCTTCGAGTCAAGCTGCATTTAGAATTTGAGGCGTTTCACTTAGAATTCGTTGAAAAAATGGGAATGGAAAGTGGTTAAGAAACAACTGCACCTTCTGAAACACTTCCGGAATATTTTATCTTTTAAACTGGCGTGATAGTTTGTTACTAAACCGCGAACCAAGTAACGGGCAGTCACAGGTCGGGAGACCTTAAGTGTTCGAAACCTTTGCTTTTGCCAATTCAGAAAATTAAACTCTGCAAAAATTTATAAAAAGGTGCAGTTTTTGACTTAGAAAAGCGGCTAAAATGCAATCAAAAAATACTTTTTTCAGGTTTCGAACACTTGTGGTGCATAGCCTTTACCGATAATTGCAAAAACCCAAACATTCAAGAAACAAACACGTAGAGAAAAACAGTTTCCCCTATGAAGAGCACCTATTATTAATCCAGGTTGGAGGTGAAGGAGATTATGAAGCTAATACCGGGTTACTAGCTTCCCTAGAAACAGCCTTAATTCAAACATTCTACATATAGTATAGTAGGAGATAGCTATCTTCGTAAATTTCTCACAAAATGGGTTTTATCTTCCCGGAACTGTGTAACAGTCATTGGACTTATAGATAAATCAACCTTTACTTCTATATTTTCCATAACCGTTATTTGGGAGCAGACAAATATTTCTTCTTTTATTTCAACCAAGTCATATGCTCTCAAATAAGGGTAAGGTACTTTTGTTATATCTCTATACTGATTAAATAATTCGTCTTTTTCTGGTTTCAATTTTATTTCTTTAAATAAAACTTGGGGTTCGTATTCTTCAAATTCAACTTCACCAATTAATAAAAGAAAGGGAAGGCTCATAGGAGGTATAATAGTGTTTGAACCATTTAAGACGCCATTTCTTTTTATTTTTTGTTCAAATTTATAATAAGATGAACCTTCCTGCCAATTATAAAATAATGTATGGATAACTATAAAACTTTCCCCATTTAGAGAAATGCAATTTTCTGAGGTTGGTATATCATTTAGCAGCATTTTATCTGGATGAGGATAATTCATGTCATTCGGATTAAAAATTTGGACTGTTACTTTCATTTTGTTTATTTAATTATGAGTACTATTTAAAAATTTTACTATACCATTCGCTAACTTTATTCTTAATTAAGTCGTGATACCTGTAAAGGGTTAATGCAAGAGAAAACTCTGCTCTTTTTTCGTGAGCTTCATTAACCGTTAAATATCCAAAAAAATTACCCTCTTTATCTACGTTACTGGTAGATAACTTGCTACATCATTCCACGGACTAGCGTTGCTAACATCACTCCCATATGTACCAACGTCGTTCCAAATAGAATTTGATTCTACATCATCACAATTAAGACAGCCTAAATATATTTTATGATCTTCACCACCAAATAATTGCAAAGAGGTTTGCGCGTAAGGAAGTACCGAAAGAAGTAAAAATAAAAGCGTAAATAATATTCTCATATTATTAATTCTGTATAATGAAAGATAATAAGAAAAAGATAGAGCGATTAACACCTGAGCAATTGGATGCTGAGGTAGTTAAACCACATGTCTCAAAATAGTTTCAAACATTTCTGAAATCTGCACTATGACATTCCCTGCTTTATGTATTGCTTTGCGAGAACAAGAAAAACATTTCGTTTTGCTATTGCATTCATGGAAAGCTCGTGACTTTTAATTTGAAACTCAGCTTCTAGTTCTTCTCTTTCCTTTTCATCTTTTCTCATTCTATCAATTATAAAATTTTTTTGATCGTCTGGAAGACTCCAAAGTTTTACGTCCATTGATGAAACTTGATCCAGGTTATGCTTTGATGAGTTTAAAATCCTATGCATTTTTTTTAAACAGCTTTCTACATACAAATGCGTTCTCAAAATCTCAACAACGGCATCACCCGAAGCCTTATTTACGTCATTGTCTTCGATTAAAAGCTGAATTTTGCTGCTAGATGAAGCCGTGGCATGACGGCTAGATTCAATTCTTGCAACAAGGTCACCTATGCTTCCGTAATTGATTAAATTATATTCATGCAATGCGGGTGATAAATCATTTTGCCAATTTGTGATATTTGTCAAATGCTCAATAACGGCGTCCTTGCTTTCTGAAAAAAGTATATTTTGCTTATTTGTAAGAAAATCTAATTTCGATCTAAATTGCTCCAATTCGTTATTAAACTGGGCTCTTACCAGTTCGGTTTTCCTTGTAAACTCTGAAATATGATTTAAAAGGGAGGTATTTTTTGCATCTTCTCGTAAGAAAGAAACACAATATACGCCAACTAGAATTAAGACTATTTGCGAACAAGAAACAATGATGTAGGCAGCAAGATCCATGCTATTTATCTTATTTGTTTAGCTTTTTTATCCTCTTACAAATTAAATTCCCACCAATAAATTCTATTAATGTGTATCCATGTTCTGGGATGTTGAACCACCCATTTATGGGTAACTAATTGTAAGAGCTAAATGAGAATTAAAAATAAGAATGCTTATTGATATTCCTTGACTTTTTTTTCTTTTTAACGATTCTACCTGCCGCCTGAGTGTCCGCACGAATCAAATTCTTTGTAGAAAAAATTAGTGATTAATCTTGCAGACGATAAATACATTCCTGATGAATAAAAACACATTTGCTGCAAAGCAGCTTGTATGTAGCGCAAAAAATTTTTGTAAACTAACAAAAGTATTTTGTTTGTCGTGCAAAGAGCATTTGTAAAATAACAAAAGTATTTTGTCTATAATGCAAAGGCACTTTGCAGCATTACATGAGGAAAAAACATGTTGCAAATTGCAATTGTAATATTACAACGAGGCTATGCAATATAACAATGACGCTATGTAATGTTGCAACGCGCCTATGCATTGTTACAAAAAGGCTATGCAATATTGAAATGAGGTTATGTAATATTACAATTTCATAAAAATCTCCGGGAAAGGTGGTTTGCAAAAGCAGGAGCAGCTCTTTGTATCGAGAATCTGCCCCCTTTTTACGGCGATAAAAAAGTAAATGTGGCAGCAAAAAATGAATAACTATGGGATTAAGCGTATTGATCATGACGATCTGAATTACAGTGAGAACTTGCCCAAATTTTTTCAGTTGAAAAGCAATGAAAATCTGTTTTTCATTTCTGGCCTCTGGCAAATTTTAAGACAGCAAGCATTCTTATATAGACGGAATCAAGGCTCTGAATATTTAAGAAATCTGAAGATTCGTTGGAGACACTGCGGCGCGGCGGTGGGATGGCCGGACAAACGCGCGGAGCGATCGGGTTGTCCTTGAATTTTTTGTTTCTTTTTTGTTCAAGCAAAAAAGAAAAAGGATCAGAATATCGAATGAATTCAATTTGAGAGTTTGTAAGTGCTTACGACTTAAATACTTTATTCTATAATTTTTTTTGTTTTTTTAAAAAAATTCCCCCTTTTTTTATTTTTCTATCCGCGTCTGCGCCGTTGTTTTTAAGCTGAAAACGGCGGGAATGTAAAAAACGATTTTCAATGCTGCAACCCGTAAAATTACCCTTGTGCGCAAAGGCGCTGTGATGCAATTTAGCATCCTGTTCGCTTGAACAGGGATCCGGTTACCGGGTTCTCACCTTAAACCAAATTCTATGAACAGCGATCAAAAAGTTATGAATGCAGCGATCGTTATGCCGTTCGGGCGGATTTCGGGCCCCAAATTGTTAACCAAGTCGTTGGATATTTCAGCCTCTATGGTGGGGAATGTCTTTTTCCCAAACCCAACGCCTACGCTGGAAACGATCAATGGATCCATAGATCGTTTCCAAAGCGCACTTGTTGCCGCCGCCAGCCGCGACCGCACGCAGGTGATCCTGAAAAACAGGGCCCGCGTTGACCTGGTTGCCAATTTAAAGGCATTGGGTAATTACGTAACGTTTACCGCCGATGGCAATTCTGCCATGATAGGAAGTACAGCGTTCGACACCCGCAAGGTTCCACAACCTGTTATTGTTACCAAGCCTACCGCTACGGTGGCGAACGGCGTTAACAGCGGCGAATTGATTACCAGCGCCATGCGCCCGGGAAAGGCGAGGGGCTTTGTACACCAGTACACCAAAGACCCTTTAACGGAAACCAGCGTTTGGGAAAGTTTTCCTGCTACCTCCAAAAAGTTCACTTTTACCGGGCTGGAAAAAGCCAAAGTGTATTGGTGCCGCGTGGGGATAATGGGCGCAAAGGGCCAGTTGATTTTCAGCGACCCCGTAAGCAAAGTGGTACAATAAACGGTGGCCGTAACCGCTATGTACTTGTCTTCATGAACTTTGCTTCATTGTCAATCAAAATAAGCCATCCGCAACGGTGGCTTTTTTTATGCGGGTAACTCCGTAAGCAGTAGCGCGGGCATTTCGCCGGTAAACAGCGGCATTACCCAATACATCAGGTTGGGCAAATAGGTATTGTATATGAGCGCATATATGGCAAGGCCGGCATTGCCTTTTACCTGCAGCTTTTCTTTTAATTTCTCTTTGTGGCCTTCTATCGTTCGCCGGGTTACATTTACTTTCGCAGCAATTTCTTTTGCCGTAAGGTCGTTTACAAAAAAAGCGAGCAGCTCTTTTTCCCTGGGGCTAAGGGTTTGCAGCAGCGCCCGGTTAACTGCATTTGTGCTGTTACCGTTATACAACTCTTTCTCATACGTGCCTTCGTACACAGCCACTATGGTGGCTACTATCTTTTCTTCTGTAGCGCTCCTGCACAACCAGGCAAACTCCCCGGCAGTCTTTAAAGCAATGATGGTTTCCGCATCGCTATCATCGGCCATAATGATGATGCCCGTTCCGGGAAACTCAGCGGCTATATGCCGGTACATTTTTGTATTATTGATGCCGGGCATGGCAGCGCTTACCATGATTATATCGGGCTGGTGGTGGCTGCATAGACTAATGACCTCTTCGCAGTCGCCGGTGGTTGCCGCTATGTGTATTTCTTTCCTGGCTTCTAATGTTTTTGCAAGGCCATTCCGCGGAATGATGTGTGCATCGGCAATGATAATGCTTATAGGATTTGTGGGCATAAATAAGGGAGTTTGGAGAGGGGATAACGGGGGAGGTGGGGTGGTATTGTGTGGGAGGAGGTGACCTGCAGAATTTCGGCCGCATTAGCAACTTTAGTAACTGGTTTGTTGGTGTTAAAATCGTTAGTTAGCAATGGTAATTAAGGGAACGTAAATAAGAAATATTTTTGGAAAATGATAGTGGGATAGCGGCAAGGTCTAGGCGCCCGACAGTTTCGATGTCATTTGGCAAGCGCATTCATTGTGATGGCATGGATTTGGGTAATGGATGATAATTAGTGTTGCAGTGGTTATTAAAAAAATTTGCAGAAGAAATATCAGTGGTGGGTGTTCTACGGGGCGGTTCTTGATTTGTCCATTGTGATAGAAATCTACGCGTTTGAAAAATACATCGATCGCCAACCTTGTCAATTTATGAGAGAAAATAAGTTCTAAAATATTTTAAAATTTCGAAAAAAGGTTTTATCTTTGATGTTGTGTTCGTAACCCTTGAACCACTGCGTTTGCTTCTTCTCGAAAACTTACAGGCCGCATTAGCTTATCTCGATAAATAAACAAAATTGAGCACGGTGAAATTAGTTACTACAAGAAAGTTATTAGTTATTTGAAAGTGGAGCATTGATCTAATGTGTAAATTATCATCTTATTAAATTAACTTTTAAAAATTAACCAATGGCTAGCGATCAGGAATCAAAAAATCTACGGAAATTTCTATCAAGGCTTGCGCGCGATAAAGATTTCCTTTCGAAGTTCATTATCAACGCGGATGAAGTCCTCAATGATGAAACGGATTTAACTGAAGAAGACAAAGAAGTAATAAAATCCGGAAATATTAACAAAATTTCCAGCCGTGTAATGGGAATCCCGGATGCCCCTACGGTAGTGGTCGTTTCAGATATTGAGTCCATCCAAAAGTCTTTTGCTGCTCAAGCTGCTCTTAATTTAATTCCTACTGTAACGATCCAACCTAACTTGGTTGTGCAACCAACGATTCATCCGAATCTTGTTGTGCAACCAACGATTCATCCGAATCTTGTTGTACTACCAACGATTCATCCGAATCTTGTTGTACTACCAACGATTCATCCGAATCTTGTTGTGCAACCAACGATTCATCCGAATCTTGTTGTGCAACCAACGATTCATCCGAATCTTGTTGTGCAACCAACGATTCATCCGA
>Ga0070660_100003724_pt1 | contig 10531 bp, 8 predicted proteins | sample KBSC33metaG_FD_64670 | JGI IMG/M metagenome (GOLD analysis project Ga0070660, IMG submission 64670) | Corn rhizosphere microbial communities from Kellogg Biological Station, Michigan, USA - KBS C3-3 metaG | ecosystem: Host-associated > Plants > Roots > Rhizosphere > Soil ... | reverse complement strand
CGTCGCCCGAGATCAAAAGCGGCAGCACGACACCCGTCGACGCCCGCGCCGGCAGGATCTGAGCGAAGAGGGCCACAACCAGAATGCCGGCGCCGGAAAAGCCGGTCTTTGAGATGCCGACGAGAAATGCGCCGAGAAATGCGGCGCCCCATTGCCAGGGGAGAAGGTGGTGCATATGCCCTACTATTATAGCGACTGTGCGTCCCTTCCGTTGACAAAGCGCTCTGCCGGTCGATATAATAGCTACGCAACCAGCGCGCAAGCGCTCGCTGCCGCTAGCCGAAGTGGCGGAACGGTAGACGCGGAGGTCTCAAAAACCTTTGGGGGTAACCTCGTGGGGGTTCGAGTCCCCCCTTCGGCATACAGGATCGGGTCGCTGAGTTTATCGGCGGCCCGATTTTTGTTTGTCCGGCGGTTGCAAGCGCAGCTTCTTATGTGCTATACTTTCCGGACGGAAATTGAGGAAACCACTTTTGCGAACATCGTGAAGGCTGGCTTGATTTCCAGCGATAACTTTCAAGTTATCAACCACACACCCGAACGGGACGAGTAGCGCGAGGTGCCACATATATGGTGGTCGCGCCTCGGTTGAACGTCGGGGAGGAAAAACAAGGAGTTAGATTTGTCAGTTCTTGCAATGAAAGACCTGCTCGAAGCAGGCGTGCACTTCGGCCACCAGACTCGCCGCTGGAACCCGAAGATGAAGCGGTACATTTACGGCGGTCGCAACGGCATCTACATCATCGACCTCCACCAGACCCTCAAGCTGTTCGATGAGGCGTATGCGTACGTCCAGGAACTGGCGACTCGCAACGGCAAGCTTCTGTTTGTCGGTACGAAGAAGCAGGCGCAGGATGCGGTTGCGGAGGCGGCTCGCCGCTCGCGGTCGTACTACGTCAATAGCCGCTGGCTTGGCGGCATGCTGACCAACTACCGCACGATCCTGACCCGTATCGCCCGTCTCCGTGAGCTTGAGCGCCTCGACACCGAAGGCGTCCTTGAGTCGCTGCCGAAGAAGGAAGCCGCCGAGCTTCGCGAAGAGCGCGATCGACTCGAGCGGTACCTGGGCGGCATCAAGGACATGCCCGGCCTGCCCGACGCCATCTTCATCGTCGACCTCAAGAAGGAGCGCATCGCCGTGCAGGAAGCCCGCAAATTGGGCATCCCGATCATCGCGATTGTCGATACCAACTGCGATCCCGACGAAGTCGACTACGTCATTCCCGGCAACGACGACGCTATCCGCGCCATCAAGCTGATCTCGAACAAGATCGCCGACGCGATCATCGAGATCAAGCAGGCCGAGTGGCAGGATACGCCGGAAGCCACTGAGGGTGAGGCCGCTGTCGAGACCGCGGCGGACACTGCCCTGCGCGCCGAATGGGAAGCCCTGGAGCGCAAGGTCGAAGGCGGCGAAGCCCCGGCCGAGCCTGAAGCGGTTTCCGAGGAAGTCGCCGAAACAGCTCCGGAGGTTGAAGCCTAACAAGCTATCAGCTAAGCGAACCTCTAGGGGGCGTACGTTACCGGACTTCTGCATGTCGATAAGGCGTGCGTGGCGCTCTCGGAAACGGAACGCCCCCTAATTCTGAGAATTGAGAATAGTGAATGTTGAATAGTGAACCAAAGGCACCGGTAAAACAGGGGCTCTTCTATTCACTATTCGTAATTCACTATTCTCGTAACTTTCGCCCTAGAACATAGAAGATAGGACATAGGACAATGGCAGAAATTACTGCAGCGATGGTGAGAGAGCTTCGTGACAAGACCGACGCTCCGATGATGCAGGCTAAGAAGGCCCTTATGGACGCCGATGGTGACATGGATGCCGCCATCAAGCTGCTCCGCGAGAAGAACAGCAAGATGGAAGTCAAGGAAGGCCGCGTCAGCGCCGAAGGCGTGGTCGAGGCGTTCCGCAACGACGATGCCACCCTCGGCACGCTGATCGAACTCAACTCAGAGACCGACTTTGTGGCCCGCAATGAGATGTTTGGCTCGCTGGCGAAGACCCTGGCGGCGCATGCGAGCGAGCATGCCACCGTCGGCACGGTCGACGAGCTTCTGGACGCGATCCACTCGGGTACCGGCGCACCGGCTCGCGTGCAGCTTCAGGAGACTTTCGCTAAGCTCCGCGAGAACATCATCTTCAAGCGCTTCAGCGTCTACGAATCGACCGGTGGCACTGTCGACGCCTACATTCACATGGGCGGTAAGATCGGCGTACTCGTCGAACTGACCGGTCAGGGCCCGGAGATCCAGTCTCTGGCCCGTGAGATCGCGATGCACATCTCGTTCTCGGCTCCGAAGTTCCTGAGCAAGGACCAGGTGCCGGCGAGCGCGATCGACCCGGAACGTGAGCTGGTTCGAACCCGAACCATGGCCGATGAGAAGAATGCGAGCAAGCCCGCGGAGATCATCGAAAAGATCGTCGAAGGTGGCGTCAACAACTTCCTCAAGTCCATCGTTCTGCTCGAGCAGCCCTACATCCGCGAGCCCAAGCAGACGATCGCCCAGCTCATTCAGGGCAAGGCCGAGATCAAGCGCTTCGTACGCTATGAAGTCGGTAAGGACGCCTGAATTACATGAGCGACTCCAATCCATCAGGCAAGCCCTGGACTAGAGTACTTCTGAAGCTCTCCGGCGAAGCATTCGCCGGAGACGGTTCCCACGGCGTCATCGACTATGGCGCCGTGGCCACCATTGCGGGCGAGGTAGTGCGGCTCCATCAGACCGGCGTCCAGATCGCCATCGTCGTCGGTGGCGGCAACGTCATGCGCGGCGTGCTCGCGGAGCGCGCCGGTATGGAGCGTGTCACCGCCGACTACATCGGCACGCTTGGCACCGTCGTCAATGCCCTGGCCCTGCAAGACGCCCTCGAGCAGCAAGGCGTCGACACCCGCGTTCAGACCGCCATCCCTATACAGGCAGTGGCCGAACCGTACATCCGACGTCGCGCACTGCGCCACCTGGAAAAGAACCGCATCGTTATCCTCGGCGGTGGAACCGGGAACCCGTACTTCAGCACGGACACGGCATCGGCCTTGCGCGCCAGCGAAATCCGCGCCGATGTCATGCTGATGGCGAAAAACGGCACCGACGGAGTCTACGACAAAGACCCGCGCCGCTTCTCGGACGCGGTTAAATTCGACCGCATTACCCACAAGGAAGCGATCGACCGCCAATTGCAGGTGATGGATATAACCGCCCTCGCTTTCTGCATGGAAAACAACATGCCGATCGTCGTCTTCGACATCAACGTCGCGGGCAATATCGAGCTGGCGGCCTCCGGAACCCCAATTGGAACCCTTGTGTCCAGGGATGCGTAATAAACCTAGAATTGTGAATGTTGAATAGTGAATTAAGACCATGGTCAACGGCTCTTCAATTCACTATTCAGTATTTACTAATTCACTATTCTTAGGTGCACTCGTTTTCAATCTTAGCAAACATCCATTAATATAAGCCTGATCACCAGGAGGGCAATATCAACCATGGCTATCGAGGATATTAACAAAGAAGCCGAGCAAAAGATGAAGAAGACGGTTGAGGCTACTCAGCACGACTTCTCCACCATTCGCACCGGCCGCGCAACGCCGTCGCTGGTTGACGGCATCACGGCAGACTACTACGGCTCTCCCACCCCCCTCAATCAGCTCGCCACCATTAACGTTCCCGAGCCACGCCAGTTGCAGATCGTTCCTTACGACCGATCGACTCTCGCCGCCATCGAGAAGGCGATCAAGAATTCTGACATCAACATCAATCCTGTAAACGACGGAACCTCGCTCCGGCTGAATATTCCGCCGCTTACCGAAGAGCGCCGCAAGGAATTCGTCAAGATTTTGCATAAGAAGACGGAAGACGGTCGCGTCTCCATCCGCAACATCCGCCGCGATGCCAACGACCATGTCAAGGCGCTGGTCAAGAAGTCCGAGGCTTCCGAGGATGAGTCCAAGCGGGCGCAGGATGTCTTCCAGAAGATGACCGATAAGTATATCGCCGAGATCGACGCGATCTCGAAGGTCAAGGAAGCCGAACTTCTCGAAGTCTAGATTTGAACATCGATATACAGGATGGGCAGGAAGATATTCCTGAACATCCTGTATATCCCTGTCTATCGATGTTAGAATTCTCCTTCACCATGTCATCTGACCCCCAATCGGCTAAAGTACTCGACTCCTCGACACCGGACGCCGTGGCAGCCGCGATGCCGCCGCCAGTCCTCCCGCGCGCTACAACCAACGAACGCCTCTCCGCGCTCCTCAGCCGTATCGACGCCAACCGCCTCCCCGCGCATGTCGCGATTGTGATGGACGGCAACGGACGCTGGGCGAAGGAGCGGAAGCTTCCGTCGAGGCTGCTAGGCCACCGCGAGGGCTACAAGACCACCAAGCAGATCGTACGCGACGCAAGCGACATCGGCATCCGGGTCCTCACCCTCTACGTCTTCTCCAACGAAAATTGGCGACGCCCTAAGCACGAGACCGACGGATTGATGACCCTCTATGAGCACGCGACCAGGGCGGAAGTCGGCGAGCTCAACGAGAACAATGTGCAGATGCGATTCATCGGCCGGCGCGACGGTCTCTCGCCTTCGCTGCTGAAGGAGATGGACCGCGCGACGGAGATGACACGGGGCAACACCGGGCTCAAACTAAACCTTGCCCTCAACTACGGCGGGCGCGCGGAGATTGTCGACGCCACCCGCAAACTCGCGGAGGCACTCAAACGTGGCGAAATCGACCCGGCGTCGATCAGCGAAGACGACCTTGCCGCGCGCATGTACGCGCCCGACCTCCCCGACCCGGACCTGATGATCCGGACCGCCGGCGAGTGTCGAATCTCCAATTTCCTGCTCTGGGGCGTGGCCTACGCCGAGATCTGGACAACTCCGGTGTACTGGCCAGATTTCACCGCCGAGCACTTGATCGACGGCATCGCCGACTATCAGCGTCGAGTGCGCAAGTTCGGCGCCGTGGTCAACCCGTAAAGCAACTGAGTGAATAAGTGAACGGGTACTGCGGTCCGGTTCCCCCAGAATTGGGGGTTAGGGGGCCAAACCCAATGTCAAAGACCCGTCTATGAAGAATATCGTCATCCTGGGAGCGACTGGAAGCATCGGAACGCAAACCGTCGACGTCGTCCATCGACTCTCCGACCGCTTGCGCATCGTCGGGATCTCCGCCCACCGCAATCACGAGCGCCTGCAGCAGATCGCGGCCGGCCTCGGCTTGCCCCAAAACCGCGTCATGTGCGGTGACGATGCCGATCTCGAGTCCCTGGCCCGGATCGACGAAGCGGATGTCGTCGTGGTCGCGGTCGTCGGCGCGGCGGGCATCCGGGCGACGGCGGCGGCGCTGTCAGCAGGCAAGGATGTCGCCCTCGCAACGAAAGAGGTCCTGGTCGCCGCGGGTGAGCCCATCACCAAGATAGCGCGTGAGACCGGCGCCCGCATCCTCCCCATCGACAGCGAGCACTCCGCCATCCTCCAGTGCCTCGAAGGCAACCACGCATCGAGGTCGCACCTGGGCCGGGCGCCCCGCGATATCGCGCGCATTATGCTGACGGCGTCGGGCGGTCCGTTTCGGACCTGGTCACAGGAACGTATCCAGTCCGCGACCCGCGAAGATGCCCTCGCCCACCCCACGTGGCCGTCAATGGGTAAGAAGATTACGGTCGATAGTGCCACAATGATGAACAAGGGCCTCGAAGTAATCGAGGCGCACTGGCTGTTCGACATGCCGATGGAGAAAATCGGCGTAGTCGTCCATCCGCAGAGCGTGGTGCATTCCCTGGTTGAATTCGACGACGGCTCGGTGCTCGCGCAGATGGGAATGCCCGACATGCGCACACCGATCCAGTACGCGTTGACGTTCCCGGATCGGGTCGACACCGCGCTGCCCCGGCTCGACATTGCAAACCTCGGCGGTCCGCTAACATTCGAGGCGCCGGACGAAGTACGCTTCCCTTGCCTGCGCATCGCCCGCGAGGCAGCCACGACAGGGGGAACGTCACCGGCAGTCCTCAATGCGGCGAACGAGGCGGCGGTGGCATTGTTCCTCAATGGTACGATACAATACGCACGGATCGCCGAAATTGTTGAACGCACAATCGCCGAACATCGTCACATGAAGAGCCCCTCGCTCGACGATATCTTTGCCGCCGATACGTGGGCCCGTAAGTTTGCGGGAGAAATTTCCACGTAGGCGCAGCCCGCAGTCGGGAATAATGCAACAGTGCGCGCCTTACCTGCGTATAATGAGACAGGCCGCCAGTGGCCGAAGTATCTTGAGAGATCCGTCATTGTCAGTTCGACCCACAGGGTTTTATCCCGGTGCGGGGCGCACTGGTTGAAGGGAGAGTTTTGTGAGCCCTGCAGGCATCGTATTGCTGATCGTTAGTCTGAGCGCCCTCGTGGTAGCTCACGAATGGGGTCACTTCATCATGGCCCGGCTCTTTAAGATTCGGGTCGACGACTTTAGTATCGGGTTCGGCAAACGCCTGCTTCGCCTTGGGAAGCTGGGCGATACCGAATACAATATCCGCGCAATTCCCCTGGGCGGTTTCGTCAAGATAGCCGGAATGGAACCGGACGAGGAACCCATCAACCGCGCCAAGGATATCGTCACCAAGCGTGCCGGTACCGATGGCGACGACGCGACCGACGACGATCCCGACTCCCGCCAGATTCCGCTCCTCGCGGAGAACATGGAAGACCCGAACGTCTATGACGGCCCCGATGGCTTCAACTCGAAGCCGCTCTGGCAGCGGTCGCTGGTCATCCTCGGCGGTCCGGTCATGTCGTTCATCACCGGTGTGGCCATTTTCTGCCTGGTCGGCTGGGCGGTTGGCGTCCCCATGGGGAAGCCGCTCCCCCGCGTAACTCAAGTTGAGCCCGATGGCGAAGGTCACCGCATCGGCCTGCGCGCAGGCGACACGATTATCCGCATCAACGGCGTTCCGATCACCACCGGGACGCAGATGATCGACACCATCCACGGCAGCCTGGGCAAGACGGTCATCCTGACGATCAAGCGGAACGACGAGATCATGACGCTGAAGGCCGCAACGCCTCGCCCGTATATTGATCCCGACACAAACAAACCGATTGTGGAGTATACCGTCGCGAACGCGTCGGCGATGTCCTCCCTGGGACTGATGGCAGGCGATAAGATCGGCACTATCGACGGCGCCGACGTCACCACTCTGGACCAGATCAACACGGCGCTAATCAAGGATGCCGGCAAGCCGATCAAGATGGCCGTAGCCCGTGGCGATACCGTCGTCAATATCAATGGGATAGCTCCGGCCAATATCGCCGCAGGTCTGCCCCAGATCACCCCACATCAGGTTGGCATCCTCAACTTCTCGCCAGACTTCGCCATCGTGCACATGAGCTTCAAGACGTCGGTCCTCAAGGGGCTGGACATCACCAAGATGCTCTTTATACGACTGGGCCAGTTGGTGAAGACCAAGCAGATTCACAAAGCCGCCGGCGGTATTGTCGCCATGGCCAACATGATGGAGATTGCCCAAAAAGACGGACCCAGCCAGGTCCTTCTGCTGGCGGCTCAGATCTCGATCAGCCTGGCGATCTTCAATATGCTGCCAATTCCGATCCTCGACGGCGGGCACCTGCTCTCGTTCTTCATCGAGTGGATTCGTCGTGGCAAGCGCATGGCGCCGCAGATGCAGAACGCGTTTATGCTGACGGGCCTGGCCATTATAGCCGTACTCGTGGTGCTCATTACCGGAAAAGACATCTGGAACGCCATTCGGCACAACGTTCCACAATGATCGTGGGGTAGCGAGAGACTTCAACGGGGCCGGGTCGACCATGTCGACCCGGCCCACTTTTTAACAGGTGTAAGGAGTTTCACCCACGTACCTGTTTTTTTGTGCTTCATAAGTTACCAACTTTGATTGGCTGGATGAATTCCAGCAACATCGACGTTTCAGTGCAACTTATTCGTTGCTCTTGTGTCCTAGCCCCTAGGAGCAAAGAATGACACGTACGCTATACGAATATCCTGAACGGATTGCGCTAGTTGGGGACCTACTAGTACCGGCAGTCCGCCACGACTATGGTGCACCAGTAATAGTAGACAGCGAGACGAACATCCTTGTACATTTGGGAGATCCGCTGCTTCTTTATGATTCTGTGTGCATTCGGGCAGATAGTTGGCAGCTTAGATTGCTCTATTCTGCGGTGACGCCAGCAGATCTTGCCCCATTGGTGACATCGGGTCGCATTAAGTTTTTCTTACCGATAGATCGTTCGAGTCGCGCAGCGGAAACACAGTTCTTTGACGGCGACTACAGTGCCGATAGAGTGATCGCCAATCTCAGCAAGACCTTGCAAATAGATGAAGAGATCGGTCTGCTGGAAGCTAAACCTGTCATCGCACAAGTGGAAGCCGGGTTATTGATGCCAGATTTAACTAGTCGTCCATCCTTCGTACATTTCTACGACTTCATGCTTGAAAAGTACTTTGAAGCAACGAGGGATCTTGGATATCCTTTCACAGGAAGAGACCTTGATGTCGGGTTTGAAGGGGGAATGGGGCGAACTATCGATGCCTGGAGTTCGGGAATAAACGGCTTAAATTTGGATTGGGAGATGCTATTCTTGTCTGAAGTTACGTCCAGAGCATTTCCTACTATTCCGTCCGCGCCGTTTGTACTGGACTCGGTCCCCGTCGACATGGTTACCAAGCTTCACGCAATGAATAACATTCCCAGCGTGACTGACCTCCTTTGGGCGGAGCAAGTCACTAAAGAAGACTTGATCCGCATCTTAATGTCGGATGAATCCGCGGATCTCAGACTTTGGATGAGGAAAAATGTAGCTCCTAACATTGATGTTCGTGATGCATTCTACTCCACGCTTCGAAATTTACCTTCGAAAACTAAGTGGACAAACCGGCTTCGATTTGGGATTACAAGCGCTGTTTCGACTGGGCTCAGCATGTTGCTAACCGGAGAACCGCTATTATCCACGGCTCTCGGACTTGCTGTGGGTGCTGCGGATGCGGAACTAGGCGAGAAGACCACAGCCGCTGTATTCGACAAATATCACCCGCAACGGTGGATCGGCTACATGCAACGACAATTTCAAGATGGCCAAACTATCCCTTCAAACGAGAACCCTTTCAAGAAGTTGATTGACAAACTGCAAACAAAGTCTAGCGCAGGGTTATCAATCTCGCGTCCGTCGATGCTCGGAGGTTGACGAAGCAGCCAAAGTTAAGAATGGGCCGAGTCGACGATGTCGATCCGGCCCGTTCCATTTGTCGACCTACTTGAAGTAGGCGAGTAGTTCGCCTTCGGCTTCCCAGAGCTCCTCGAACATGGCGCGGGTTTGGTCGAGTGAGCAAACGCTGCGGGTCAGCGGGTCCATGGCGCAGGCGTGGAAAGCCGCGTCGCGGTCCTTGTCGATCACGGCCCGGACGGCGAGTTCCTGGACGACGATATTCGACAGATTGAGCGCCGCGAGCTGAGCGGGCAGCTTGCCTACGTAGCAAGGCTGGACGCCCTGGGCATCGACAAGGCACGGTACTTCGACACAGGACCCGTCAGGCAGGTTCGGTATCATGCCGGTGTTCATCACATTGCCGTTGAACCGGTACGGCTTGTCCGTCACCATGGCCTGCATAATCATGGCCGCGTACTCATTCGACGGCTTTAGTTCACCCTCGCTATCCTTCCATTCGTGCGGCCGCGGAGTTTCTTCCGAGACGGCACGTTTGTTGAGGTGGAACTGCTCCATGAGTTCATCGGTGCGGCGGAAGTACGGATGGTATTCGGAGCAGTGCGTAGTTGACTCGGTGACGAAGTAGCCGAAGTGCCTGAACATCTCATAGCGAACTGAGTCTTTGCGGACAGCTTCGGGGATGTCGAGGTGCGCGCGCAGATCGGGATAGAGGTCCTTGCCGTTACGCTCGAGCTTGAGATACCACGCCTGATGGTTAATGCCCGCACAATGGAAGCGGACCTCAGCCTCGTCGATATCGAGGTAGCGGCTCAACTCCGAGATCGTATTCTGGACACTGTGGCAAAGGCCGACATTGGCAATCGACGATGCCTCCGAATGCAGCCAGGTCAGCATGCACATCGGGTTAGTGTAGTTGAGCAGCAGCGCCTTCGGACATAGCTCCTCCATGTCGCGGCACACCGCCAACTGAACGGGGGCCGTACGAAGGAACCGGAAGATGCCGCCCACCCCAATGGTGTCGGCCACGCTCTGTTCCACGCCGTACTTGCGCGGTATGTTGACCTCGACGTTTGCCGGGTAGGCCGAATAAGAAGGCCCGCCGACGGACACGCTGGTGACCACGAAGTCGGCGCCGGTCAATGCTGCGCGTCGATCGGTCGTGCCGCTGACCGTTCCAGGCAGGCGGTGCTTGTCGATCAGGCTCTTTACATACCCCACAGCGCCGGTCAGGCGCTCCTCATTGATATCGCACAGGGCGATATGGGCATCCCGCAGTTCTGGAAGCGACAGGATGTCTCGCGATAGTTTGCCTCCGAAATG
>Ga0070660_100003722_pt1 | contig 10534 bp, 11 predicted proteins | sample KBSC33metaG_FD_64670 | JGI IMG/M metagenome (GOLD analysis project Ga0070660, IMG submission 64670) | Corn rhizosphere microbial communities from Kellogg Biological Station, Michigan, USA - KBS C3-3 metaG | ecosystem: Host-associated > Plants > Roots > Rhizosphere > Soil ... | reverse complement strand
GTCATCCTGTTCGGCGCCACCGGCATGGTCGGGCAGGGCGTGCTGCGCGAGTGCCTGATTGATCCCGGTGTTGAAAGCGTGCTCGCGGTCGGGCGCGGCCCGACCGGACAACGGCATGCCAAGCTGCGCGAAATCGTGCACGACAATTTCTTCGATTTTTCGGCGATCGAATCCCAACTCGCTGACTACGACGCCTGCTTCTTCTGCCTCGGCGTCTCTTCGGTCGGCATGGACGAGGAGCGCTACCGTCATCTGACTTACGACATCACCATGGCGGCGGCGACGACACTGGCAAAACTCAATCCCGGAATGGTGTTCACCTATGTCACCGGCCGCAGCACCGACTCGAGCGAACGCGGCAGCCAGATGTGGGCGCGGGTCAAGGGCAAGACCGAAAACGATCTGCTCAAGCTGCCGTTCAAGGCGGCCTATATGTTTCGTCCCGCCGGCATCCAGCCGCTGCACGGCGTCAGGTCGAAGACCCCATGGGTTCAGGCGATCTATGTCGTCACCGCGCCGCTATTGTCTTACCTCAATCGCGTCGCGCCGAAATACATGACCACGTCGGAGCAACTCGGCCGCGCCATGATCAAGGTGGCGCGCGATGGCTATCCGAGGCCGGTGCTGGAAAGCGAAGATATCAATCGCCTGTAACCGTCATTCCGGGATGGTCCGAAGGACCAGACCTCAGATGCGCAATTGCGAGTCGGGGAATCTCGAGATTCCGGGTCGAGGCGGAGCCTGTCATCGGGCCGCGCTTGCGCGGATCCGGTGGCCTCGCCCCGGAATGACGGCTAACCCATCAAATAGCCGCAAATTTCAAGCTTTTGCCATGAGGGCTCCGTTTGCCCTATACTTTGTGCATAGCAAAAAAGCGGGGATGGTATGGATCGCATTCGCATCGTCGGCGGTAGCAAGCTCAACGGCACCATTCCGATCTCGGGCGCGAAGAATGCCGCGCTACCCCTGATGATCGCGGGCCTGTTGTCCGAGGAAACGCTTGTGCTCGACAACGTGCCGCGGCTTGCCGACGTCGCCCAACTGCAGCGCATTCTCGGCAATCACGGGGTCGATATCACCTCAGTGGGAAAACGCCCCGGCGACGGTGAATATCAGGGCCAGACCCTGCACATTTCGGCGGCTGACATCATCGATACCACCGCGCCCTATGAGCTGGTGTCGCGGATGCGCGCCAGTTTCTGGGTGATCGCGCCGCTGCTGGCGCGGATGCATGAGGCCAAGGTTTCGCTGCCCGGCGGCTGCGCCATCGGGACCCGGCCGGTTGATTTGCTGATCATGGCACTGGAGAAACTCGGTGCCGAACTCACCATCGACGGCGGCTATGTGATCGCCAAGGCCCCCGGCGGTCTGAAGGGCGCTGCAATCGACTTTCCCAAGGTGACGGTCAGCGGTACCCATGTCGCCGTGATGGCGGCGACCTTGGCCAAGGGCACCACCGTCATCAGCAATGCCGCCTGCGAGCCGGAAATCCTGGATGTCGCCGACTGCCTGAACAAGATGGGCGCGCGCGTCTCCGGCGCCGGTACGCCCCGCATCGTCGTCGAAGGCGTCAGCAAGCTTCACGGCGCGCGCCACACCGTGCTGCCCGATCGAATCGAGACCGGCACCTATGCGATGGCGGTGGCGATGACCGGCGGCGATGTGCAGCTGGCCGGCGCGCGCCCCGAGCTGTTGCAATCGGCGCTCGATGTGCTGACCCAGGCCGGCGCGGTGATCTCGGTCAACAACGAAGGCATCCGCGTCGCCCGCAATGGCGCCGGCATCAGTCCGGTGACGGTGTCGACGGCGCCGTTTCCGGGCTTTCCGACCGATCTGCAGGCGCAACTGATGGCGCTGATGGCCTGCGCCAAGGGTTCCTCGCATATCACCGAGACGATTTTCGAAAATCGCTTCATGCATGTGCAGGAACTGGCGCGGTTCGGCGCGCGGATAAGTCTCGACGGCGAGACCGCCACCATCGACGGCATCGCCAAACTGCGCGGCGCGCCTGTCATGGCGACCGACCTGCGGGCGTCGGTGTCGCTGGTGATCGCAGGGTTGGCCGCCGAAGGCGAGACCATGGTCAATCGCGTCTATCATCTCGACCGCGGCTTCGAGCGGCTCGAGGACAAATTGTCGGCCTGCGGCGCTACCATCGAGCGCATCAGCGGATAGGTTTTAGCGCGTATTGCGCAAAAGCATGCCCTCGGACTTGATCCGAGGGTGGATACCGGTTTTGCGAATAGAATACGCGCAAACTTCGCGTATTCCGCAAAAGTGGATACCGGTTTTGCGAATAGAATACGCCCAAACTTGGAGTGTTAGCGGTGACGGCCCAGCTCAAACTGATTGCGCTTGATGCTGACGACCTCGCCGTCATTTCCGCACATGTCCAGGATGCCCGCGTGCAGACCGCTGACATCATCTGGCGGCAGGGCGAAAAGCGGCTGGTGATCGGCATGAACCGGCTGGACTGGGAGCAGACGCTGGCCGGGGAAACCGCACCGCGCCGCCTGATCGCGGCGCTGCGCTTTGACCGGGTGTTGGCCTGCAAGTCGCGCAACATCGATCTGGGGGCACCCGAAATCGCGCTGGACCTGCTCGGGATCGAGTTTCATCCAGGCGAGCCCCCCAGCGGCAGCGCGGTGCTGATGTTCAGCCATGGCGGGGCGCTGCGGCTGGACGTCGAATGCCTGGAATGCGAGCTGACCGATCTGGGCACGGACGATCTCGGAACCAGCGATCTCGGCGAAGGCGCCGAGCCGCCGGGGCAGGGCGCCTAGCGGTGGCCGTAGGCTGTAGGGTGAGCAAAGGCGCGTTCTTCGCGCCGTGCCCACCAATCGGTGTTCCCGCGTAGAAGCGTTTTGGTGGGCTTGCTTCGCTCAGCCCACCCTACGGACTGCGACCATAGGGTTGACGGCGATTTGTCGCCGCGCCATTGAGCAGTGGGCCTTCGATGAGAGGCCCACCGGAAAGCCACCATGCCTGTTCGTCTCGACAGCAGCAGCGCCGATTTCACCGAACGATTCGCCGGCTTTCTGGCGACGAAGCGCGAGGTGTCCGCCGATATCGAGAGCGCGGCCCGCGCCATTGTCGATGACGTCGCCGCGCGCGGTGATTCGGCGCTGATCGAGGCGACGCGCGAGTTCGACCGGCTCGATCTCGATGTCGGCCGTTTGCGCATTACCGGGCGCGAAATCGAGGCCGCCGTAAAAGCCTGCGACGCCAAAACGCTCGATGCGCTCGAATTCGCCCGCGGCCGGATCGAAAGCTTCCATCGCCAGCAATTGCCGAAGGACGCGCGCTTCACCGATGCGCTCGGCGTCGAACTCGGCTGGCGCTGGAGCGCGATCGAATCAGTCGGCCTCTACGTTCCCGGCGGCACCGCCGCCTATCCGTCCTCGGTGCTGATGAATGCGGTGCCGGCTGCAGTCGCCGGCGTCGCCCGCGTGGTGATGGTGGTGCCGTCGCCGGACGGCAAGCTCAATCCGCTGGTGCTGGCGGCAGCCCATCTCGGCGGCGTGTCCGAGATCTACCGCGTCGGCGGCGCGCAGGCGGTGGCGGCGCTGGCCTGGGGCACCGCGACCATCGCGCCGGTGGCGAAAATCGTCGGGCCCGGCAACGCCTATGTCGCCGCCGCCAAGCGGCTGGTGTTCGGCAAGGTCGGAATCGACATGATCGCCGGTCCCTCGGAAGTGCTTGTCATCGCCGACCGCACCGGCAATGCCGGCTGGATCGCCGCCGACCTGCTGGCGCAGGCCGAGCACGACGTCAACGCACAGTCGATCCTGATCACCGACGATGCCGCGCTTGCCGATGACGTCGAACGCGCGGTGGAGGCACAGCTTGCAACCTTGCCCCGGGCGCAGATCGCACGCGCCTCGTGGAACGAGTTCGGCGCCATCATCCTGGTGAAGCAGCTCGATGATGCAATAGCGCTGGCGAACGCGATCGCGGCCGAGCATCTGGAAATCATGACATCGGATCCGGAAAAGCTCGCGGCGCAAATCCGCAATGCCGGCGCGATCTTCCTTGGACCCCACACCCCGGAAGCGATCGGCGACTATGTCGGCGGCTCCAACCACGTGCTGCCGACCGCGCGCTCGGCACGGTTTTCGTCCGGACTTGGCGTGCTCGACTTCATGAAGCGAACTTCGATCCTGAAATGCGGGCCGGACCAGCTGCGCGCGCTGGGGCCGGCGGCGATGACGCTGGGCAAGGCCGAAGGGCTCGACGCCCACGCGCGTTCGGTCGGGCTGCGTCTTAACCTGCCATGACCAGACCGCCCGCAGAGGAGGATCCGCAAAACCGCATCGTCGCGGTAACGCTCGACGAGGAATCGATCGGGCGTTCCGGCCCCGACATCGAGCATGAGCGCGCGATCGCGATCTACGACCTCGTCGAAAAAAACCTGTTCGCGCCGGAAGACGCAAGCGAGGGGCCGTTCACGCTGCATATCGGGATTACCGGCAACCGGCTGATGTTCGACATCCGCCGCGAGGACGGCACGCCCGTGGTGGCGCATCTGTTGTCGCTGACGCCGTTCCGGCGAATCGTGAAAGACTATTTCATGATTTGCGACAGCTATTATGAGGCGATCCGCACCGCGACGCCGGACAAGATCGAGGCCATCGACATGGGCCGCCGCGGCATCCACGACGAAGGCTCGCGCACGCTGCAGGAGCGGTTGAAGGGCAAGGTACGGGTCGATTTCGAAACCGCGCGCCGGCTGTTCACGCTGATCTGCGTGCTGCACTGGAAGGGTTAGCGCATGATCCCGAAAAGTGGGCACCGGTTTTCGGATCAGATCATGCGCAAAAGAAGCAACATGCTCCCGAAAAGTGTAGCGCGGTTTTCGGACCAAATCATGCGCACACTAAAAGAAGTCTAAGGCGTGGACGCGGCCCCACGCGCGCGCGCTCCGCAGGCGGTGCTGTTCGCATGCGGTCTGAACAGCGTGCGTTCGCCGATGGCGGCGAGCCTGCTGCAGCGGATGTTTCCGCACGCGCTTTACGTGAAATCCGCCGGCGTCCGCAAGGGCGAGCTCGATCCGTTCGCGGTCGCGGTGATGGCGGAACTGGGCCAGGATATTTCCGGCCACAAGCCGATGACGTTCGAGGAATTGGACGATTGGGAAGGGCTCAATTTCGATCTGATCATCACGCTGTCGCCCGAGGCGCATCACAGGGCGCTGGAACTGACGCGCACCCACGCCGCCGAGGTGGAATACTGGCCGACCCACGATCCGGCCGGCGCCGAGGGCAATCGCGAGCAGAAGCTGCAAGCCTATCGCGAGGTCTGCGACACCCTGTTGCTGCGCATCCGCAAGCGCTTTTCCAAGGTGGGCGCGGCGAGTGGGTGATAAATTCACCGGGTCGTCCCTGCGAAAGCATGGACCCATACTCCGTGACGGCGCGATTTGGGGCAGTGGCTGTGGCAACCTTCTCTTGCAATCACGAAATCCTGCGATTATGGGTCCCTGCGTTCGCACTGCGTTCGCAGGGACGACGATATTAGAACCGCCGGTGACTATGGGTCTCCGCGTGCGCGAGGACGACAATGTTACGTTGCGGGGGCGACGACGGTAGTTGTCTCAGAGAATGCGTTCCGATAGGTTCCGCGCGCATTCATCCTCCGGTTCCCTCCCAGCAAAAGCCCGCATGCTAGGCCGTCCCAAATTCGTTCTTGCCTCCGGCTCGCCGCGACGTCTCGCTCTGCTCAATCAGGCCGGCATCGAGCCCGATGCGCTGCGTCCCGCCGACGTCGACGAGACCCCGAAGCGGGGCGAGTTGCCGCGCGCCTGCGCCAACCGGCTTGCGCGGGCCAAGGCCGACGCCGCGCTCAAATCGGTGCGGCTCGATGACGAATTGCGCGGCGCCTACATTCTTGCCGCCGACACCGTGGTCGCGGTCGGCCGCCGCATCCTGCCCAAGGCGAACCTGGTCGACGAAGCCTCGCAATGCCTGCGGCTGTTGTCGGGGCGCAACCACAGAGTCTACACCGCGATCTGTCTGGTGACGCCGAAGGAAGCCTATCGCCAGCGCCTGATCGAGACCCGGGTGCGCTTCAAGCGCTTGAGCGAGGACGACATCCAGACCTATATCGGCTCCGGCGAATGGCGCGGCAAGGCCGGCGGCTACGCCGTGCAGGGCATCGCCGGATCGTTCGTGGTCAAGATGGTCGGCTCCTACAGCAATATCGTGGGGCTGCCGCTGTATGAATCGATGGCGCTGCTCGGCGGCGAAGGTTTTCCGATTCGCTTTGGCTGGTTGAATGCCAGCTAAGCTGCCAAAGCACGCCGGCCCCGGCAAACGCTCGGGTAAAAAGTGCCCGATCTGCGGCAAGCCCGCCACCGAGGCCTCAAAACCGTTTTGTTCCGAGCGCTGCCGGGATGTCGATTTGAACCGCTGGCTGTCGGATTCCTATCGTATTCCCGCCGCCAAGGACGACGACGAAGACGCGGAATAGCCGTGGTTTCGGTTAATTTGGCCGTCCGTCGTCGCCCTTCGGGCTATGCCGGACACGCTACATCTTCGCCTATCGCATGGCTGCGCCACGCGAAGCCGAAGCCGAAGGCGTAGCGTGGTGGACAGGGCAGGCGAGCCTGACTATAAACCGGCGCTCCCGGCTGCCTCGCGGCCTGGAAGTGCCCAGGTAGCTCAGTTGGTAGAGCATGCGACTGAAAATCGCAGTGTCGGTGGTTCGATCCCGCCCCTGGGCACCATTTGAATTTAATTCCTACAAGCGCTGTGGTTCGAGATCGAGGAAGCACCGCCGGAGCGCAACGTTCACGGTTTCAAGGGGTACCGGCTGAAGCAAGAACAGTTAGCGATGCTGCAAAAGAAAAAGCCCGCATTGCTGCGGGCTTTTTTGCACTACCAACCGCGGTATCCGCCTCCGCCGAAGCTAAAGCTTATGCCCGGCCCTCCGTAACCATAACCCCTGCCATAATACGGCCCACCGTAACCACCGTCATACCCGCCATAGTACGGCCGCGGAGCGTAGCCGTAGCTTCTATAATACGGGCGGTAGTGACGATAGCTATAGTGGTGATAACGACGACGGGAGCTGATGTCGGTTGATGATGTCGATGATTGAGTTATGTCGGTTGCGGCTTTCGCCTTCACCGTGTTGTCCGCGGCGTTTGCTGCGGAGCCACCGAGCAGTGCAGCTGCACCGACGGCAAATAGGATAGCTAGCTTTTTCATTCCCTCACTCCAGTAATAGAGGTGTGGAGTGGTAATCAACCCAGAGGTCTTACGTTCCGAGGTGCGACATATTAAAATCTCCCATAGGTTGTGAATAAACGTTCATATTGATCAGCGGGAAATTTCAAAAACTTTTGATCCCACACCCGCTGCCGGTTTCTGTACAGCAGTCCGCACCATCCGCCCGTCTTACTTTACCGGCACCCGAAAATCGATCGCGCACAGGATCACGCTGGGGGGATTACCTTCCAGTTCGACGTCGCTGAATTTGCGCGCGGCGCGCGCCTTGATGCGGTCGCGAAGGCGCATGGATTGCAGCGTACGCCGGGCCTTGGCTTGTCAGCGCTGTCGAGCACGCGGCCCGGTACTGTCGTACCGGAAGCGATCCGCCACAGCCACGACCACCACCCGCCTGCTTCGGTCCCTGACGATCATCGCCGCAGGTTCGTGCCGGCAAGCTCAACCACCTGGTCCGTTTGGCCGCCGAGCACGGCCTACCCGTGTTGGCCATTTCGGACGCGTTAACCAATAATTAACTATGCATTTGCGGGCACGAAAGGCCCGGCTTAGCGTTCGTTGGGGGGCAGCTCAGTAACCAATGAATTGGTTCGTGCCATGACGTATAGAATGTATGCGGCGTTTATCGCCTCTCTCAGCGCAGTAGCGCTTATGTTTGCCGCGAACGAGACCTTCGCCAGGTCGGCAGCAGCGGTTCGTGGAGGGTCTGCTTCGACGCATTCGATTTCCCGTCCGTCAATGGCCCACTCGCTCCGGCATCACCGGAGAAACAATGTAGGGTTCTTCTGGCCGGGGGACTTCTACGGGCCATCGTACGACGAACCCATGGCAGATTTTACGCAACCGGGATCACGCGATATCCGTTACACGACTACAGAGGATGTTCCCTGGGATTGGGCACATCGATATCCGCCGGCTGTCGCACCTTCTGACCGACCCTATGTGCCGAGCTGTCCCGCGGAGAACGTAACGGTTCCCGGGCGTCACGGCGGAGAGCAAACCGTAAGTATCATGCGGTGCTACTGATTAGACCGACAGTCGGTTCCGGCCCCTGGGCACCATCACCCCCGAAAATCGATCGCGCGCAGGATCACGCCGGGAGGATTGCCCTCCAGTTCGACGTCGCTGAATTTGCGCGCGGCGCGTTCCTCGATGCGGTCGCGCAGGCGCATGAATTGCTGCTCGCGCTGGTCCGGCGGCGTTCGCGACGAACCTTCGAGCTGATCCATCGCGTCGGTCGAGATGGCGCAGGCGACGCTCGCCTGGTCGTTCTTCATCGTGAAGCGCACGACCATGCGGTCAAAGTCGTACTCCTTAAAGTGGCTTTGGGTGAGCGCCATAGCGGAGCCTCCTCGATTGAACGGGGCCGTTGGCCCCGAACCTTAGAATTTCTTCCTGGCCGGCGGCGGATTGAGCTCGGCGATCTTCGACAGGCAATCTTCCTGCGTGGTGTGAGGGCCGGTGACGAAGGTGCCGCTCACCTTGGTAGAGTACCAGCCCGACACGACGCCGAGACGCAGCGACTCTTCGGTTTTGACGTGGCGCGCGGAAAGAATTTGCATGTGGCTTCCTTGGGCTGTGAGCGTTGGCGTTATTGCCGAACGCGGAGCGTGGTTTCGATTATGGTGTGGCGTCTGTTCATTGCGATGCGACCGCATCGGCCTGCTGCGCATCGGCGAGGTCGACCGAACTGATCGAAATCATCTCGGTTGATGCATGATGCGGCGGCGCGCCGGGAACCATGATCATGGTGGCGACGCGGCGGAAGCACGGAAACGACAGGCCTTCGATCATCTCTTCGTCGGTCACGACCTCGTAGGCTCCCGCCTGCAGCTGGCGGTCGATGCCCTTGATCCGGAACGGATGCCTGAACGTCACCGTTTCGCGTCGCGATCTCGTCAAGATCAGCTTCCTCGGGTTGGCGTGGGCGTCGGCCGATTCAATGAGAATTGAATCGCTTTCGCGCAGCTTCGCCAGCTTTTGTTGCAAATCGTCTGTTCGCAGCTCGGGAACACGGCCCTGCACCGGGCGCTTGCAGCGAACGCCAGAGGTGTGCGCCTTTTAAGCCCGAAAAGCCACGACTTTCTTCTCAAACCGCCGTGCGCGCCCGCCGCCCTTCGATCGGATAGGCCGGATCATTAAAACCCGGCGTCGAGGGATGGCCTGACGCGACGAGGCGGTCGATCAGCGCTTCGTCCTCGGCGGTGAAGCGATAGTCGAGCGCGCGCAGGTAATCGTCCCAGTGCGCCTCGGTGCGGGGACCGGCGATCACGGCTGACACGAACGAGGAGTTTAATACCCACGACACCGCGAACTGGCCGGCGGTGATGCCTTTTGCCCCGGCATGCTGCCGGATCTCTTGCGCGAGCTTCAGTGACTCCGGCCGCCACTCGGTCTGCATCATCCTGACATCGTTGCGCCCGGCGCGGGTGTCCTTGTCGGGCGCGGCATCGGGGCGGTATTTGCCGGTCAGCACGCCGCGCGCCAGCGGGCTGTAGGGCACGATGCCGAGGCCATAGAAATGGCAGGCCGGAAAATGCTCGACCTCGGGCATGCGGTTCATCGCGTTGTAATAGGGCTGGCTCGCGACCGGACGGGCGATGCCAAAACGGTCGCAGATGTTGCAGATCTCCGCGACCCGCCAGGCCCGATAATTCGAGACGCCGAAATAGCGCACCTTGCCCTGCTGAATCAGTTCGCCCATCGCGCCCACGGTTTCGGCGAGCGGCGTCGAGTGATCTTCCTTGTGCAGGTAATAAATGTCGATGTAATCGGTGCCGAGCCGCTTCAGGCTTTCGTCCGCGGCTTGCAGGACCCAGCGCCGCGACAGCCCGCCGCGGTTGGGATCGTCGCCCATGGGGTTGGCGAGTTTGGTCGCGAGCACCCAATTGTGCCGGTTGTTGGAGATGGCGCGGCCGACCACCTGCTCGGAATTGCCGCCGTTATAGGCGTCTGCGGTATCGATGAAGTTGATGCCGGCCTCGCGCGCCTTCGCCACGATCCGCGTCGAGGTCGCCTCGTCGGTCGGCCCGCCGAACATCATGGTGCCGAGGCAAATCGGCGAGATTTTCAGGCCGCTGCGGCCGAGGTTGCGGTATTGCATCGGGTGGTCCTTTGAGTGTGATCGTCATTGCGAGGAGCGAAGCGACGAAGCAATCCAGCCGTGCCTGGCGCTTGTGGATTGCTTCGCTGCGCTCGCAATGATGATAATCCCAGTGTCCTTACTCATTCTTCAGCACCTTAAACACGCCGCTGGCCATGGCGATACAGCGCTCGCCCGCCGTCACCTCGGTGGTCGTGAAAATCAG
>Ga0070660_100003716_pt1 | contig 10542 bp, 13 predicted proteins | sample KBSC33metaG_FD_64670 | JGI IMG/M metagenome (GOLD analysis project Ga0070660, IMG submission 64670) | Corn rhizosphere microbial communities from Kellogg Biological Station, Michigan, USA - KBS C3-3 metaG | ecosystem: Host-associated > Plants > Roots > Rhizosphere > Soil ... | reverse complement strand
GGGGAGGCAGAGTTTATCCCGCCTTCGCGACCTGCTTGTCGTTAAGGAGCTGCTGGAGCTCGCCGGCTTCGTACATCTCCATCATGATGTCGGAACCGCCGACGAACTCGCCCTTGACGTAGAGCTGGGGGATGGTCGGCCAGTCCGAATAGGCCTTGATGCCCTGGCGGATTTCCGGGTCCTGGAGCACGTCGACGGTCTCGTAGGAGACTCCGAGATGGTCGAGGATCGCGATGGCGCGGCTCGAAAACCCGCATTGCGGGAAGAGGGCGGTGCCCTTCATGAACAGGACGACGTCGTTCTTGCCGACGATCTCGTCGAGGCGGGCGTTGGTATCGATCATTTCGAAGTCTCCTAATCCGGTGTGCCGGTGGTCAGCTGGAGCGCGTGGAGAGCGCCGCCCATCCGTCCGCCCAGCGCCTCGTAGACGCGCTGGTGCTGGCGCACGCGCGGCATCCCCCGGAAGCTTTCGGCGACGACCCGCGCCGAATAATGGTCGCCGTCGCCGGCGAGGTCGGTGATCTCGACCCGGGCATCGGGGATTCCGGTGCGGATCAGCGCCTCGATCTCGTCGGCGGCCATCGGCATCGAATCAGCCTTCGGACGACATCAGCTGGCGGCGCGCCTCGACCGTCTTGTGGTCGAGCGCCTCTCGAATCTTCGTCTCGTCGCACTCGACTCCGGCGGAGGTGAGGTCGCCGAGCAGCTTCCTGACCACGTCCTCGTCTCCCGCTTCCTCGAAATCGGCGCGGATCACGTCCTTGGCATAAGCGTCGGCCTCGGCCTCGGTCAGGCCCATCAGCCGGGCCGCCCAGGCGCCGAGCAGCCGATTGCGGCGGGCGACGACCCGGAACTGCATCTCCTGGTCGCGGGCATATTTGGTCTCGAACGCCCTTTCGCGATCGTCGAACGTGCTCATCGAAGCTCCCTTATCCTGTCGGGAGTCCAGATAGGCGGGGGAGGGAGAGGGTGCAACGTGTAGTGCCCCTCGTCAGAGGGTCACCACCAATTTCCCCACCGCCCGCCGGGCCGCCATGTGCGCGATCGCCTCGCCGGCCTGCTCGAGCGGCCACGTCCGGCTGACCCGGGGAGCGATCCTGCCCTCGCTCCACAGCCGGAACAGAGTCTCCACATGGGCGGCATTGGCCTTCGGGTCGCGCGCCGCGAAGGCGCCCCAGAACACGCCGCACACGTCGCAGCTCTTGAGCAAAGTGAGGTTGAGCGGAAGCTTCGGGATCCCGGCGGGGAATCCGACGACGAGGTAGCGCCCCTCCCAGCCGATCGCGCGCAAAGCGGGCTCGGCATAGTCGCCGCCGACCGGATCGTAGATCACGTCGGCACCCGACGGCCCAACGGCATCCTTGAACTGCTGGGCGAGCGCCTTCGAGCCGTCTTTGTCGAACGGCCCCTGCGGATAGACGATCGCCAGGTCCGCGCCCGCCTGGCGCGCCACTTCCGCTTTCTCCTCAGAGGAGACGGCGGCGACGACCCGGGCGCCATAGGCCTTGCCGAGCTCGACCGCCGCCAGACCCACGCCGCCGGCCGCTCCGAGCACCAGCAGGGTCTCCCCTGCCTTGAGCCGCCCGCGGTCGAGCAAGGCGTGGATCGAAGTGGCGTAGGTGAGGATCAGCGCCGATCCCTCCTCGAAGCTGCGCTCCTCGGGCAGCCGAAGCGCCGTCGCGGCATTGACCGCCACCATTTCGGCGAGGCCGCCATGGCCGGTCATGGCGATGACCCGCTCGCCCACCGACCAGCCGGAGACCCCTTCGCCGACCGCCTCGACGACCCCCGCCACCTCGCCGCCCGGGGCGAAGGGACGGGGCGGCTTGAACTGGTATTTGTCCTCGATGATGAGAACGTCGGGATAGTTGATCGCGCAGGCGCGAACCCGGACGAGAAGCTGCCCCGGCCCCGCCACCGGATCGGCCACCTCGCGAAGGACGAGCGTCTCCGGCCCGCCCGCCGCCTCGGACAGAAGCGCCCTCACTGCGCGGCCTGGGGGAAGGCGGGGAGGCGGGCGATGTCGCCCGGCTCGTGCTGGATGATCACCTTCGCCTTCAGCGCCTTGGCGATCCGGTCGAACCGGTCCATCGAGGCGAGCGTGTCGGCGCGGTTGACGTTGAAGCTCGGCACTCCGCGGTTCCTGACATTCTCGTAGAAATGCCAGAGGTCGCCGGTCAGGAGCACCGGCCCCGTCCGGGGCAGCCGGACGAGCAGCGACTGGTGGTTCTCGGTGTGTCCGGGCATCGCCAGGATGACGACGCTTCCGTCGCCGAACACGTCCTTGTCGCCGGTCAGCCGCTCGACCTTCGCCCGGCCCGCAAGCCAGGAGGCGATGCGGTCCGATTTGCGCTCCTTCAGGGTGTCGTAGTCGCCCGCGCCGATCAGCAGGGTCGCCTTGCCGAAGTCGGGAAGCTGGCCGGTATGGTCGTCGTGGCGGTGGCTGATCCCGACCAGGGTGACCTGCTCCGGCCTGACCCCGATCCGGGCGAGCTGGTCGCGAACGGTGACGGCGAGCGAGGTGTCGGCGAAATCGTCGGACGCGGGATGGCCGATCATCTCGCCCGGCAGGCCGGTGTCCCACAGCATGTAATTCTCGCCGTGGCGAATGAGGTAGCAGCTGTCGGTGAGCCGCTTGGTCTGGCCGACGTAGAGGAAGGTGTCGGAGAAGGCGTCGAGATTCTTGATCCGGAAGCTCCCGCAGTCGAGCCGCCACAAAGCGAGGTTCGACGGCGCAGCGGAGCGTTGGGCCGCAGGCTGGAAAGCGGCGAGCGCGGCTCCGGCCACGGCAAGCGCGACGATCTTCTTGAGCATGGCCCTCTCCCCCTTCGAACGGTCAGCTTTCGTAGCGCGCCGTCGTCTTCGCCGCCACTTCCTGCGCGCTCACGTCCGGCGCCAGCTCGACGAGCCGGAACGGGCTATCGTGATCGGACCGTTGGAAGACGGCGAGATCGGTGATGACCATGTCGACCACGTTCCGCCCGGTCAGCGGCAGGGTGCAAGCGGGGATGAACTTCGGGTCGCCGTTCTTCGACGTATGCTCCATCACCACGATGATCTTCTTGACCCCGGCGACGAGGTCCATCGCCCCGCCCATGCCCTTCACCATCTTGCCCGGGATCATCCAGTTGGCGATGTCGCCGCCCTCGCTCACCTCCATCGCGCCGAGCACGGTGAGGTCGATATGGCCGCCGCGGATCATCGCGAAGCTCTGCTCCGATCCGAAATAGGAGGAGCTGCCCAGCTCGCTGATCGTCTGCTTGCCGGCGTTGATCAGGTCCGGATCGATCTCGTCCTCAAAGGGGAACGGCCCGATCCCGAGCATCCCGTTCTCCGACTGAAGGGTCACCTCCATCCCTTCCGGGATGTTGTTGGCCACGAGCGTCGGAATCCCGATGCCGAGATTGACGTAATAGCCGTCGCGAAGCTCGCGCGCGGCTCGGGCGGCCATCTGGTCGCGGGTCCAGGGCATTTAACGGGCTCCTTTGACTTTCGTCGCCCCAGCGAAGGCTGGGGCCCCGGCGGGTGAAGAACACGGGCGCTTTTCACCCCCTGGGATGCCAGCCTTCGCTGGCATGACGGAGACAATCATCATGCCGCCTCCCTAGTGCGCACGGTGCGGAACTCGATCTTCTTGTCGTAGGGCGCTCCGAGGATCATCCGCTTCACGTAGATGGAGGGCAGGTGGATGCAGTCCGGATCGAGGCTTCCGACCGGCCCGATCTCCTCCACCTCGGCGACGCAGACCCGGCCGGCGGTGGCCATCGGCTGGTTGAAGTTGCGGGCGGTCTTGCGGAAGACGAGGTTGCCCGCCTCGTCCGCCTTCCAGCCCTTGATGATCGAGAGGTCGGCGCGGATCCCGCGCTCCAGCACATATTCCTCGCCGTCGAAGACCTTGGTCTCCTTGCCCTCTGCGACGATCGTGCCAACCCCGGTCTTGGTGTAGAAGCCCGGGATTCCGGCCCCGCCGGCGCGGCAGCGCTCGGCGAGCGTGCCCTGGGGGCAGAATTCCACCTCCAGTTCGCCCGCCAGATACTGGCGCTCGAATTCCTTGTTCTCGCCCACGTAGGAGGAGATCATCTTGCGGATCTGACGGGTGCGAAGCAGCTTTCCGAGCCCTTCATTGTCGATCCCGGCATTGTTCGAGACGACGGTCAGGTCCTTGACCCCGCTATCGCGGATCGCGTCGATCAGCCGCTCGGGGATTCCGCACAGGCCGAAGCCGCCCGCGCAGATCGTCATGCCGTCTTTCAGCAGCCCGTCGAGGGCGGCGGCGGCGTCGGGAAAAGTCTTCTTCATGGACCGCTCCGCTGTGAAGCCCGCCGATAAGCACCGCCGCCGAGCCCGGTCAAGGAAAGTTGAACCGGGTTTCAGGTTTGGCAGGCCGCACGTCGCCCTCGCCCACACCGTCACCCCGGACTTGATCCGGGGTCCACCTTCTTCCAAGCGTCGGCGGCGCCAGAGAAGGTGGATGCCGGATCAAGTCCGGCATGACGGATATGGGAGACAGGCCTCATGACTACACGCCGCCGCTGGGCGCCCGCTTGCGCCGCTCTCCTCCTCCTCGGCCTGCCCCTCGCCGCGAGCGCCCAGCGCGAGCCCGACGACCCCAACCTGTGGCTCGAGGAGGTGGAGGGGCCGCGCGCCCTCGCCCAGGTCAAGGCGTGGAACGCCGCCACCGAGGCGACCCTTACCGCCGACCCCAAATTCGAAACCTACCGCGGCCGCGCCCGCGCCATCCTCGACGACGAGCGGCAGATCGCGACTCCCGACCGGCTGCTCGGCGGCCGAGTCGCCAATCTGTGGCAGGACGCGAGGAACCCGCGCGGCGTGTGGCGGATATCGCCGCTCGCCGACTATCGGGCCGGCAAGCCGCGGTGGCGCACGCTGATCGACGTCGACTCGCTTGGCAAGCGGGAGGGCAAGAGCTGGGTCTGGCACGGCGCCGACTGCCTGGCGCCCGATTACCGCCGCTGCCTCGTCTCGCTGAGCCCCGGCGGCACCGACGCCGACGTCGTCCGCGAGTTCGACCTCGCGTCAGGAACCTTCGTCGAGGGCGGCTTCGTCGTTCCCGAAGCCAAGAGCAATGTCGCCTGGGTCGACCCGGATACCCTGCTGGTCGGGACGGACTACGGCTCCGGCTCCCTCACCAAGTCGGGCTATCCGCGCGTGCTCAAGCTGTGGAAGCGCGGAACGCCGCTCTCCGCCGCCCGCACCCTGTTCGAGGGGGAGGCCGGCGACGTCTCCGCCACGCCCCAGGTGGTCCAGAGCGGCGCCCGGCGCTGGGTCTTCGTCGATCGCGGCAAGACCTTCTGGACCAACGAATATCACCTTCTCACGCCGTCGGGCGGGCTGATCCCGGTTCCGCTGCCGGCCGACGCGGAGTTCCAGGACGTGCTCGGCGACCGGCTGATCGCCAAGCTTCAGAGCCCGCTCGGCGCGTTCAGGGCGGGAAGCCTCGTCGCCTGGTCGCTCGACTCGATCCTCGCGCGCGGGCAGGCCCAGCCGACCCTCGTCATGGCGCCGACACCGCGGCAGGCGATCGAGGAGGTCTCCGCCTCCGACAACGTCCTTTGGGTGAAGGTGCTCGAGGATGTGTCGGGCCGGCTCTACGCCCTCACTCCAAAGGGGGCCGGCTGGGCGGCCCGGCCGGTGCCGCTGGCGCGCAACAGCACGGTCCACCTCCTTGCCGCCGGCGGAAACCCCGATCAGGCCTTCGTCACCGTCGAGGGCATGCTGACTCCGCCCGCCCTCTACGCCGTCGGCCGCTCCTCCGCGCCGGCACTCGTCCAGCGCCTCCCGGCCGCCTTCGACGCAGGCGCCTTCACCGTCGACCAGCGCTTCGCCCGCTCCAGCGACGGCACCCGGATTCCCTATTTCCTCGTCCGCCGGAAGAACGCGAAGGGCGCCGTTCCCGCGCTCATCCACGCTTATGGCGGCTTCCGCGCCGCGCAGACTCCCGGCTACCTCACCGGCCAGCCCTACCGCGCCGGACCGCTCGGCCTGTTCTGGGTCGAGGAAGGCAATGCCTATGTCCTCGCCAACATCCGGGGCGGCGGCGAGTACGGCCCGCAATGGCACCGCGCCGCGCTTCGCGAGAACCGCCAGAGGAGCTTCGACGATCTCCACGCCGTCGCCGAGGACTTGGTCCGCACCGGAGTCTCGAAGCCGAAGCTGATCGGAATCTCCGGCCGTTCAAATGGCGGAGTCCTCGTCGGAGCGGCGATGACCCAGCGGCCCGACCTCTACGGCGCCGTGATCGCCGGCTCCCCGCTGCTCGACATGAAGCGCTATTCGCACCTCCTGGCGGGGGCCTCGTGGGTCGACGAATATGGCGATCCCGACAAGCCGGCCGACTGGGCCTTCATCTCCCGCTACTCGCCCTATCAGAATGTGAAACCGAACGTCCGCTACCCGGCGGTGTTCTTCTACAGCTCGACCAAGGACGACCGGGTCCATCCCGGCCACGCCCGCAAGATGGCGGCGCGGCTCGGCGAATATGGCAACCGTTTCTACTTCCACGAATATCTCGAAGGCGGCCATTCCGTCGGAGCCGAGCATGCCGAGGACGCGAAGCGCGCCGCGCTGCTGATGGCCTATCTGAAGCGCGAGCTTGTCGGGGGCGGCCGGTGAGCTGGAGCCTGGCCGGATTCGATCTCGACGCCTTCGTCGCCGCCACCCTGGCCGAGGATCTGGGGGAGGCGGGCGACATCACTTCGGCGGCCGTCATTCCGGAAGATGCGCGGTTCACCGGCGTGATGGCGACCCGCGAGCCGATCGTCGTCGCCGGCCTTCCGATCGCCGAAGCCTTCTTCCGCCGGCTCGATCCCGAGGTGGAGGTCGAGCGGCTGGCGGAGGAGGGCGAAGCCGTCGCGGCGGGCGGCACCCTGCTTCGCCTGCAGGGCCGGGCGCGGGCGATGCTGACGGCGGAGCGTTCCGCCCTCAACCTCGTCCAGCACCTCTCCGGGATCGCCACCCTCACCCGCCGCTACGTCGACTCGATCGACGGCACCGGAGCGACCCTGCTCGATACTCGCAAGACCCTTCCGGGCCTTCGCCGGCTGGAGAAATACGCCACCCGCACCGGCGGCGCGAAGAACCACCGGATGGGCCTGTGGGATGCCGCGATGATCAAGGACAATCATGTCGCCGTCGCCGGCGGGATCGAGCCGGCGGTGCGCCGCGCGGTCGAGGCCGGAATTGACGAGATCATCGTCGAGGTCGACCGGATCGAGCAGGTCGAGCCCGCGATCGCCGCGGGCGCGACCCACCTTCTGCTCGACAACATGGCCCCCGGCACCCTGCGCGAGGCCGTCGGCCTGGTCGCCGGTCGGGTCCCGACCGAGGCGAGCGGCGGAGTGACCCTCGAAACCATCCGCGCCCGCGCGGAAACGGGGGTAACCTACGTCTCCGTCGGGCGGATCACCCAGTCCGCTCCGGCGGCCGACATCGGGCTGGACTTCACTCCGCTGCGCTAACGATTGCCGCCCGCCCACCGACGCGCTACCCAGCGGGCCTAAAGCAGGGGAGGGGAAATGCGTCCGACATCGATCAGGGCCTTCGAGGGCCTTTCGCTGCTCGCGGTGGCGATCGGAGCGCTCACGACCTGGCTGGGCTGGGACGCGCTGGTCGCCTCGGTCCGCTCCAAGGTGCTCGGCGCCGGGCTCGAGCCGGCGCTCGCCGTGCTCAGCGTGATCTACGTCGGGTTCCTGGTGCTCCTCATCCTGCTCACCGCGCGGCGCGGAAGCGCGGTCGCCAAGTGGCTGTTCGTCGCGATCATCGTCGGCGAGGTGGTGTTCACCGTCCCGAAGCTCGGCGCGATGGCGGGCGCGGGGCTGATCGGCTGGGCGGAGATCGTTCAGCTGCTGATCCAGCTGATCGCCGTCGCAATGCTGTTCACGGCGCCCTCGCGCGCCTGGTTCGCCGAGTGGCGGGCGCGATAGCCGAGCCTCGGTTCGGCCGGAAGCGCTTCCCCTAGCCGTCCAGCGGGCGGAGCGTTTCCGGGCCGGCGCGGACCAGCTCGCCCTCGACCAGGCCCGTCGCCGGGTGGTGCTTGTCCAGCCAGCGCTTGATGATCCGAAGGTTGCGGGTGTTGGAGCGGAAGAAGAAGTCCGGCACCGCCCCGACGAACGGAATCGCGCCGAGCAGGAAGTCGAAGCCGACATTGCCGGTCATCCGGGCGATCTGCCATTTGGAAAGGCCGAGATTGCGTGCCTCCCAGACGATCCAGGCGCCCAGCGCGGTGCTGACGATGTCGCCGACGACGGGGATGACGTCGAGGATCACGTCGAGTCCGACCGGGCGGTTGAGCCCGGGAACCACGAACAGCCGCTCGAGCACCGCCTCCATCGCCTCGATCCGGCGACGCACGGATTGCGGGTCGCGACCCATCGGCAGCTGGCGCGCGAACGTCTTGAACGGGTCGTGCGGCGTGGCCATCGCTGTTCTCCTCGAACCCTTTATGGGGTGGCGCGGATCAGTTCGCCACCCGGGTGCCGTGCGAACGGGTTCGCCCGGAACCCGGTGAGGCGCGGCGAGACCAGCGACCAGCGCACCGGCGCGGCGATGGCGATGAACGGCGCGGCGGCGGCGAGGCGGGCGTCGGCGGCCTGGAGGAGGCCCCGGCGGGTCTCGAGATCGGGCGCGTTGCGGGCCGCTTCGAGCGCCTGGTCGGCCTCGCCGTCGCAAATCGCCGCCGCGGCGCAGGTGAAATGGCGCAGATACCAGCTCGCCAGGGCGACCGGGGCGACCTCGTCGATCAGCCGAAGGTCGGCGGGCTCGGCCGGGCCGACTCGCCGAGCATCGACTCCGATGGCCGCCCAGTCGCGCCGCAGATAGGCGAAAAGCAGCCGGTAGCCGGGCCCCTCGGGCAGGCTGACCCGGACCTTGATCTCGCCGCCGCCGGCCGGCAGCGCGAGCGCCCGCACCGCCGCCGCTCGCCGCGCCGGGAGCGGGAGGGCCGTCCAGGCCGGCGCGGCGGGCGAGTCGATGCCCTCCACTCCGGCCGGGAGCAGGGTCTCGCGCGCCTGCAGCCCCGGCACCCGGAAGGCGGCGACGATCGCGGCTCGGTCGATCGCCATGGCGAGCGCCTGGCGGGCTTCGGGACGCAGGAGGGGACCCTCCCGCGCCGCGAAGGAGAGCCCGAGCAGGCCGGCGACCGGATCGAAGGCCGGGGCATTGCCCCTCGTTTCGCCGGCGCGGGCGATCGGCAGGTCGCCGAGGCTTCCACCGACGACAAGCTCGGCCGCGCCCTGCTGGAAGCGAGCCACGGCCAACGCCGCCGGCTCGCCGCGAAGGACGAGCGGCATCGGCGGCGAATCTCCGCTTTCCGCTTCTTCGTCCGTTCGGCGCGGGGGCGCGAGCAGGAGCGATCCGTCGGCGCGCGGTTCCGCGACGAAGGGGCCTGCTCCCCGGCCGGCCCGGAGGAGCGCCATTTCCGGCTGGGCGAGGAGCTGGAGGAAGTTGAGCCGCGGCGACTTCAAGCTGATCTCGAGCACCTCGTCGGTCATCGCCTCGATCTCGGCGATCGCTCCCAGCAGCGGCTTCAGCGAATTGCGGCTGGCGGGTCCCCCCGCCGCCTTGAGGCGCTGGACGACCTGCGCCGCGGTGACCCGGCTCCCGTCCGACCAGTTCAGCCGAGCCAGCCGGAAGGTGTAGCGAAGGCCGTCGTTCGACAGGATCCAGCTCTGCGCGAGGCCCGGCTCGATGTCCCCGCCGGCGTCGAACCGCACCAGCCCCTCCGCCGTGCTTTCGATCAGGAAGGCGGCGGGCGGGTCGATCGGCTGGCGCGACGGGTCGACGATCCTCGGCGGCGCGCCGATCGCGCTTATCGTCACCGGGCCGGTCTCGTCCTTGCGGCAGCCGCCCGCGCTGAGCAGGACGACGGCCGCGGCGAACAGGAGTGGGGTGCGACTCGCCATGGGGGCTGGGGATAGACCAGCCCCGCGGGTTTTTTTAGCGGCAATGCGGGCCCGGCGGGCGGGCCTTTACCCCTCCTTCACCTTTGCCCTCCTACCGTTCCGCCTTGAGCCAGGAACAGCCCGTGAGCACCGACGCCCCAGCCGGATCCTACAAGCATCGCCGAGCCGCCCGAACCGCGGTTTCCGCGAACGCTCGGTTGCATCCGCAAAACTGGTATTCCGTCGAGGTGAAGGTCTGCGACCTGTCCAATTCCGGCTTCATGGCCGAATGCCCGGAAACGGTCCGGATCGGCGGCTACGTCTCGCTCGACGTGCCCGGCATCGGCCAAGTCGACGCACAAGTTCGTTGGCAAATTGGCGGTCGCATGGGCGGTCTCTTCCTCAATCCGATCAGCCTTGCCCGTTGCGAGTGGGTCGCGGTGAAGGCCGAGCCGCCGCACGAAGCGGCCTGACGTCGGCGCGATTGCCGATCGACGGCTCGCAGTCCAATTATCGTAAGCCGCTCGAGCGTCGACGCCCCGTCTTCGACATCATAGTCGCGCACAGGCCCGGACGCGGAGCGCCGCCGACGTTCCGGCGCGCGCGGATCGGCAGGCAGGTGGGATGACTGGTGCGGACGGCG
>Ga0070660_100003713_pt1 | contig 10544 bp, 5 predicted proteins | sample KBSC33metaG_FD_64670 | JGI IMG/M metagenome (GOLD analysis project Ga0070660, IMG submission 64670) | Corn rhizosphere microbial communities from Kellogg Biological Station, Michigan, USA - KBS C3-3 metaG | ecosystem: Host-associated > Plants > Roots > Rhizosphere > Soil ... | reverse complement strand
ATTGCATTTATTGATTCAGTCAAATTAAAGATATATGCATGGCTTCTAAAAAAGATTGGCTGCCTGATATGAACAGCCAATCTTTTAATCATCATTCATTAACTTTTTAATATCCGGGATTCTGATATGCGGCTTTCTCGGCGTCCGTCATTTCCATGCCATCAATCTGCCCTTGCGGTATAGGCCGCAGGTATTGAAAAGGTTCGATGGAACGGGTTATCGTTACCGGTGTATGATCACTAATTCCTGTTCCGCCAATTCTATAAGTAGAAGAAAGTTCTGCCCATTTTTGAGTACGTACTAAATCATACCAGCGATATCCTTCGCCATAATATTCACGTGAACGTTCTTCCAAAATATAATTAACATCAATATCACTTGGTGTGGCAGCAACCATTGCAGCACTATTGTCTTCAATTTTTTCTGAATTTCCGTTGTTATCAAATCTCCATTTGCCAGCCCGTGCACGAATTACATTAATCAATTCTCTTGCGCTTTTGCCGGCTTGTGTAGTTGCACCTTTCACAGCAGCTTCTGCAGCGATAAAGTATAGTTCAGAGAATTTTGCAATGTTGAAAGGACGGGTACTGGCAGCATTCGGCTGTCCTAATCCATCAGCATTATCAGTACGGTAAGTGCCAAGCTTCCAAAGCCCCGGATATCTTAACCTGCTTATACCTTCCGGCGATATTACAAAATCAGCTCTTCCGGGCAGTGCTCCGGCACCTACATTGCTCTTGCTTGCCCAATCAGCATAATCAATGGCAGTAGTGGGTTCGGAATCCAAAAATGTAAGTATTGGATCGCCCGGATGAACAGGGAGATTATTTGCATTATAATAAACAGGTGTTCCGTCGCCAGCCTTAGGCCAATTTCCACGGTAAACAGTAACAAAAGTTCCATCATAGCGGGAATCATTTGTTTTATCAGCAAATGTATTTTCGATCACATTGATTGTAGGAGCCATACGTGTCCAGGGCCGGCCCAAGTCCTGGGATGCTTCACGCTGAACAGAGCTGACAGTTCCACCCCACGATGCATCCTTGCCACTTCTAATCAGTGTATAATTCCAGGTAAGCATCCAAACGGCAAAATTATCAGGTGCGCCACCACTGCCATAAGTTAAGCTACCTCCATTGTAAAATTCACTTGATTGAGTGTGATCTGCATATAACACGATTTCACTGTTGCGATCATTTGATCCAACATTTACATCATAATAAGTAGGCTGTAGGGCAAAAGGTCCTGGATTATCAATAGCAGTGGTTGCTATATCATAAGCTTGCTGAAAATACCATTTTGCATCATGTCCATCCGGATCTGTACGGGTAGCTTCCGGATAAGTAGGAATACTATTAGGATTTTCAAGCCACCAGGCATAAGTAAGGTAGGCCTTTGATAAGTAAAGGCGGGCGGCTGTTTTTGTTAAGCCACCAGTTACACGTCCCGCTTCCGGTAAATCATTCACAGCAGTTAACAAATCTGGAAAAATGGCTTTAGTGTAAACTTCAGGTACTGTGTTACGTACCGAAACTCTTACCGGGTTTGTATTGAACTTTAGCTCACCTGCACCTAAATCTAAAGGAACTCCTCCATAAGTTTGCACTAATAAAAAATAATCGAATGCCCGGAAGAATCTTGCCTCTGCAATTAATGGCGCTGCAATACCAACATCCGAAGCGTTTTCAATAATACCGCTGGCTGTATTGATATCCGAAAATGATTCACCCCACGGGATGCTTGTAGGAAAGCTGGTAGAACTAACCTTTCCTGCATTTGACATGTCCATATCTTTGAAGTTTCCGTCCGCACTTTGAGCATATGTTGCTTCATCTGTTCCAGTGAGGCATGCGTTATAATAATATGCCTGCCCGTATATATTACGTAAATGAGCGTATAATGACGTTATGCCTCCCAAAACGCCGTTTTCTGTTTTAAAATAATCAGGTGTAAAGGAACTGCGAGGCTGTTCTTCCAGAATTTTTGAGCAACCTGATAAGAGTAACAAGATAAGTGTTACTGATCCTGCAAAAGCTCTTAGTTTCAAATGTTTCATATTATTAATGATTTAAAATGATAGATTAATGCCCACGATATAGTTACGGGTTGACGGAGTGTTGGTACCTATAGTTAAGATACGCCTTAAGCTGTATGATAGCGGAACCGCCGCATTTTCGTTACCATAAGAATTGGTTTCCGGATCCATACCAGACTCTTTATTATAGGGCGAGAATAACACAAATGGATTTTGCACCGTGAAATATGCATGTAATTTAATATCAGAGTTTTTAATCAAGCTCCGGTTAAAATCATAACCCAGGGAAATAGTTCTAAACTTTAAGTATGATGCATCAAAGTAACCCAGGGTACTTCCATATTTTGGATTATCTCCGCTTAAGGGACCGGCAGGATTTGGATACTTTGCGTTCGTGTGCTCAGGTGTCCAGTAATCTACCTTTACATTGTTGTTGCGGGTGGTAAGGTTATCCAGGTATCCTCCTGATCCATAAAGGGAACTTACAAGAATACCCCCATGTTGAAAAATACCTACGACTGTCAGGTCGAATCCTTTATAAGCTAACCGGGTATTAAAGCCTCCCAAGAATTTAGGATCAACATCCATAATCTGCCGGTCGTCTGCATTGATTGCTCTTTTTGGCGAACCATCTGCATTGTAATCGCCAGTATATTTTACCTTAATCATACCAACTTTTCCACCCGGTTCCAGTATATCGAGGTAAGGATCTTTCTCTTGCCACAATCCTATTTTCTGATAATCGTAAATCGAATTGATGTTGTGACCTACAAACCAGCCATTGCCTTCATCCTTTGTTGCTCCTGAAGCAAGCGCTATTAGTTTATTGCGGTTTGCATAAAGGTTGAAGCCGGCATCCCACGTGAATCCATCGCGGCCTCCGTCTATTATTGTACCATTAAGAGTAATTTCGAAGCCCTTATTCTGGGTCTGTCCAATATTTGCTGTATAACTGCTTACACCGGAGGTAGGAGGCAAGCTAACACCCAGCAGAATATCTTTGGTATTGGTTGTATAATATTCAATAGTACCAGACAGACGATTGTGAAAAAGCGAAAAGTCCAGGCCGTAGTTCCATGTCTCAGAGTACTCCCATCCCAAGCTAGGATTGGGTAGCTGGGTAACATAATATCCTGTTGCATAATTATCCTCTCCGAAATTATATGGGCGGGTGCTTAAAACGCCAAGGGTTGCATAAGGGGCAATTGCCTGGTTGGAGGTTTGCCCATAACCGGCCCTCAGTTTCAATGAATTTAGCCAGGTTATATCCCTCATAAATGACTCATTGGTGATGTTCCATCCGGCAGATACAGCAGGGTAAGTATGCCACTGATGGCCGGGCGCCAGCCTTGAAGATGCATCAGAGCGCACAGTTGCTGACAACATATAACGATTATCATAAGAATACATTATACGTCCCATTAAGGATGTTAATCCCCACAAAGTATAACTTTGCCCATTCGGATCTACAGTAATCTCACCCGTTGCCTGTCCAAGATTATAGAATTGGAAAGCATCGGAAGGAATACCTTTTGCTGCCATCGATGATGAATTGTATTTCTGCTGTTCAGAGGAATACAGGGCAGTGATATTTACATTATGTTTTTGCGCAAATGTGTGATCATAAGTGAGCAAATTTTCAACCGTCCAATGATAGGTTTGAGAATTACTGATTCCTGCAGTTGAGATAGTTGTAGGATTAACATTGTTTACACCTTCTGCGGTATAATTTCCATTATTGCCCTGGATGAAATCCAGACCAACGTTAACGCGGTACTTCAATCCATCAACCCATGGGATTTTCACTTCGCCATAAATGGCATTATAAGTTGCAAAGCCTCTTGTTTCGTTTAACCATAATCCTGCATCATTTAAACTATCTATTCTTTCCTTTGTTAATACATAATTATCGCCAAGGCCCGTATTTATAGTTCTTTTTAGTGTGCCATCAGCATTATAGGGATTTGCAATTGGCGATGCTGCCAGCGTACCAAATAAACCTAACTGGTTTCCCTGACTAATATTATAATTACTGTTTGAAGTAAAACCAAAACGGAAAAATTTTCCAACCTGCTGATCAACAGAAGTTCGAAGCGAATAACGTTTATATTGCTGCGTCGGAATTAAACTTTGATTTTGATAATAGCCCATTCCAACATTGTAACTTCCTGTTTCGCTGCCGCCGGAAAGACTCACATCCTGGCTGTTTACTGCACCAGTTCTGTACAATAGATCCTGCCAATCTGTATTTACATTATCAGCTTCGTCGGTACCATTTGAAAGTATGCCGGCTGCTTTACGCAACGCCGCAAATTCTTGTCCGTTCATCATTGGATACCTTGCAAAAAGGGTCTGAGCGCCATAATAGCCATTATAAGATATCCTTGCTTTCCCGCCTCTTTGCCCTTTGTTGGTTGTTATTAAAATAACGCCGTTAGCACCACGCGAACCGTAAATAGCAGTCGCGGAGGCGTCTTTTAACACGTCAATACTTTTAATATCATCGGGATTCAGGTCGGCAAGTGATCCCGGAAACGGTATTCCGTCAAGTACTATGAGAGGGTTGTTGTCCGCAGTTAGTGAGCGTGTTCCGCGAACCCGGATTTGCATGGTAGCGCCAGGCTTAGTTGATGTTTGCGAAATCTGTATTCCTGCCAAACGCCCTTGTAAGGATTGGGAGATGTTTGGAGCGGGTATCTCACGAATTTTTTCACCGCTAATGGAAGCAACTGAACCTGTTACAGCTTCCTTTCTTTGAGTTCCATAACCTACAACTACCACATCGGTCATACTTCCTGCAGCATTTCCGAGTATTACACTGATGTTTTTTCTGTTATTAACCGCTATTTCCTGTGGAGCATAGCCAATTGATGAAAATACAAGTGTTGCATTCGGAGATGCCATAATTTCAAAATTTCCAGCATCGTTACTGGCAACGCCTGTTGAACTTCCCTTTATTACAACGGACACATTGGGCACAGGCTGGCCCGATTCATTTGTTATGCGGCCCTTTATATTCAAAGTGTTTTGAGAATATCCCGACACAGAAAATAATAGCAGCGGGATAATAAAAAAGGGAAACATTCCTTTCCTCTTTCTGCATGTTTGCAGAAAGATTTTTTTTGTGAATAAATCTTTCATAATAGCAGTTTAAATTTTAAAGGTTTAGAAATTGAATATTTGTTTATCATAATTATTATAAGTGATCAATGGCTTTATATTAAGTAACAAGGACTAGGTTATTAAAAATTTGTAATCTTCTTGAGCCGCCTATAAGTTCCGAGTGTTGTCTTAGTTTCGAATCAAATTCTTAAACTTCCCTGATAAATTCTTTTACCAAAAATCTAAACGTTTACATTAATTACTTAAGAATTGAATATTTTGGCGAACCTCAGTCGTTAAAGGGTTTGATTACATAAAGCAAATCGTTTTTTTAATAATGAGACATTATTTAACATCTTTCCGGCAACTAAATTAGGAGAATTATTTGAAAAAATGTAAACGATTACATTTTTTTTATAAAAAAATATTTTTTTTATATAGCTTTACTGGCATTATAAAGAATGTAAACGATTGTAATGGTTAAGGGCAAGGAGATTACTATATATGATATAGCCACAGCGCTAAACATCTCAATTGCCACCGTAAGCCGTGCTTTAAAAGACGACCCGGTTGTAAATAAAAAAACCCGGAAAAAAGTATTTGATCTTGCAGAAGAATTAGGATACCGTACCAATCATTTTGCCCGTAATCTGCGTCAGAACCAAACAAACACAATTGGCATTATCGTACATGAGCTCAGCAGTAATTTTATTACTTCCGTTCTGGCTGGGGTTGAAAAAGTAACAGCAGAAGCGGGCTATGATCTTATAATTACACACTCTTCAGAAAGCTATACAAAGGAAATTGCTAATGCAAAGAACCTCTTCCATAAAAGAGTAGATGGGCTTATTGCTTCGCTTGCTTTTGACACGCCTGATCTTAATCATTTTAATCCCTATATTGATAAGGGAGTTCCCGTTATGTTTGTTGACCGGGTAGAACAGGATGGTAATAATACAGTAGTAATTATTGATAATGCTAAATGCGGGTACCAGGCAACTACTCACCTTATTGAACAGGGCTGCAAAAGAATTGCTCATATAACGTCCAGCCTTAAACGAAATGTTTATTCACAAAGATATAAAGGATACCGTGATGCATTATTTGAAAACGGTATTCCTTTAAATGAAAAATTGCTTTTTGTAAAAGACCTCAGTGAGAAATCCGGGGTTGAAGCGGCGCTGGAAATTCTAAAAATGAAACCGTTACCTGACGGAGCTTTTATCACTAATGATTTTGTAGCGGCCGTATGCATGCGCACTTTAAAGGAGCATGGTATTAAAATACCCGCAGATATTGCTGTTGTCGGTTTTAATAATGATGCTATTGGTAAATTGATTGAACCTACACTCACAACTATTAACTATCCGGGAAAAGAAATGGGTGAGATTGCAGCCAGAAATTTAGTGAATCATTTAAAGGGTGTCAGCGATATGCATCAAACCAATACGATTATTGTACGCACCGAACTTATCATAAGAAATTCTTCTTTAAAAAAAGGAATTCATATTAAGTAGTAAGCTGTAGCGTGTTCAAATATTTTAAAAGAATTATTATGGAAAAAGAAGTTACTATATATGATATTGCCAGCAAGGTAAATGTATCTACAGCTACTGTAAGCCGGGCACTAAAAGATGACCGTGCCGTAAGTAAAAAAACGAAGAAAAAAATTTTTGAAGCGGCAGAAAAAATGAACTATCGTTCCAATCATTTTGCAAGGAACCTGCGTAGTTCTAAAACAGAAACGATAGGAGTGATTGTACCAAGATTGAACAGCAATTTTATGTCTTCAGTAATTGCAGGTATTGAAAGCATCGTTAATAACGAAGGATATAATCTTATCATCAGCCAGTCTTCCGAGGAAGTAAAGCATGAAATTGCAAGCGCCAAAACAATGTTTAACAGCAGGGTAGATGGCTTGCTGGTTTCTCTTGCTTATGATACCAAAGATTTAAACCATTTCGAAAACTTTCATCAAAAGAATATCCCGGTTATTTTTTTTGACAGAGTTATGGACCAGGAAAACTATATAAATATTGTAATTGAAAATAAAAAAGCAGGATGCCAGGCAACAACGCACTTAATAGAACAGGGATGTAAAAGAATTGTTCATATTACGGCTCTGCCGAGACAGAATGTTTATAAAGACAGGCTCGAAGGGTATAAGGAAGCGTTGGCAAATTATAAAATGAAATTTGATGAAAAAAATGTAATTATTGGAAACCTGAGCATGGAAGCAGGAATTGATGCGAAGGAAACAATCATGAAAATGAAACATATGCCTGATGGGGTTTTTGTGGCAAACGATAACTGTGCAGTAGGCTGTATGCTGGCATTAAAGCGGGCGGGCATTCGCATTCCGGAAGACATTGCTTTTGTTGGCTTTAATAATGATCCTGTTTCGAAAGTAGTAGAGCCTAATCTTACTACAATTGGTTATTCAGGATACGAAATGGGTGAAGTGGCGGCACGAAATTTAATTAGTCATCTAAAAGGCCATACGGTTATGAATGCTACCAGCACCATTATTCTCAGGTCTGAACTTATAGTAAGAGAATCGTCACAAAAAAAGAATGTATAATTATTCTTAGTTTAAAATATGCTATGAAAAAATCCTTTTTAATAATACTATTCCTCACTTCATTTTATTTTTCTCATGCAGATGATGGTTATCGCCTGTGGCTGCGATACGATAAAATAGATGACGCAAAACTATTAGCTCAATATAACAAAGATATTGCAGGTATAAAATTCAATAGCGTAAGCTTGATTTTGCAGGCCGCAAAAGAAGAACTCCTGAAAGATTTACAAAGCTTACTTGATAAAAAAATTCCTGAACAGAAATTAATAATTAACGGGAGTATCATTGCGGGCACTCCTGCTTCATCAATTGATGTAAAGAATTTTTTTTCCGTGAACGAAATAAATGATTTGGGAGATGAAGGTTTTATCATTCGTACTACATCTGTCAATAACAAAAAAGTAATTTTTATTGCCGCTAAAAATGATGCAGGCGTATTGTATGGCGTGTTTCATTTTTTAAGATTATTACAAACACATCAGCCAGTTTATAAACTAACAATTACGTCTATCCCAAAAATTAAATTGCGGTTGCTTAATCATTGGGATAATTTAAACAGAAGCGTTGAGAGAGGCTACGCCGGCATTTCTATCTGGAACTGGCATACCCTTCCTGATTATATTGACCAGCCATATATTGATTATGCAAGAGCCAACGCCTCTGTTGGTATTAATGGCACTGTGCTTACCAACGTTAACGCAAACTCACTTGTACTTACAAAAGATTATCTAATTAAAGTAAAAGCGCTTGCTGATGTGTTCAGGCCTTATGGAATAAAGGTATATCTAACGGCAAGGTTTAGTTCGCCAATTGAACTTGGTCATTTAAAAACTGCCGATCCTTTAGATTCTTTAGTGCGTGAATGGTGGAAGCAAAAGGCTAATGAAATTTATTCTTATATTCCTGATTTTGGAGGCTTTTTGGTGAAGGCCAATTCTGAAGGCCAGCCTGGGCCGCAAAACTATGGCAGAACACATGCTGATGGCGCTAACATGCTGGCAGATGCATTAGCTCCTCACAAGGGAGTTGTAATCTGGCGTGCTTTTGTTTACAGTAATGAAACACCTACAGATCGCTTTAAACAGGCATTTAATGAATTCAATCCTCTGGATGGAAAATTCAAAAAAAATGTTTTGGTACAGGTTAAAAATGGCCCAATAGATTTTCAGCCAAGAGAACCATTTAGTCCCTTGTTTGGCGCCATGCCTCAAACGCCATTAATGATGGAGTTTCAACTAACACAGGAATATTTAGGACAAGGAACGCATCTCGTGTACGAGGCGCTATTATTTAAAGAAGTTTTGAATGCAGATACTTACGAATATGGTAAAGGCTCAACGGTTGCAAAAGTAATAGATGGTTCTCTCGACAATCACGAATTATCGGGAATGGCTGGCGTTTCTAACATTGGAAATGATATTAATTGGACGGGACATCCGTTCGGGCAGGCAAATTGGTATGCTTTCGGAAGAATTGCATGGGATTATAACTTAAGTGCTGCAACCATTGCGGACGAATGGATACGCCAGACGTTTTCCAACAATAAAAATTTCGTTGATACCGTAAAGAAAATGATGATTGCTTCGCGAGAGGCTGTTGTAAATTATATGACGCCTTTGGGCTTGCATCACATCATGGGTTATGGAAATCATTATGGCCCTGCGCCCTGGTATAATAAAGCACCGCGGGCAGACTGGAACCCGGTTTATTTTCATCGTGCAGATAGCATAGGTATTGGTTTTGATCGAACAGAAAAAGGAAGTGATGCTCTTGCCCAGTATAAACCTGAAGCAGCAAAAAAATTTGAAACACTCGCTACCTGCCCTGATAAATTTTTATTATGGTTTCATCATGTGCCATGGACTTATAAATTAAAATCCGGAAGAAATCTTTGGGATGAATTGTGTTATAAATACAATGAAGGCGTAGATACAGTCAGGTGGATGCAAAGCGCCTGGAATAATATGAAAAAATATGTGGATGACCAACGTTTCAATGAAGTGAGAATGCTATTAAGTATTCAGGAGAAAGAAGCAATATGGTGGCGTAACGCATGTCTTTTATATTTTCAAACTTTTTCAAAAATGCCTGTTCCTATGCAATATGAAAAGCCTGATCATACTTTGGAATATTATGAATCGTTAAAATTTCCTTATGCACCCGGGAATGGATAATAAATACTTTTCTTATGAAATCTATATCAATTTTTATCTGCATTTTATTTTTCTTTTCTCAAAAAATTTATAGCCAGAATTTTATCACTGGCAAAAATGAAACAGGAAATTTTCCAATAGTTTCCCAAAACGCAACCTCAATTTATACTGATGAAAACGATGACTGGCTGACACAAAAAGTTGCTTCGCTTTTTCAAAATGATATTGAAAAGGTTACAGAAAAAAAACCGAATGTTATTCATACGCTTCCATCATCTGAAAAAAATATAATTGTGATTGGAACTATTGAACAATCATCATTAATTCAGCAATTAATTAAAACAAAAAAAATAAACACCGACAGTCTGCGAGGCAAACGGGAAGCGTATCAAATCAAAACTATTCAACATCCTTTTAAAGGAATTGATAATGCATTGGTAATTGCCGGAAGCGATAAAAGAGGAACTGCTTATGGCGTTTTTGAAATGTCAAAAGAGATGGGCGTTTCACCGTGGTATTGGTGGGCGGATGTTCCGGTAAAAAAGAAAAAAGAAATCTTTGTAAATAAAAATATTTTTTTACAAGACCATCCTTTGGTAAAATACCGCGGCATTTTTATCAATGATGAAGCGCCCGCTTTTTCCGGCTGGACAAAAGAAAAATTTGGCGGCGT
>Ga0070660_100003712_pt1 | contig 10546 bp, 7 predicted proteins | sample KBSC33metaG_FD_64670 | JGI IMG/M metagenome (GOLD analysis project Ga0070660, IMG submission 64670) | Corn rhizosphere microbial communities from Kellogg Biological Station, Michigan, USA - KBS C3-3 metaG | ecosystem: Host-associated > Plants > Roots > Rhizosphere > Soil ... | reverse complement strand
CGCCTGGAGATCGGCAGGTCGACGTTGATTGCGCCGGTGCCGCTGGTTCGACCCAGCGAATTGTGGTCGCTCGCCCCCCCGATCAGGCGGTTGGTGTCCAGGTTCACGGTGCTGACGCCCAGCCTCAAAGTGGCGCTCGCGGCGCCGGCCGGAAGCTTGAAGAGATCGCCGTTGCCGGTTGCCGTAAGATCCCCCGACGTGGTCGTCTCGCGAGCGCGGTCGCGCGGGAACTGCACGGTGTCGCGGTCGGTGCCGGTGACGCCGCGATCCCAATCGGCATTGCCGGTGACATTCCAGTGCCACTGCGCCTTGTCCCAGTTCAGGGTCGTGCCGAGGTGGGCGCTGTCGGTCGTCGTGTTGCGCGTGAGCGCTTCGAGCGAAGTCTGCCCCAGGCCGATCAGCGAGCGGCCCTCATTGTGCTCGAGCTCCGCGTTGAGCGTGGCCGATACATTGCCCAGGATCGTGCGGTTGACGATCGCCGAACCCCGAACGTCCCGCTTTGTCCCGACAAGCGATCGCGCACGAAGCGCGGCTTCGTCGCCGGCAGCCGTGCACGGCTCGGCGAGACAGATGTTGCGCTCCGCCTCCGTCAGCATCGAATTGCCTTCGGCATGCAGGTTGAACTGCGTGCGGCCGTTCTTCTGGATCATCAGCCGGGTGAGATCGCCTGTGGCCGAGGCTTCTCCGCCCTCCGTCGGGCCGCCGCCGCCGACCTGCGCGACGGTCGAGCGGAAGCGTGGACGAAGGACGATGTTCACGACCTTCTGGTCTGCTCGGTAGCCGTATTTGAGGGCGACTTCCTCGGGCAGGATTTCGACCCGGCTGATCGCCTCCGTCGGGATGTCGCGAAGCTCGCGAAAGCTCGAGATTCGCTGGCCGTTGAGCAGCAGCACCGGCTGTTCGCCTCCGCGCCCCTGCGTGCTTCCGATCTGCGGCGCGAGCGCGTCGAGCAACTCGTTGATGTTGGTTGCACCGGTCGCCCGGACGTCGCGCGAATCGAGCGTGTTTTCCGGCGGAATGTCGCCCACGACCGACCCTTGCGGCTTTGCTCCGGTGACGACGATCGTCTGCGAATCCGCCTCGTCCTCGTACGGAAGTCCCGTCGCCGGGTCGATCGACTGGTCCTGGGCCTGCTGCTTCTGGTCCGCGGGCGCCGGTTGCACGGTATCCTGGGCATTTGCCGCAGCTGGAATGAGCAGCAATGCCGCCCCGGAAAGGAGAAGGGTTTTCGTGGTCATTCACGCTCGTTCCGCGTCCGAACGTGAATCGCTCGTGACTCTTTCCTTACATTCGACGGGCGCGGCACAGGCGGCGACGAACGGCGGTTTACAGCGAATCCAGCGCGTGAATCGCGAGGCCGACAAGCCCGCCGACGAGCGTTCCATTGATCCGGATATATTGCAGGTCGCGGCCCACGGCCGCCTCCAGCCGAGCGGTCACCGTGCGCGCGTCCCAGCCGCGGATCGTTTCCGACACCAGCTTCACGATCGAGCTTCCGTAGCTTTGCGCCATTCCGGCGGCCGCGCGGCGGGCGAACTGGTTGATCGCCGAGCGAATCCGATGATCCTGCTCTAGCGACGTGCCCATCGACTTCAGCACCTCGCCCAGCCGCCCCGCAAGCGCCGCATCGGGGTTTCGAGCGGCCCGGATGACCGCTTCCCGGCCCTTCTGCCACAATGTATCGATCCACAGCGCAATCGACCGGTTATCGACCAGCTGCTCCTTCATCGATTCAACCCTGGCGCGCGTGCCGGCATTGGTCTGCAGGTCGTTGGCAAGCTGCGCGAGCGCTTCTTCCGCCTTTACCCGGACGGGATGGGCCGGGTCGGTAGACATTTCGGCGGTGAGCTTGCGCAACCCGTCGAGAATCGCATCGGCCAGCTTTGCATCGAGCCCCGCGAGCTTGAGCACCCAATTTGCCTTCTTGTGCACCATCTCCCGTATCAATTCCTCGTTGGCGTCGAGCGCGCGTGCCATCCAGCGTATCGCCGCTTCCAGCATCGGCACGTGGCGGTCCTCGTTGATCGCCGAGGCCAGCGCGTGGCCAAGCAAAGGAGCGACCTGGGTCTTCTTGAGGCGCGCGGCGGCTGCGCTCTTCACGATTCCGCCGAGCCGCTCGTCGTCCAGTCCCTCGAAGATATCAGCGATCAGGCGCGAGGCGCCCTGGCGTATCCTCGTGCCCTCGGCCGCCGGTGTGCGCAGGAATCGGCCGGCTGCACCGGCGATATCGATGTTGCGCATCCGTCTCGCCACCACCGAGGGAATGAGGAAATTCTCGTTGATGAAGTTGGCGAGCGCTTCCCCGATCCGGTCCTTGTTCCTGGGAATGATCGCGGTGTGCGGGATCGGCAGGCCGAGCGGGTGGCGGAACAGGGCGGTGACCGCGAACCAGTCGGCAAGGCCACCGACCATCGCCGCTTCCGCGAATGACTTGGCGTAGCCGAGCCAGGGATAGAGCGGCTCGAAGATTCGGCTGAGCGCGAACAGCAGCGCCATCGCGATCAGAAGACCGGTGGCGGCAAGCTTCATTCCCGCTGCCCCGGGCTGCGCTGGGTTGAACCGGGCGAGTGCTGCCGGAGTCATCGTCCCGCCATAGCGGGGCACCGCAGCGGAATCACTCCGCCGGCACCGGCTCCCTGTGGTTGGTCGCATGGGCGCCGGTCCCGACGAGGCGGGTAAAGTGCTTGCCGAACCAGCCTTCCATGTCGATCGCCAGCGAGAAATAGGCCGGGACGAGGAGCAGGGTCAGCATCGTCGAGAAGATGAGGCCGCCGATCACGGTCACGCCCATCGGCGCTCGCCAGCTGGCGTCACCGGCGATCGACAAGGCGATCGGCAACATTCCGGCGACCATCGCGACCGTCGTCATGACGATCGGCTGCGCCCGCTTGTGGCCCGCTTCCGCGATTGCCTCTTCCTTCGGCATTCCGTGATTGATCATCTCGACCGCGAAATCGACCAGCAGGATCGAGTTCTTGGCGACGATGCCGAACAACATCAGGATTCCGATCAGCACCGGAAGCGATACCGGGTTGCCGGTTATGTGGAGCGCTATCGCGGCGCCAAGCGGCGCTAGCAGCAGCGATCCCATGTTGACGAACGGCGCAAGGAACCTGCGGTAAAGGAGGACCAGCACCGCGAAGACGAGCAACACGCCCGAGATCAACGCCAGGATGAAGTTGTAGACGAGCTCGCCCTGCCACTTCTGGTCGCCGAGGTTCAGCTTCTGCACCCCGTGCGGAAGGTTCTTCACCGTCGGCAGTTCATTGATCTTCGGCCAGACGTCGCCCGAGACGAGACCGGGCGCAAGGTCGGCGCCGACGACCGTGCGGCGGATCTGGTTCGTCCGCTGGACTGTCGTCGGTCCGGCGCCGAAGCCGATCTCGGCGACCGATTTCAGCGGCACCGAGCCGCCGCTCGCGGTCGGCACCGGTAGGTTCTCGAGCGTCGCCAAGTCGCTACGCGAGCTCTGCGGTATCGAGACGACGATCGGTACCTGCCGGTCGGCGAGCGAGAATTTGGCGCTGTTCTGCTCGATATCGCCAAGTGTCGCGATCCGGATCGTCTGGCTGAGCGCCGATGTCGTGACCCCGAGGTCGGCGGCCACATCGAAGCGCGGCTTGATCACGATTTCCGGCTGCTCGAGATCGCCCGCGACGCGCGGCGCCCGAAGCTGCGGAAGCTTGCGCATCTCGTCGGCGATCTTGTTCGCCGTCGCCTCGAGAAGCTGCGGGTTGTCGCTTCCCAGATAGAGCATGATGTCGCGCGGCGCGGCGCCCGGTCCGCCGCCGCCCTGGCTCATGAAGCTCAACTGGGCATCCGGCATGGCCGCAAGCGTCGGAGTCCATTTGCGCTCGAACTCGGTGCTCGTCTGCTTCCGGTCCTTCTTGAGCCCGATATTGAGGAAGCCGTTGCCGACGAAGATGCGCTCGTAGACGCGATCGACGTCCGAATCCTGCCTGACGATGGACGCGGCATGGTCAACGACCGCTTCCGTTTCCTTGAGCGTCGCTCCGGGCGGAAGGTTGATCGCCACGCGCGACGTATCGGAGTTCACCGACGGCTGGAACGTCATCGACAGGGTCGCGAAAAGCACGCCGGTCAGCGCGAAAGCGCCGAAGCCCGCGCCGATCATCCAAATTCGGTGATCACGCATCCAGGCACTCCAGTGCCCGACCATGACCTCGATCGATCCGCCGACCGTTCTCGAAATGAAGCCGAACAGCTTGCCCAGGCCGAACGCAGCCAGCGACCCGAGCAATAGGGCGAGGATCATGGTGAGCGCCTTGGGCAGCAGGCTTACCGCGGAAAACAGCTTGAAGCCTGCAAACGTGCCGGCTCCGAACGCAGCGATGCACAGCACCAGCAGGAGCGCTCCAAGGAAGATATAGCCGACCCTGTTGGACAATTCCGGGAGGGTTGCGCGCATCCGCCTTGCCGCCGACGTGTCGAGGCTCCAGCGGAGCGTCGCCAGATACTTCTCCATCGTTTTCCCGGCCGCGTGCGGCTGGATGCCGTGCGAGCGCAGGAAATAGGCCGCGATGAGCGGCGTTATCATTCGCGCCACGAGCAAGCTCATCAGCACCGCGATGACGACGGTGAAGCCGAACGCCTTGAAGAACTGGCCGGTGAGCCCGGGCATCAGTGCGACCGGCAGGAAGACCGCGACGATCGCCATTGTCGTCGCCAGCACGGCCAGGCCGATTTCGTCGGCGGCATCGATCGCCGCCTGATACCCCGATTTGCCCATCCGCATGTGCCGGACGATATTCTCGATCTCCACGATCGCATCGTCGACAAGGACGCCCGCAACCAGGCTGAGAGCGAGCAACGACAGGCCGTTCAGGGTGATCCCCATCAGGCTCATGAACCAGAAGGCGGGGATTGCGGAGAGCGGGATTGCAAGCGCCGAGATCAACGTCGCACGGAAGTCGCGGAGGAAAAGGAAGACCACGAAGACGGCAAGGACCGCGCCTTCGATCAAGCCTTCCATCGCCGATTTGTACTGCTGCTTGGTGTAGTCGACGTTGTTGATGATCTCGCGGAAATGAACCCTCGGATCGTCCTTCTCGATCTTGTGGATTTCTTTCCAGGCGGCGTCGTAAACGGTGACTTCCGAGGCGCCTTTCGCGCGCTGAATGTCGAAGCTGACGACCTGCCGCCCGTCCATCTTCGCGATCGAGCGCTGCTCCGAATAAGCGTCCTTCACCTCGCCGAGATCGGCCAGCTTCACCCAGCGGCCGCCTGGCAAGGAGATCTGCGTCTGGCCCAAATCATAGGCGTTGGTCGCATTGCCGAGGACTCGCACCGACTGCTCGGATCCGGCGATTTCGGCGCGGCCTCCCGGCGCGTTGAGATTGCTCTGGCGAAGCTGCGCGTTCACCTGGGCAGCAGTGATTCCCTGGGACTGCAGGGCAACGGGGTCGAGAATGACCCGGATCTGCCGGTCGACTCCACCCAGCCGCTCGACTGCGGCGACGCCCGAAACGCCGAGCAGCTGCTTGGCCACGTCATTGTCGACGTACCAGCTCAATTGCTCGAGGCTCATGTCGCTGGTTTCGACGGCGGCGTAGAGGATCGGGTCACCGGAAATATCGATCCGCTGCACCTGCGGCTCGAGGATTCCCTCGGGCAGGTTGCTCCGGATCTGCGCGATGGCGTTGCGGACGTCGTTGACCGCCCGGTCGGTCGGCGTGCCGATCTGGAACTGGACGAAGGTGCTGCTGGAGCCCTCGCGCACCGAGCTGTCGATCTCATCGACGCCGTTGACTCCGCGGATCGCCGCCTCGATCCGCTGGGTGACCTGCATTTCCATTTCTGCCGGAGCGGCGCCGGGCTGCGACACGTCGACCTCGACGGCCGGGAAATCGATGTCGGGATTGTTGTTCACCTGCAATCCCGAAAAGGCGACGAGGCCGGCGAGCAGCAGGAGAACGAACAGGACGATCGGCGGAACCGGGTTGCGGATGCACCACGCCGAAATGTTGCGGAAATTCATTGCTGTTTACCCATTGTCCTGGGTCAGCACCGCGGCCGCCGATTTGAGTTGCGGGCGAACCTTCTGGCCCGGGTTCAGGAACGGCCCGGCGGAGAGGACTACCCGCTCCTGCCCGGTCAGTCCTTCGGCGATGGTCACGCCATTGTCGTCGACCGTGCCGATCTTGATGTCGCGGCGGACGACCTCGTCCTTCTCGTCGATGATATAGACGTAATTGCCTTTCGAATCGCTGAGCACAGCGCTTTGCGGGAGAAGCGGTGCCGCCGTCGTCCCGGCGGTGACCTTCGCCTCCGCGAAGCCGCCCGGCCTGATCGCCGGAGCATAGGGAATCGAGATCCGGACCTCTCCCTGGCGCGACTGCGGGTCGATCACCGGCGAAACCTGCCAGACGGTTCCGACAACGCTCTGGCCGGAGCCGATCGGAGTGACGGTCGCGGGCATTCCGGCATGGATCGCCGACACATCCTGCTGCGAGAGCTGCGCCCGCATCTCCATCTCGCCACCCAGGGCGAGGCGGAAGAGATCGCCGGAAGCCGGGCTGACGATCTGTCCGACCTCGATATTGCGCTGCAGGATGAGGCCGCTGGTCGGCGCTCGGATATTGAGCTGTTCGATCTGCGCGCGGGTCTGCCCGAGCTGGGCCTGGGCGACTCGGACCTGGGCATTGGCGGCATCGCGGGCGGCCTTCTTGGCCTCGAGGTCCGCCTTGGAAATGAACCCGCGATCGACCAGCGCGAGCGCACGCTCGTAATTGCCCTGGGCAAGCTCGGCATTGGCCTTCGCGGCGGCGATCTCGGCGGCCAGCTGCGCCGACTGCTGCGCCTGGACCGAGCGGTCGACCGTGGCGAGAATCTGCCCGGCATTCACCCAGTTTCCGGCGTCAACGAAGACCCGCGTCACGCGGCCGCCCTGGCCGGCGATCCCGATCGGCTGGTCGCGGCGGGCGGCAAGCGCACCGCTCGCGGTGATGACCCGCGCTGCCTGAGTGCGTCCCGGAACGACGACGGACACGGTCGGAAGCTGGCCGGCGCTGGCGGAATCGTTACCAGCGGCTTTCTCGTCCTTGCCGCCGCCCAGCATCATCAGCGCGAGCACGATGGCGACGAGCGCGATCAGCCCCGCGCCGATGATGGCGATCCGCTTGCGGCGCCGAGCACGATCATCGACCACGACAAGCGTGTCCGATTCGGAACTTCGAATTGGAGTTTCCTGGTTCATCTCAAACATTCTCTCGCCTTGTCCGTGCGGCAAGCGGCCACTTCATGCTCACTGTATTACGCGAATAAGTCACCAAGGGCAACAGAGCGCCGTCAGAGCCTCGCCGCCGCGAATTTGCCAGCGTTTTTCGACCAAGCGCGGCACTTGAACAGCAAAGGCGCGTTGGCGCATCGATACGGCACCGGCCCGATCGGGCTGTCGCAATGAAAGGGGAATCAGCATGTTGGAATCATACAGCTGGCTGTGGTGGATCATTATCGGCGGGATCGCCGGAGCGATTGCCAAGCTGCTGATGCCGGGACGCGACCCCGGCGGCTGCCTCGTCACGATCCTGTTGGGCATTGCGGGCGCTTTCGTCGCCGGCTGGCTCGGCCATGCCCTCGGCTGGTACCGGACTGGCGAGGGCGCGGGCTTCATCGCCGCGATCGTCGGTGCCTTCATTATCCTTGCGATCTACCGGCTGATTGTCCGGCGTCGTGTATAGCCTTGCCACCCCTGGTCCCCGTTCACCGCTCAGCCATATCGGTGCGGCAATCCCCTGGTGCAACATAGGTGAATAAGGGATTGACCGGATGAAGACGATATTTGCGGCAATTTTGATCGCGGCGGCGATTCCCGCCGCTCCGGCGGCTGCCCAGGCCGCAGGGCAGCCGACCCAGGCGATCGCCGGAACCCGCCTCGACATCAGCGTCACCGGCGAGGTGACGCGAATTCCCGACGTTGCGATCATCTCCGCCGGGGTCGTGAGCCGCTCCCCCACCGCGACCGGCGCCCTTCAGGACAATGCGCAGCGGATGGACCGGGTGATCGCCGCGCTGAAGCGCGCCGGGGTCGCCGATCGCGACATCCAGACGAGCACCATCAGCCTGAATCCGGAATATCGATATCCGGAGAACCAGTCGCCCCAGCTGACCGGCTACACCGCTTCGAACCAGGTCACGATCCAGTTCCGCGAAATTCGCAACAGCGGCAAAATTCTCGATGCGTTGGTCGCCGAAGGCGCCAACCAGATCAGCGGTCCCAGCATGACGATCGAGCATCCCGAAGCGGCGCTTGACGAGGCCCGGTCGAACGCGGTCGCGGCGGGCCGGGCACGAGCCGAGCTCTACGCCCGCTCGCTCGGGATGCGGGTGGTCCGGGTGGTCTCCGTCAGCGAGAACGGCGGTTATGCGGTGCCGCCGCCGTCGCCGCCCATGCCGATGATGGCGGCCGCGGAGCGCTCCTACACCAAGATCGAGCCGGGCGAGCAGAAGCTCCAGGTCACCTTGTCGATGGTGTTCGAGCTGCAGTGATCGCCCAGCCGGCGGCCGGGTAGAGTCACGAAAAAGCCGCGCGGGACGGGCCCGCGCGGCGATTCATTTTGAAGATCCTGTCGCCCCTAGCGAACGGTGCCCCTTCGGATGAGGTTGACGATCGCGAGCAGGATGACCGCTCCGAGCAGCGACCACAGGATGTTCGTCAGATCGAGCGGGTTCGACGAATTGATATTGCCGCCGCCGAAGATGAGTCCGGCGATCACTGCACCAACGATGCCGACCACGATGTTGAGGATGACGCCCTGCTGGGCGTCCGTGCGCATGATGAGGCTGGCAAGCCAGCCGATGATACCGCCGACGATAAGCCAAACGATGAATCCCATGAGCCTTCCCTCCTGTTCGCGGCCGCCAGGATCACTCGGCGGCCTTGCGCATCGGCAAGACGCCCGATGCGTTCCCGTTGTTCCGGATTCGGGGGGTGCTGTCCAGCTTTTGGGTTAACGCGAAGGCGCGTCAGCGGCGGTTTTCCGCCGCTCGGTTACGGACCGTAATGAACGGATCAGTAACGCTGCTGGCGTTCGTAGACGTCGCGGTAATGCTTGATCCGGGTCACTCGAAGGCCCGGCATTCCGCTGCGCTCGACCGCGCGCTGCCAACTCGTGAATTCTTCCAGGCTCAGCGAATAACGCTGGCAGGCCTCGTCGACGGAAAGCAGGCCGCCCGCGACCGCAGCGACGACCTCCGCCTTGCGCCGGACGACCCAGCGGTTCGTGTTCGCCGGAGGCAGGCTGTCGAGCGTCAACGGCTCACCGAGCGGGCCGATGACCTGGGCTGGCCTGATTTTCTGATTCTCGAGCATTATTGTCGAACCTGCTTCGTCAATTTCCAATGTGCCTGTCTTAAAACCCGGTCGTTGAAGATATTCTCAAAACCGGTGGTTAATTTGCCGCTCACTCATCCTTAGGGGAATTTAACCCTCTTCCTTCCTTCGCGAACGCACCTCCAAGGAGCGTCAGTGCCTCCTGCCACCCCTCGCTTGCCGACAGGTAGCAGCTGACCGCGTCCTGCCGCCGCCGGGCAACGCCACCGGCGTCCCTGGCAAGAGCGGCCAGAATGTCGGCGGCATCCGCCGGCTGGTCGCCCTCTCCCCCGATTTTCCTGTCGATACGCGACACGGCACCCCCCGGAATTGCCCTTGTCCGCATCTGACTAGCCGCGATGAGTGAACTTCGGGTAAAGAGCCGCTCTGAAATGCCCGTCAGCTTCGATCTTTCTTCGCCGTCCCGGCAGACCCGGATCGTCGTCGCCATGTCCGGCGGCGTCGACAGCTCGGTCACGGCCGCCCTCGCCGCTTCCACCGGCGCCGAGGTGATCGGAGTCACGATGCAGCTGTACGATCATGGCGAGGCGGTTAAGCGCACCGGATCGTGCTGCGCGGGCCAGGACATTTACGATGCGCGCGCCGTCGCCGGCCGGCTCGGGATCGCCCATTATGTGCTCGACTATGAGAGCCGCTTCCGAACCGGCGTAATCGACCGCTTCGTCGATGAATATGCGAGCGGCCGGACTCCGATTCCCTGCGCCTTGTGCAACCAGGGCGTGAAGTTCACGGATCTGATCGCCTTCGCTCGCGATCTCGGCGCCGACTGCCTCGCGACAGGCCACTATGTCCGCCGTGTCGTTAACGACGGGCGCACGGAACTCCACCGGGGAGCCGATCCGAGACGCGACCAGAGCTATTTCCTCTATGGCACGACGCGAGAGCAGCTGGACTTCCTTCGTTTCCCGCTCGGCGACCTGCCCAAGAACGAGGTCCGCCGGATCGCCCTGGAGACGGGACTTTCCGTCGCTTCAAAGCCCGATAGCCAGGATATCTGCTTTGTCCCGGACGGCGACTATGCCTCGCTTGTGAAGCGGCTCCGGCCGGGGACGGAGGCGCCCGGCGAAATTGTCGACCTCGACGGCCGGGTTCTGGGCAGGCATCGCGGGGTCGTCCATTTCACTGTCGGCCAGCGGCGCGGAATCGAAATCGGCGGCAGCCCCGAGCCTCTCTACGTCGTCCGGATCGATCCGG
>Ga0070660_100003710_pt1 | contig 10547 bp, 10 predicted proteins | sample KBSC33metaG_FD_64670 | JGI IMG/M metagenome (GOLD analysis project Ga0070660, IMG submission 64670) | Corn rhizosphere microbial communities from Kellogg Biological Station, Michigan, USA - KBS C3-3 metaG | ecosystem: Host-associated > Plants > Roots > Rhizosphere > Soil ... | reverse complement strand
GCTTCCGCGCAAGCGCCGTCGCCGGCCATTCCTATCGCCCCGCGCTCAGCCCCGGCGAATGGCGGGCGCTCGCCGGAATCTGCCGGACCGGCGTCAAGAAGCCGTGATTCCCGACTTCCTCCAGATCGGCGGCCGCCGGCTCGCCTACATCCATCGGCGGGGTGCCGGGCCGACCCTCCTCTTCCTGCCCGGCTACGGCTCGGACATGGAAGGCGGCAAGGCGACCGCCCTCGACTCCTGGGCCGAGCGCGAGCACCGGGCGATGCTTCGCTTCGACTATGGCGGCTGCGGCGCCAGCAGCGGCGACTTCGAAGCGCAGAGCCTCGCCGACTGGCTCGGCGATACGCTCGCGATGATCGACCGGGTCGCGCAGGGGCCGCTCATCCTCGTCGGTTCGTCGATGGGCGGCTGGCTGATGCTTCTCGCCGCCCTCGCCCGCCCGCGGCGCGTGGCGGCGCTCGTCGGGATCGCCGCCGCGCCCGACTTCACCGACTGGGGCTTCAGTGACGATCAGAAGCGGACGATCGCTCGCGACGGCCGGCTCGAGGAGCCCTCGCCCTACAGCGACGACCCCTCGGTCACGACCTGCCTTTTCTGGGAAAGCGGCGAGCGGCTCAAGCTGCTCGGCGGCGAGATCGGCATCGACGTTCCGGTCCGGCTCCTCCACGGGCTGGAAGATGGCGACGTGCCCTGGCGGGTCTCCGTCGACCTTATCGGCCGGCTGCGCACTCCGGACGCCCGGCTGACGCTCGTCAAAGGCGGAGACCACCGGCTCTCCCGCGAAGGCGACATAGCTCTCCTGCTGCGAACGGTCGCCGACTTGAATTAACGCGGGGATCGTTCAGCGGACGTGCAGCGAGCGCCGACTAGCCCTCGGCCCGATGCTCGCCCTGCTTATCGCTTTGGCGGCCGGTCCGGCCGCGCCCGTCACCCTCAAGACCTGCTCCGCCGAGGCCGCTTCGGCGCCCGCGAAAGCGGTCGCCACCGCCGAGGCGTGGGCGGCGAAGGGCGGCGGCGCCGACGCCCGGCTCTGCCAGGGGCTGGCGCTCGCCGGCCTCGAACGCTGGCCCGAAGCGGCGGCGGCGTTCGAGCAGGCGGCGGCCGAGGCCGAGCGCCGGCAGGACTCCCGCCGGGCCGACTTCCGGGTCCAGGCCGGCAATGCCTGGCTGGCCGCGGGCGAGCCGGCCAAGGCCGTCCAGGATTTCGACTCCGCGCTGGCCACGGCGCTCCTCGCGCCCCAGCTGAAGGGCGAGGTGCTGCTCGATCGCGGCCGCGCCGCGGTCGCCCTGGGAGACGAAGCCGGAGCGCGGCGCGATTTCGACCAGGCCCTCGAGCTGGTCCCCGCCGACGGCTTCGCCTGGTACCTCTCCGCCGCCCTCGCGCGCCGCCAGGGCGACCTGAAGCGCGCCCGGGAATCGATCGCCAAGGCGGTGAGCCTCGCGCCCGACGATTCGTCCGTGCTTCTCGAAGCCGGAAACATCGCCGCCGTCTCCGACGAGATCGAAGGCGCCAAAGCCCTCTACGCTCGAGCGGTCAAGGCTCAGCCCGGTTCCGACGCCGCTCGGGCGGCGCAGGCGGCGCTTGCCGCCAATGCCGACCGGCCCGCCGGAACGCCGCCGCCTGGGCGCTGAGCTCTGGATCGCTCGGCGCCGCCGGTTCTATAGGACGCGGGACGCTGAAGGAGGCCGCCCATGAAATATCTCCACACGATGATCCGGGTGTCCGATCCGGACTCGACCTTGCGCTTCTTCGAGCTGCTCGGGCTTCGCGAGCTTCGCCGGATCGACAACGAGAAGGGCCGCTTCACCCTCATCTTCCTCGCCGCCCCCGGCGATGACGACGCGCAGGTCGAGCTGACCCACAATTGGGACGAGGCCGGCGGCTATTCGGAAGGCCGCAATTTCGGCCACCTCGCCTACCGCGTCGACGACATCTACGAGAGCTGCCGCCGCCTGATGGAGGCCGGGATCGCGATCAACCGCCCGCCGCGCGACGGCCACATGGCCTTCGTCCGGACGCCCGACAACATCTCGATCGAGCTTCTCCAGGCCGGCGCGGCGCTTGCCCCGCAGGAGCCCTGGGCCTCGATGCCGAATACGGGGACATGGTAGGCGGCTGGCCCGACACGCGCTTCACCGCCCTCGCCGGGGCGGAGCATCCGATCGTCCAGGCGCCGATGGCCGGAGCGGCGGGAGTCGATCTCTGCGTCGCCGCGATCCAAGGCGGAGCCCTAGGCTCGCTCCCCTGCGCGATGCTCGGACCGGAGGAGATAAATGCTCAAGGTGCCGAGGTCCGCTCTCGGGCGAAGGGACCGATCAACCTCAACTTCTTCTGCCACTCCCCGCCGCCCCAAAGCGACGACTCCGCCTGGCGCGCGCTGCTCGCGCCTTATTACGCCGAGTTCGGGGTGGCCCCCGCTCCCGGCGGTCCGCTTCGTCGACCGTTCGATTCGGCGGCGTGCGCCGCGGTCGAGGCGGTTCGGCCGGAGGTGGTGAGCTTCCACTTCGGGCTTCCCGAGCCCGCCTTGCTCGAGCGGGTTCGAAAGACTGGAGCGGCGGTGATCGGCAACGCCACCAGCGTCGCGGAGGCGCTGTGGCTCGAGGCGCGCGGGGTGGACGGCGTGATCGTCCAGGGCTGGGAGGCGGGCGGCCATAGCGGTCGCTTCCTCGGCGGCGACCCGGCCGAGGGCATGACCCTCTTCGCCTTGCTTCCGCAGGTGGCGGACTTGGTCGCGGTCCCGGTGATCGCCGCCGGAGGCATCGCCGACGGTCGCGGAATCGCCGCCGCCTTCGTCCTCGGCGCGAGCGCAGCGCAGCTCGGCACCGCCTTCCTCCATTGCCCGGAAAGCCGGATTTCGCCGCCGCACCGCGAGGCGCTGGCAAGCGCTCCGACCCGCTTCACCAACCTGATGAGCGGCGGGCTCGCGCGCGGGATCGAGGGGCGGCTGATGCGCGAGCTCGGCGCCGTCCGCCCCGAGGCTCCGCCCTTCCCGCTCGCCGCCGGGGCGCTGGCGCCGATCAGGGCCGCCGCCGAGGCGAGAGGCGAATATGGCTTCGGCCCATTATGGGCGGGGCAGTCCGGACCGCTCGGCCGCCCCCTTCCCGCCGCCGACCTCGTCCGCGCCCTCGCCGCCGACGCGCTGGCGCGGCTCGCGCGGCTGGCGTAGAAAGCGGGGGATGGAAATCGTCCGGATCCCGGCGCTCAGCGACAATTACATCTGGCTGGTCCATGAGCCCGGCTCCGGCGAGACGGCGGTGGTCGACCCCGCCGAGGCGGCGCCGGTCCTCGAAGCGGCGGCCGCTCGCGGATGGCGGATAAGCCAGATCTGGAACACCCACTGGCATCCCGACCACACCGGCGGGAACGCGGCGATCAAGGCGGCGACCGGCGCTTTCGTCACCGGGCCTGCGGCCGAGGCGGCGCGGATCCCGACGCTCGACCGTCAGGTCGCGGCGGGAGACCGGGTGACCCTCGGCCCGATCGAGGCCGAAGTGGTCGAGGTTCCCGCCCACACCGCCGGCCACATCGCCTATCATCTCGCCGGCGAACAGACCGTCTTCGTCGGCGACACGCTTTTCGCCATGGGCTGCGGGCGCTTGTTCGAGGGGACGGCCGAGCAGATGTTCGACAATCTCCGCCTGCTGTCGGAATATCCGCCCGAAACCGAGGTATATTGCGCGCACGAATATACGCTCTCGAACGCCCGCTTCGCGGTTACGGTCGAGCCGGGCAATGCGGCGCTCGCCCGGCGCCTGGTGCAGGTCGAGGCGGCCCGCGCGGCCGGCGAGGCGACGGTCCCGACGACGATCGGCCTGGAGCTCGCCACCAATCCCTTCATGCGCGCCGGCTCGGTCGAGGAATTCGCCGAGCGGCGCCGGGGCAAGGATAATTTCCGCGGCTAGGCGACCGAGTCGCCCCGCCGCACGTTTGTCACGCGTACGGAGGTGGACATGAACAAGCTTCTCCCCATCACATTATGCCTCGTCCTGACGGCCGGCTGCGCCATGGACGACCGCGCCGAGGCCGATCGCGCCGGCGACACCCAGGCGCAGCTCTCGACCCGGCTGGCCGGCTATCAGCCGGACGGCCCGCCGGTCTCGTGCGTCAACATGCGCGACCTGCAGGGCAACAAGTCGGTCGGCGGAGCCATCGTCTTCGAAGCCATTGGACGCGGCCGGCTGTGGGTCAACAATCCCCCCGGCGGCTGCCCCAATCTCGGCTACGGCCGCGCCCTCAAGACCGTCACGCCAACCACGCAGCTCTGCCGCGGCGACATCGCCACGGTCTTCGACACGGTCAGCGGAATGGAAGAAGGCGCCTGCGGCCTCGGCGACTTCCAGCCCTACCGGCGGGTCGCACGGTAGAGCGAGGGCTCTGCCTTCCGACTACTCTCCTTGAGGTCGCGGGGGGCAAAGGCCCGCCGAGTGCGTTCGATCGAACTGGCTGCGAAGCTCGCTCTTCGGCGGCGACCGGGAGGACACGATCTCGACCCGATGATACGGCTTCCTAGCGACGGGCCCTTCGCCGTTGCAGCGACGTGATACCGTGATCAACGCGCAAGGAGCGTGGAGCAAGTCTTGGACGTAGCCGAACGCTCCTTGTGACGAGCGGCTTCCAAGGCGACGTTGGTGAGACTTGCGGGCGCGCCATTGGCCATGAAGGCGGTTTCGAAAGCGGACTGGGACTGGAACTGCGCAGGGTCGGCGGCGGTCACGGACCAGGGCATGAAGTAGGAAGCCAGTGTCGACACCAGACGCTCGCGGTCGGCGTCGGAGAACTCCTTCCCGACGACGGCTCCCGTCTTGTCCTTCACCGGGGCGTCCATGGCTTGCTTGTAGTCGAGAACGAAGCGCCTAAGGGCGTCCTCCGCGCCCCGCTGAGCGGTGTCGCGGCGCCGCTCCAGCTCGTCCGCAGTGACACCGCAGGCGGCTGAGTTCACCCCTGTGAAATCCGCCATGTATCTGGACGAATAAAGGTTGAGCCGGTCTTCGGCGACCGCCCAGCTGCGGTCGAGATCGGCGCGCCAGTTCGCCGAGCGTTCCTTGCCGAGCAGCTGGGCGATGTCCTCGGTAACCTTGTCGAGCGGTGCCGCTTTCGCATCCGCCGCGGCCTGAAGCGCGCTCCGGAAGCTCGACCAGTCGCGATTGTTGTAGAACTCCGCCGCCGTTCCCGCAGGATAGCGCCGCACGTTGAGCACCATATACAGGTCGTCACGCACTTCGTCGTAGTCGGTGCCGTTGGCGGCCTTTCTGAAGAGGCGGGCTGTATTGTGATCAAGCCGGAGCGAAGACCAGCCCATGTCTGTCGCACGGCTCTCCTTCCGCATGAGCACATATCGGCCAGGGGCGAATGTCGCCTGCGCCGCCCGAGGATTGTCCGGAGCGGCTGAAAGGACGAATCGATATTCGAAGAGCTTGTCGTCTTGGCTGCCTGACAGTAAACTCTCACCAAGATCGTAAAGCATGTCCTTGGCCTCGCCGGGGCCGGGCAAAGCCTGCTGACCGAAACGGGCGAGCGTCTTGAGAAGCGAGGCCACCGGACCAGCCTGCGCGTCCACCTCCATCACGACAATCTGGATGCCGACGGAACCGCCGCTATATTCCGTTCGAGGGCGAAGCGGGACGTTGCTGAAATTGAAGGCCTGCCCCTTGTGAACGTCGTCTCCGAAGTAGATCAGCTTCAGTTCGACGTCGCTCGGATCGTCGGCCTTACCGGCCAATTCGTCGCTCTCTAGAAACCGGCGCTTTTCCGCTTCTCCTGCATTTGCGGAGAACTCGAACACATTCGCCAATATCGCGATTTCAGCCGCCTTACCGAACTGATGGCCGAAGAGTTGTCCCTCCAGGATGTTGCTTCCGATCATCCCCTGCTCGATTTCCATCGAGTAGACATCATGCGTCTTGAAGGCGTCCCATCCCCCATCCGCGGGAGGCATGTAGCGCCTTACAACCGAGGTCGGCAGAAGTGGATCACAATCCTCTTTCGCACTCGACGGACATCTGCCGTTCTCCATTTCGGCCATGGTTCTGTGCGTGACCGTCGAAGGCTCGTCCGCTACGCGGTAGTCGATCTGTCCGGTATCAACATGAGCACAACCAGAAAGCCATAGCACGGCCAAGAAGAAGACTGTGCGTTTCATTCCCGCCCCCACGAGTCTAAACCGGTATAGGTTCGCTCAACTGTCGACGCGGAGTCAAGGGCCCTTTCGCGGTAGATCCCGGGTGAACTAAGTGTTCATTTGGGAGGGATCCTACCTACTTCTTGTAAAGCCCGTCCAGCCGTTCGCCGTAGACGCCCTTCAGGACGTGGCGGCGGATCTTGATCGACGGGGTGAGCTGCTCGTTCTCGACCGTGAACGGCGCGTCGGCGAGGATGAAGCGGCGGACCTTCTCGATCACCGAGAGCTGGGAATTGACCCGGTCGACGGCGGCGGACAGCGCCTTGTGGTAATCGGGATCGGAGCGAAGCGCGGCCGGATCGTTCGGCTTGCCGTTCGACCTTGCCCATTCGGCCGTCCAGTCCGCCTCGGGCACGATCAGCCCGACCAGATAGGGCCTGCGGTCGCCCGAGACCATCGCTTGCCCGATCTCCGGCTGGAGGGTCAGCATCCCCTCCACGCGCTGCGGAGCGACATTGTCGCCCTTGTCGAGGATGATCAGGTCCTTCTTGCGGTCGGTGATGACGATCCGCCCGCGCCCGTCGATATGGCCGACGTCGCCGGTATGGAGCCAGCCGCCCACCACCGTCCTCTCGGTCAGCGAGGGATTGCGCCAATAGCCCTTCATGACGAGCTCGCCGCGGACCAGTATCTCGCCGTCCTCGGCGATCCTCACCTCGGTGTTCTTGAGCGGCGGCCCGACGCTGTCGAGCCGGATCCCCGCCGCCGGCCGATTGCAGCTGATCACCGGCGCCGCCTCGGTCTGGCCGTAGCCCTGGAGGAAGGTGAGGCCGACGGCGTGGAAGAACAGGCCAACCTCGGGATTGAGCGGAGCGCCGCCCGACACCATCGCCTTGATCCGCCCGCCGAACTTGGCGCCGACCTTGGGGCGCAGGGTGCGGGAGAGGAGGAAGTCCATCGGCCGGTCCCACAGCGGAACGCCGCCGTCCATCTCCTTGGCGCCGATCTCCAGCGCGCGCTTGAGTAGATATTGGGTCAGCCGGCCCTGCTTCTCCATCTGCTTGAGGATCCGAGTCCGGAGCACCTCGAACAGCCGCGGGACGACGACCATGATCGTCGGGCGAGTCTCCTCGATGTTGGAAGCGAGCTTCTCGATTCCTTCCGAATAATAGATCTGGCCGCCGATCCCGATCGGGAAGAACTGGCCGCCCGAATGCTCATAGGCGTGGCTCGCGGGCAGGAACGAGAGGAACACCTCGTCGCCTACCCCGAAATCCTCGGCGATGACGGTCACGCAGCCTTCGACATTGTGGAGGATCGCGCCGTGGTGGAGCATCACCCCGCGCGGCGCGCCTCCGGTGCCGGAGGTGTAGATCAGGCAGGCGAGGTCGCCGCGCCCGAAATCCGCCGCCGCCGCCGCCGCCGCTTCGACGTCGGGCGGCTCGGAGGCGATCAGAGCGGCCCAGTCGTGATACTGGACATTGCTCGTCTGCCCGCCCGGAAGCGGCTCGATCGCGATGACATGCTCGCAGCCCGACGTGCGCTGGGCGGCCGGGAGCAGGGCCTTGGCGAGCTTCTGGGTCGAGACGATGACGGCGCGCGCGCCGCTGTCGTCGAGGATATGCTGGTGGTCGCGCTCGGTGTTGGTCGTGTAGGTCGGCACGGTGACGCAGCCCGCCGCCATGATGGCGAGGTCGGCGAGGCACCATTCCGGCCGGTTCTCCGACACCAGCATGACGAGGTCGCCCTTGCGGAGCCCGATCCGGCGAAGCGCCGCGGCGAGGCTCGCCACCTGCTCCGCCGCCTGCCGCCAGCTGGTCGAGCGCCATTCCTTGTCGATCTTCGCCCACAGGAACGGCGAGTCGCCCTTCTCCGCCGCGCGCGTGAAGAACATCGTCACCAGGTTCGGGAATTGCTCGAACGCTTGCGGCCGAGTCGCCTGGCCTACCGCCTCTCTCACCGGGGCCCCGGTCATTCCGGCGGCCGCTCCTGGACGCTCCGCTCGATCCGGCCGACCTCGCCCGTCTCGCTCATCGCGACTCCCTCGCTGCGCGGGTCGGCGGCGCCGACCCAACGCCCGCCGACCCGCTCGATCGCATTGGCCTTGAGTCCCAATGGGGCCACCGTAACCTTGTGGCCGAGCGCTCGAAGCGCCGGCGCGAGCGGCTCGAGCGCCGTTCCTTTCTCTAGGATCGCGGTGTCCCCCGGCGAGAATAGCAGCCCGAGCCCGATCGCGTCCTGGGCGCTCATCTTCCAGTCGAGCACGGCGACGATCGCCTTGGCGACCTGGGCGATGATCGTCGGCCCGCCGGCCGCTCCGAGCGCCAGCCTCACCTTGCCGTCGGGCCCGTAGACGATGGTCGGCGCCATCGAGCTTCGCGGCCTCTTGCCGCCCTCGACCCGGTTGACGGCGAGCCAGCCACCCTTTTCGGGCACGATGTCGAAATCGGTCAGCTCGTTGTTGAGCATCGTCCCGTCGACCGAAAGGCCCGAGCCGAAGATGCTCTCGATCGTCGTCGTCACCTCGACGACGTTTCCGGCCCGGTCGGCGACGACCAGGTCGGTGGTTCCGGCGCGCTCCCCGGCGGGCACCGGAAGGCGCGCCGGAGCGCCGCTCGGAGTCCCCGCCGCCGCGTGGGCCATCGTCCGCTCCGCCGAGATCAATTCGGAGCGGGAGGCGAGATAGGCGGGGTTGATCAGCCCGGCGACCGGCACGTGGACGAAATCGGGATCGCCGACATAAAGGTCGCGGTCGGCGAAGGCCAGGCGCGACGATTCGGCGAACAGGTGCCAGGTGACCGGCGATTTTGGCCCGAGCGCCGAGAGGTCGAACCGCTCGAGCTGCTTCAGGATCATCAGCACCGTCACTCCGCCCGACGAGGGCGGCCCCATGCTGCACACCTTGTAGGCGCGGTAGAGCGCGCAGACCGGCGGCCGATCCTTCGCCCGATATTGGGAGAGGTCGGCGAGGCTCATCTTCGACGGATTGCGCGCCGCGCCGTTCACCGTGGCGACGATCTTGCCGGCCTGCGCTCCGGTGTAGAAGCTATCGGGGCCGGAGCGTGCGATCCGCTCGAACAGGGCCGCCTGCTCCGGATTGCGCACCCGGGTCCCCGCCGGGAGCGGCCTTCCGGCGGGATCGAGGAACACCCGCGCCGCGCCCGAGTCGACGAAGCCGACCGCGTCGGCGAGCAGCCGGGCGAAGCGAGGGCTCAACGTCCAGCCGCCGCGCGCAAGCCGGATCGCCGGCTGGAACAAGGCGGCCCAGGGAAGCCGGCCGCCGCTCTTGTGGGCCATCGCCATCGCCCGCAGCGTCCCCGGGACTCCGACGCTTCGTCCGCCGGGCACCGCTTCGTCATGGGCGAGCGGGGTTCCGTCGGGACGGTAGAACCAGCGCGGGTCCGCGGCCCGGGGCGCCGTCTCGCGCCCGTCGATCGTGCTCGTCGCTCCGGTCTTCGAATCGTGGCGGACGAAGAAGGCGCCGCCGCCGATCCCGGCGCTCTGCGGCTCGACCACGTTCAGCGCCAGCATCGTCGCGATCGCCGCGTCGGTCGCGCTTCCGCCCTTGCGCAATATCTCCACCCCGGCCGCCGCCGCGCGCGGATCGGCCGCCGACACCATCCCCGGATCGGCCCGCGCCGCGGCCGGCGGGCGCGGCGGCCTTCGCGCCTCTGCGGGCGCGGCGGTGAGACACAAAGCGGCAAGAAGCAAAGGCGCGAGGCGCGGCAGGGGCCGGTTCGACATGGCGCGCGACACTAGAGGGGTTGGAAAGAGGCGCAAGACTTAAGTCCCCTCTCCCCTCCGGGGAGAGGGTTAGGGAGAGGGGGAGTCCGGACTCCCATCGGCGTGTCGTGACTCCCCCTCTCCCCGGCCCTCTCCCCGGAGGGGAGAGGGAGAAAAAGCGACAGGTTTGGCCGGGCCCCGCCGACTAGCGCCACCCCATTACCCGAGGAGCCTCCCATGCCCCGCCGCGATCCCGAGAAGCTGGCTCGCGCCCGCGCCTTGCGCGCCGAAATGTCGCACCCCGAGCGAGCGCTCTGGCACATCCTTCGCGGGCACCGCCTCGAGGGCCTGAAGTTCACGCGCCAGGTGGAATGCGGCCCGTTCTTCATCGACTTCGCCGCACGGCAGGAGCGGCTCGCGATCGAGCTGGACGGCGACAGCCATGAGGGGCGGGAGGCGCAGGACGCCGGGCGGACGCAGTATCTGGAGCGGTGCGGCTGGCGGGTGATCCGCTTTACCAACGGCGACGTCATGCGGCAGCCCGAGGCAGTGGCGCGAGCGATCCTCCTCGCTTTAGGTAAAGACTGGTCGCCTCAAGTCTCCTCTCCCCTCCGGGGAGAGGGTTAGGGAGAGGGGGAGTCCGGACTCCCATCGGCGTGTCGTGACTCCCCCTCTCCCCGGCCCTCTCCCCGGAGGGGAGAGGGAG
>Ga0070660_100003708_pt1 | contig 10552 bp, 7 predicted proteins | sample KBSC33metaG_FD_64670 | JGI IMG/M metagenome (GOLD analysis project Ga0070660, IMG submission 64670) | Corn rhizosphere microbial communities from Kellogg Biological Station, Michigan, USA - KBS C3-3 metaG | ecosystem: Host-associated > Plants > Roots > Rhizosphere > Soil ... | reverse complement strand
AGGATGTCCAGCTTCACCAGCGGCGACGGCCAGTAGCCCGTCACATGATAGTCGAGCGACGCATATCCCCGTGAGATCGTCTTCAGCTTGTCGTAGAAATCCAGAACGACTTCGTTGAACGGCAGCTCGTACGTGATCAGCACGCGATCCGACGCCAGATATTCGAGCTTTTTCTGCACGCCGCGCTTGTCCTGGCAGAGCTGCAGAATACCGCCGACGTGCTCCGCCGGCGTCAGGATCATCGCCGTGATCACCGGCTCCTCGATCGTCGTGATGAGGCCGGCGTCCGGCAGCTTGGCGGGGCTGTCGATCTCGTGCACCTGCCCGTCGGTCGTCGTCACGCGGTAGAGCACGCCCGGCGCCGTCGTCACCAGATCCATGTCGTATTCGCGCTCGAGACGCTCCTGGACGATCTCCATGTGCAGGAGGCCGAGGAAGCCGCAGCGGAATCCGAATCCGAGCGCCACCGACGTTTCCGGCTCGTAAAAAAAGGATGCGTCGTTCAGACGCAGCTTCTCCAGCGCTTCGCGCAGCTCCGCATACTGATGCCCCTCGACCGGATACAGTCCGGCGAAGACCATCGGCTTGAGCTCCTTGAAGCCGGGGAACGCCTCGGCGGCCGGCCGCGCCGTCTCGGTGATCGTGTCGCCGATCTTGGCGTCGCTCACTTTCTTGATGTTCGCGACGAGAAATCCGACCTCGCCCACGCCGAGCTGCGGCATCACGATCGGTTTGGGCGCGAACGCACCCACCTGCTCCGCCTGGTAATCCTGCCCTTCGGCCATCAGGCGAATCTTCATGCCCTCGCGCAGCACGCCGTCGATCACGCGGACGACGATCACGACGCCGCGGTACGGGTCGTACCAGGAATCGAAGATCAGCGCCTTCAGCGGCGCGTCAGGGTCGCCGGCGGGCGGCGGCAGACGATCGACGATCGCCTCCAGAATCTCCGGCACGCCGGTGCCGACTTTCGCGCTCGCCAGAATCGCCTGATCGCCGTCGAGGCCGATGATGTCGGTGATCTGGCGGCGCGCTTCGTCGGGCTGCGCGCTGGGCAGATCGATCTTGTTGATCACCGGGATGATCTCGAGGTTGTTCTCCACCGCGAGATAGGCGTTGGCGAGCGTCTGGGCCTCCACGCCCTGTGAGGCATCCACCAGCAGCAGCGCGCCCTCGCAGGCCGCGAGCGAGCGCGTCACCTCGTAGGAGAAGTCGACGTGGCCCGGCGTGTCGATCAGATTGAGGACGTACTGCTCGCCCGACCGCGCCGTGTAATTCAGCCGGACCGGGTGGGCCTTGATCGTGATGCCCCGCTCACGCTCGAGGTCCATCGCGTCGAGCACCTGCGCTTCCATTTCACGGGCCTGCAGCGCGCCGGTGATCTCGAGGAAGCGGTCTGCGAGCGTCGACTTGCCGTGGTCGATGTGCGCGATGACGGAGAAGTTCCTGATGAAGTGCTGGTCCATGCGGTCCGAACGGAACTTCTCATTATAGTCGTCACGGCGCGCTCATCGCCTGGACGGGGTCGATCCGCGTCGCCCGCCGGGCAGGCAGCAACGCCGCGACGAACGCGGCGGCAATCAGGATCAGCGGCACGAGGGCGAACGTGAGCGGATCCACCGGGCGGACGCCGTACAACTGGCTCGCGGTGAGCGGCGCCAGCGCGAGCGCCGCGACGACGCCGGCGCCGACGCCGGCCGCCGACAGGACCAACGCGTCGCGCAGGATCATGATGACGAGCCGCGACGGCGCCGCACCAAGCGCCACGCGGATCCCCAGTTCGTGCGTCCGCTGCGCCACCGCCAGCGACATCACCCCGTACACACCGACCCCGGCGAGCGTCAGCGCGAGCACGCCGAACGCCGTGATCAGCAGAAGCACGAACCGCTGCTCGGCGATCGAATCGGATCGGATGTCGGACATCGTGCGGAGATCGTACAGCGTCAGCGATGGATCGAGCTCGCGCGCCGCGGCGCGCACCGCCTCCGCAAGACGCGCGGGATCGCCGCTCGTGCGGATCGCAATGAACGGTGCGACCGGCGGGTTCTGCACGCCGCTGATGTAAATCTCCGGCTCTGGAGCGGCATCGAGCCGGAGATGCCGCACGTCGCCGACCACACCGACGATCGTCGTCCACGGTCCGGTGGAAGCCGGCCCGAAGCGCACGTGCCTGCCGACCGGGTCTTCGCCGGGAAACACGGTCCGCGCCGTCGTTTCATTGACGACCGCCACTGACGGCGCCGTCGCTCCGTCGTCGGCGGTAAACACACGTCCACGGAGAACCGGAATACCCATCGTGGTGAAGTAGTCGGACAGGGCCCGCCGAAATTCGACCGCCGGCCGCTCACCGATCGGCACCGCGTGGCCTTCGACTTCGATCATTGTCGACACGCTCGTGCTGCCGAGCGGAATCCGTGTCGTGCCGCCGGCGGAGACGACGCCGGGCAGGCTGGTGACCCGCTCGAAGAACGTTGTGTAAAATGCGCGGCGCGCATCAGGCGTCGTGAGCCGCTGCGGAATATTCATCTGCATCGTCAGCAGATGATCGGTGCGGAAGCCGGGGTTCACGTCGAGCAACTTGCCGAAGCTGCGCAGCAGCAGCCCGGCCCCGACGGCCAGCACGAGGGCGAGCGCGATTTCGGCCACGACAAGCCACGCGCTCACGCGATGCGTGGATCCGGACGCGCCGCGACCGCCGTCCTGCAGCGATCCGCGGAGGTCGGCGCCGGCCGCAAGGACGGCTGGCGCGGCACCGACGAGCACACCCGCCAACAGCCCTGCGGCGATGGAGATGACGAGCACGACGGCGTCCGGCCGCACTTCATCGAGGCGCGGCAAGTTGTCCGGTGCACACGCGACGAGGGCCTGCACGCCCCACCACGCGCACATTGCGCCGACAAGGGAGCCGGCCATGCCGAGCAGACCACTCTCGGTCAGCGCCTGCGCCATGAGCCGGCGGCGCGTCGCGCCGAGCGCCGCGCGCGTGGCGAACTCGCGGCGCCGCGCGACCGATCGCGCGAGCACGACATTGGCGACGTTCACGCAGGCGATCAAGAGGATCAGCGCGACGCTGCCTGCCAGCAGCAACAGCGCCGGACGAATGTCACCCACGACTTGCTCATCGAGCGAGACGACGTGCGCGTTCCAGCCGCGATTCGAATCCGGATAGAACGCCTCGAGCCGGCGGGCAACGGCGGCGATCTCCGCGTCCGCCCTTTGCACGGTGACGCCCGGCGCGAGGCGGCCAATCGCCGAGAGGAAGCGAACGTTGCGTACGAGCTGCCCGCTGCGATCCCTGAATTGCGAGTTCAGCGTGGTCAGCAGGGTCGGCAGCGGCATCCAGAGGTCGACGTTCGGAGACGTCGTGAAGCCTGACGGCCCGAGCATGCCCTTGTACGGAAAGACGAAATCGGACGGCATCACGCCGGCGATCACAAATGACCCCGAATCGATCTGCACGGTACGGCCGATCACCGTCCGATCGCCGCCGAACCGGCGCCGCCAGAAACCGTCGCTCAGCACGACGCGTGTGCCCGCATCGTCACCGGCGAACGACTGGCCGAGCGCCGCCTCACGGCCCAGCAGTGGGAACAGACCAGGCGTCACCGCTTCGGCGTTCACCATCTCTGACTGGCCGGCGATCGTGAGGCGGTTGCTCGTGACGAACGAGAAGCAGCCTTCGAGCGCAAGGACCGGGCGGCTTTCGCGCTGGAGGTCGACGAAGTCGGCGGGCGAGATCGGGCTGCGCGGCTTCCTGCTGTTCGTGTCGTCGTTCCAGACCATGACGAGATCGCTCGCGGCGCGGTACGGCAGCGGACGCAGCAGCACGGCGTTGACCACGGTGAAAATCGCGGTGTTCGCGCCGATGCCGAGACCGAGCGCCGTGACCGCCAGGGCCGTGTGCACGGGTGATCGCACGCTCATGCGGATCGCGTGACGCACGTCGGCGAGCAGCCCATCCCAGACGACCGCATGGCGTCCAGACGGCTCGTAGAGGTGGTGCACGTGCGCCGGCGACGTCAACGTGAGCTGCACGGCGGTGCGGCGCTCGCGCACGCCGTCGCCGATCATCGAGGCCAACTGCCGCCATGAGGGACGTCTGGCGAAGGCATCGCGCATCTCACCGCCGAAGCGATCTCGGAACGCGCGCGGGTAGGCCCGCAGCGCAACCGCGAACGCGGCCGTCTGCAGCGGTGTCACGACCGCACCGGCTTGAGCAGCCGTCGCGACCGCGCCGTCGTGAGCTGCGTCTCGAGGCGCTGGATTTCGGCGCGCGCCACCGCCACGCCGCGTTCGGTCAGACGGTAGTACCGACGACGCTGGTCGGCGGTGTCCGCGTCGGCAGGTGCATCGATCTCGTCGATCAGCCGGTGTTCGAGGAGCCGCGCGAGCGCACGGTACAGCGTCCCGGCGTGGACGCCGCCGCCCGAGTGCGATTCGACGTCCTGCAGGATGGCATAGCCATGACGCGCGCCGTCGGCGAGCGCCAGCAGGATGTCAAAGGCGACCGGTGTCAGCGGAAGAAAGACGTCAGCGCGAAATCGGTCCATATGTGCTTCGAGAGTATACGCTCAAAGCACATAGACGGTCCAGGGCGACGGAACGAGGCTCAGCGCTGTTCCAGGGGCGTGTACCGCTGCGGGTACTCCGGGCCGATGTACTCGGCGCGGGGCCGAATCAGCCGGTTGTTCGCGTACTGCTCCAGCACGTGCGCCGTCCAGCCAGAGACGCGGCTCACGGCGAAAATCGGCGTGAACAGCTCGATCGGAATGCCGAGCGCGTAGTACGTGGACGCCGAGTAGAAGTCGACGTTCGGGTTGAGCTTCTTCTCCGTCTTGACGAGCGCTTCGATCTTCTGCGACATGTCGAACCAGACGGGCTGACCCGCGCGCTGGCCGAGATCCTTCGACATCTGCCGGAGGTGCGTCGCCCGCGGATCCTCGGTGTGATACACGCGGTGGCCGAAGCCCGGGATCTTCTCCTTGCGCGCCAGCTTCGCGCGCACCACCGCTTCGGCCTTTTCGGGCGGAGCCGTGGGACCGATCTCCAGCAGCAGGCGCATCACGTCTCCGTTGGCGCCGCCGTGCAGCGGTCCTTTCAGCGTGCCGATCGCCGCGACGATCGTCGAGTGGAGATCCGTCAAGGTCGCCGCGGCCACGCGTGCCGCGAACGTCGACGCGTTGAGCTCGTGATCCGCGTGCAGAATCAGCGCGACGTCGAACGCATGCGTCGCCAGCGCGCTCGGACGGTCGCCCGTGAGCATGTACAGAAAATTCGCGGCATGCCCGAGGACGGGATCCGGCTGCACGATGCCTTTGCCCGCCGCCATCCGCCCCATCGTCGCCACGATCGAGCTGATTTGCGCGGTGAGGCGAATCGCCTTGCGCTCGTTCGCCTGCCGGGAGTGATCCGACGCGTCGAAGTCGTAATGTCCCAGCGCCGACGTCAGCGTGCGCAGCATATCCATGCCGTCGCTCGCCGGAAGCGAGTGCATCAGCCGCAGGATCGGCTCGGGCAACTGGCGCGCCGCGCTCAGCTGCGATTGCAGGTCGCCGAGCTCCGCGCGCGTCGGCAGCCGGCGATGCCAGAGGAGATAGCAGACTTCTTCGAACGTCGCGTGCCGCGCCAGATCGTGGATGTCGTAGCCGCAGTACGCGAGCACGCCGCGATCGCCGTCCAGAAAGCAGATCGCCGACGAGGTCGCTACCGTGTCTTCGAGCCCGGCCTTGGGCTTTTCCGCCGTGGTCATAACTTCACGATCATACTCCGGCCGTCCGCCTCGACGCCGCCGCGGCTCGCGTGTACACGAGGCCGATGACGATGCCGGAGAGGATCCATTCGACGAGGGAGGCGACGGCCATCGATCCGGTGAGCCGCCGCCCGATGTTCGTGATGGCGTAGCTCACGATCACCGAGTAGCCGATCTGGAGGAATCCGATCAGCAGGCCGAATCGCGCGCCTTCGATCACGCCGCTTCCGCCCTCGTATCCCTTCGCATAGATGAACGATGCGGCGAGCATGGCCAGAAAAATTCCGCCGAACAGATACCCCATGTACGGGCCCTGCGTGTCGGCGGGACGATACACGCCGGGATACGCCGCGAACTGCGCCGTCAGCAGGTTTCCGTACACGACGAAGCCATAGATTCCGTCGACGATTGTCGCGACGATGGCGGCGAGCGTGATGCGACCGTAATTCATGGCGCACTCCTTCCGGCAGACCTTTCGGCCCGCGATGGCGCGAGCGCGCGACCGCCCGCGCAGACGAGGCTGGAAACGGCGAATATACGCGGGTTGCTCAGTGAATGCGAGGGGAAACGGGCCGGGCGTCGGGCGCCTCGCCGCGGGGCGACAGAGGACCGCCCTGCGGTCCCATCCGCGCGTAGCGCAGGAACATCTGCCCCCACGCAGTGCTCTCGCACCAGCGCTCGAAGATCTTGCGATCGACCAGCGGCCATCGGTAGAAATCGTGGTAAACGTCGCTGGCGAGTATGAAGCCGTTGACGAGCGGCGTGTGGAAAAACAGCTTCTGGAACCGCTTCAGCGGACCGAACCAGATCAGATCGCCGCCGCCGACGCGCACGAGATTCTTACCGACGTGGAAGTGCCAATTCTCCCGCGCCGCGTCGACGTCTCCGACGATTTCGATTTCGCGCGGATCGCCGACGCCCAGGCCGTCCTCGTGCGCGAGGTTGATGTACTTCAGCGAGAGCGGATCGAACCCCATCATCTTCGCCGACACCGCGTCGATGGCCACCTGATCGGCCGAGGCCAGCATCACGTTCTTGACCACCGGATACATCGTGCGCGGCCCCGGTCCGTTGCCGGCCGTCGTACCGTCCATGATCGCGAACAGACCGGAGTGAATCTCTTTCTGGATGGCGAGCAGATCGACGAGCGTCTCGTGGATCCACGAGTGCGTATAGTGCCGCCGCGTGTTGAGCAGACCGCCGAACGCGTTCTTCATCGCGCCGGTCGTCGTCGTGTAGATGTGGCACTTCGTCGTCGGCAGGTGGACGATGTTCTTGTCGAAGAAATAATCGGGGATGCTGATGCCTTCCGGGAAGATGTCGTGGAGGACGCGCATCCGCGCCTTCGGCCGGTAGTCCACCCACGTCATATCCTCGTCCTTGAAGTTGTAGCGGACGGGAATGCCGTAGCGCTTGAAGATCGGGACGTAGTGATTCAGATCCTCGCCCTTGAACGCGTTGGTGACGACGGTCTTGTTCTGGACGCAGACCTGATCGCCGAATCCATGCGCCGCCAGCGCCTGGATGGTGCCCTCGAGCTGCCACGGCGTGGTGTTGGCGGCGGGAAACGGAAAGTGCCAGGAGATGTTGTCTTTGAGGATCGTCGTCTTTCCGGGCGCCAGCGCTGCCTCGACGCCGGCGAGGGTCACGAGCCGGTCGATGTCCTCGAGGATCGTCTCGGGCGAGACGCGGAGCACGGCGACTTTGGGTTTAACCACTATCCAATTTCGAATTAAGAATCAGGAATCAAGAATTCGTGCTCGAACTGCCCCGTTCCTGATTCCTGATTCCTAATTGTAAATTCCTAATTTACGAACCCTGCTGGCCCGGCTGCAATCCGGGAGCGACGACGGTGTCTCCAGCGTACTGCTGAACGATCGACAGCAGTCCGGTGTAGAGGAAGCCGACCTGGAACAGCACGAGGAACGGCAGGGTGCCGTAGATCTGATTGGCCAGCGCGTAGAACACCGTGGCGGTGAAGTAGAGGCCCAGGCCAAGCTCGATCAGCGGCTGCACCGCCACCGACTGGCGGTATTTCTTGCCGACCCACTCGTCGGCGTCCGCCTCGATGCGGTACTTCGGCGTGCGGGCGAACTCGCTCTGCTTGTTGAACAGCGCCTCGAACACGGCGCGTGTGTTGTTCACCGACAGACCGATGCCGACCGACATGAGGAACGGCACATATTTGATCCGCGCGCGCCAGTCCTTGTGAATCTCCCGCTGACACACCGTGTAGAAATTGCAGAACGAGAAGGTCGCCGCGAAGAACAGCGGGATGTCGATCAGGAGCATCTCGTACCAGCCCATGTTGTAGCGAATCACCATGGACGGGAACATCAGCACCGAGAGGATGCACATCAGGATGTAGTTGAAATTCGCGGTGAGATGGAAGAACGCCTCCACCTTCACGCCGAGCGGCAGATCGGAACGCAGGATGCGCGGCAGCAGCTTGCGGCAGGTCTGAATCGACCCTTTCGCCCAGCGATGCTGCTGCGATTTGAACGCATTCATCTCCACCGGTACTTCGGCGGGGGCGACCAGATCGGACACGAACACGAAGCGCCAGCCGCGCAGTTGGGCTCGGTAGCTGAGATCGAGGTCTTCGGTCAGCGTGTCGTGCTGCCAGCCGCCCGCATCCTGAATGGCGCAGCGGCGCCACACACCGGCCGTGCCGTTGAAGTTGAAGAAACGGCCGGCGCGATTGCGGCCGCCGTGCTCGAGCACGAAGTGCCCGTCGAGCAGAATCGCCTGAATCTTGGTGAGGAGCGAATATTCCGCGTTGATATGGCCCCAGCGAGCCTGCACCATGCCGACCTGCGCGTCGGCGAAGTGCGGCATCAGGCGCGTCAGGAAATCCGGCGTCGGAATGAAGTCGGCGTCGAAGATGCCGACGAATTCGCCGCGGGCCACCTTGAGCCCCTGCTCCAGCGCGCCCGCTTTGTAGCCGGTGCGATCGCGCCGATGAATGTACTTGATGTCGACGCCGCGTGCGGCCCAGCGGCTGACGGCGAGGCCGGCGATGGCGCGCGTCTCATCGGTTGAATCGTCCAGCACCTGAATCTCGAGGCGCTCGCGCGGATACTCGATCGCGCACACGGCATCGATCAGGCGATCTGCCACGTACATCTCGTTGTAGAGCGGCAGCTGAATGGTGACCACTGGCAGCGGATCCAGCGCCGGTCCACACTTCGGCTCCTTATCGCGATACTTCATGTACAAATACACGAGGTAATAGCGATGCCAGCCGTAAACAGCGAGAATGATGAGGACGAAGAAGTACGCGGCGAGGATGAAGGTTTCAGCGGGCGTCATTTTTTAGCGGCGAAAACTTCAAACGGCACAATCAGTGATATTACTGTCCGGGTCGCAAAAGGTCAACAAAACTGGCGGTTTCCGCGATGAATGAATCTCAGCTTCGAGCACTGCTCGACGGTGTCGCCAGCGGGGCGACCGATGCGGCCGCCGCGCACCGCGCGCTGCTCGATGCCCTCCGCTCCCGGCCCTACGACGATTTGGGGTTCGCGCGTGTCGATCATCATCGCGCCGTCCGGCAGGGATTCCCCGAAGTCATCCTTGGCCTAGGCAAAACGCCTGCCCAAATCGCCGCGATTGCGGCTGAGATCGCCCGCAAGGGATCGACCCTGCTGGTCACGCGTGCCACCGCTGCCGCGTTCGACGCGGTGCGCGCGGCGATCCCCGAGGCCGCGTATTACCCCGATGCGGCCATCATCACGTTTCGACAGGAAGACATCGCGCCGGGACACGGCACGATTCTGATCGCCGCCGCCGGCACGTCCGATCTGTTTGTCGCCGAAGAGGCGGCGCGCACCGCCGAAATCATGGGCAACGTCGTGGAGCGGATGTACGACGTCGGCGTCGCCGGTCTTCATCGTCTGCTCGGCGAGCGCGGACGCTTGGAAGCGGCGCGCGTCATCATCGTCGTCGCCGGGATGGAAGGCGCGCTGCCGAGCGTCGTCGCGGGGCTGGTGAGCGTGCCGGTCATCGCGGTGCCGACCAGCGTCGGCTACGGCGCGAGCTTCGGCGGCCTGGCGGCGCTGCTTGGGATGCTGAACAGCTGCGCGTCTGGTGTGTCGGTGGTGAACATCGACAACGGATTCGGCGCGGCCAATATCGCGAGCCTCATTAATCATCTCTGAAGCGATTTGGGAATCGGGATTCGCGGGATGTTCGCGGGATCGAATCGGGATTCGCCGCGAATTAGCCGAACAAACCCGATCCCGTCTCCTGTACGGTATGATTGAGGGTTCTCCGCCTGTCGGTACGCGGTCATCTTTCCGGGCCTTCCACTATGCAGCTTGGAGCCCTTCGGGCTCTCGAATTCGATCGGATCGTCGAGGCGGTCCGCGCCTGTGCGCTGACGCCGATGGGCGACGAGCGCCTGGCGCGCCTGGCGCCGTCGACCGATCCCGCGACGGTGGCCCAGCTGCTGGCGGCGACGACCGAGACGGTGCGCTACCTCGGGGCGAACCACGCGCTGCCTTTGCGGGCGTCGAGCGAGCTGCCGCAGATCCTGACGTCGCTCGGCATCGAAGGGCGCGCGCTCGAAGCGCTGCGCCTGCTGGCGCTGGCGGCGTTTCTCGATTCGGTCGATGAATCGCGCGCGGCGATTCGCCGCGCCGCCGGATCGTTTCCGCACCTCGAGGCCGCCAGCGGCGCCGCCGCGTCGTTCAAGGGCGAGACGGCGCACGTGCGCGAGCAGATCGACCCATCCGGCGACGTCGTCGACCATGCCAGCCCGCAGCTCAAAACCATCCGCGAGCGGCTGCGCAAGCAGCGCACCCG
>Ga0070660_100003705_pt1 | contig 10556 bp, 7 predicted proteins | sample KBSC33metaG_FD_64670 | JGI IMG/M metagenome (GOLD analysis project Ga0070660, IMG submission 64670) | Corn rhizosphere microbial communities from Kellogg Biological Station, Michigan, USA - KBS C3-3 metaG | ecosystem: Host-associated > Plants > Roots > Rhizosphere > Soil ... | reverse complement strand
ATCGATCCCAACGACACCACCCGGGCCCAGTGCGTCTACGACGCTGCACCGCCCGCGGCTCAGTCGGTGGCAGCGTCCCCGGACACCGTGGACGTCACGTCGTCACGAGTCGACGTGACGCTCACCATTCATGCGACCGACGACACCGGCATCCGCGGCATGCAGGTGTCCAGCGACGGCACCTTCGGTCCCGGTGAGCTGGTCGCGGGCACCGTTCGCGACGGTTGGTGGAAGTCGTACGGCTACATCCCGCGCTGGTCCGAGCCCAGCACAGCCGCGGTTCAGATAGACCTGGGCGACCGCGCCGGCCGGCACTTCGGCAAGCAGTTCCCTGACGTGTTCACCATCAAAGACAGCGACCCCGACACCTCGCCACCCGTCGTGACCGCTCTCACAGTGTCGCCCGACAACGTGGATGTGCGGACCGCATCCCAGACCGTGACCGTGATGGCGCACGTCACCGATGACGCCTCCGGCATGCGCGGCGGCGGCACCGCCTGTTTGATGCACCCACTGAACGGGGGCTGGACCAACAACGCCTGCCCCAGCTTGTCGCTCGCCAGCGGCACGCCGACCAATGGCTGGTGGACGTCGAAGATCGTGGTCCCGCAAGGATCCGTTGGCGCGGACTGGGACGTCGCCCTGGTCATCACCGACAACGCCCATCCGAATGCGGACAACTGGTGGCTCGGGCCAGACCTGTGCCGGTCGTGGCTGCCCTGCGATGGCGGCTACCCGAACGAGAACATCCACTCGCTGCCCAACGGAGCCGGGCAGGTGCATGTCACCGGCACCGCTGACAACGACGCTCCCGACCTGGTGAGTCTGACGATCGCACCCGATCAGATCGACACACTGCCGGGTGATGTGACCGTTGGCTTCGACGTGCACGCCACAGACGAGGACAGCACAGGCGCACCTGACAGCGATGGCATCACCGACGTGACTGTCTATCTGCACGCCGCCGGGTCGACGACAGACGGATCGCCGACGTTCGCCACGCAGGACTCGACGGACCCCATCAGCGGGACCAGGAACGACGGTGTCTGGCACATCTCGATCACGGTGCCCCAAGGAACTCCACCGGGCAGTTACGCCGTGCAGGTCATGGTCGAAGATGCCGGCCATTGGCGGTCGTGGGTGTCACCGGCCAGCCCCTATGCGGGCACCGATGGGCAGATGACGATGACGGCCGCGCAAGCCGGCCCCGACAACGGCACGGTAACTGTGGTGCAGCACCAGGCTTAGCAGCCATAGCCTGGGCTGATGCCGCTGTCCTACCCGCCCACCCGACGCGACGACGTCGTTGACGTGTTGCACGGCGAAAGCGTCGCTGACCCCTATCGATGGCTCGAGGACACCTCCTCCACGGACACCGCGGAGTGGGTGAAGCTGCAGAACGAGCTCACCGAGAGTGTGTTGTCGGCCATCGCGACGCGGGCAGAGATTCGCGAGCGACTCACCGAGGTCTGGAACTACCCGCGCATCGGAGTGCCGCGCCGGCACGGCGGCCGCTGGTTCCAGATGCGCAACAGCGGCCTGCAGCCGCAAGCGGTCCTCTACGTGATGACGTCACCTCAAGACCAGGGCCGCGTACTGCTGGACCCCAACACGCTGTCCGAGGACGGCACGGTCGCACTGATGAGCTGGGAGGTGAGCGCCGACGGCCGCTTGCTCGCGTATGCCACCAGTGCGTCTGGCTCGGACTGGATGACCTGGCGGGTCCGTGACATCGACACCAGCGTCGACACCGGCGATGTTCTCGAGTGGTCCAAGTTCTCCACTGCGGCGTTCGACCCGACCGGCACCGTGCTGTTCTACGTCGCTCTGGATGCGCCCCAGGAAGGACGCGAATACCTGGCCGAGTCGCGCATCCCCCGCGTGATGCGTCACAAGCTCGGCGCACTGCAGGTCGATGACACGGTCGTCTTCACCGCGCCGGACGAGCCGGAGTGGATTCTCGACGTCAACGCCACCGAAGACCATCGCTATCTGGTCATGCGGATATCGCGGGGGACCTTTCAGGAGAACCAGCTGCACGTCCTGGACCTGACGCGCACGGATGCATCGCTGGTCCCGCTCGCGAATGACTTCAGTGCCGAGGTCGAAGTGGCGGGCAACATCGGCGACACCTTCTACCTCGTCACCGATGACGCCGCCGAGAGACGGCGCATCGTCACTGTCGATGTCACATCGACTCAGGCGGTGCGCCGGGAGGTCGTCGGCGAGGCCGACGACACCTTGCTGTCCGCGGCGGTTTACGGCGACCGGTTGGTAGCGCACTACCTGCACGACGCGCATTCCCGGTTGGCGGTGTATGGCCTCGACGGATCGGCGCTCGACGACATCGAGCTGTCCGGCATCGTGACAGTCACCGAGACCTCCGGTGACACCGACGAGTCGGTCATGCACTTCGCCACGACGTCGTTCACCGACTCCGGGTCGCTGTGGTCGCACGACCTCGACACCGGCCGCACGTCGCAGATCCCGACACGCCGCTCAGCGATCGACGTCGACGCACTCGTCACCGAACAGGTATTCGTCGAGTCCGACGACGGCACGCCGATCCCGGTCTTCCTCGTGCATCGACGCGACGTCACACCGACGGGCGACGTACCAGTCCTGCTCTACGGCTACGGCGGGTTCAACATCCCGCTCACCCCCACCTTCTCGGCACTGCGTGCGGTCTGGGCTGAGCGGGGCGGCGTGCTCGCGGTTGCAAACCTCCGCGGCGGCGGGGAGTACGGCAAGGCGTGGTACGACGCCGGCCGCCTCGAGCACAAGCAGAACGTCTTCGACGACTTCTGCGCCGTCGCACGATGGCTCGGCGGGGAAAGCGGCTGGTCGCGTCCGGCACGTGTCGCCATCCACGGCGGGTCCAACGGTGGACTGCTGGTGGGTGCTTGCCTCACCCAGCACCCCGAGCTGTTCGGAGCGGCGGCGCCAGCCGTCGGCGTCCTGGACATGCTGCGCTTCCACCGGTTCACCATCGGCTGGGCCTGGGTCAGCGACTACGGATCCCCGGATGAGGAGCAGGCCTACCGTTGGCTGCGCTCCTACTCGCCGCTGCACAACATCCGGCCGGGCACGGCGTACCCACCGACGTTGGTGCTGACCGGCGACCACGACGACCGAGTCGCTCCGGGCCACTCGTTCAAGTTCGCCGCCGCCCTGCAGGCAGCGCAGTCGGGAGATGCTCCTGTGCTGATCCGCATCGAGACCTCTGCGGGCCACGGCGCCGGCAAGCCGACGCAGAAGGTGATCGAGGAGGCGGCTGACCTGATCGCTTTCCTGGAGCACGCCCTGGCTGTCTGACCGGGCTGGTTTGAGAGGATCGGCCCATGTCCGTGACTGAGGATCGCGCACGCACCAGCGGCGAGCAGACGTTCGACTCACTGTCCCCCGCGACCGGCGAGGTCGTCGGCACCTTCCCGGTGCACGACGAAGGTGAGGTGCGGGAGGCGGTGCAGCGCGCGCGCAAGGCATCCCAATGGTGGCAGTCGCTAGGTCACGACGGCCGCAAACAACGGCTGATGGCGTTCGCCGGCGTCCTCACCCGTCGCCGCGAAGAGCTGCTCGACCTGGTGTCGCGGGAAAACGGCAAGCCGAAGGTCGACGCGTTCATCGAGCACGTGCTCGCCCTCGAGCATCTGGCCTGGGCAGCCAAGCACGCGCAGAAGATCATGAAGCCGCGGCGGGTCGGCGGCTCGATGATGCTCGCGAACGTGACCCCGATCCTCGAATATCAACCGCTCGGCGTGGTCGGGGTCATCGGTCCGTGGAACTACCCCGTCTTCACCCCGATGGGCTCGATCGTCTACGCCCTCGCCGCCGGCAACGCGGTTGTCTTCAAGCCGAGTGAGTACACGCCGGCCGTCGGTGTCTTCCTGGCCGACGCCTTCCGCGAAGCAGTGCCCGAGCAGCCGGTCTTCCAGGTCATCACCGGTTTCGGTGAGACCGGCGCCGCGCTCTGCCGCGCCGGCGTGGACAAGCTCGCGTTCACCGGCTCCGCGCCCACCGGCCGCAAGATCATGGCGGCCTGCGCCGAGACGCTCACCCCGGTGGTGCTCGAGCTCGGCGGCAACGACGCGCTCCTCGTCGATGATGACGCCGATGTCCGCGCTGCCGCACGAGCCGCGGTGTGGGGTGGCTGTGCCAACGCCGGGCAGACCTGCATCGGGGTCGAGCGTGTCTACGTCGTCGACGCCGTCTACGACACGTTCGTCGACGAGGTCGTAAAGGCGGCCGAGCCGGTGCACGCCGGCGAGGGCGGGGCCCTAGGCCCCATGACCATGCCCAAGCAGATCGACGTGGTGAAGGCCCACGTCGACGATGCCCTGGCGCGCGGCGCCAAGGCCGTCGTCGGCGGCGCGGAGAGCGTGCGGGCGCCCTACATCGACCCGATCGTGCTCGTCGACGTCCCCGACGACGCCCGGGTCATGCGCGAGGAGACGTTCGGCCCGGTGCTGACGATCAGCCGAGTCGCGAACATGGACGAGGCGATCGAGAAGGCCAACCGCACGTCGTACGGGCTCGGCGCAGCCGTGTTCGGCAAGAAGCGGGCGTACGACGCTGCCCGCCGGATGCGCAGCGGCATGGCCAGCGTCAACTCGGTGCTGTCCTTCGCCGGTTTCCCGTCGTTGCCCTTCGGCGGTGTCGGCGACTCGGGGTTCGGCCGGATCCACGGGGAGGACGGGCTGAAGGAGTTCACCCGACCCAAGGCGATTGCCCGGCAGCGGTTTGCGATGGGGCCCGACATGATGTCGTTCGAACGCCCGGAATGGCTGCCGAAGCTGGCCGCGAAGCTCGGCGAGCTGCGCTTCGGCCGAGCGAAGTAGGCGACTCACTCTCAACCTGGGCGGACATCGGGCCGATCTACCTGCAGATCGGTTGTCGCAGGGGGGTCCGGCATGTCGTCGTACGGCAAGAACTTCAGCACGCGGCTGTTTGTGCAGGCGGCCTTCACCGGCTTCCTCGCGCCGATCAGCGCTCACGGGTCGACCTGGCTGATGGTGACGTTTGCCCTCGCCGGCGCAGCCGCCGTCATTGGCGCCGTGGTGCGCAACGGTCACGAGAAGACCCGCGAGCTGGTCATCGGCTACGAGGCCGTCGCCGTCGCGGTCGGCGCCGTCGGGCTGATGGGGCATCACTACATTCCCGGCACGATCGTCGGCATCGCAGCGCTAGTGACCGCGCTCAACCACCAGATGCCGCGCCCGGTCGCGGTGCCCGCTCAGGCCACCCCGGGTGAGGCCATGCCCGCGCCGCAGTTCGCCGCGGCTGTTCCCGCCGCAGCGCCGGAGTACGCGCCCACCCCCGAATACGTACCCGCTCCGGAATACGCACCGGCGCCGGCACCGCAGTTCGCGGCACCGGCGCCAACCACTGACGCTGTTGTGGCTGATGCTGTGGTGGCTGAGTCGGAACCCGCGCCGGCCGCTCCCATGGCAACGCCGGTGACGGCTCCCGTCACCGGCGTGCGTGCCATGAACATCCTGCCCGGCAAGTAGCGCAGCCGGCCCAACTTCTCAGCCGCTCAGTTGCTCAGTTGGCGGAGCGTCGCCTTCCGCTGACTGTCACAGCGCCCCCGCTGCCGACGAGCAGCAGCCCGGCGAGGACCAGCGTGCCGGTCGGTGCACCCGTGAAGGGCAGCGTCGACGGTGCGGTCGCGGCGGTCACCTCGACGGCGGTGCGAGGAGCACGGGTGAAGCTGACGCCCAGCACCTGGGCCTGCACCGTCGACGGCCTGTGCGCGTTCGGGGTGCGGGTGAGGTGCGACGGGGCGACGGCCGTGCCCTGCGTGGTGGCCTGCGGGTTCTCCACCGGCGGGGTGACGGCAGGGGGCGTGACGACCGGCGGGTTCTCCACCGGCGGCGTGACGACCGGCGGGGTGACGACCGGCGCAGTCACCGGAGTCGGGCAGCCGGTGTGGGCCGGGTTGCCGCGGCCGATGCCGTGATTGCGGTCGCACTCGTAGCCGGCGTTGTGGTCGGACCCACCGGGCAGCTGGCCCTTCGGGTTCTTGTTGTCGGCCTTGCCGACGCACCCCGCGCAGGGCTTGCCGGTGGCCTGACCACCGCCGTTGCCGTTGGCCGAGTCGCTGCCGTCACGGGTCGAGTCGTAGGGCCCGTGGACGTTTGCGCCGTGCCCCGAGAAGTCGGCGCTGGAGGCCGACTGCGGCGTGGAGTAGGTCTGGTGCGGAGCCGAGGTGGTGCCGTTGCCGCCGCCGGGGCATGCCCACGCGGAGCCGCCCACCGCGGCGATGGAAAGGGTTGTACCAAGGGCGACCGTCGCGACGCGGCGGGCCAGGGTGGTGCCGTGCATGTGAGGACTCCCGTCCAAGGACGGGTCGCGAGCGACCCGTGAATGGGCAGGGTCGGTCTCGCCACTCACTCCCCGAACGGCCTAGGCGGCCGAGTGTCTCCGTGCCACGACGCTGACCTGGTGGGCGGGGTCGACGCGCGGTCGGTGTGGGCCGTTCGGATCTTCGTGTCCCGTCAGCACCGCGTGATGCCGACATGGGTAATTCTGGCCAGTTGATCGACCTCTCACGACCGCCGTACGACGCAACTCGGCTGCGCCGATCGGAGCAATGTCGCTCAGGAGTAGGCGATCGCCAGCCGAATGACTTCGCGGACGTACCAGTCAGCGTGGTTGTAGGCGAAGATCGCGGCGTACAACGACTGTCCGCCCAGCCCGGCGCCCCAGGCGCAGAGATAGCGAGCAGCCGAGTAGATCGCGTCGGCCGGATCCTGGATGTTGGCGATGCCATCACCGTCGCCGTCGACCGCGTAAGCGACGAACGTCGACGGCAGGAACTGCATGGGTCCCATCGCGCCCTTGCTCGACGTCGACGTGTTGGCCCCGTTGCCGGTCTCAACCGTCCCGATCGCGGCGAGCACCGTCCATGGAAGGCCGCGGCAGGTCGAAGCAGCCGCGCGGTAGAGCGCCAGGTATCTCGCCGGGATGACGCCGCGCGCATATGCGCTGATGACGGCCTGGTCGACATGCGCTGGACGGACCATGCGCAGGTGGGCGTGCGGGAACATCGCAGCCAGGTCACCGCGGAGCCCCGCGTCGCTGCGGTGGGGCGCGGAGACGACCAGCACGCGAGAGGGACGCAGGCCAAGGGCGCCCGACATCGACCGGTCCACGATGCCCTCGGCCCGACCGAGACCGACCGTGGCGAACGCACCGATCCGGACCATCACCGGCCCCTTGCCCCGGCCGAAGGTCGGCAGCGTCGCACCAAGGTTGTTCTTCAGCTTGCCTGCGAGCGAGTAGTCGACGGTGAGCTCACCGCGCAATACCGACGTCCACAGCGGACCGGACGTCGCCGTGAAGCGTGGGGTGAACCGCCGTGCCTTCGCGACGTCGACTCCCAGCACCCGCAGCCGGGTGTGGCCGACGACGATCGAGCCTGTGTCCGCGACCGTGAACGCCCTCAGGCCGTCGAGCCGCCGCAGCTTGGCGAGGGTGGCGCCGCCGGCCGGCCGGTCGAAGGTGAGGACGACGTCCGGGGCGAACAGATGGCGCAAGGGCGGCAGGCTGCGTACGGCGCGAGCGGGCTCGTTGCGGTCCGCGCGGGGCTGGGGCGAGCGGACCGCGACCGGCTGCGCGTGACCAGGGTGAGTGGTGAAGGCACCCAGACCGGCGGCGCCGGCAACACCGGCGACGCTGAGCAGGGCCGCCGTCATGCCGGCGACCACCGCTTTCTGGGAGCGGCTCATCACCTTTCAGTTACGACGGCGGGAGCAGATGTCCTGCCCCGGCGGAGATCAACAACTCGTGCATCGCGTCGAACAGCGCCGGGTTGGCTGCGAGAGTGACCCCCTCGCCGGTTGGCCGCCCCGCTAGGCCGTCCACGCGAGCCCCCGCCTCCCGGGCGATGAGCGCGCCCGCCGCCCAGTCCCAGATGTGCATGCCCGCCTCGTAATAGGCGTCCACCCGACCAGCCGCCACACTGCACAGGTCCAGTGCCGCCGAACCTGCCCGCCGGATGTCCCGGACCTGCGGGAGGAGCGCGCTGACCACGCGGGCCTGCGCGAGGCGGAACGCTGCGTCGTAGCCGAAGCCGGTAGCGACCAGGGACAGGGCGGGGTCCGTCTGCCGTCGACACGCCAGCGGGCTGCCGTTGCAGGTCGCGCCGCCGCCGGCCACGCCGAGGAACAGCTCGTCGCGCGAGACGTCATAGACCGCGCCGGCGGCCGGCTGGCCGTCGACGAACGCGGCGATCGAGACAGCGTAGGGCGGCAGGCCGTAGAGGTAGTTGACGGTGCCGTCGAGCGGGTCGACGTACCAGACGACCCTGCTGGCGCCGGTGCTGTCACCGCTCTCCTCGGCGACAACGCGGTCCCCGGGTCGGCGAACGCGCAGCCCCTCTATCACCACCTTTTCAGCGGCGCGATCCATGACCGTGACAGCGTCCGTCGGGGTCGACTTGCTCTCGATGCCCAGGTCGGCCGGGCGCTGCCGGAGCACATCGCCGGCCGCTCGGGCCAGCTCGGCAGCGATGTCGGCGAGCTCGCGCGCGTCGGCCATGACGCCCATCCTGCCGATGCAACGACCTACGATGAGACGTGACCCTCCCCCGGTCTGCGCTGCTCGACCGGATTCGCGCATCCGTGATCGGCGACGACACCCTGATGGACGGTCCTTACGGACCGAGGCGCGTCACCTACGCCGACTACACCGCGAGCGGTCGCGCCCTCAGCTTCCTCGAGGACTTCATCCGCCATGAGGTGCTGCCGCGCTACGCCAACACACACACCGAGGCGAGCGGCACCGGGCTGCAGACAACCCGGCTACGTGAGGATGCCCGCCGCATCATCCGGGACGCTCTCGGCGGCGATGACGACACGCTCGTCATCTTCACTGGGTCGGGCACGACCGGTGCAATCGACAAACTCGTGCGCATCCTCGAGCTCCGGCAGTCGGTCACGCCCCCGCCGGCGCAACGACCGGTAGTTTTCGTGGGGCCGATGGAGCATCACTCCAACGAGCTGCCGTGGCGGGAGTCGATCGCCGACGTCGTGCAGATCCCCGAGGACTTCGACGGCCACCTGGACCTGGATGTCCTCGCGCAGCGACTGGCCGAATATGCCGACCGCCCGCTGCGCATCGGCTCGTTCTCTGCCGCGTCCAACGTCACCGGCATCGTGACCGACACCATCCGGGTCACGAAGCTGCTGCACGAGCATGAGGCACTGTCCTTCTGGGACTTCGCCGCCGCCGCGCCGTACGTCGACATCACCATGTGCCCGCCGGACGAACCGATGGCTTACAAGGACGCGGTCTTCCTCTCACCGCACAAGCTCATCGGCGGGCCTGGCACTCCCGGCGTTCTCGCCGTACGCCGATCGCTGGTGCGCAACGCCGTGCCGACAGTGCCCGGCGGCGGGACGGTTGCCTACGTCAATCCGTATGAGCACGTCTATCTCGACGACCCGATCGCGCGGGAAGAGGGCGGGACGCCGGACATCGTGGGGTCGATCCGGGCCGGGCTCGTCTTCCAGCTCAAGCAGGCCGTCGGCGTCCCGGTCATCCGGGCGGCTGAGGAAGCCTTGTTGCGACGTGCGGTCGAGGCATGGTCGGCAGATCCTTCGATCGAGATCCTCGGCAATGTCGATGCAGAGCGGTTGTCGATCGTGTCGTTTGTCGTACGCCGGCCGACCGGCAGATATCTGCATCACAACTTCGTCGTGGCGCTGCTCAACGACCTCTTCGGCATCCAGTCGCGCGGCGGCTGCTCATGCGCCGGGCCTTATGGCCATCGGCTGCTCGGCATCGACATCGAGCGGTCACATGCGTTCGAGCGTGAGATCACGCATGGCTGCGAAGGCATCAAGCCAGGCTGGGTGCGCGTGAACTTCACGTATTTCCTCGACGAGCAGGTAGCCGACTTCATCATCGACGCCGTGCAGTTCGTCGCGCGTTTCGGTGCACGCTTTCTTGCCGACTACCGGTTCGACGCAATCACGGGTCTCTGGCACCACCGGGCAGGACCGGTCGAGCCGCCATTGCGTCTGCCCGACGTGCACTACGACCCGGTCACCGGAGAAATGCGCTACCCGCGTCATGACGTGCACGCGGACGAGTCGGTGCTCAAGCAGCACCTTGCCGACGCACATCGGCTCGCCGCCGAGCGGAGCGAACCGTCCTGCGAGGTCCCGACCGGCATGCGCGACGACTTCGAGGCGCTGCGCTGGTTCGAACTGCCAAAGGTGTGCATTTCGACCGATTCTTAGGCGACAGCGGCAGAACTCTCTTTTCTGTGGCTTCCGGACGCGCTCGTTACGCCGGTTGAGTGAAGGGCATGCACTCCTCAGGCGGACGACAGGAGGAGTCATGGTCATTGCACTCGTCGTCATCACCGTCCTGGTCGTCGTTGCAGCTTGCGTCGTCGGTTACCTGTTCGAACGCCGTCGTCGTGAGCAGCAGTTGAGGGATCAGTTCGGTTCTGAGTACGACCGCACCCTCGGAGAAGCAGGCGATCGTCGTAGTGGCGAACGTGAGCTCCTCGACAGGCAGAAGCGACATGAGCAGCTGGACATTCG
>Ga0070660_100003688_pt1 | contig 10569 bp, 7 predicted proteins | sample KBSC33metaG_FD_64670 | JGI IMG/M metagenome (GOLD analysis project Ga0070660, IMG submission 64670) | Corn rhizosphere microbial communities from Kellogg Biological Station, Michigan, USA - KBS C3-3 metaG | ecosystem: Host-associated > Plants > Roots > Rhizosphere > Soil ... | reverse complement strand
CGTCGCGTTCGGCCGCAACCCGGCGCGCGTCGATCGGCAGGTGCCGCTTGCGATGCAGCTGCAGCGTGCGGTCCAGCGCCGCCCAGCACATCAGCTTGGAATGCGTGTTGTGGCGCGGCGGCAGGCGGATCTCCCAGATGCCGTGGTCCGGCTCGCGCCACAGGTCGCACACCACGTTGGCGAACCCGGCGAGCAGCTGGTCTTCTTTCTGGTCGAGATGGCCGCCGCGCTCGCAGTGTTCGCACGCGGCGAGGATGACCTCGCCGTAGACATCGTGCTGGACCTGGCGCGAAGCGGCGTTGCCGATCCGCACCGGCCCGATGCCGTGATAGCCGCGCAGCTGCGGCAGCACCTGTTCGTCCAGCAACGCGTCGCCGCTCACGTCGTACACGACCTGCAGCTTCGGCCGCGTGCTGCGTGTGGCGTGCAATAGCCAGCGCAAGAAGGCGTCGCTCTCGGCCGAATAGCCCAAGTCCATGAAACCCTGCAGCACCAGCGAGGTATCGCGCAGCCAGCAGAAGCGGTAGTCCCAGTTGCGCGCGCCGCTGGGCCCTTCCGGCAAGGAAGTGGTAGCCGCCGCCACCACGGCGCCGGTGGGCGCATGCGTGAGCAGCTTCAGCGTGAGCGCGCTGCGCATCACGGGTTCGGCGTATTCCCCGCGATAGCTGCAGCGGCGGCACCAGTCGCGCCACCACTGAAGCGTGCGTGCCAATTTGTCCTGCGCATGCGCGATGAGCGAATCGGTGGGAGCGAGCGGGGCCGGCGGGCTTCGCAGCAGCGCGACGTGCTGCTCGCCGGCCTTCATGCTCACGTGCGCGTGCAGCGTGTCCCCGCCGTGCGGCAGGAAGGCGATCGTGGTGCGCAGTTCGGCCGCCGAGCGCGGCAGGGGGCAGCGCCAGTGTCCTTCGCCCAGCCGCGCCAGTTGCGGCCGTTCGAGCGCGTAGCCGGGTCGTGGCTCGAAGATGGCATCCACCTCGCAGACGCCTTGCGTGCAGCGCAGGATGCGCACGATTTCCTGCGGCGCGAGCGCTTCGTGATGCGCCGTTGCCGGATCCGCGATCGTCATGAAGTCGGTCAGCTCGATTTCGCCGTCCGAGCAGCGAAAGCGCGTGGTCAGCACGTTGGAGTGCTTCTCGTAGCGCTGATCGACGGCCTGCACCTGCCGCGGCACGAGCGAAAAGCAGCCGCCGCGCTCGCGGTCCAGCAGTGCGGCGAACAGGGAGGGCGCCGAGAAATCCGGCAAGCAGCACCAGTCGATCGAGCCGAAGCGCGATACCAGCGCCAGGGTGCGGCAGTCGCCAATGGCGCCGTAGTCCTCGATGTTGGCGTCGGGCGGCGCGTGCATCACGGCCAATATAGGCCGCGCGCCGCGATTCGTGGGGTGATGCCCGCCGCTGTTACATGCGCGGCAATGACGCAGGCGCGATGCGCCCGGCGGCGCGGCTTAATCCGTAGCGATGGGAATGTGGGCGCCGCGCTCGTCGACCCCCAGCGCGGCGATCAGCTTGCCCAGGTCACGCTCCAGCCGCGCGAGCGTGCCCGCGTCCAGGCTGGACAAGGCGCTGGGGAGCACGCCGGCGAACGGACCCGGCGCGCGCCGGAGCGCCCGCGTGCCCGCGGCCAGCAGGTGCAGTTGCACCGTGCGGCGATCGGCGCCGCCCTTTCGGGCCTGCACGAGATCCTGCTCGATCAGCATCTTCACCAGGTTGCTCGCGGTGGATTGGTGCACATCCATGGCCCGCGCAAGGTCGGTCACGCCGACACCCGGCCGCTCCTGCACGACACTCAGGGCCCAGAGCTGGGCACCGGCCACGCCGGCCTTCTTTTCGACTTCGCGGAAGTGCGTCTTCACCGCGTTGAACACCAGCCGAAAGCGCCGCAGCACGCGCACCGTGGCTTGCGGGGCAGGCTTGGCGCCGGTGCGCGCGCGAGCGGCCGGTTTCTTCGCCGCCACGCGCTTGGCCGCTGTGCTCTTGCCCGCCGTTTGCTTTTTCGCCGCATTCATGGGCGGCATCATAACGGCTGGGAACGACGGCCGGATGAGCATTTGTGCAAATGCGAGCGCGCGCGCAAAAACGCCTGGGGCCGTGGCTGAGCTGCCGTTGTTGGGCGCCGCGAGCGCGGGAATCTACCAATTCACGCAATGAGTTTGGACAAATATAGTTGAAGCGACTCCTGAAGGTGGTGGATAGAGAGCCTTGAGGGCCCCGCTAACTGGGGCCCTTTTTTTGCGCCGCATCACGCCGCGGAAGCTCTGCCGGGCTCATTCGCGCCAGCGGTGGGCTCGCACAGGAATTTCAGCTCCTGCGCCATGCGCTCGACGGCCACGTCCAGCATGCGCCACTGCTCCAGGAACCGCACATCGTGATCGGACTCCAGCCACGCTTCGGGGTCCTGCAAGCGCAAGGCCTGCTGCGTCGAGAGAAACTGCACCAGCCGCGCGTGCACCGCGAACACCTGGGCCGAGGCCGGCGCCAGCTCCGGGAACCATTGCTGCACGATGGCGCGCACTTCGTCCAGGCACGATGCGTCTTCCTGCACGTCGCCCTGGAACAGGAGGTTCCTGCGCTGCGCCGCCACCCATTCCGAGTAGCGGCCCAGCGCGTCGAACAATTCCGCCGACTTCAGACGCCGCATGACGCCGCGCCGCAAGCGCTGCGCGATCAGCGCACTGGCGATCGCGATGATCACCAGGCCGCCGGCCAGCCACAGCAGGTAATACTCGAGGTTCGACACAGGCTGCGCGAGCGCAAGCTCAGCGATTGAAAAGGCCGGGCGCCAGCAGGCCGATGCCGCCGCGCGGACGCTGTTCATTGGGCGCCAGCCGGTCGGCTCGTTCGCGCCAGCGGCGTGCGAGGCTGCCAAAACTGGCGCGCGACTGCGCACTGAAGCAATCCTGCTCGTGCAGCGTCGTGAGGTTGCGCGCGATCTTGCGCGCGATCAGGTAGCGATGGGCGGGGGCGGAGGTCTTCATGAAAGCCACCATCAACGAGAGCGTTGCCGTCCACAGCGCCGTGCAGGCGATCGCCAGCTGCGCCGCGAGGTCGCCGGCATCGGGCTCGAGATTCATCACCGGGCTCCCTGGAAAACTTGGCGTCATCCTAGATGAGGCTGCAGTGCCGCACTGTCAGCCCGCAAGCCCAAGCCCGGCCCGCCGTTTCCTACAGCGGGCGGGGAACGGCCGCGTGGCGGCCGTCAAGCCGGATCATTTTTCCGAGGGGCTGCCCATGCGCGCGTGGCGCTTGCGCCCCGCGGCGCGCGCTTCTTCGCTGGTGAATTCGTGCGCGTGCCCGCTCTGGTGGGCGGCCCGGCCGCCCAAGCTGGCAATTTCGCGCTGGCGCTGCGGATCCATGGCGGCGAAGCCGCGAAGGCTGCGGCGCTGGCTGGTGGAACTGCTTTCGGTGCGCTGGGTGGCGGTGTCTTGCAAAGACATATCGAATCCTTTCGTGGTTTGGTTGGAAGCGAACACCTATGGCAAGGTCCGTGCCCGACCATTTCTAGCCCCCATAGCCCTAACGGCCGAGCCCCGCAACATGCTCGGCGGTAAAAATTGCGGCAAGCGGCGTTGAGCTTGCCGGGGCTTACAGTCCGTATTCCTTCAACCGGTTGTACAGCGTCTTCAGGCTGACACCCAGGGCGGCGGCGGTGCGCTCCTTCTGGTGGCCGTAATGCTCCAGCGTCGCAAGGATGACCTGGCGTTCCACCGCGGCCAGAGGTGTGCCCACCTCGACCTGCAGCGTGCCGGCCCCGATGCCGCGCGCCGGTTCGGCCAGCACGTCGCGTGGCAGCCATTGGTCGCCGATCTCCGCACCCGCGGACATCACGTACGCGCGTTGCAGCGCGTTGCGCAACTCGCGCACGTTGCCCGGCCAGCGGTACTGCGCGAGCCGCGCCAGCGCCGCCGGCGTGGCGGATTTGAAGCCGCCTTCGCGCTGCCCGATCTCCTGCAGGAAGTGCGCGACCAGCAGCGGGATGTCCTCGGTCTTGTCACGCAGCGGCGGCAGGTCGATCGGGAAGACATTCAGGCGGTAATACAAGTCTTCGCGCAGCGCGCCGCTGGTCACCGCTTCGGCGGGATCGCGATTGGTGGCGGCGATCACGCGCACGTCGGTCTCCAGCGGCGTCGTCGAGCCCACGCGCATGAAGGTGCCGGTCTCCAGCACGCGCAGCAGCTTGACCTGCAGCGCGGCCGGCATCTCCGTCACTTCGTCCAGGAACAATGTGCCGCCGTGCGCGCGCTCGAAGAAGCCCTGATGCTGGCGCTCGGCGCCGGTGAAGCTGCCCCGCTCGTGCCCGAAGATTTCGCTCTCCATCAGGTTGGGCGAGATCGCGCCGCAATTGACGGCCAGGAACGGGCGCGCGCGGCGGCGGCTCAGGTCGTGCACGGTGCGCGCCACCAGTTCCTTGCCGGTTCCGCTTTCGCCTGCGATGAACACGGTGACCGAGGTGCCCGCCACCCGCGCGACCTGCTCGTACACGCGCTTCATCGGCTCGGACTTGCCCACCAGGTGCCCGAAGCGGCCGCTGCGCTGCAGGTCCTCATTGAGGTTCTCGACTTCGGCGCGCAACACCGAGGGCTTGGTGACGCGCGACAGGATGCCTTGCAGCTGCTTGGCGCTGACCGGCTTGATCAGGTAGTCGGCCGCGCCATAGCGCAGCGCCTGGATCGAAGTCTCCAGGCTGGCGTGGCCGGTCATCAGCACCACTTCCGAATTGCCGATCAGGCTTTGTTCGTCGAGCAGGCTCATGCCGTTGCCGTCCGGCAGGCGCAGGTCCAACAGGACGAGGTCGGGCTGTTGCAATGCCATCTGCCGGCGCGCGTCATGCAGCGAGCGGGCGGTCGCGGCCGAGAATCCCTGCGCGCCCACCAGCGCAGCCATCATCTGCGCCGAATCCGCGTCGTCCTCGACTATCAGGGCGTGACCCATGGTTCGTATTCTCCGTTCGTGGGGACGTCAAGGCCCAGTTGAATTATTCGGGCATGGGTGAGTTCGGGGTGTAACACGAGGTGAACCTGTTTAATCGGCGCTCAGGCTGGCGCGCAGCTGGTTGCGGTCCACCGGCTTGACGAGGTAGGCATCGAACCCGGCCACCAGCGCTTCCTGTGCGTCGCGCTCCGCGCCGTAGCCGGACAGGGCGATCATTCGTCCCGCGTAGCCGGCGGCCCGCGCATGCCGCGCCAGCTCGAATCCGGTGAGGCCCGGCAGGCCGATATCGACGATCGACACCTCCGGTTTTTGCTTGAGCAGCCGGCTCAGGCCTTCGATGCCGTCCGCGGCCGTGCTGACGCTGTGCCCGTCCAGTTCGAGCTTGGAGCGCAGCGCCGCGAGCACGTCGCGGTTGTCCTCCACCACCAGCACCTGCCGGCGGCGCCAGGGCGGCGGCGTATCACTTTCTTGCGCGGCGGGAGCGGCGATCTCGGGCAGGCGCACGGTGAAGCGGCTGCCTTCGTCGGAGCTTTGCACGCCGACGCTGCCGCCATGCAGCTCCACCAGGGCGCGCACCAGCGTCAGGCCGATGCCCAGGCCGCCGCCGCGGCGGTCCAGCGAGCGCTGGCCCTGCACGAACAAGTCGAAAATGTGCGGCAGCAGCGCCGCCGGGATGCCCATGCCGGCGTCCTGCACTTCCAGCACCGCCGTCGCCGATTCGCGGCGCACACGCACCACGATCGTCCGGCCGCCCGGCGTGTACTTGATCGCATTGGTCAGGAGGTTGCTCACCACCTGCTCGATGCGTACCGCGTCGCCATCGACCCAGATGTCGGCAAGCTGCAATTGCAAAGGATGATCCCGGGCCGCTCCGGTGATGGCCAGCGTCTCCTGCACGCGTTGCACCACCGCGGCCAGGTTCACGGGCTGGCGCGCCAGCAGGATCTTGCCGGCGATGACGCGGCCGACGTCCAGCAGGTCGTTCATCATGTGCGACAGGTTGCGGGTCTGCCGGGCGATGATCGCGCGCGCCTCCATGCCGGAGCGGCTGGCGGGGTCGGCCGCCTCGAGCACGTCGATCGCCGCGGAGATCGCGCCCAGCGGATTGCGCAGCTCATGGCTGAGCATCGTGAGGAATTCGTCCTTGGCGCGGCTGGCGGCCTCGGCGTCGCGCCGCGCGGCCATCGCGTGCTCCGTGAGTTTCGCGCGCTCGCGCTCCAGCTGCTTGTGCTCGGTCATGTCCAGCGTGAGGCCCGTCAGTTGCGCCGCGCGGCCCTCGCCGTCGTAGTGCAGCATCAAGCGGCTGGACAGCCAGCGTTCGCCGCCTCCAGGCTGCTCCACCCAATATTCGATGAGTTCCTTCTCGCGCCGCAGCGCGCACGCGGTCCAGAATTCGCGCTCCACGCGTTCGCGGTCTTGCGGTCCGATCAGGTCGAACCAGTTGCGCAGCGTGGCGTCGGGCAATTGCGTGAGGCCGAAGAGTTTGCACTGGCCGCGCGTCCACGCCAGCCGGTCGGCGGCGAAATCGTAGTGGAAGAAGCCGACGCGGCCGGCCTCCTGCGCCAGCTCCATCAGCCGCTGCGTTTCGCGCAGCTGCCGGTCGGCCGCCAGCAGCCGCTGCTCGATGCGCTTGCGCTGCGTGATGTCCATGAACGCCGCGATCGCGCCTCGCGGGCGGCCATCGGCGCCCTTCAGCGGCACCGCGCTGGCAATCGCGAAGGCCGGCGGCCGGTCTTCGCGCACCAGCTGCAGCTCCATCCCGCAGATGCTTTCCCCCAGGGCGGCGGCGCGCTGCAGCGGCTGTTCGGCGAGCGCCAGCTGCCGCCCGCGATGCAGCACCCGCAGCTTGCTCTCGTCGTGCCACGCCCGCCCGCCCGCCAGCTCATCCATCGCCATGTTGTTCAACACGATGCGGCACTCGGGATCCTGCGCGAACGCCATGCCGACCGGGCTGCTGTCGAACAGCGCCTCGAATTCCTGCGCCTTCACGCGCAGCAATTCGCGCGCGGCGCTGTCTTGCTCGCCGGCGCGCGACAGCGCGTCGCGCAAAACGCCGATCTCGCGCACTGCAACGCGGCCCGGCAAGGCATCGGCCCCGGCCGCGGCAAGCTGGCGCAATGGCGCTGTGACGCGGCGTGCCACCAGCGATGCCAGCAACAGGCCCAGCAGCAAGCTCGCCGCTATCGCCGACAGCGCCCGCATCATGGCCTTGCGGTGCGCGGCATCGACCGGTGCGGCGGGCAGGGCCACTCGCGCATGCCAGCCCGCTTGCGACATGGTTTGCCACGCGGCATACACGATGCGCCCGTCCATGTCGCCGGTGCGGCGCACGCCGCTCGGCCCCTCGCTGAGCGCCGCGGCCGCCTCGTCCGGCAGCGCGCTGCCCGTCATCGCAAGATCGGCCGAGTCGCCGACGAGCCGATGCTGCGCATCGAAGATGCTCGCGTGGGCACCTTTGGGAACGCTGGACGCCCGGGCCAGCCGGTGCCAGACGGCTTCGCCCATGCGCGCACCGACCACGTAGCGCACTTCGCCGCCTTGCATGACCGGCAGCGCCACGGCGACGCCGCCTGCGCCGCCTGCGCCGTCAGGGGCCAAGGTGAGTACCGCTGGATGGCGGCCTTGCACCACCTCGCGTTCGAGTTCGTGCAAACTGCCGGCGAGATCCGCGGAACCCGGCTTGGGGGCGGTATCGAGCACCGGCTTGCCGCCGGGGTCCAGCACGAACAGGCTGTCCCAATCGCGCCGCGGCCGGCCCTGCAGCAAACGCCCGAGCGATGTGATTCGGCCGGCCTGGAACATTTCCGATTGCGACAGCACCGCGAGCGCGTCCAGCGACGAAGACAATTCGCGCTCCACCGTTTGCGCCAGCGCGGATGCCGAGCGCGCCAATTCGTCTTCGGTCTTCGCCTGGTCCGCGCGAATGTCCGCCACCACTTCATAGCTCATGAACGCGGCCATCGGCACGGTGGCCAGCAGGATCACCGCCACCATATAGGTGCGCAGCGACGCGGTTGGCCAGGCGTGTTGCAGCAGGCGGGCAAGCGGCGCAAAGCTAGACATGGTGTGACGCGAACAACACCGCACAGCGTAACCTCGACCGCAGGAATCGGGGGCTTGCGCTACCAAAAGTAACGCCTATGCCTGTGGATGAGCTGGCGCGACGGCAAGGCGGCAGGTTCTGCCGCAACTCGTACATGGCCACCCGGCCGCAAAGCGAATTGCTGAGCCTCGACGATCACGCGACGCCGCCGAAAAATTTGCGTCGCGCGAACTTTGACCTGCCCGGCCGTGTGTTGCGAGTTACCTCGGTGTCCGGCTGTGACAAACGGTGGCTGCCGGTTCTGCTCGGCACGGTCGTTGCATCGGCCGATGCTCTTCAAATTGCCGATCAGAGGACACGCATTGATGAGCTCGCTTAGTTTGCAAGCCACGACCACGCTGCAGGCGGCGATGTCGCCGCGTTTGCAGCGCGCCGTGCGCCTGCTGCAGATGTCGTCGCAGGATTTCGCGCAGGTGGTGCGCGACGCGCTGGATACCAATCCTTTTCTCGAACCGGAAGACAACGGGCCCGAGCCGGGCGAAACCGCGCCGGAGCCGGCACCCGAAGCCGCCGAATTTTCCGGTGACGGGCCCTACGAGAGCTGGGGTGTGGACGGTGGTGGCCGCCTGCGATACAGCGACGCCGACGGCAGCGTCTTCGACACGCTGGCCGAGGGAATCTCGCTCGCTGCGCACCTGCTGGGGCAGTTGAACGTCATGCCCTTGTCCGAGCGCGATCGCACCCTGGCAGGCGCGATGGCGCTGTCGCTGGACGACGATGGCTACCTGCGCATCCCCTTGCAAGAGGTGGCGCAAGCGCTCGACCTTCAGCCCGAGCCCGAGCCCGATGAACTGCTGATCGCGCTGCGGCAAGTGCAGGCGCTGGAACCCGCAGGCGTGGCGGCGCGCGACGTCGCTGAATGCCTGGCGCTGCAGCTGCCGGCCATCGCGTGCGGCGAAGCGAGAGCGCTGGCGGCCATCATCGTGCGCGATCATCTCGACCTGCTGGCGGCGCGCGACCTGCGCACGCTGGCGCGCCGCCTGGGTCTCGAGGCGCACGTGGTGGAGGAGGCGTGTGCCGCGATTCGCCGGCTCGACCCGCGCCCCGGCTGGCGCTATTCCCAGCCCTACGTGCAGTACGTGACGCCCGATGTCATCGCCCGCAAGGTGCGCGGCCGCTGGACGGCCGTGCTCAACGAAGCCGTCGTGCCGCGCGTGCGCTTGAACCGCAGCTATGTGGACCTGTTCCAGCAATATCGCAATGGCGAACACGCGCAATTGAGCGCGCATCTGCAGGAAGCGCGCTGGACGGTGCGCAACGTGGAGCAGCGATTTTCAACCATCGTCTCGGTGGCGCAGGCGATCCTCAAACGCCAGCAGCATTTCCTGGCCTATGGCGCCATGGCGATGAAGCCGCTGGCCCTGCGCGAGATCGCGCAGGAAGTGGGGGTGCACGAATCGACGGTCTCGCGCGTGACCAACAACAAGTTCATGGCGACGCCTTGCGGCGTGTTCGAGCTGAAATATTTCTTCTCGCGCGGCATGGCGACCGCCAGCGGCGGCGAATGTTCGCCCACCGCGATCCGCGGGCTGATCCAGGAGATGGTGGCGGCCGAGCCCGCGGGCCAGCCCTTGTCGGATGTGGACACCGCGCGCCAACTCGATCTGCAGGGGCTGCGGGTGGCGCGGCGCACGGTGACGAAGTATCGGCAGTTGCTGCGCATCGAGCCCGCCGAGCGGCGCCGCGCCGCGGCCAACGATGCCTCGATGCCGTTGGAGCAGCGGCAGGCCGCCTGAGCCGCGAGCCGGCGGCGCTGCCCTAGACTCGGGCCATGAAGCCCGAGATTCCCCTGGCCATCGCCACGCCCGCCGAGGAGGAGTGGGTGGAGGCCGAGCTGATCAGCAGCCTGATGCGCACGGCGCGCACCACGCAGTGGGCCGGGCTGCTGCTGATCCCGGTGTTCATCGGGCTGCTGTGGGATGACGCGGTGGTGCCGTTCCTGCTGATGTGGATCGTGTGCGCGCTGGCCGTCGTGTGGGTGCGCTCCCGGATCATCTCCAAGTACGGGCGGGAAGTGATGGCGGCCGGCCCGCGCGAGCACCTGGAATTCTTCGCGCGCTACCGCCTGATCTGGCCGGTGAGCGCGCTGGTGTGGGGCTTGTCCAGCCTGCTGTATTTCGACCACGCGCCGCTCACCGACCAATTCATCTGCTGGCTGATGATCGCGGGGCTGGCGATGTTCTCGATCAACAGCTTGTCCAGCCACTTGCAGGCGCTGCGCTCGTTCCTGGATACGCTGGCCCTCACGACACTCGGCGTGATGCTTTGGCACATGGGAGTGCAGCTGAAGTTCCGCGGCCCGTTCTATCACTACTGGATCGTGCTGCTGCTGTTGATGTTCTGGATGCTGCTGCGGCAGGCGGGGCTGCGCCTGCATCGCACGCACCGCAGCAATTTCGAGCTGCAGTACCGCAACAACCAGCTGATCGAATCGCTGACGCGCCAGACCCAGGCGGCGCTCGACGCGGTGGAGATCAAGAACCGTTTCCTGGCCAGCGCGGCGCACGACATCCGCCAGCCGGTGCACGCGCTGGGCCT
>Ga0070660_100003687_pt1 | contig 10569 bp, 5 predicted proteins | sample KBSC33metaG_FD_64670 | JGI IMG/M metagenome (GOLD analysis project Ga0070660, IMG submission 64670) | Corn rhizosphere microbial communities from Kellogg Biological Station, Michigan, USA - KBS C3-3 metaG | ecosystem: Host-associated > Plants > Roots > Rhizosphere > Soil ... | reverse complement strand
CTGCCGCTGCCAACGAGCCCCTTCTGCAGCATGGCGGCATCGGCGGCGCTCTTTCCCTGACCATCTTTGAACTGGAGTGCCAATCCGCCCAAGTTCAGGCTTGGAATGGGAAGAGTCGAGGGCGGGAGGAACGGTGCCATAGGAAGCGATGGCAGGCTCGGGAGCGAGGTGACGACGGACGAAATCGCGTCAAGGCCGCTGTGGACAACATTTGAGACTCCCTTTGCTGCGCTAGAGCCCGCCGAAACGAGCCCGCCGCCGAGATCTCCAATCCCGGGAAGGCCAGGCAGAGGTATCCCAGGGAGGAGTGAGGGAAGCCCCGGGAAAGTCGGGTGCGCCGCCCCGGTTGACGGATTGGGCTTCTCTTTGCCCCGGCCGCCCACGATGCCGCCGACGATGCCACCAATCCCCGACGCGATAGGCGAGAGAATCGAGCCAATGCCCGTTAGGTTGCCAATCGTTCCGAGTATCGACCCTGCTGCGGAGGCTGCACCGCCAATGATCGGGCGAGCGATTGCGGGCAGTGAAGGCACACCGATGCCGATGTTCGGGTAGGGAATCGGAATCGGGCCCCCGCTCTTAGGGGCTTTGGGCGTAGCGCCAACCGCTCGCGCGATGCCTTTCGCCAAGCCGCCAAGGCCGCCTAGGCCGCCGAAGATGGGCAACGCGCCGATGCCGCGGCCCACTGCCCCGCCGACCGCACCGGCAATCCCCAAGGCACCCCCCGCCGCTCTTTGTGCGATTCCACCGGCAAGTTCGCCGACTCCGCCTGCAATGCTGCGGCCAATATCGAAGATGCCGCCGATCTGGCCGTGCGCAAGTTCGCCGACTCCCTGAGCGACACCTCCAACAGTCCGAGCGATGCCACCGGCCAGACCTGGCTGAAACATCGGCAGGAGGCCCAGCATGCCGCCGAGCCCGCCCAGCATGCCACCCTGATGGCGCCTCTGTCGAGCGAGAAGCTTGGCCATCATGGGCCCTATCGTCGGGTTCATCATCCCGCCAGCGAGTTGCCCAATACCTCCCAGCGCTCCTCGTCCCAAACCGAGGAGCCCACCAAGCGCAGCACCGCCAAAGTTCTGCAGACCACCCAGCGCTCCTCCCAGCATGCCGGTCAATCCGCCCATTCCGCGACCACCCATTACGCCGCCCAAGCCCGGGAGTTTTAAGCCTCGGAGACCAGCGAAAATGCCGCCGGTGCCGCCCACGAGTCCCCCTGGCTGCAAGGCACCCGTAACCCCTCCAACGACCCCGCCGACGAGTTCACCAATGCCCGGGATCCCAAGGTGAGGCGCATGCGAAACGCCCTTCGCAATTCCGGAAGCAATGGGTCCGAGCGGGCCGATCCCGCCGAAGGGCAGCCCGAAGGGAAACATCGGAATGGGTATCGGAAAACCACCGTGGTGATGTTTTTTGTGCGATTGCTTCTTACCAAACGGGAAGCCGGGAATGCCAAGGCCGCCCAGCCCTGGCAAGCCCCCAAAGGGTCCTCTTGGCAATACCGGAAAATTCGGCGGGAACAAGCCGTGCCCGTGGATTACGCGGTTCACACCCTCTACGATCTTGCCGGCGACGTTGCGAACGCCCCCCGAGACTCGGGAGAGAAAGTCGCCAAGGCCACCTAAAATCCCGCCGAGCACCCCATGGCTCTTCGGATCGGCTGGGATGGGGACGCGAATGCCGGGCAGAGGACGCAGAATCGGCACTAGAATCTGGGTGACCCCGTGCACGATGGTGCGCACCAGATCCATAGCGCCCCCCGCGAGCGGACGAGGCGTGGGCGGAAGGCCACCGTGCTCTCGTGCCGACTTGTGTTGCGCCTCCTGGTGTTTGCGAAGCGGACCCACATGGACCGGCCTCGGATTATCACCGAAAATGCTCTCAGCAAAGCCCGAAACAGCGTCTACCGTCGAGTCGATCGCCCCGGCAACGACTCCGCCGATGCCACGGATTATCTTGCCGACATCGATAATTACCTGGTGCGCGGGAATCGCGATCATCACGCGGAACTGCGCGAGAAGGGAAAAGGCAAGAGTCAGTCCGCTAATAATCCGATTTACAAAAGCGTTGATCTTCTGATTCGCCCGTGCGATGAGCCGACCAAAGATCGCATCGATCTTGTGGTCTGCGGCATCCTCGAGGGCATCGATCTCAGCCTTCACCTCGCCAGCAGCGAGGAAATCAGCGCTGATCACGAGCCCCATGAGCAGATTCGTCGCCATGCGAACGCTCTGGGTCACCGTGTTGGCGAAGGCTTGAATCCTGGCGCCTACTGCGAGCGCCTTCGCCGTTATGATCCCTAAGTGCGAGTCGATGAAAGCGACGGCAACAAGAGCCTTGTTCATAATGCCCGCCGGCAGCAGCGGACCCACCATCGCGAGAACGCGATGAATGATGCTCGTTGCTCCGGCAATTGCGCCCGTCACAACCCTCACGGCCAACGACGTGACTTGAGTGACACGCCCAACGATCCGGGCGACTTTGGCATTGATCGTCTCGGAGACGGTCACCGCCTTGCTCATGATCTGGAGGGAGATGAGATCGACCCTTGCTTTGAGCCTCAGAGCGCCCTCATGCACGAGAGCCACGCTTTCGAGCCGCGCGAGATTCAGCAGGTTCCGCGCCGCGATCAACGCAAGAGGCCTCCCCTGCTTTGCGAGGAGAACACCGTGCTTAAGAGCGAGTTGCGCTCGCCCCATCTTAGTCTGAACTCGAATGTACATCCGGGCCAGTTCGGCCTCAGCCTTCTGCGCCACTTCGATGGCGAGGCTCCGAACGACGGTCGAACCGATCATCCCGAGCCCAAGAGCGACCCCTCGGATCTCGTCGAGGGCTGCGCTTTCTGCGTTCTGGATGGTCTCGCGCGCCAAATTGACGGGCTCTGCAACCGCCGCGTGAGCTCGGCTTATCGCGCTGTCGACGACGTTCGCGGGATCTTCAAGAAAGTCCTGCGCGACCTTCACCCCTTCCCCGATCAACCCTGAAAATTGGCTGCCAATTCCCTCGCCAAACTTCCTGGCGTTCTGGGCAACCGACCCCGCCCCGGAAATTACGGCGGAGCCGACGTCCTTGGCCCCCTGGGCGATCTCGCCGCCGGTGTTCAGGACCGTGCTGCCGATGGCCTTGGCTTTGTCAGCGGCAAAATCAAACGCAGAAGCTCCGGCCGACCCAATCCCGCTCGCCGTAGAGGCGGCGGTTTCGGTGATCGTGTCGAGGATGCCGTTGCTCATGAACCTGGCATGAGCGTCGTGCTCATGTACGTTGGCGCATCTTGCGCCAACCTAGTCTCCGCTGAGCTTCCGATTGATCTTGCCGATCTCCTTAACCCACCGATGCCGCTCAGCATGCTCCAAGTCCAAGATCATTTCGAGCGGCCAGTGGAAATGATAGGCGATGTACGCTACCTCCTCGTACAATTCGTTCGAGGGGTAGCGGGCTAGTTTCCCGCCGAAGCTTCCTCAGCCTCCGGATCCTCTTCGAGGGAGACCTCGTTTATTTTCCGGTAGAAGTCTTGAAGGAATGCCAGGTCCGCCGAGAACAAGTTCTCAATGGTGCCTGTGTCGATTATTTCCAGCGTGCCAAGCTTCGTGATCACCCTCGCAAGGAGGATGATCACGAGGTAGGCCTGATTGCTGCGGACGCGTGGATCCCTCAACGGAGCGATTTCGTCCAGCGCGGTCGCCAGTCGCATGCGGCCCTTGCGGTGCAAAGTACCGTTCGAGTCCACATAGCCGCGCGGCAGGACGAAATCGAACTCCGTCTGGAGCCCGCCCTTAGCAGGTGGTCTATTCATCTAGTTCGGTTTTACTCGATCGTCAGCTTGTCGATCGCGAGTTCCATCTCTTCGATCGCAGCCTCATTCTTGGTTGCGTCGAGAGCCGGGCCCTTGAGCTTGCACGGCCAACCACCAAAGAAGTGGTAGCGCTTTACAACCGACATGTCGGGCGCGTAAAGCGTGATCGTGCCATTCTTGCGAGCCTCTTGGATCTTCCCGTCGATGACCTGCTGGCGCCATTGCACCAGCTTGTTGTCGTCGGTCAAGCCGCGTCGGAAGACGATGTTTGAGTACTTGATATTGCCAGGGATCTTGTAGATCGTGTTGGTGCCCTTCGGACCGGCGTGGGTGACTTCCACCACCTGATGCTCGGTATCCAGACCCGTGACCTCTTTGAAGACGGCATCGGTGATGCCGTCCGTCTCGAGGTGCCAACGCATGGCGACTAGGGTTTCAGCCATTTCTTTCTATATCTCCTTAACCTTCGCTCGTCTCACTGCCGCCAGTCCACTGGCCCATGCGTATGATGACGAATTCCGCCGGCTTCACCGGGTTGACGCCGACCTCGACGTACAAGCGCCCAAGATCGATCATCTCTTGCGGGTTCGTTTCCGCATCGCACTTGACGTAATAGGCCTGATCCGGAGTCGTGCCGAAGAGCTTGCCCTCGCGCCACTCCGTATACAGGAAGGCGCTGATGTTCCGGCGAACTCTAGCCCACAGGTCGTGATCGTTGGGCTCGAAGACAACCCATTGGAGACCGCGCTCCATGGATTTCTCGAGGTAGTTGAACAGACGTCGAACGTTGACGTACTTCCAGCTCGGATTGCCAACGGTCGCTAGCGTGCGAGCGCCCCAAATCCTAATGCCCGTGCCCGGGAACGTGCGGATGCAGTTCACGCCGTTCGGGTTCAGAATCTCTTGCTCGGCTTTGCTGACGTTCCACTCCAGCGCCATCGCTCCCATGAGTGTCTCGTTCGCTGGTGCCTTGTGGACGCCACGCTCATTCACAACGCGAGCCCAAACACCGGCCACATGGCCGCATGGCGGGCAATAGGTCTGGTACCGCTTGCCACCCTTCTTGTTCATCTCGTCGATGACCTTGATCCAGGGATAGTAAACAGCAGCCTGGCCATGGTCGCAGCCACCCAGCTTGTCCAGCGTGGTGTCGCGCATCTCCTGAGGAGTTTGGCCCGGAAGCGGATCGAGGATGCACATCCGGTCGCCCATGCGCTCGCAGTAAGCGATCAGCATGTTCTGTACGTCGAGGATTTGCTGCTTGCGCGCCTCGTCCATCACGAGAATTTCGGGTCCGACCTCGGCACCCTCGATCGCCTCGCGGCGGAACACACCTGCCATCAGGTCCGGAACGCAAACCATGTTCACGTCTTCAAGCGCCGATAGCGCGCCCATTCCGGTGCGCTTAGCGTCGTCGCCGACGAACTCTTCGGGAGTCGTATTCGCAAGCTCCTGCTGAATGGGGATCATCGCCGGCAGCATGCCGCCAGGCGTGCCATCAAGTCCGCCGCTCAGGTTGAACGTCTTCGCGTCCGGCCGCTCGGCCGTAGCAGTAGCCGTTGGCGTCTCGATAATTCGCGACTTGACGGCGGAGAGGTTGTCCGGCTCGAGAGGAGCTTTCGGCGTACCAAAGCTTTCCGTCTTGTCGCCCTGAGTGACCTTTATCGTGAAGCCCTTATCCGAACCTTCGACGTGCGCTACTTCGACCTTGATGTCGTTGCCATCTTTGCCGTCGTGCAGCGCGCGAACGCTGATCCCGCCGAGCGTCGCCGATGCTTTCGCGCCCCCGACGAGAGCCTTCGCCGAACTTCCAGTCTCCTTGAAAAGATCGAGGTCCGACTGCCGCGCGACCCGCACGATGTAGGCACGGGCTCCGCCGTTGTCGTAGTAGCCGCGCACTGCATAGGCGAGGTAGCTGTCCTCCATGTACGGCTGGAAGCCTAGAGGAATGTTGTAGTCCTTCAGGAACTGCGGCCAGCTCTGAACCTGGATCGGGCTGCTCTGGCCCTTCTTCTTTGCATCCAGCGCATCCACGATGGACCGCTGCGCAAACTCCATGAGGCTCTTGCGGGAACTTCGCTTCGCGGCGAGGAGTTCCATAACGCTCTTGCCAAGTTCTCGACCAAGAGCCTTGAGCACCACCTCGTCTTCTTCGCAGAAGATCCTGCAAAAATCGCTCCACGAGCTAATAAAAATGGGCTTGTTAAATTCGCCACTCTTGGCAAATCCTATAAAGGCCGCGGTGTTCGTTCCAACGCCCTCGATGGGCTTGGGACCACTGTCAATTTCTTCGACGAATACGCCTGGCGCCAGATACTCCGGCATAGGAACCTCCCTCTACTCAGGTGCATTTGAACCTGGTTGGCGTCAGTATAACACCGTTCTTTTGACAGGCAAGACATTTTTGCAGGTTTGTGTTAGCGCTTCGCTTTTGGCTTCTCTTCAGAAAGCTCGCGAGGCACCAATGTTGTCGTCGCCTCCGCGGGCGTGACGCTCACTTCGCCAACTCCAGGGACGAAAGCCGTCACCGTCTTCACGGGTTCTCGGAGATTGTTGAACACGTAAAGCCCATCGCCGTCGGTGGTCGTCTCTTTGTCGCCCGCCCTCACCATAATGAACGCAGCCGGCTTGCCCGATGGGTAGGCGAGGCGACCTGACACCGTGATTAGCTGCTTGCGGCCAAGGTCCAGCAGCTGCCCCTCTCCCAAGGCTGCTTCGCGAAGCTCCTTCACCCGCTCGGCATCGCCGAGAGCTGTCAATGTCACGCCTAAAGGTTCCAACAGGTCCGGCCGACCAGCCGGAGGAACGTTGGTTGGCACTTCCAAAGTCTTGTAGCCGCTAAGCCGGAAAGTCAACGTGATGCGCCGCGCCGGGAGATTGAGGAAATGGAAGAAGCCTTTCTCATCTGTTCGGACTGTCTTTTCAAAACCCTTGGCCTCCACCGCCACACCCGCAAGCGTCTTCCCTTCCTGATCGCAAACCACGCCTGCGGCACTTACGCGCGTCGTCGAAACTGTGAGCGGCCGATTGGGGCCATTCGGCGGCACTCCCACACCGAGCGCCAACACCGCCTCCTTCACAATGCGTGTCACAGAGGTCTCGAATGGATTGAAGCTCGCCGTCGCAATCAGGCCAAGGGTGGGCCGCAGCCTTCCGCCAAGCGCCTGCCAAAGCCTAGCCGGGTCGCGATGAGCCTCTTGGTCAGGTTGTGCGATCGAGAGCAAAACCCCGTTGTCGGCTTCCTCCTGCATCTTCTCTGTGAGGTATCGGGCCGGCAGCACGGCTGACCTGAGGAATACGCCGAGCACGTCGGTCAAGAGCCGATGCTCCGCGGAAGGTTCATCCCCTGCATGCACGGTAATCAAATAAGCAAGATCAAGTCGAATCGGCGCGCGGCGACGTGCGACCGTTTCGTCATTTGCATTTCGTTCTGCCAACACCCTCTCGTGCTCTCGCAACCGAGTCGCCTCTCGCACATCGTGGAGATACAGGTTGATCCCCGGCCTTTTGGGCGGATGCTGCTCAAGCGTTGTTGGCGGAAGGAAGGTGACCTGCTCGGCCGAAGCAATCACATTGCCCTCGATCCGCGACATTTCACCCAGGAGCAGTTGCCTCAAACTTTCGTCGACTTCGTGGATCATGGCGGCTCGCTCCTATAGCCTAGCAAACATTTCGCAAGGGCGCGGCCTACTTTGGGAGTGCGCTCGCTTGCGAGCGCTTTGCATGAGGCGGAGCTGACTAAGGGAGTTGCGGGGCCTTCTAGAGCCCTACAGCTTCGGGGATGTTGCTCCTTCAGAGAGCCGCTTTGAACCTGACATGCATCGTCGAAAAGAATTTTTCTGAAATTTTTCTTGTAGGTGTCACAAAAAGTCGCGATTGTGACAATTACTAGACAGCGGAGCACGAAGACTACCAATTTAAGAAAGGCAGCGAGACCCGGAGCACCGCACTCTCCTCTCCTAAACCCCGGCAGAACCGGGGCTTTTTTTTGCTAAACCCTCTGTCAGCGGCACAAATCGGAGTCGTCATTCTAAACGGAGCGGCCCACATCCGAGTAGTAGACCGCCTTCTCGTAAGCCCCGAAGTCAAGGACCTGAATGTATCAGCCGCTTGCTTGTCCTAGGTAGAGGGCGAGTCCCGCTTTGCACCTCAGCGGGACTGCTCATCAATCCAAAATCCAAAATTCAAAAATTGGGATCAGCGCTTCGGTCGCTGATACGAACCCCAGTGCTCGAGCAGGAACTTCTCATAGATCGCGTACTGCTCCTTCGGCTTTATGTCACCGCCCAGGCCGTGCGAACCCGTCGGGTCCAAAACCAACTCTACCAACGGACCCTTTTCCGCCGCAAGCAGCGCCTGATAAACGTGAATCGTGTCCTGGAAGAGCACGTTGGTGTCCTCCATGCCGTGCAGCAACATGAGCGGCCCCTGCAGATTTTTCGCCAGCTTCGTTAGCGAGTACTTGTCCAGATTGTCTGGCTTACCAAGCTCCGAATAGCCGATCACGCCGCCCGAGTACCAGTTGTTGTAGTTCTGCCACTCGGTCGGGCCTGCACCCGCGATGCCCAGCTTGAACACATCGGGAGCCGTGTACATGCACATCTGCGTCTGGAACCCGCCAAACGACCAGCCGTTGATTCCGACTTTGTCCTGGTCGATTCCATAGTTCGCCTCTAGATACTTCACCGCATCCGTCAAGTCCTCGACCTGAGGCTTGCCCGGCTGCTCCCAATTGGCCGACTCGAAGGCACCTCCGTAACCCGACATGCCCCGCGGATCTATGAACGCCGTGATGTAGCCATGCTTTGACGTCATGTAGAGGTTGAAGCTGTGCGTCTGTCCATCGACGATGTACTTGGTCGTGCCAAGCGGTCCACCGTAGGTGTACATCCAAAGCGGACGCTTGTCGCTCCGCTTGTAGTCCTTCGGAATGTAGAGAAACCCGTGAACGGTGAAGCCCTTGCGATCCACGAACTGGAACGGCACGGGCTTTAGCAGGAAGGCATTCATCACCGCAGGCGCATGCGATTCCGTGACCTGCGCCTCTTTGCCGTCGTTTAGGACGTACATCTCGGTCGGTTTCGACCAATTGCGGAAGATAAGCGCGACGCGATCGCCCGCCTTATCAGGAAGCGCGGCGTCGTAGGTGCCGGCCTGCCTGGTGAGCTTCGTCATCGACCCGTCCGCGGTGCTTACCGCGTACAGGTCGTTTCGCATCGTCGATTCCACATCCGCCGTGGCCCAGATGGTCCGCCCGTCTTTTGATATCCGGATCGGATAAGTCTCAAAATCGCCCTTCGTCAGCTGGGAGGCCTTCTGAGTTGCCGGATCAATTGCCCAGATCTGCCGATACCCGCTGTCCTCGAGCATCGTGTAGATGCGCGAGCCATCCGGCGAAAAGAACGGACGCGCCATCCCGGGGCTGTTCTGCCCGCCCCGATGCTCTTCCTCAAAGACAGGCGTAGTCTTCTTCGTGTCAACGTCGGCAACCTGGATCGTCAGCTTGCGAGCGTCTCGCTTCCATGTCGCGAACGTGAACTTTTTGCTGTCCGCGGACCAAGGCTCCTCCGCGAGGCTCGTCTCGCCCCACTCGTGGCCGCTCGGCCAATAGTAGATCTGCCACGGCTTACCGTCGTTCTTCGGGTTCACCTTTGGATCGTCGTTCAAGTCATAGAGGAAGAGGTACGACTCCTCGTTGAACGGATCGTCCGCAACGCTCCGGGGTGCCGTCATCGCCTGCGCAAACCGCCCGCGGAAGCTGATGTAGGAGATCGTGCGCTCTGGCTTCGCCGGCTTGCTCGCGGAGACCATCAGCTTCGTCTCGTCCGGAGAGAGGCTGTATCCACCCATGCTGAGGCCATTGGGCAGATCAGGATTGAGCTGCTCGACCACCGGGCTGTCGAACCTGGCGCGGAACAGCCCATCTCCCAAGCGATAGTAAAAGCCCTTGTCGTCCTTCGTAAACTTGACGTTGCTCTCGGAGGCCTTGGTGCGAGTCAGACGCGTAGGATGCTCCTCGCCCATTTTCAAGCGGTAGATGTCGCCCTTGTAAGTGAAGATCAGGTCGTCGCTGTTGTGCGCCCACTCGAACTCAGAAACCCCGCCGTAATCCGGGCGAGGCGTCTTATCGTCCTTCTTCTTTTGCTCGTCCTCGTCTTCGAGCTTCCTCCTTTCGGCGTCGCTCAGCCCCTTCCGCTTCTCTTCCGTCTCCTTGTCCTTCTTGTAACGCTCGATGATGCTGGGGATCTCGCGATCGAAGTCCGCGAACATCTCGATGCTGGTCAGCCTACGCGACTTGCCGGACTCGCTGTCGTAAACCCACAGATCGTTGCCGTGATCGTCATACGGGTTCCAGAGGTAGCCGAGATAGCGGCCATCCTCCGACCAGCCAAGCCCCGCAGGCGTCTTGCCGCGCGGACTCTTCTTAGGGAAGAACATATCCAGCGTGATCGCGGGTTCGGAAGCATTCGCAGGCGTTGTCGCGGAGGATTTTGAAGATGAGGCAAAGAGGACGAGGGAAGCGATTGCACTGAGCATAAGAACTAACGTTGTTTATACACGCCAACTCGTGAGCGAAGGGTTCCTTGTTGAGCGGGAATAACGCGTTGATGTTAGGCTGAATGCGATGAGAGCAACAGAAGGGCACAAACCGTTCTTCCAGAGCGTGATCGAGCACCTCACCGGCATCGAGTTCGGTTTGCCGACGGACAAACGTCTCTTTACGGCTGAGCCCCTGTCCGTTACGACCGAGTCTGGAGAGCCCATCTTCTCCGGGC
>Ga0070660_100003681_pt1 | contig 10580 bp, 7 predicted proteins | sample KBSC33metaG_FD_64670 | JGI IMG/M metagenome (GOLD analysis project Ga0070660, IMG submission 64670) | Corn rhizosphere microbial communities from Kellogg Biological Station, Michigan, USA - KBS C3-3 metaG | ecosystem: Host-associated > Plants > Roots > Rhizosphere > Soil ... | reverse complement strand
GACGGGCTATGAGTTCCTCAACGACGCGATCGGCGTGTTCGTCGACCCGGCGGCCGAGGCGCTGCTCGGCAACGGCTCGTTCTCCGACGTCGCCGAGGCGGCCAAGCGGGAGATGGTGCAGCGGACCTTCTCTCGCGAGGCGGAGTGGCTGGAGCGGCTGTGGCCGGATGCGCGGGGCTCGATCCGCGAGTCGCTGGCCGCGCTGCCCGTGTACCGCACGTACGTCGACGAGCGCGGGCCATCCGACGAGGACCTCGCGGTCCTGCGCGAGGCGGGCCTCGAGTGGATCGCCGGCGGGCCGCGGGACTTCGTCCGCCGCTGGCAGCAGACGACGCCGCCGGTCATGGCCAAGGGCGTCGAGGACACGGCGTTCTACCGCTACGGGCGGCTGCTGGCGCTCAACGACGTCGGTGGCGATCCGGGGCGCTTCGGCATCTCCGTGGAGCGGTTCCACGAGGGCAATGTGCGCAGAGCGAGCGACTGGCCGCTCGCGATGACGACGCTCCAGACCCACGACACGAAGCGCAGCGCGGACGTGCGCGCGCGGATCGCCGCGATCACGTGGATCCCGGAGGAGTTCCTCGCGCTCGCGGACGCGGTGCTGCCGGACGCGCCCGATCGCGACGAGGGCTGGTTCTTCCTGCAGACGGTGGTGGCGGCGCCGGTGTCCGAGGAGCGACTGCGGGCCTACGTCGAGAAGGCGCTGCGCGAGCGCAAGCTGTCGTCGAGCTGGGCCGAGCCGAATGAGGTCCACGAGCGCGCGGTCGGCAACTGGGTCGTCTCGCTGCTCGCCGACGACCGCGTGAGGGCGTTCGCTTCACGTCTCGCAGAGGTCGCCGAGCCGATCGTGCTGGGCCAGAAGCTCCTGCAGCTCACCTCGCCGGGCGTCCCCGACGTCTACCAGGGCGACGAGGACGAGTTCATCGCGCTGGTCGACCCCGACAACCGCCGTCCGGTCGACTGGCAGGCGCTGCGTTCCTCGGACTCGCCCAAGGCGCGGCTGACGCGCGCCGCGCTCGCGGCCCGGCCGGCCGGCAGCGCCGACTACGAGCCGATCGACGCGCAGGACGCCGTCGCCTACGTCCACGGCGACGTCTACGCCGCGGTCGCCGTCCGGCCGGGTGCCGCGCTCCCGGCGGCGCCGAGCGGCTTCGAGACGGCGTTCGAGGCTCCCGGCATGCTGCTCGCTCAGCGCCGGCTCTCGGCATAGCTTCGCCCGCTGGCGCGAGCCCCGGCCTCCCGGGTAGTGTCGCCTGAGTTCAAAGGGGGTCATCCATGAAGTCCGTACGCAGACGCCTGTCGTTCTCGAACGTCGTCTCCATGCTTGCGCTGATCGTGGCGCTCGGCGGCACGGCATTCGCCGGCCCCGTCGCCCGGCTGGTCAGCGGCGACAAGCTCATCAAACGGGCGTCGCTCTCGGGCAATCGCCTCCGCAGCCACACGCTGACGGCCGCCCAGCTCGATCTGGCCAAGCTCGGTCTCCAGCGACGAACCCCGTGGGCGTTCATCGCCGACGGCAAGATCCTCGCCCAGTCGGGAGGGATCACCCTCGTGCACGACCCGGCCGACTGCGGGGTCGGCTGCGACTTCATCGACTTCGGCTCCAGTCAGCACAACAGGGCGCTCGTCGTCACGCCGAATGGGTCCCAGGTCTTCGAAACCGCATACGTGTGCGGTCTGCCCGGCAACACAGGCGGAAACCCGATCCTGACGCACTGCAGCGGCGACAACAACAGCCCGAACGTCGTTCTTGTCAGAGGAGTCAGCGCGTCGAGCGGCAACTTCAGCGACTCCGCCTTCTTCATCGCCTCCATCGGCTAGGCCATCCGGGCTTCCGCTTCGGCACGAGGCGGGTTCCGGGTCGGGTGGGCATCTAGGGGGAAGGGGAATGAAGTGATCCGCCTTTTGCCCGCTATGCGGGGTCTAAACGGATCACTTGGCCCCGAACGATCCTCGCCCTAGCCGAAATCCGCACTGCCGCCCCTGCGGCAAAGCGGGAGCCGAGGTGACGCGCTCGCTCATCGCCGGTAGAGGTAGAGCGTGCCGTTCGTGGAGTGGTCGTTGGCGTTGCCGACCGGCAGCGCGATCACGCCGGGGCCGGGCGCGGGGCTGTTCCAGTGGCCGCCCGAGGCGGGCAGGCGCGCGACGACCCGGCCCGTGTTCGCCCGGTAGACGACGAGCGAGCCGCCCGGGTCGAAGACGTAGAGCAGGCCGCCGGCGACCAGTGGGCTCGTGCCCGCCGTGCCGTTGGCCCAGCGGCGATGCAGCCGGCCGCCGATCTGCTTGTAGGCGGCGGTGCCGCCGCCGGTCGTGGTGAACACCCACGTCTGGCCATGCTCGTGCCAGACGGCGGGGGCGGTGAACATCGCGCCGCCGACCGCCGGGAGGTCCTGGCGCTCGTGGCCGACCGTGTGACGGTGCAGCGCCGAGAGCCCGAAGACGTGCAGCCGCCCGTCCTTGCCGGACTGGAGGATCGAGCCGCCGCCGATCAGCACCGGTCCGGTCGAGCCCACGTCGGTGTCGCCGGCCTTGAGCTGCGCCTGGTTGCTCGGCGTCCACGTGCCGAGGATGTGCCGCGCGTCGCCCGACACGCGGATGACCGAGTCGCCGAAGTCCGTGGAGCCGTTGAACGGGCCGTTTCCGGTGGCGAAGAGCCACGTGTTGTCCGCCATCCGCACGGCTCCCGAGCGCGACCAGAACGCGGACTGGGTGCTGCCGCACGAGCTCGGCGCGATGATCCTGTGACGGTTCGCGCACAGCGAGTTCGTCACGCCCGCGATCCGGCCGCTGGCCGTGTCGATGGCCACGAGGTGGCCCTGGTAGGGCGGCTGGTCGCCGATGTAGCCGCCGGTGCCCACCATCAGCCGCGTGCCCACGATCCCGAACGACGGGGTCAGCTTCTCGCGCTCGGGAAGCTTCGTGATCCGCACCGGCCAGCGGCCGCCGACCGGCCGGCCGTCCGACAGGCGCAGCTTGTAGACGCGGCCGTCGGGCGAGCCCGAGTAGACGAAGGCGCCATCGGTGGCGGGCGACGCGTTGGTGATCCGGTAGGTGCCCTTCAGCCCGTCGTAGCTGGCGGGCGTGAACGTCCAGGCGACCTTCCCCGTCTTCGCGTTCACCGCGACCGCGCGCCCGTAGGTCGTGGTCATGACGAACTTGCCGCCGGCGTAGACCGGCGCGGAGTCGACGACGCCGGGCAGGGACACCCGCTGCGCGTGCAGTCGCGCGGGGGCGCTGATGCCGATCGGGCCGATCGAGGAGAGGCGCGCAGCGCCACCGCCGAACTGCGGCCAGGAGACCGCGACCGCGGACGCGTGGGCGGGTGTCGAAGCGGTGGTCGCGGGGGCCGGGGCGGGCGGCGCGGACTGCGGACGACCTCCTGCCGAGGCGCCTCCACATCCCGCGGCGACCGCCACCGCCGCCAGGGCGGCGAGGCGGGTGCGCATCTTCCGCACGCTATCGAGCCGGGTTCCTCGGCCCGGCCAGCGAGTCCGGCGGCGCGCCCAGGGCGAGCAGTCCCGCCGCCGTGCGCTGCAGCTCGCCGTACGCGGCGCGCATCAGGCCCGGCCCGAACGTGACCCGGCAGACCCCGAGCTCGGCGAGCGCCGACAGCGCGGGAAACCCGGCGCCTGCATACACCGAGAGGCGCCCGCCGAACGCCTCCCCCATCGCGCGCATGTGCGCCGGATCGCCGACCCCGATCGCGAACACGCAGTCGGCGCCGGCCTCGAGGTACAGCAGCCCGCGCCGGATCGCCTCGTCGACATCCGGATCCGGGCGGATGAAGACGTCGGTGCGCGCATTGATCACCAGCGGAACGCCGGCGGCCTCTCCCGCGGCGCGCGCCACGCGGACGCGCTCGGCGTGCTCGTCCGCATCGCCCATCTTGTCCTCGAGGTTCGCGCCGACCGCGCCCGCCTCGATCGCCTGGGCGATCGTCTGCGCAGTGTCCTTGTAGCCGTCCTGGAGGTCGGCTGTGACCGGCACGTCCACGGCGGAGCAGATCCGCTCGACGACCTCGATCATCGGCCCGAGCGTCATGTCGTCGTCCTCCACGCCGAGCATCGCCGCGATGCCCGCGCTCGGCGTGGCCAGCGCCCGGCACGCCGGGAGCGCCGCCACGGTTCGCGCGCTCGCCGCGTCCCAGACGTTGGGCAGCACGAGCAGCTCGGGCGCTGGTGGAGCGCCCGCAGCGCCTCGGCCTTCTCGCGCTGCGTCATGCCCGCCCCGCCGCCTCCGTCAGCGTTCGCAGGCGCGCCGCGTGCTCGGCCGTCAGCTGGCCCGGCTCGAGCTGCCAGCCCCAGTTGCCGCCCTCGACCCCCGGCATGTTCATGCGCCCATCATCGCCGAGGCCGAGAACGTCTTGGGCCTGGACGATCGCCGCCGCGGCCTTCGACTGCAACGTCAGGCCGATCAGCGCCCAGTGCGGCTCGTCCTCGTCGACGCCGGCACGCGCGAACGCCCGCTGCGCCTCGGCGCGCTCGGCGTCGGACGCGCTCGCCCACCACCCCGCGGCCGGCGCGTTGTCGTGCGTGCCGGTGTAGGCAACGGCCCTGCGCGGGTGGTTCTCCAGGCGATGGGGCCCGTCCGGGTCTCCGGGCGAGAACCCGAACTGCGTGATGACCATCCCGGGCAGGCCGAGCCCGTCGCGCAGCCGCCGGACCGGCGGCGTGATGACGCCCAGGTCCTCGGCCACCAGCGGCAGCTCGCGCCCGAACGCCCGCTGCATCGCGTGGAACGGCGCCGCCCCCGGCCCGCGGCGCCAGCGGCCGTTGCGCGCGGTCTCGTCGGCCTCGGGAATCGACCAGTACGCGACGAAGCCGCGGAAGTGGTCGACCCGCACGGCGTCGTGGAGGTCGAGGTTGCGCGCCAGCCGCTGGACCCACCAGCGGTAGCCGCGCCGCTGGAGCGCCGGCCAGTCGTAGAGCGGGTTGCCCCAGTGCTGGCCGTCCTCGGAGTAGGCGTCGGGCGGCGCGCCGGCGACGAAGCCCTCCTGGAAGAGCTCTGCGTGCGCCTCGTGGTCGGCGCTGCCCTCGGCGACGTAGATCGGCAGGTCGCCGAGGATCCGCACGCCGCGCTCGGCCGCATATCCGCGCAGCGCCCCCCACTCGCGGTCGAAGCGCACCTGGTCGTCGAGCTCGCCTCCCCACGCGATCCAGTCCTCGACCCAGAACGCGTTGCGCTCGCGGAACGCGGCGCGCTCGTTCTCGGACACCGCCGCATCGGGCTCGGCCAGCAGCCGCGGGTCCGCCGCGAAGGCCGAGCGGGCCTTGTACGGGGACCGATGCTCGTCGGGCGGGCCCAGCGGCAGCACCTGCCACCAGCGCTGCCCGGCTGTGACCAACCAGTCAACGAAGTCGTAGGCCGCTTGATCCAGCCGTCCTGTGGGCAGGGAGGTGGGATGGAGCAGCACACCGCTGGAACGGCCTTCGAGGAGAGGGTTACTCATGGCGGGACTCGGACACAATGCCGGGAAGTGCCCGTCCCCCGCGCGAAGCAACCCCCACCGCGCATCCAGATCGAGCGCACCGAGCCCATCGTGGACTGTGCGCGCTACCCGGCGAAGCGCACCGTCGGCGAGGCGGTGACGGTCGACGCCGACATCTTCCGCGACGGCCACGAGGTGCTGCGCGCGGTCGTCCGCCATCGCGGCCCGTCTGACAAGGCGTGGCAGGAGTCGCCGATGGCCCCGGTCGACGCCGACACCGGCGGGAACCGCTGGCGCGGCCTGTTCGGGATCGACCGCTGCGGGACCTGGCAGTACACGGTCGAGGCGTGGAGCGATCCGTTCGCCTCGTGGCGCGACGAGCTGCGCCGCAAGGTCGACGCGGGCCAGGAGGACCTCAACGGCGAGCTCTCCGAGGGCGTGCTGCACCTCGAGGCCGCCGCCGCGCGGGCCAAGGGCGCCGACAAGAAGACGCTGGCCGCAGCGGCCGAGACTGTGGCCAACGACGTCGACTGGCGCGTCCGCGTGAGCTGCGCGCTCGACCCCGAGGTCGCCGCGGCCGCGGACCGCTGCGCGGACCGGCGCGACAGCACGGTGGCGGGCCCGTTCGAGATCGACGCCGACCGCGAGCGCGCGCGCTTCGGCGCCTGGTACGAGCTGTTCCCGCGCTCGTGGGGCGGCCTGCGCGGCGTGACCGACCAGATCCCGCGGCTCGCCGAGTTCGGCTTCGACGTCGTCTACCTGCCGCCGATCCACCCGATCGGCGAGAAGAACCGCAAGGGCAAGAACAACGCGCTGGTCGCGGGGGCCGACGACCCGGGCTCGCCCTGGGCGATCGGCCACCACGCCCACGGCGGCCACGACGCGATCCACCCCGAGCTGGGCACGATCGAAGACTTCGACCGGCTGACGGCCACGGCCAAGGAGCACGGCGTCGACATCGCGCTGGACTTCGCGATCCAGTGCTCAGCCGACCATCCGTGGCTGACCGAGCACCCCGAGTGGTTCAACCACCGGCCCGACGGCACGCTCAAGTACGCCGAAAACCCGCCCAAGAAGTACCAGGACATCTACAACGTCAACTGGGACTGCGAGGACTGGCAGGGCCTCTGGCAGGCGCTGCTCGGCATCGTGCTGCACTGGTGCGAGCACGGCGTGCGCGTCTTCCGCGTCGACAACCCGCACACCAAGCCGCTGCCGTTCTGGGAGTGGCTGATCAAGGAGGTGCGCGCCCAGCACCCCGACACGGTCTTCCTGGCCGAGGCGTTCACCAAGGCCGCGATGATGCGCACGCTGGCCAAGCTCGGCTTCAACCAGTCCTACACGTACTTCACGTGGAAGACCTCGCGCCACGAGCTGATCGAGTACGTCGTCGAGCTCGCGACGAGCGGGATGCAGGAGTACTACCGGCCGAACTTCTTCGCCAACACCCCGGACATCCTCCACGAGTCGCTCGTGCATGGCGGCCCGCCGGCGTTCCACTCCCGGCTGGTGCTCGCAAGCACGCTCAGCCCGAGCTACGGCATCTACTCCGGCTACGAGCACTTCGAGAACGTGCCGGTCCGCGAGGGCTCCGAGGAGTACCTGGACTCCGAGAAGTACGAGCTCAAGCAGCGCAGCCTCGACGGCCCGCTGCTGCCGGTGGTCCAGAAGCTCAACCGCGCCCGCCGCGCCCACCCCGCGCTGCAGTTCCTGCCCAACGTCTGGTTCATGGACGCGGGCAACGAATCGCTGCTGGCCTACGCGAAACGCACCGGGGATGACATCGTGCTGGTCGTGGTCAACCTCGACCCCCACTGGGCCCAGGAGGGCACGGTCACGATTCCCGCCCACCTCGGGCTGCCGCCGGCGTTCGCCGTCCACGACCTGCTGGCCGACGACAGCTTCGACTGGCGCATCGGCCCCAACTACGTCCGGCTCGAGGCCGGCGGCGCGCACGTGCTGGAGCTCGCATGACCGATCTCGAGCAGGGGACCGCCGAGCACGCCCAGCCGACCCACTGGTTCGAGGCCGACCCGCTGTGGTTCAAGCGGGCCGTCTTCTACGAGATCCACATCCGCGGGTTCTTCGACGGAAACGGCGACGGCTACGGTGACTTCCGCGGCCTGATCGAGAAGCTCGACTACCTGCAGTGGCTGGGCGTCGACGTCATCTGGCTGCTGCCGATGTACCCGTCGCCGCTCAAGGACGGCGGCTACGACGTCGCCGACTTCACCGGCATCCACCCGGACTTCGGCACCGTCGAGGACTTCCGCCAGTTCGTCGACGAGGCCCACCAGCGCGGGATGCGCGTGATCGCCGACTTCGTCATGAACCACACCTCCGACCAGCACCCGTGGTTCCAGCGCGCGCGCAACGCGGCCCCGGGGTCGGCCGAGCGCGACTGGTACGTCTGGTCGGACACCAACCGCCGCTACGAGGAAGCGCGGATCATCTTCATCGACACCGAGCAGTCCAACTGGACCTGGGACGACGTCGCCGGCCAGTACTACTGGCACCGCTTCTTCAGCCACCAGCCGGACCTCAACTTCGACAACCCCGAGGTCCAGGACGCGATGATCGAGGTCCTGCGCTTCTGGCTGGACCTGGGCATCGACGGCTTCCGCCTCGACGCGATCCCCTACCTCTACGAGCGCGACGACACGATCTGCGAGAACCTCGACGAGACCCACGACTTCCTCAAGCGCGTCCGGCGCGAGGTCGACGAGAACTACCCCGACCGCGTGCTGCTCGCCGAGGCCAACCAGTGGCCGGAGGACGTCGTCGAGTACTTCGGCGACCGGGAGACCGGCGACGAGTGCCACATGTGCTTCCACTTCCCGGTCATGCCGCGGATGTTCATGTCGCTGCGCCGAGAGGACGCCACGCCGATGCTCGAGATCCTCGAGCGCACGCCGGCGATCCCCGACAACTGCCAGTGGGGCCTGTTCCTGCGCAACCACGACGAGCTGACCCTCGAGATGGTCACCGACGAGGAACGCGACTACATGTACTCCGAGTACGCCAAGGACCCGCGGATGAAGCTCAACCTCGGGATCCGGAGGCGGCTCGCGCCGCTGCTCGACAACGGCCGCGACGAGATGGAGCTGCTGCACGCGATCCTCTTCAGCCTGCCGGGCTCGCCGGTCCTCTACTACGGCGACGAGATCGGCATGGGCGACAACGTCTACCTCGGCGACCGCGACGGCGTGCGCACGCCGATGCAGTGGACCGGCGACCGCAACGGCGGCTTCTCGCGTGCGGACTTCGCGCAGCTCTACGCGCCGCCGCTGATGGACCCGGTGTACGGCTACCAGGCGGTCAACGTCGAGGCGCAGCTGCGCACGCCGACGTCGCTGCTGCGCTGGATGCGCAAGTTCATCGCGCTGCGCAAGGAGCACCCGGTCTTCGGCCTCGGCTCCTACGAGCCGCTGCGCCCGGACAACACGAAGATCTTCGCCCACATCCGCCGCCATGAGGACGACGTCGTCCTCTGCGTGCACAACATGGGGCGTTCCGCCCAGGCGGTCGAACTCGACCTGCGCGAGTTCGCCGGGCGCCACCCGGTCGAGATGCTCGGCCGCACCAAGTTCCCCCGCATCGGCGAGCTGCCCTACCTGCTGACGCTCGCGCCCCGCGGGTTCTTCTGGTTCTCGCTCGTGGAGGAGGAGTCAGACAGTGACGCTTGACGAGTTCCTGATCGGCCAGCGCTGGTTCGGTTCGAAGGCGCGCGAGGTCGCGCACTGCGACGTGCTCGAGGACGTCCAGCTGACCGAGGGGCTGCGGGCCACGTTCGTCGAGACGGTGTTCAGCCCCGGGACCCACGAGACCTACCAACTGCTGCGCGCCGGCGACGACGCCGAGGACGTCCTCGTCGAGCGGGCGAACGTGCTGCTGGAGCTCATCCGCGCGAATGCCGACATCGAGCGCGACGAGACCGTCGTGCGCTTCCGCAGCCTCGAGGAGATCGGCGACGCGGGCGACGCCCGCCCGGTCGGCGCCGAGCAGTCCAACTCGTCGGTCGTCTTCGGCGACGAGCTGATCCTCAAGGTCTTCCGCCGTGTCGAGCCGGGCATCAACCCGGACCTCGAGATCAGCCGCTTCCTCACCGAGAAGGGCTTCGACCGCATCCCCGGGCTGGCCGGCTACTACGAGATCGAGAGCCGCAACCTCGACGCGACGCTCGGCATGCTCCAGCACTTCGTCGCCGGCGGGCGCGACGGCTGGGAGCTCGCGCTCTCAGAGCTCGAGTCCGATCCCGACGGGTTCGTCGACCGCGCCGGACGGCTCGGCGAGGTGATCGGCGAGATGCACGCCGTGCTCGGCAGCGACGCGAGCGATCCCGCGTTCTCTCCGGAGGAGCCGAGCACCGAGTCGCTGGGACTGCTGACCGCGACGATCGACGAGGAGATCGAGCGGATCTTCCTCGACCTGGCCGAGCGCGACGAGGCGGCCGAGATCGCCGGACGCGGCGAGGAGGTGCGCGACCACCTGCGGATGCTCACCCAGATCGTCAGCGGCGGACGCGTGATCCGCCACCACGGCGACCTGCACCTGGGCCAGACGCTCTACGCCGACGACGACTGGCTGGTCCTCGACTTCGAAGGCGAGCCGGCGCGCTCGCTGGCCGAGCGCCGCCGCAAGCGCTCGCCGCTGCGCGACGTTGCGGGGATGCTGCGGTCGTTCGCATACGCCGCCAGCGCGGTCGAGCTGCAGCGTGGCATCGAGCCGCCCGACGGCTGGGAGGATCGGACGCGTGAGGCGTTCCTCGACGGGTACTCAAGGACCGTGGACCCCTCGCTCCTTCCGCCCGGCCAGCAGGCGACCGAGCAGCTGCTCTCGATCTTCGAGCTCGAGAAGGCGGTCTACGAGCTGCGCTACGAGCTCAACAACCGGCCCGACTGGGTGCGGATCCCGGTGGCGGGGATCCTGCGGCTGCTGGAGGCGCCGGTCGCATGAACAAGACGGCCGATCCGCACGCCTATCTCGGCGCCCACCAGGAGGACGGGAGCGTCGTCGTCCGCGCGTTCCGGCCCGAGGCCGAGGGCGTCAGGCTGCTCCTCGAGGGCAAGAAGAAGCCGGTCGTCCTCGAGTCCGCCGGCGACGGGGTCTTCGAGGGCAAGGTCAAGGGCAAGCTGCCTCTGCGCTACGAGCT
>Ga0070660_100003676_pt1 | contig 10591 bp, 12 predicted proteins | sample KBSC33metaG_FD_64670 | JGI IMG/M metagenome (GOLD analysis project Ga0070660, IMG submission 64670) | Corn rhizosphere microbial communities from Kellogg Biological Station, Michigan, USA - KBS C3-3 metaG | ecosystem: Host-associated > Plants > Roots > Rhizosphere > Soil ... | reverse complement strand
TGCCCCTGACGCTCGACGAGCGGCGCGACCTCGCGTACCGGATCGCCGAGACCTGGATGGCGATGATCTTCCGGCACGGCTTCTTCCACGGCGACCCGCACCCGGCCAACATCATGCTGCTCGAGGAGGCCGGGACGATCGGGCTCGTCGACTTCGGGGCAGTCGGGAAGCTGAGCGACGACGACATGTCGAAGCTGACGCGCATGTTCATCGACGCGGCGCAGGAGAACGTCGACGTGCTGCCCAAGCGGCTCGCCGATCTCGGCGTGCGCTACCCGAAGGAGCGCGAGGAGGAGTTCCGGGCGGAGCTGCGCGAGATCTACTACCGCTACTACGGCGCGAGCGTCAGCGAGATCGACCCGATTCAGATCATCCGCGAGGCGTTCCAGCTCATCTACGCGATGAACCTGCACCTGCCGACGCGCTACCTGCTGCTCGACCGTGCGATCGCGACGCTCGGCTCGGTCGGCATCGAGCTCTACCCCGACTTCAACGTGTTCGAGGTGGCGCGCCCGTACGCACGCGGGCTCTTGCTCGACCGCTTCACGCCGCAGCGCGTGGCGAAGCGCGCACGGCGCGACGCGATCGCCTACGCGCAGATCCTGCGTGAGGCGCCGTACCAGTTCCACGACCTGCTGGAGCAGGTGCGCGACGGCCAGGTCGAGGTGGGCTTCGTGCACAAGGGCCTCGACGACTTCCTCGAGCAGACGCAGCGCGTGTTCAACCGGCTCGTCGTCGCGCTCATCGTGGTCGGCGGCCTGATCGGCTCGAGCCTGATCGGCGTCTTCGCGAAGGGCGGCCCGCACCTGCTCGGCGTGAACCTCGTCTCCGTGATCGGGTTCGCGCTCTCGACCGTGCTCGGGATGTGGCTCCTCTGGGGCGTCGTCCGCTCCGGACGCTTGTAGAGAACTCGTCACACTTCCGCGCGAATGGACATCTGGCGCGCGCGCCTCGGTGCAATTACGGTCGCGCGAATGACTGCACTCGTCCTCGCCGAGCCGGAGCCGACGATGCGCGGCTTCCTCGAGAAGCAGCTCCGCAGCGACGGCTTCGACGTGCTCGCCTTCGAGTCGACCGAGAAGCTGCCGCGCTCGACCGACCCCGATGTCTTCGTGCTCGGCGATCCGGGCGCGCTCGACTGGTGCCGCGTTCCCGACTGCCCGGTGATCGTGCTCGGCGGCTCCGATCCCGACGCCAAGGTGCGCGCGCTCGAGCGCTGCGACGACTACCTCGCCCGTCCATTCGTCTACGAGGAGCTCGTCGCGCGCATCCGCGCCGTGCTGCGCCGCTGCCCGCCGCGGAGCGAGCTCGTCGATCTCGGCCACCTCGTGATCGACCGGGCGGCGCGGCGCGTGCTCGCGCGCGGCCACGACGTCGCGCTCTCGCAGAAGGAGTACGCGCTGCTCGTGAAGCTCGCCTCCGACCCCGACCGCGTGTTCACGCGCGAGCACCTGCTCCGCGACGTGTGGGGCTACCCGAACTTCGCGCCGACGCGCACCGTCGAGTCGCACGCCTCGCGCGTGCGCTGCAAGCTCGAGGCGGCGGGGCTCGAGGGCTGGGTCGTGAACGCGTGGGGGGTGGGCTACAAGCTGCGGCCGGCGGTCTGAGCAGGCACGGTCTGGGTCGGGGGCCGGTACGGCGTCGTCCTCGTCAGCTCCACGAAGCCGAGCCGCTCGAGGATCGGCCGGCTCGTCGGCAGCGCGTCCACCTGCACGTAGCGGTAGCCGCGATCGCGAGCGAGGCCGGCGCGGAATGCGACCGTCGCGCGGTAGAGCCCGCGGCCGCGCCACGCCGGATCGGTGCCGCCGCCCCAGAGGCCCGCGAAGTCCGAGCCTTCGTTGAACTCGACGCGCCCCGCCGACACCGGCTGCCCGTCGGCGAGGGCGACGACGCCGAGCGCCCAGGGCGGGTCGCGCTCGAGCGCCCGCTCGAGCAGCCGGCCGAACACGGCCTGACCGCCGCCGAACACCCGCTCCTGGAGCGCGACGATCGCGGCCACCTCGTCCGGGGTCGTCGCCGCCCGCACCTCGACGCCGGCGGGCAGCTCGGGAACGGGGCCGAGCTCCGCGAGGTCGGCGACGAGCACCGACTCCTCCGCGTCCGGCTCGAAGCCCGCCGCAACGAGCCGCTGCGCGAGGTCGGCCGGCCGGTCGTGCGCGTAGAGCTTCCACTCGGCGTGCGGCCCGAGCCCGCGCAGCCGCTCGGCGCCGCGCGCGATCTCCTCGTCGGCCGTCTCCTCGTCGAGGTCGGACCAGACGACGGCGCTCCAGTCCTCGCTCGACTCCCCCGAGACGACGACGAGCCGCCCGTGACGCTCGACCCGGATGCTCGGGTCGCCGGAGGCGGCACCCCGGCGGAGCTGGCGGTCGAAGAGGCTGAGAACGGCTGTTTTGTCCATCGAAACAGGCGAGGGAATAACCGGAGCGGACGTTCCGTTTTTCGCTAGGTTGGCCGAAACCGACCGGAAGGAGCCGTCCGCTTCATGAGTCTTACCGCACCGAACCGCTGGGCCGTCCTGGGCCTCGTCTGCGTCGCCCAGTTCATGGTCATCCTCGACGCGACGATCGTGAACGTCGCGCTGCCGACGATCGAGAAAGGGCTGCACTTCTCGCCCACCGGCCTGCAGTGGATCGTCAACGCCTACACGCTCGTCTTCGGCGGGTTCCTCCTCCTCGGCGGCCGCGCAGCCGACCTCTTCGGCACGCAGCGGCTCTTCATCGCCGGGCTCGTCCTCTTCACCGGCGCCTCGCTCGTGAACGGCATCGCGACCTCCTCCGGGATGCTCGTCGGCGGCCGGGCCGTCCAGGGCCTCGGGGCGGCGCTCGTCTCGCCGGCCGCGCTCGCGATCGTCACGCGCACCTTCCGCGACGGCGCGGAGCGCACGAAGGCGCTCGGCGTCTGGAGCGCGATCGCCGCGGGCGGCGGCGCCGCGGGCCTCCTGCTCGGCGGCGTCCTCACCGAGACGCTCTCGTGGCGCTGGGTCTTCTTCATCAACCTGCCGATCGGCATCGCCGCCGCGCTCCTCGCGCTGCGGATGATCTCGAACCAGGTCGGCGACGAGAAGCCGGAGACGAGCGACGTCGCCGGTGCGATCACCGTCACCGGTGGGCTCCTCGTGCTCGTCTACGCGATCGTGAAGGCGGAGACGTACGGCTGGACGTCGGGCAAGACGATCGGGCTCTTCCTCGCCGCGGTCGCGCTGCTCGTGACCTTCGTCGCGGTCGAGCTGCGCTCGCGCGCGCCGCTCATCCGGCTCGACATCTTCCGCACGCGCTCGCTCAGCGCGTCGAACTCGGCGATGCTGCTCGTCGCGTCGGGGCTCTTCGCGAGCTTCTTCTTCGCGTCGCTCTACGTGCAGCAGCTGCGCGGCTACAGCCCGATCCAGGCCGGCCTCGCATTCCTGCCGTTCACCCTCGGGATCGTGATCGGCGCGACGCTCGCGCAGACGCTGATCAAGCGGATCGGCGTCCGCGCGGTCACGCTCACCGGACTTGCGATCGCGACCGTCGGCATGCTGCTCTACACGCAACTGTCGCTCAGCGGCTCCTACCTCGGCGAGCTCTTCCCGGCCGTGATGGTCACCTCGGTCGGCATGGGGCTCACGTTCGTGCCGGTGACCCTGCTCGCGACGACCAACATCCCGTCGGAGGACGCGGGCCTCGCCTCGGGTCTCTTCAACACCGCGCAGCAGATCGGCGGCGCGCTCGGCCTCGCCGTCCTCTCGACGCTCGCCGCGACGCGCACGAGCCATCGCGAGGGCGCCCTCGGCCACGACGCCGCGCTCGTCAGCGGCTACCACCTCGCCTTCCTCGTCGGCGGCTCGCTGATGGCGGTTGCGATCGTCGTCCTCGCGACGCTGATCCGCCGCCGCGACGTCCAGGGGATCCAGGAGGCGGCCGCGGAAGGGCTCCCGATCGCTGCATGACCGTCCTCCGCGCCGACGCCGAGCGCAACCGCGCCCTCGTCCTCGAGGCCGCCCGCGAGGTCTTCGCCGAGCACGGCCTCGCGGCCGGCGTGGCCGAGATCGCGGAACGCGCCGGCGTCGGCGTGGCGACGATCTTCCGCCGCTTCCCCACGAAGGAGGACCTGCTCGCGGCGATCGTCGAGGACCGCGTGCGCGAGATCGTCGCCCTGGCCCGCGACGCGGCGTCCTTCCGGTCGTTCATGACGGCGGCGGCCGCGGTGCACATGGCCGACCGCGGGCTCTGCGACGCCGTCGACTGCGGCGTGTTCGAGCGGCCCGAGCTCGTGCAGGCGAGGGCCGAGGCGCAGCTCCTCGTCTCCGGTCTCCTGCTCCAGGCCCAGCTCGACGGCGAGGTCCGCCGGGACGTCACGGTCGACGACATCCCGATCGTGCTCCTCGGCGTGGCACGGTCGGCGCCGGCCGACTCGTGGCAGCGCTACCTCGATTTCGCGCTCGACGGCCTCCGACCCCACTAGGATCCGGCCGTGCACCTGCTCGCGCTCCACTTCAACGCGAAGGACACGCTGCGGGTCGAGGAGCTCGCGGGCGCACTCGCGGCGCTCGCCGGCGCCGCGCTCTTCCTCGGCGCGCTGACGCCGTTCGCACGACGCTTCGGGCAGCTGCTCGGCGGCGCCGCGCTCGCCGCCGCCGGCGTGCTCCTCGTGCTCGCGGTTCGCTACGGCATCCGGCCCTAGAGGATCGCGCCCTCGAGGCGCAGCAGCAGCTCCTTGCGCTCGAGGCCGCCGGCGTAGCCGGTGAGGCTGCCGGACGCGCCGACGACGCGGTGGCAGGGCAGGACGACCGGGATCGGGTTGCGGTGCATCACGGTTCCCACCGCGCGCGCCGCTCGAGGATTGCCCGTCTGCGCGGCGAGCGTGCCGTACGTCGTCGTCGCGCCGTACTCGACCCGCGCGAGCTCCCCGAGCACCCTCTGGTGGTACGCGGGCAGGAAGCGCACGTCCGGCTCGACGTCGAAGCGCTGCCGCCGTCCGGCGAAGTACTCGTCGAGCTCGCGGCGCATGCGATCGACCGGGCGCCGCGAGCGCAGCACCCGCGGGCCGAACTGCCGCGCCAGCAGCTCGAGGTGATGCTCCGGATCGGAGTCGAAGCTGATCCGGCACACGCCGCGGTCGGTGACGCCGACGAGCAGCGGGCCGATCGGCGTGTCGTCGATGACGTCGAAGGCGACGTCGAGCAGCTCGGCCGCGGCGGCCGCGTCGCGGAACCGCGCGTCGAGGGCGGGGGAGATCGTCATGGTCGCTCCTTTCGCAGCCGGCGCACGCCGGCCGATGCCGCCTGCCGGGCCGCCTGCTCGGTGGAGCCGAGCGCAGCGCCGATCTCGGCGTAGTCCAGGTCGTAGCCGTACCGCAGCACGACGGCCGCACGCTCCTTCGGAGGCAGCTCGTCGGTCAGCGGCGCGAGATCCTCGAAGGCCGGGAGCCCGTCCTCGGCCGCAAGCTCCGGCAGCGCCCCCTGCGGCCGGCGCCTCCGGGCCTCGTCGACGACGATCCGGCTCGCGATCGTGAAGACCCAGGCGCGGAGGTGGTCGCCGTGCTCGAGTCGCGGATAGGCTCGCAGGGCTCGGAGGAACGTCTCCTGGAAGGCGTCCTCCGCCCGCTCACGGCCGAGCCGCCGGCCGAGAAACCGGAACACTTCGTCGCGGTGGGCTTCGTAGAAGGTCTCGAAGGGCGGGATCATTCGATTGGTGAAACGTACTCCGACCCCGGGCTGTGAGACGTGAACCTCGCGGTCGTCGGCCACGTGGAGTGGGTCGAGTTCGTGCGGGTCGAGCACGTGCCGGAGCCAGGGGAGATCGTCCACGCGCTCGAGACGTGGGAGGAGGCGGCCGGAGGCGGCGCCGTCGCCGCGGTACAGCTCGCGAACCTGAACGGCGAGGCGCAGCTCTTCACGTCGCTCGGCAACGACCCGCTGGGCCGCCGGGCCCGTGTGGAGCTCGAAGCGCGGGGGGTGACCGTGCACGCGGCGGCGGGGGCCGAGCCGCAGCGGCGCGCGTACACCTACGTCGACGCCGACGGCGAGCGAACGATCACCGTGCTCGGCTCGAAGCAGGTGCCGTCCGGCGACGACCCGTCACTCCCCTGGGAGGAGCTCGCCCGCTGCGACGCCGTCTACTTCGTGAGCGGCGACGTCTCCGCGCTGCGCAAGGCGCGGCGCGCACGCGTGCTCGTCGCGACGGCGCGCGAGCTCGCAACCCTGCGTCGAGGCGCCGAGGCGATCGACGTGCTCGTCGGAAGCGGGGAGGACGCGGCGGAGCGCGTCGAGCCCGGCGACCTCGAGCCGGGCCCGCGCACCATCGTCACCACCTCGGGTGCGCTCGGCGGCTGGATCCGGCCGGGCGGGCCGTTTCGCGCCGCCTCGCCGCCCGGGCCGGTCCAGGACGCGTACGGCTGCGGCGACTGCTTCGCCGCAGGCGTCACGTTCGCGCTCGCGGACGGTCTCGCGATGGACGAGGCGGTCGCGTTCGGCGCGCGCTGCGGCGCCGCCGTCCTCACGGGCCGCGGCGCGTACGACGGTCAGCTCACCGGCGGCCCCTCGGGCCCGCCGACGCGGTTCGACCACATCAGCTGAACCGGCGCGGTTCCGCCCGCGGCGAGCGGCACCTCCTTCAGCACGAGCCGGATGTCGCCGTGCGTCTCGGCGATCGGGATGTCGCCGATCTCGCCGCCCTCCGGCGAGTACCAGCCGAGGAACTTCGTCGCGTCCGGCGCGTTCCCGGCTCGGATTGCGTCCTCGACGTCGGGATCCGTCCGCGTCTCCTGGAGCTCGTGGTAGAGCGTCGCGCACACGTTCTTCCACGGCTCGTCGAACCCCACGATGCCGTTGCCGCCCTCCGAGTAGACGGCGACCGCGTAGTACACCGTCGTCCCGTCGGCGTGGACGGACCCGTGGAAGCCGCCGAGCCCCTGCTCGGACGTCACGCCGCCCTCGCTCAGCACGGTGCCGCGCGGCAACGCGATGCAGACGACGACGTCGCCGGACGGATGCTCGTCGAGCTGGGCGACGAACGCCTCGATCGTCTGCTTCTCCATCACGCCCGGCACGACGCCGGCGTGCACGAGCGAGCCCGCGAAGGTCGTCGTCACCGGCTTGCCGGGGAAGTACTGGGCGAGCACGTCGTTCAGGCCGGGGTCGTTCATCGCGGCTGCGAGCGCGGTGTCCAGCGAATGCCGCTCGGGCTCCGGCCAGTCGCCGAGATAGACGAGGCGGTAGCCGAGCGCGGGCAGCGTCCTGCCGCCGAGGTACTGCAGGTCGAGGCTCGGCGTGGGCTCGAAGCCGGGCGCGAGGACGGTGCTGCGGAACGCGCGCTCGGCGACGGAGCGGGGGCGCAGCACGACGTTCAGCAGCTGCGTGGTGACGCGGATTTCCGTGGTCATGCGGGCTCCTCGGTCGATCGGGGCGCCGCAGGCCGTGCCGCGTCCGCGAGCCTACTCCCGCGATACTGGACGCGCAATGCCTGCCGCCGACATTGCGTGGCTGACGCCGTCGCCGCGCCTGCTCACCATGCGCCGCCTCGAAGCCGGCGTTGTCGCGATCGTCGTCGCGGCTGCGCTCTTCGCCGCGCTCGCCGGAACGAGCCTGCTCGCGGCGGCGATCGCCGGCGCTGCCGCGCTCGCTGCGGGCGCGGCCGCCGAGGTCTTCGTGACGCGACGCGTGCGCGCATGGGGCTATGCGGAACGGGAGGACGACCTGTTCGTCCGCCGCGGCGTGCTCTACGCGCGCCTCTCCGTGATCCCGTACGGGCGGATGCAGTTCATCGACGTGACGGCCGGCCCGGTCGAGCGGGCGTTCGGCCTGGCGACCGTGCGCATGCACACGGCCGCAGCCGCGAGCGACGCGCGCATCCCGGGGCTCGCCGCCGAGGAGGCCGCGCGTGTCCGCGACAGGCTCGCCGAGCTCGGGGAAGCACAGGCAGCCGGCCTGTGAGCGACGGCGGCGGCGGCTGGCGGCGCCTCCATCCGCTCTCGCCGGTCGTGCGCGCAGGCCGCGGCACGATCGCCCTCTTCGTCGTGCTCGCGCCCGCGCTCCTCGGTGGACGGAGCTTCACGGACTCGTACGTGCAGTTCGCGGTCGTCGGCGTCGTCTTCCTGCTCGGCTTCGTGAGCTGGCTCGTCACCCGCTGGCGCATCGATGGCGACGACCTGCGCATCGAGACCGGGCTGCTGAAACGGCAATCGCTCCGGTATCCGCTCGCGCAGGTGCAGGCGATCGACATCGTCCGTCCCGGCCTCGCGCGCATCGTCAAGGTCGCCGAGCTGCGGCTGCGCATGGGCGGCGCGACCGGGGGCACCGCGCGGCTCGCCTATCTGAACGAGCGCGAGGCCGAGCCGCTGCGCGACCGCCTGCTCGCCCTCGCGCACGGCGGCGGCGACGCGCTCGACGTCACGCCCGATGCGGGCCCCGGCGGGACTCCCGCCGGGGACGAGACGGTGCTCGCCTCGGTGCCGACCGGCCGGCTCGCCGCGTCGATCCTGGTCAGCGACGTCGGCCTCGCGGCCGAGGCGGTCCTCACCGCCCTGATCGTGACGGCGTTCCTCGCCCCGGCGGCCGCGGGCGGCATCCTCGGCGGCGGCGTGGCGGAGGTGATCGCCGTCGGCACGCTCGTCTGGCGCCGCTTCAACCAGGAGTACCGGCTCACGGTCGCGGCGGCCGACGATGGGCTCCGCCTCCACTCGGGGCTCGTCGCGCTGAACCACGAGACGATCCGGCCCGGCCGTGTCCAGGCGGTACGGCTCGTCGAGCCGCTGCTCTGGCGGCGGCTCGGCTGGTGCCGGCTCGAGGTCGACCTGGCGGGGCACCAGAAGCGGAAGGGCGAAGGCGAGGCCACGCGCGGGCAGCTGCGCGCGCTCCTCCCGGTCGGCCGGCGGGCGGACGCCCGCGCCCTGCTCGAGCACGTGCTCCCGAACGCGCCGCGGGCCGACCGGCGCCCGCCGCGGCGCGTGCGCGCGAAGAGCCCGCTCCGGTACCGCTTTCTCGCCTGGGGCATGTCCGAGCAGGCCGTCGTCACGGTCAGCGGCCGCCTGCGCCGGGTCACGGTCTGGGTTCCGCTCGAGAAGGTGCAGAGCTTCCGGCTCGTCGAGGGGCCGGTGCAGCGGCGCCTCCGGCTCGCCTCGATCCACGTCGACGTGGCCGGCCGGGCCCTGCACGGGTCGCTTCGCGACCGCGACCGCGGCGAGGCCGACCGCGCGCTCGGCGCGCTCGTCGACCGTGCGCGGGCTGCCCGTCGCGCGCAGCGGTAGATCACCCTTCCGGGGTGGACAAGTGGGGAATCGTGGTTTATCGTGGGGCAAAGTGGTAGACACTGATCCGGCCCCGCGATGCTCCTCGGCGAATACGACCACACCCTCGACGACAAGAACCGGCTCACGCTGCCGGCCCGCTTCCGGCCGGCGTTCCGGGACGGGATCGTCGTGACGCGCGGCATGGACGGCTGCCTCTTCGCGTACACGCGCGCCGACTGGGACCGCCTCGTCGACACGCGGCTCGCGACGCTCGACCCGCTGAGCAAGGAGGGCCGCCGGATGCAGCGCTTCTTCTTCTCCGGCGCCGCCGAGGCGGAGCTCGACAAGCAGGGCCGCGTCGGCGTGCCGACGGCGCTTCTCGAGCACGCGAAGCTTGGCCGCGACGTCGTCGTCGCGGGCGTCCACGACCACCTCGAAATCTGGGATCGCGCCGCCTGGCAGCGCGAGCTCGCCGAAGTCGAAGGGAGCGCCGAAGATGTTGCCGAACGTCTTGCAGCCCAGCGCGACTGATCACGTCCCCGTCCTCGCGACCGAGGTTCGCGAGAGCCTCGGCGTGCAGCCTGGGCAGACCGTCGTCGATGCGACCTTCGGCGCCGGCGGCCACGCCGCGCTCCTCGCCGCCGACCTGCACGGCCGCGGCAAGCTGATCGCGATCGACCGCGACCCGACGGCTCGCATGTACTTCGACCGCTTCGAGAAGCACGCCGGCGTGCAGACGCGGCTGCTGCGCGGCGACTTCGGCGTCGTGCTCGAGCAGCTCGCCGACAACGGCGTGCGCGCCGACGCGATCCTGCTCGACCTCGGCGTCTCGTCGATGCAGCTCGACCGCCCGGAGCGCGGGTTCTCGTATTCCGTCGACGCCCCGCTCGACATGCGCATGGACACGACGCAGGAGTTGACGGCGCGCGAGATCGTGAACGAGTGGCCCGAGCGGGAGCTGATGACGACCTTCCGCCGCTACGGCGAGGAGCGCTACGCGAAGCCGATCGCGCGCGCGATCGTTCGGCGTCGCAAGGAGCAGCCGTTCGAGCGCACGGGCGAGCTGGTCGACACGATCAGGGCCTCGATCCCGGCGCCCGCGCGGTTCGGCGAGGGGCACCCGGCCAAGCGCGTCTTCCAGGCCCTGCGCATCGCCGTGAACGACGAGCTCGGCTCGCTCGAGGCTGCATTGCCCGCCGCGCTCGAGATGCTGCGTCCGGGCGGGCGGCTCGCGGTGATCGCGTTCCACTCGCTCGAGGACCGGATCGTCAAGCAGTTCCTGCGCGACCGCGAGCGGGGCTGCACGTGCCCGCCCGACTTTCCCGTCTGCGTCTGCGGGCACGAGCCGGAGCTGCGCGCGATCGAGCGCCGGCCGATCAAGCCGACC
>Ga0070660_100003675_pt1 | contig 10596 bp, 7 predicted proteins | sample KBSC33metaG_FD_64670 | JGI IMG/M metagenome (GOLD analysis project Ga0070660, IMG submission 64670) | Corn rhizosphere microbial communities from Kellogg Biological Station, Michigan, USA - KBS C3-3 metaG | ecosystem: Host-associated > Plants > Roots > Rhizosphere > Soil ... | reverse complement strand
CGGCCCAGTTGCACATATTCGGGCCGAAAATCGTGCCCCCATTGCGATACGCAATGAGCTTCGTCGATCGCAAAGAGCGCGATCTTCATCTGCCGCAGGGTCTCAAGGAACTCGGGCATCATCAGCCGCTCGGGAGCGACGTAGAGCAGCTTGATCTCGCCGGAGGCGAGTTCCTTCATGACCGCCCTCGCCCGATCCGCGGACAAAGAAGAGTTCAGATACGCGGCGTCCACACCGGCTGCGTTGAGCGCGTCGACCTGATCCTTCATCAAGGAAATCAGCGGCGACACGACAATCCCAACCCCCGCCCTGACAAGCGCAGGAATCTGGTAACACAGCGACTTTCCGCCGCCCGTCGGCATCAGCACGAAGGCGTCTTCGCCCCGAAGAAGAGTCTCGATTACCTCTGCCTGCCGCCCACGGAAGGAGTCGTAGCCGAAGACGCTCTTGAGCACCGCTTCTGCCGGGGCGATCGAAATCACCCCGACAGACTACTACTAAAAACAACCCTAATAGCGCGGACCTCCAGGTCCGTAAGCCTTAAGCGCGGTAATCGCCACCGGGCCCCGCAGATTACGCCAGCCGAGTCGGCAGCAACCGCAGACGCCTGTTCGGATCTTCGCCAACACTCTCGCTCGCGAGCCGCCGCGCCTCGGCCATCTGATGCTGAGCCTTCCGAATCGTCGGAGGCTGCGGCGACAGCTCAAAGGCCTTTCCGCTCTGCAGAACCTGATCGATCCCCGCCTGCACCTCTTCCAACGCTTTCGACTCCAGCTCCGAAGCCGAGCCGTTCGCCTGTCGAAGGATCTGGTCCAGCGCCTCTGCGATCTGCGTGAAGGTATTCGACTTCACCACGACCGTGTTCACCGGCTTGCCCGCAAGGTCGCGAATCTTCTTCGGCCGGCTCTGATACGTGCTGCGGATGGCCATTACCGCGTCGGCCTGCGTGACATCGTTGATAACGTAAGCCGGAGCCCGCTTCTCGCGGATAGCCCGCTCGAGCCGCGTCCGCGCGATGCCATAGGGATAAATGCGAACCAAAGGCGGCAGGTCCTGCAGACCCTCCTTCTTCGGGGTAGGAGCCGCCGCCGCAGCAGCCTCCTTGCGCCCATTCGATGCAGCCTCCTGGCGAGCCAGCGCTGGGTACTTCTTGTTAAAGCTGGGGTCCGCCACCTCCGCGGTCTCCTCGCTCTGGACGACCTCCATCGCTCCGGCGCCCGTCCGCACCCGGATCTCCGGGCGAGGGGGCAGGCCGCGCAGGATCATGTCGACAGTCTTCTGGACGTTGTTGTGAACCGCGAGGCGGTCGTAGTCGAGCAGCTCGATGACCACGTCGAACGTGGGCGGAGCCTTGCGCTCAAGGACCGTCTTCTGCGTTCCGCGTCGCTGAGCCTCCGCGTCGGACAAGGTCACCGCCTGGATGCCGCCGATCAGATCACAGAGAGTCGGGTTCAGCATGAGGTTCTCGAGAGTCTGGCCGTGAGCCGTGCCCACGAGCTGGACGCCTCGCTCGGCGATCGTGCGGGCCGCACCAGCTTCTGCCTCGGTGCCGATCTCGTCGATGACGATCACCTCGGGCATGTGGTTCTCGACCGCCTCGATCATCACGTTGTGCTGTTCTGCCGCCACCCGAACCTGCATCCGCCGCGCGGCGCCGATGCCGGGGTGCGGAACGTCGCCGTCGCCCGCGATTTCGTTCGACGTGTCGACGATCACGACGCGCTTCTCGACCTCATCGGCCAGCACGCGCGCGACCTCGCGAAGCTTGGTCGTTTTGCCAACGCCTGGCCGTCCCAGCAGCAGGATCGACTGCCCCGAGCGCACGATATCGTCGATGATCTCGATCGTGCCCTCGACCGCTCGGCCGACGCGGCAGGTCAGGCCGATGATCTTCTGGTGCCGATTCCGAATGGCGGAGATGCGGTGCAGCGTGCGCTCGATACCCGCGCGGTTGTCGGTGCCGAACTCGCCGATCGATTTGCTGACGAACTCGATATCGTGTTCGGACACGATCACGTCGGGCATGCGCTCGACGCTGTCTCGGTAGCGTGCCTCCGCGGGTCTCCCGTAATCGAGGACCACTTCGATAAGGCTGTCTAGGTTCGAATTCCTTTCAAGTCTTTCGCGGACGACAGCTGGAAGCACGTCGAGGAACTCCGCGAGACCGTCACTGTGGGTCGACATTTAGATTTAAAAAGGGCTGCCCGATTTCGAACAGCCCTATGTATCTTATGACGCTTTTTCCCGCCGAGTTGCTCCGGTCATTGTTTGTCGTTTCTTTAAGCCGCCACCGAGGTTGATCTTGGAGGACAATAGACCCATGAAGACGCGCATCGCACTCTTCGCCCTGTCTCTTTTCGCCCTCGGATTCGCCCAGGTCGCGCCCCCGAAGGCGCAGACGCAGCCGGATCGCACGTTCCATCCGGTCCCGAATGGCAGCGAAGCGCCGAACTTCAAGGCCTTCACTGTGGATCGTAAGCCGATGTCCCTGCGCGATCTTCGCGGCAAGATCGTCATCCTCGACTTCTGGGCGAGTTGGTGCGGGCCGTGCCAGGTCTCGATGCCGGGCCTCCAGAAGATCTACGACCAGGTCCGAGATCAAGGCGTCGTCGTGCTGAGCCTCAACACCTGGGACCAGTGGGACGACTACAAGAAATGGGTGGAGCAGAACTCGGGCACGAAGTACAACTTCACTTTCGTCCGCGACCCCGCCGAGGGCGATCACGACGCCATCCGCAAGAACAGCATCGCCAAGCGGCTCTACAACGTGATCGGCATCCCGACGATGTACGTGATCGACCGGGAAGGCAAGGTCGCAGGATCGATGATCGGCTCTGGCAACGAGGCCGCGCTCGTGCAGGTGCTGACCGGCATGGGAATCAAAGCGACGGTGCCTGACAACGGCTGAAGCACTGCGGCCAATCTCGGGTCAACGTTCGATGCCTCTGCCCCGCTAAATTTCGCCACGTCGGATTGAGAAGAACCGAAGAGGTAGAGGCTTTCCAGCGGATTCGTCGTAGCCTCTACCCCTGTCAATGCGACGCTCGTAAGCACGTGGAGCTTGGCGGGGCAGAGGCATCGAGCGTAATTCCATCGGGATCGCCAATTGGCGTGTGTGGCTAGCTCTTCGCGCCTTCGGTGAAGAGCTGGCGGATGACGTCCTCGATGTCCACCTCCTGGATCGCGACGTCGCTGACCGGGAGGTGTTGCAGCATCCGCGCGGTGGCCTTGGTGGTCTCTTGGCGGGGGACTTCGAAGGTGGCGAGGAGCGGTTCGGACTCGATGACCTTTCCGAATTTCTCCAGGTCCGTGAGGGAGACCTCGGTCGAGAAGGCGAGGCGGATGCGGCGCGTCTCGCTGTAGCGGTTGCTCAGCTCCTCCAGCTTGCCCTCGAAGACGAGCTGGCCGTGGTCGATGACGACGACTCGGTCGCACAGCTCCTGGACGTCCTGCATGTAGTGGCTCGTGAGGATGATCGTGCAGTTGTCCTCTTGGTGGAGCTGCTTCAGGAACTCGCGGATTCTTTTTTGGCTGACCACGTCGAGGCCGATGGTGGGTTCGTCGAGGAAGATGACTCGCGGGGAGTGGAGGAGGGCGGCGACCAGCTCGCACTTCATGCGCTCGCCGAGGGAGAGTTTGCGGACCTGGGTGTGGATCTTGTCGCCGAGGTCGAGGACTTCGACGAGGTGGTCTGAGCGCTTCTTGAACTGGGCGTCGCTGACTTCGTAGAGTTCCTTCAGCACGACGAAGCTGTCCCAAGCGGGCAGGTCCCACCAGAGCTGCATCTTGTTGCCCATGACGAGGCTGATCTGGCGCAGCATCTCGGGCTTGCGGTGGTGGGGCGTGTACCCAAGGACCTTCGCCTCGCCGCCGCTCGGGTAGAGGATGCCGCTGAGCATCTTCAGCGTCGTTGTCTTGCCCGCGCCGTTCGGTCCGAGGAAGCCGACGAGCTCGCCTTGCCCGATCTCCAGGTCGACGCTCTGGACCGCCTGCACTTCCACCTTCTCCTTGGTGAACAGCCCCTTTAGCGAGCCAAGAATGCCCGGCTCCTTCTTGTGGGACACGTAGGTCTTGGTAAGGCCACGGGTCTCGATCGCAGGCATAGGCTCAGGAGGTTACCTTTGCAGTCCTTTGGGAATGCTTTGGATTGGCGCGGAGCGCCCTTTGGAGTGCGCCGACCCGGCGGCGCTTTTCCCAGGCGACCCGGCGCCGCGTTATGAAGCAACACTCGCGTTTGCAGGCTCGCTGGACGATAGGGTGCCAAACGAGCGCGCTCCCGAAGATGGAGAGCCAAAATGAGGCAGTGATCCTCGTCTTCGGAACGATCTGCCTCGACCGCGTTCGGAGAATCCCCCACTTTCCAAAACCGGGAGGCTACGTCGAGATCACCGACGAACAAGCCCTACTCGGCGGCGAAGCCGTCAACACCGCCCTCGCCCTGCACGAATGGGGCGCGGACGTTGTCCTTGCCGGCAATCCGCTGGGCAACGACAAAGAAGCCGACGACCTCCGTACCGCTATCAAGAGCAAGAGCGTCCGCTACATTGAAAGCCCCTCGGAACAGAATCGCGCTCCCGTCTGCGACGTCCTCATCACCCCTGATGGCGAACGCACAATGATTGGCCGCGGCTTCTCGGCGCTCGACGGCACCGTAGACCTCGCCCACCTTCCATTCCCGAGCGGAGGCTGGTTCACGGCGGAGCCAAACATGGCGCAGACTTCTCGCGAAGCGGCCCGCCTCGCCCACAAAGCCGGCATGCGCCTGTACTTGATGGACTTCTTTCACGAAGACGAATTCATCCCGCCGGGCTCCTTCTGCCAATTCTCGACCGACTGGGTCGGCGAACGTGGCAACGACGCAGCCAATCTCGACTGGGTGCATGCGTGGACCGAACGTCACAAATGCACAACGATCCTTACGGACGGGCCCAATGGCTTTGCAATCTCGTCCCCCCAGGGAGCGGAAGGGGGAGGGCTTACTCGCTGGTACCCCGCCACAGACCCCAAGAAGCCAGCCGCCGATTCGACCGGCGCAGGCGACATCTTCCGAGCAGGAATGCTCTTCGGACTCTCCCAAGATTGGCCCCTCGAGCGGTGCTTAAGCTTCGCCGCCGCAGCGGGTGCGCTGGCCACCACAACCTTCGGCGCCAGCGCCATCATCCCCAATCTTCAAGCAACCGAAGCGTTGACTGGTTGACTTCTTCGCTTCTCATCTACATATAGGTACGGCACCTGCTTTGCGAGTGCGCTTGCTTGCAACCCTTTCAATGGTCGCGCAGTGACTCGGTGAAACGCGGAGTTCACGGCGTGCCGACGCGTACCCCCCTCCCCCCCACGGGACGGGACATGGGGAAATACATGCGCATACGACCTCGAAATGGCCGCGACGGCGCAAGAGCAGTTATCGCGAACTTACGACCTCGCGAAAAGCAATCGGTACGCTCCGTATCGGTAGTATTCTGGGGTCGAAAGCGCCGGGTGAAGGCAACGGATGGCCACTCCCTACATTAGCTTTGAAAACGTCGAGGTCAAGTACACGCCGCACGTGTACGGCCTGCGCAGCTTCTCGCTTCAGATCGAGCGCGGCGCGTTCGTTTTCTTCGTCGGCAAGACTGGCGCCGGCAAGAGCACCGTCCTGAAGCTCCTCACTCGTGAGGTCACCCACACCGCCGGCCTCGTACGCTTCGGAGAACAAGATCTCGGCAAACTCCCCGACCGCAAAGTGCCCGCGCTAAGGCGGCAAATGGGAATCGTCCCCCAGGACTTCGCCCTGCTCCCGCGCAAGAGGGTCTGGGAGAACGTCGCCTATGCCATGCGAGCCGCGGGACACCCGCGAAAGGAGGTCCGGCGCAGAGTGCCCGACATTCTGGAGCAGGTCAGCATCGGACACCGCGCCGACGCCTTCCCGAACGAACTGAGCGGCGGCGAGCAGCAGCGCGTAGCGATCGCCCGAGCCCTCATCAACTCGCCAAACTTGCTCCTGGCCGACGAACCGACTGGCAACCTGGACCCTGAGCTCTCATGGGAGATCATGGAGCTCCTGCGAAGGCTGAACGATCGCGGCACCACCGTCCTCGTCGCCAGCCACGACATGCTCGTCATCCCGCGCATGGGCAAGCGCGTCGTGCGTCTCGACGCGGGGAACGTGGTCAGCGATTCCTCTGGAGGCGACGATGTTTGACCGCCTGCAATTCCTCTGCGCGGAAGCCTTCACCGCGCTAAAGCGCAACCTGCTGATGACCTTCGCGGCGATAACGACGGTCGCCGTGTCGCTCTTCTTGCTCGGCGGCTTCGGCTACATGTACTTCCGCATCCGAGAATCTGCCGACACGATCCCAAATAAATTCGACATTCGAGTGTTCCTCAAGGACGACGCAACAAAACAAGACGTCTCCACAACGGCTCAGGCCATCCGCGGCATGCCTGGAGTCAAGACCGTCGCATGGCTCCCCAAAGACAAGATGTGGGACCGGACCATTCAGCAGATTCCGGAATACGCCGACCTGCCGAACCAGTACCCGGAGGCCCTAAAGGTCACCGTCTCCGACCTCAAGAGCGCACCTGCTATCGTCGACCAAATCCGACAACTGCCGAGCGTCAGCGCCGAGTCGAACGGAGTCGTGTACCGCAGCGACGAGCAACGCTTCGTCGAGCAAGTGCTCTCAATCGTACGCTGGGTCGGAGCAACCGCCGGAGGGCTTCTCTTCCTCACCGCCGGATTGCTCATCTACAACGCGATCCGGCTGACGATCCTTTCCCGCCGCCTTGAAATTCGGATCATGCGTCTGGTCGGAGCCTCGTCAAGCACCGTCTATGTGCCGTTTCTAGTTGAAGGCTTTGTGCAAGGTGTTCTCGGCGGCGCACTCGCTGTCCTGCTTCTCTGGGGCGCGTCGAACCTGATCACCGGCTTTGTCGCGTCCCATAGCGCCCTCGGCCACCCACCCACGTTTCCACTGCTTGAGATGGCGGGCCTCCTCTGTGGTGCCGGCGCTCTATACGGCCTTCTGTGTTCCAGCGTGGCCATGCGGACTCCGCTGAGGTTCCGGTGAGCTTGGAGCTTGGAGTGTGCAGTTTCGACTTTCGGAAAGTTCTGTTCGCTGCTTGTCTGCTGACCCTAACGTCGCTGGCCTTCGCACCGCCGAAGAAGCACCATCGAGGAAATCCTTCCGCGCTGCGAAAGAATCTTCGCGATCTCCGGCAGCGCAAAGCTGCGCTCCAGAAGGAGCTGCACTCGAACAAGGTGCAGTCCAAAGCCGTCCTCGCGGACATCCAAGCTGTCGACCAGCGGCTCGATCAGATCGAGGGCGACCTGGAGCAGACCGGCTCAAAGCTTGAGCAGAGCAGGGACGAGCAACAGAAGCTCACGAGCGATCTCGCGCAAACGACCAAGGATCTAGAGGATACCCGCCAGAAGGTGTCGCATCGGCTGCGAGAGCTCTACATGACTGGCGACGCCAGCGTCGTCTCTGTCCTTATGGGCTCCAAGTCCGCGGGCGACCTCGCCTCGCGCGAGTTCCTAGTGCAGCGCGTGGCCCAGAGTGACAAGCGACTCTTCGAACGCTACAAGCAGCTGAAGGCAGAGCTTGCAACTCGGAAGGCCCGGCAAGACCAACTCGTGGTGCAAATCGGAGGCCTTCTGCGGCACCAAGAGTCGCAGAAAGTCGCTCTCGCCGACACTCGTCAGGAAAAGAACGAGAAGCTTCAGTCTCTGCGCGAACGGCAAGACGAGCTGAAAAAGATGATCGCGCAATTCGACGCTGACGAGCGCAACATTGCAGCCCAGATCGCTGCCTTCGCGCGCCGCACGAACAACGGCCAAACGCTTCATCTGGGCAAGTTCAGCGGCCATTTCCTTCGGCCGGTTTCGTCAGCGATGACAAGCGGGTTCGGCATGCGCTTCCATCCGATACTCCATCGCGTGCGCATGCACACGGGCGTGGATTTCGGTTGCCCGGTAGGAACGACGATCCATGCGGCTGGCGACGGAGTGGTGATCATGGCCCAGCGTATGAGCGGCTACGGGAACACGATCGTTGTCCAGCACGGAGGTGGCATGCAGACGCTCTACGGCCACTGCTCGTCCATCGGAGTTGGGCAGGGCCAGCGGATCTCGCGTGGCCAAGTGATCGGTCGCACCGGCAATTCGGGCTTATCCACGGGGCCGCACCTTCACTTCGAGGTTCGGATCAACGGAAGGCCGGTCAATCCGGTCCCATACCTGTAAAAGAAAAGGGGCCCCTGAGGATGGGCCCCGTATGACTTCTTCGGCTATCTTGGAAAGGGGAGAGCAAACCTTGAAAGCCGGACACTACATATGACCGGCCCTCTCGAATCTAATGGCGACTGCTTTCTTGCGATTTCGAGCGCAATAAATCAACCCTTCTTAGATAACCCCGGTCTCCCGCAGAGCGGCGTAGTGACACGACTTGAACTTCTTGCCACTGCCGCAGGGGCAGGGATCGTTCCGCCCAACCCGCTTCCAATCCACCGTCGTGAGATCTACCGCCGTCGCGACGCCACCGGTCGTAGGCTGCGAAGCCGCATCCCCGCCCGCAACCGTGTCGTCCATGCGCATCATCATTGGCGCGGCTGCCTCCTCGAGAAGAGGCTGCGGCTGCGCCGGCTCGATGTTCACCTGCGCGCGGAAGATCAGCTTCACGGCGTCTGTCTTGATGTTGTGGATCGTGCGATTGAACGTGTCGAAGGTCTCGCGCTTGTACGCAACGAGCGGGTCGACCTGCGCATAGGAGCGTAGGTTGATGCCTTCGCGGATGTACTCGATTGTCTGGAGGTGCTCCATCCAGCGATCGTTAACCGCACGCAGCATGACCTGCTGCTCGACCATCCGCATGATCTCGTCGCCAAAGCTCTCGATCTTCGCATCGTAGGCTTGTGTAGCAAGTTGGTCCACAAACTTGACCAAATCCTCGCCCGGCTCATGCTTCTCCAGATCTTCCACGGTGGCATAGTCGACCAGCGGGAACATCTCGTTCACGTCTTCGAACAGAACGCTGTAATCGTAAACGCGCCCCTCGTGCTCGTCGATCATCCACGCGTTCTCGACAATTTCGCCCACGATTTCCTTGATATATCCGCGCAGGTCCTGGCGGACATCCTTGCCGAGAAGGATCTCTCGGCGCATGCCGTAGATGTGCTCGCGTTGGGCATTCAGCACGTCGTCGTATTCAAGAACGTGCTTTCTTCCCTCGAAGAAGTGGTTCTCGATCCTCTCCTGCGTCTTCTGGATCATTCTTGAAAGGAAGCCCGCAGTGACCTCCTCCATCGGAGGCCACATCTTCAGAACGGGGTTCTCCATCATGTTCGCGTTAAAGATCTTCCAGAGGGTGTCTTCGAGCGAGACGTAGAACTTGGACTCACCCGGATCGCCCTGGCGCCCCGCGCGGCCTCGGAGTTGGTTGTCGATTCGCCGCGACTCGTGCCGTTCCGTTCCAAGAATGAACAGGCCGCCTAACGCCCGGACCTCTTCGGCACGCGATCTTCTTTCAGTGTCGTCTAGCGGCAGCGGCGGAGCCGCCCGCTCGATCCCGCCGCGGCGGTAGCTCTTGAATGTGTCGTCGATTGCGCTCTCAAAAGCTGAGTCGCCCGTACCGGCGCGGCTCATCCGCACCAGATCGTCGTCGATGCGTCCGCCGAGCAGGATGTCGACGCCACGACCCGCCATGTTTGTGGCGATCGTGACCTGACCCTTACGACCTGCTTCCGCAATGATGAGCGCTTCCCGCTCGTGGTACTTCGCGTTCAGAATGTTGTGCGGGATGCCGTGGCTGAGCGCCTCTTGGAAGAACTGCGTGTTCTCCTCACCAAGCTCCCAAGCCTTCAGCGCCCACTCGGTCCAGTCGCCCTTCAACACGTCTCCGCTCAGGTCGACCTTGCTGAGGAACATCGAAAGGTCGCTCCGCTTGAGCTCCTCGATGTTGCTTTCGTAAAGCCGCTTCGCGTCTTCCTTGAGCTCGCCCTTGATGTCCTTCGAGACCTCCACGCGATCCTGCAGGCGCTTCACTATCAGGAGCTTCTGCAGCATTTCGCTGCTGAGGCGGCCGGAAACGGTCTCGGACATTTCAATCGAGCGGGTACCGACGAGCACCGGCTGCTGCTTCGTGTAGAGGTGCAGGATTTCCCATGCGACGCCGCGCATCTTGGCTTCGAGGGTCTTGTAGACGATGTCCGGCTGGTCGAGACGCTGCATCGGGCGGTGCGTCGGGACGCTGACGACGTCCAGGCCGTAGATTTTGCGGAACTCGTCTTCCTCGGTCTTCGCCGTACCCGTCATGCCGGCGAGCTTCTCGTAGAGGCGGAACAGGTTCTGGAAGGTGATCGTGGCGATCGTCTGGCTCTCGCGCTGGACGGGAGCGTTCTCCTTCGCTTCAAGTGCCTGGTGAAGACCGTTCCCATAGCGTCGGCCGAACATCATGCGTCCGGTGTTCTCGTCGACGATCACGACCTCGGGCTTGCCCTCCTGGTTGGGCCGAACGACGTAATCGCGGTCCTTCTGGAAGACGGAGTGCGCCTTGAGCGCGGCGACCGCGTACTGCATCTGCTGAAGGTTCTCCAGCGACGAAATATCGTCGATGCCGA
>Ga0070660_100003673_pt1 | contig 10596 bp, 9 predicted proteins | sample KBSC33metaG_FD_64670 | JGI IMG/M metagenome (GOLD analysis project Ga0070660, IMG submission 64670) | Corn rhizosphere microbial communities from Kellogg Biological Station, Michigan, USA - KBS C3-3 metaG | ecosystem: Host-associated > Plants > Roots > Rhizosphere > Soil ... | reverse complement strand
AACGCGTATGAGGCGTACGATTACGGCGCGATCTTTCAGGCGCTGAACACGTTCACGACCGTCGACCTGAGCGCGCGCTACAACGACATCTCGAAGGATCGGCTCTACACGTTCGGCGTGAATTCACGCGAGCGGCGATCGGCGCAGACGGCGATGTTTCTGATGCTCGACGGCCTGACACGCCTGGCCGCGCCGATTCTGTCGTTCACGGCGGACGAGCTCTGGCCGTTCATTCCGGGAGAGCGCGAGCCGTCGGTGCACATGGCCGTGTTTCCTCCTTCGGCGGATCTGCTGATGCTCGTGGATGCGGAGCTCACGGCGCGGTGGGATCGGCTCGCCGCGATACGCGAACGGGTGCTCGCGGAAATCGAGCCGCTGCGGAAGAACAAAACGATCGGCAGCTCGCTGCAGGCGAAGGTGATCCTGTCGGCGACGAAAGCCGAGCTGCCGCTGCTCGAGCAGTACGCCCGCGCGCTGCCGATGCTGTTCATCGTCTCGGAGGTCGAGGTGCGCGCCGTTCCGACCGATGTGGAGGCGCACGAGGAAGCGATGCCCTTGGTGACGATCGAGCGCGCCGGCGGCGTGAAATGCGAGCGGTGCTGGCGCTACGTGCCCGCCGTGTCCACCGACCCGGCCACGGCCGGATTGTGCGAGCGCTGCCAGGCCGCGCTGGCGGAGACGGTGAAGCAATAGCGTGGGCGATACCGTCATCGAATCCGAATCCAGCGGCGGCCATCACGTGCCCGCCCCCGCGCGCCGCCTCGAGCTATGGCTGCCGCTCGCCGTCGTGATCGTCGATCAGCTGTCGAAAGCCATCGTCCGCGCTACCCTCCCGGAGCACGAGAGCGTGACGCTCGTGCCGGGGTTTCTCGATTTCACGCACGTCCGCAACACGGGCGCGGCGTTCGGCATCCTCAACGGCGCGGACTTTCCGTTCAAGACGGTGGTGATCGCGCTGATCGCCACGGCAGCCCTGGTGGGCGTCGGGCTCTACGCCGCCAGTCTTGCGCACCACCAACTGGTGGCGCGGATCGGTCTCGCGCTGATCATCGGCGGCGCGGCCGGCAACCTGCTCGATCGCATCGCCGTCGGTTCGGTCGTCGATTTCGTGGACGTGTACTGGCACACGTACCACTTCTGGGCATTCAATGTCGCGGACTCGGCGATTACGGTGGGCGTGGCGATCATGATGCTCGACATGCTCGGTGTGGGGACGCATGTATCCAAGACTGCTTGAGCTGGGGCCGATCACCGTCTACACGTACGGCGTCCTGCTCGCCGCTGCGTACCTGCTCGGCCTGAAGCTCGCGATGGTCCGCGCCAAGGCGCGCGGACTCGACGACGCGCGCGTGCTCGACCTCGGGATTTACATCATCATCAGCGCGCTCATCGGCGCCAAGCTGCTCCTGCTCGTGACCGACTACCGCACCTTCATCAACGATCCGCACGAGCTGCTGACGTTGGCGCGATCGGGCGGCGTGTTCTACGGCGGGTTGATTCTCGCGGTCATCGTCGCGCTCTGGTACATCCGCAAGGTCAGCCTTCCGCTGTGGACGACGTGCGATGTGTTCGCGCCGGGCATTGCGCTCGGCCATGTGATCGGACGATTCGGCTGTCTGTTCGCGGGGTGCTGCTTCGGCAAACCGACCACGAAGCCATGGGGAATCACATTCACCGATCCGTTCGCGGCGGCCAACGTCGGCACGCCGCTCGGCGTGCCGCTCCACCCGACGCAGCTGTACGAGGCGGGCGCGGAGTTCATCATCCTCATGGTGCTGCTGTGGACGGAACGAAAAGGCCGGCCGTTCGCCGGCCGGACGTTCTGGCTCTACATGCTGCTCTACGCGATCTCGCGGTTCATCATCGAGTTCTTCCGCGGAGACGAACGCGGCAACATCGGCGTGCTGTCGACGTCGCAGTTCATTTCGATTCTCCTCGCGCCGCTGGCCATCGTGATGCTCGCGTATCTCGCGCGCAAAGTGCAGACACCCGTGCCGGAGCGCAAACGGCGCAAGGCGGCATAATCTGGTGATCTGGTCATCTGGTGGACTAATTATCTGATGTCTGGTTATTCCAAATAATCCAATAAATAACCAGATAACCAGATGATGAAGTAACCAGATGCAAACAGTTCTAAGAGTTCCCGCCGACAACGCCGGCGAGCGGCTCGATCAGTTCGTCGTGTCGATGCTCGGCGGCATCTCGCGCTCGCAGGTGCAGCGGCTGATCAAGGACGGCCACGTGCGTGTGGCCGGCGTCAACGCCAAGGCGAACCAGCCGGTGAAGAGCGGCCAGGAGATCGTCGTCGACGCGCCGGAACCGGTCGACGCGGTTCCGCAGGCCGAAGCGCTGCCGCTGCCGATCGTCTATCAGGACGCCGACATCATCGTCATCGACAAGCCCGCCGGCATGGTGGTGCATCCCGGCGCGGGACACGCGAGCGGCACGCTGGTCAACGCGCTGCTGCACTACGTGGACGACCTGAGCGGCATCGGCGGCGAGAGGCGGCCGGGCATCGTGCATCGGCTCGATCGCGGAACGTCGGGGCTGATGGTGGTGGCCAAGCACGACGCGGCGCATGTCGAGCTCGCGCGGCAATTCCAGGATCGCGAAGTCGAGAAGGAGTACCTCGCGCTCGTCTGGGGAGTGCTTTCGGCGGGCCGGCGCATCGACGCGCCGATCGGACGCGACCCCGGGAATCGCAAGAAGATGTCCGCCCGCGCGCGGCGCAGCCGCGAGGCGGTCACACGCATCGTGCGCGCCGAGCAGCTGAAGGCGCTGACGCTCGTGCAGGTCGCGATCTATACCGGACGCACGCATCAGATTCGTGTGCACCTCAGCGCGATCGGCCATCCTGTGGTCGGCGATGCGCTGTACGGCGGCGTCCGTCGGCGCGTGGCAGGCGATCTCCGCGCGGTGACGCATCTCGATCGGCCGTTCCTGCACGCCGCGCATCTCGTGTTCAAGCATCCGGCCGACGGCCGGCGCATGGAGTTCTTCAGCGAGCTGCCTGACGATCTACAGCGCGTGGTCGACGAGCTGCGCGGACCCGAATCCGAAATCTGAAATCTGAACTCTGAAATCTGAAATTTGAAGTCCTCACATCTGCAATGCCTACGATTTACAGCGGCCGCGTCTTCTCCGTCGACATCGATCGCGTGACCTTGCCGAATGGCAAGGCCCACGAGATCGCGATCGTGCGCCACCCGCCGTCGGTCGTGTTGATTCCTGAGCCGAGTGCGGGGCAGGTGATCCTGATCCGGCAGTATCGCCACAGCCTTCGCCGGGAAATCTGGGAGCTGCCCGCGGGCAGCCTCGATCCGGGCGAATCCGCCGAGGCAGCAGCCGCGCGCGAGTGCGAGGAAGAAATCGCGCTGCGTCCGCGGCGCATCGATCGGCTCGCGAGCTTCTACCCGACGCCGGGCTTCTGCGACGAGGAGCTGATCTTCTTCCGCGTCTCGGATCTCCAGCAGCCGCCGGCGGACTCGCCGCTGCGGCCCGACGATGACGAGGACATCCGCGTGCAGACGTTCACGCTGGCCGAAGCGCGAGCCATGGTCGCGCGGGCAGAGATCATCGATCTCAAGACAGCGTACGGGCTCACCCTCGTAGAATCCTAGAAACGCGGCGCTCGTGCCGGCCCGGCAGAGACGCGAGTCACGCGGGACGGCGAAACGCCGCCGCCGCGCGCGCCGGCGAGAGACCGCGCAGCCATTCGGTGACCGTCCCAGCGCACGGCGGCAGCGGATCGCACGCCAGCACGTACAGCACGACCGTCGTCAGAACGATCAGCGCCTCCGTCAGCAGCACGAAGCGCACGTGTAATGTGAGGTAGGCGAACCACAACGGATACGAGAGCACGATCGAGAGAGTGAGAAACGCGATCCGCAACTGCGCGTCCCGGAGACGCCGCGGATTCCTGAGTCCCTTCGCCACCCGCCGATACGCTTCCGCTTCGGCGGCTTCGATTGACGTCCTGAAGAGCGTGCGCGTCAGCACGAAGAACACGCCTCCACAGAACAGCGCGACGAACACGCGCACCGCCAGATCGCCGCTCAGGACATAGAGATTCGCCACCCAGATGAAGTAGACGACGATGCTCAGGTTGGTGAGCTGAAACGCGAGCCAGACGTTCGTGCGGCCGGTCGACGCCTGAAACCGGCGACAGATCCGCTCCGTCAGATTCAAGACCGCCGAGTCGAGGTAGGTCATCCAGGCCGTCGCCTCGATCCGATGTTACCCCGTGCGGCCGTTCGGCGCGTGAAGCTGAAGCCGGAGCGCCTCGTCGACCGTGTCGCCGAGCCGGACGCACAGATCGACGACCACCTCGAGATCCGCGCGCGTCGTCCGGAAATTCACGATGCAGGCGCGAAGCGCCGCCTTCCCGGCGACGACCGCTTTGGAGAGAAACGCTTCGCCGCTCCGTTCGATTCGCGTCAGGAGTTCTTCGTTCAGACGGTTGAGGTACATCTCCGTCTCCGGCTCGCCGACCCTCTCACGAAGATCGATGGGCACATAGCGGAAGGTGGCGATGCTCAAGCTCTGCGTCAGCGCCTCGAGGCGTTCGTGGGCGCCGGCCCTGTCGAAAAGCTCGCGCGACAGCGAGATGTCGTCCGCGATCATCCGCAGCGCGCCGGTACGTCCGACCTGCTGAAGGGCGAGCCAGACCTTCAACGCGCGGAGGCCGCGCGAGTTCTGCGGGCCGTAGTCCACGAAATTCACGACGTCCCGTTCGAAGTGGTAGTAGGCCGGATGATACGAAAAGGCGCGGCGCAGATGATTCGCGTCGCGCACGATGGTGCACCCCGCCTCGAGCGGGGCGTAGAGCCATTTGTGCGGATCGACGGCGACCGAGTCTGCGAGCGCGATGGCGCGTAGATCCGCCGGCGCTCCAGGCACGCGCGCGGCCAGCGCGCCGTAAGCGCCGTCGACGTGAAACCACAGATCCTCTGCGCGACACAGCACGGCGATCTCCTCGAGCGGATCGACCGCACCGGTGCTGACCGATCCAGCCGTGCCGACGACGAGGAACGGGAGATCGCCGCGATCGCGATCGATCTGAATCTGGCGGCGAAGCTCCGGCACCTTCATCCGCTGCTGCCCGTCGACCGGAATCCAGCGCACGGCGTCGGTGCCGAAACCAAACAGATCTGCCGCCTTCTGAATCCAGGTGTGCGTCTCTGCGGATCCGTACATCACGAGCCGTGGTGCGGCGGGACGGATGCCGTCGGTGCGCACGTCCGATCCGGCTTTGGCGGCTCTGGCCGCGAGCAGGCCGACGAAATTCGCCATGTTGCCGCCGCTGACGAGCAGACCTCCGCCGTCAGCCGGAAATCCAATGAGCTCGGCAATCCACCGTACAGTCTGCGCTTCGATTTCCGTTCCGATCGGCGACAGCGTCCACAAACCGCAGTTGGCGTTGACGGCGGCCGCCAGCAGTTCGGCCAGCATGCCGATCGGCGCGGCGCTCGACGTGATGTAGCCGAGAAATCGCGGGTGACCGTTGAACAACGAGTGTTCGAACAGCAGCGCGGTCGCGCGCTCCAGCAGTTCGCCCGGATCGCTCGCCGATTCCGGCAGTCCGCGCTCGGCATTCAGTGCCCGGCGCACGTCGAGCGGAGACTCGGCGGCGGTCACTTTCGCGGCGGGCAGCGACGCGAGATGCTCGGCAATCCGATCGACGAGCTGATAGCCGAGCGTCCGGAATCGGTCGGCCGGCAGGTCCAACGTGACGTCTCGCATTTCGCTCATCGCAATCCCTCGAACAGATCCGTTTCCTGCGTTCGCCCGCCGTTCACGAGGCTGAAGACACGATAGAACTGCTGTCGCCCCCACAGGAGCCGATGATCGTGCTCCGTCAGACTCTCGAACTGCTTGTAGATGCTCATCTGCGTTTCATGGCACTGCACGGCGTGCCACACACGCTCCCAATGGTCGCTGGCGTCCACCTGCGTGGTAATCGACCAGTCGGGCCACGCCGCGCTCGACCGCACGACACCGTCGACGGTCGACGTCAGCGTCTTCAACGCGGTCTGATACACGCGCCAGCGCTCCGCGCTGCTCACGAAGTAATAGAACTTGGACACGGTGTGTCCGGACGCGGCCGCGCGCGCGATCCCCGCCGCCGTCAACTGACAGATCGCGACGTGATCCGGGTGTCCGTACGCGCCGAACGGATCGAACGTCACGACGGCGTGCGGACGCACGCGTCGGATGTGCTCCGCGATCTTTTCGCCGGCTTCGTTTGCATCGACGCCGGCCAGATCCCCGTCCTGATAATCGAGAAAGCTCACCTCGCGCACGCCGAGCGCACGCGCGGCCGCCCGGAGCTCCTGCTCGCGCAGGCGGCCCACCACCGCCGGCCCCGGGTGCTCTTTCGCGTCGCCACAACGGCCTCGCTCTCCGCGCGTCGCCGTCACGACATACGTCGACAGGCCCTCGCTCGAATACTTCGCCAGGATCCCGCCGGTCCCCAGGCTCTCATCATCGGGGTGCGCGAGCACGCACATCAACCGGCCTTCAAACGCCATACGGCTGCTCCTCTTTTCGCACTCTATCGCGCCGGGCGAGAACCCGCGTCCCCGGCTCGGGTCATTTTTCGGTGGAGGTCAAAATGGCCTTTTCAGGCCAGGCCAAGTGATTGAGCGAGGACGTGATCGCTCGGCTAAAGCCTTCGCGCTACGGCGATCTGCTGCGTGGTAGCGCGAGGTCCCCCGGCGACGTCGCGCGAGGTCCCGCGGCGACGTAGCGCGAAGGTCCCCCGGCGGCGTCGCGCGACGGCTTCAGCCGAGCGTCATCTCGCGCACGCCGGCATCGGCGGCGCCGGCGGGATCGCGAGTGCAGGCCGCTGGAGCCGCACCAACACCGCGTTGGCCGCGGTCAGCTCCGGGCCATTCAACTGACGCCACGCATCGAGCGCCCGCCCGAGCGACGCGCACCACGCGGCAGACGCGTTCTCGAGCGCGTCCGCCGGGCGCACGTCCGCGCTTTCGACCATGCTGAACAGCCGCGCCATCTCGCGATTGACCGGTCCGACCCCGGGGGCTTCCGCGGTGCCGCTTTGGACGGCTTCGAGCCGCTTGTCGAGCGCCTGCAGAGTGGATGCGGCGTCCGTCTTGTCGCCTGCGCTCGCTGACGCTTTCAGGTCATCGGCGAGAACGGCACGGGTCTTCGCGAGGGCGTTGTAGCCGTCGAAGCTCGCGGACAGACCGCGTTCGAGGCGCTTCGCCAAATCGAGCTGCGCCGCAAGGTCCGCCTGAGACGCTCTCACACGCGGATCGGGCGCGACGATGAGCGTCTGCGTGTCGCGATGGCCGTTTGCGGATAACTCGATCGTGTAGCGTCCCGGCAGCGCGAACGCGCCCGCTGGTTGCTCGCGAGGCGTCCGTCCGGGAATTGCATGATCGGCCAGCGTGTACTCGACGTACGGCAGCAGCGAACCGAAATAGCCGAACGGCAGAATCTTCGGCGAGGCATATCGAAAGTCCCACGCGACCCGGTTGAGTCCGGTGCGCGTGGTGAGCACATCAGGGGGCGCGAACCAGTACGCAGGCACGTTCGCGAGCAGCGTCACCGGCGGCGGCGCGGCCGACGTATACGTTCGTACTGCCTCACCGCGCTCGTCCTTGATGGTCATCGTCAACGCTGATTGAGGAGCGCTCGCGAGGTAGTAGTCGATCACCGCGCCTTCGATCGGATTCGGCGCGGCCGGCACCTCGATCGGCAGCGGCGTGTCCTCGTTCACGTCCCAGCGCGCCCGCACGGCGACGGCGGGAGCCAACAGGTGCGTATCCGCCGGCGGCGCCTGTCCGCCGAGCTGCCGGATCGGCGTGAGGTTGTCGAGAATCCACAACCCGCGTCCGTACGTCGCGAGCACCAGGTCGTCGCCGTGAACCACCATGTCGCGCATCGACGATGCGGGCAGATTGAGCTGCAGTGATTGCCAATGATCGCCGGCGTCGATCGACACGTAGACGCCGGATTCAGTTCCGCAGTACAGCAGTCCCGCGCGCGCCGGGTCCTCGCGGACCACGCGCACGAACGCCGTCTCGGGCAGACCTTCGACGATTTCCTGCCACGTCGATCCACCGTCACGCGTTCGATAGATGTAGGGGTGCAGATCGTTCGGAGCGATGTACGCGGCGAACGCCGTCTGCGCATCGTGGCGTCCGGCGTCGATGATCTCGAACGTTCCACGCGGAGCCAGACTCGGCGGCGAGACGTTGCGCCACGTCAGCCCGTCGTTCTCCGTCCGCTGCACGACACTCGTGTTGGTCCCCGCCCAGATCACGCCCTCTCGCACTGGGGAGATCGAGAACGTCGTGATCGAGGCTTGCGCGCCGGCGGCGGTCGACGGCTGACCGGTTGTCTGCGTGAGATCGGGGCTGATCTCCCGCCATGATGCGCCGCCATCGGACGTCTTCATCATGAACTGCGTACCGTAATACAGCGTCCGCGGATCGTGCGGCGAGAACGCCATCGGCGCGTTGTTGACCGACCGGTACTTCGTGCCCGGGACGAACACGTGCGCAATCTGGTTCGCGCGCCGGTCGAAGCGAACGACCGTGCGATACCAGCCGCCGGCGAATACGATGTTGGAGTCGAGCGGATCGGGTGCGAGATAACCGAATTCAAACCCGCCCGGCAAATACCAATCGCGATAGCTGATCTCGCCGAAATCGCTGCGGTTCGGCACCGCCACCGATCCGCTGTCCTGCTGCGCGGCGAACACATGATAGGGAAATCGATCGTCGGTGACCACGTGATAGAACTGCCCGGTCGGCTGGTTGTACCAACTGCTCCAGCTCGCGCCGCCGTCAACGCTGATTACCGCGCCTTGATCCACACCGGCCAGCAGGCGCCTGGAATTGTGCGGATCGATCCAGAGCAACTGGTAATCGTCGCCGCTCGGCGCGCCGGCGTAAGCGTCGAACGTGCGGCCGCCGTCGACGGAGCGGTACAGCGCCGTCTGTGTCACGTAGAGTACGCGGGCGTTCACGGGGTCGGCGATGACCCCGACCGGCCTGATCCGCGGATCGTCTGTCGCCCGCGTCCAGTTGTCGCCGCCATCGTCGGAACGAAACAGTCCCTCGCGCAGGCCGGCGAAGAGCACGCGTCCCTTCGACGCCGCCGCAATGGCCAGCGCCTGCCGGCCAATTGGCGGCGTCTCGAGGCCGTGCGCGCGCAGACGCTTCCACGTCGCGCCGCCGTCGGTCGATTTGAAAACGGCCGCGGGCCGCGGCGCAGGACGATTCGTGTCGCGGGAGGCGCCGGCGTTCTCTGGCGCGATCGGCTGAACGAGCCCCGCGCCGCGAGAGCCGGCGGCTGGATATAGCGTCGCGTACACGATGCGTGGTTCGTCGGGCGCGCTCGCAATCGACGGACAGCCGCTGTCGTTGTCGAGGAACAGCACCTTCGTCCAGGTTCGTCCGCCGTTGGTCGTCCGGAACACGCCGCGGTCCGGGCCTGGAGTCCGATCGCCAATCGCCGCGACGAGCACTTCGTCCGGATTCGTGGGGCTCACGATGATCGTTCCGATGAAATGGGTCTCGGAGAGGCCGACGTTCGTCCACGTGGCGCCGGCATCCGACGACTTGAAGACTCCGCTGCCGCGCGTCTCCTCGCCCGTGCCGGCGTAGATCACCTTCGGGTTCGAGCGCGCGATCGCGAGCGCGCCGACCGACGCGACGCCGGTCCGATCGAAGATCGGCGTCCACGTCTGCGCCGCGTTGGTGCTCTTCCAGACGCCGCCTCCAGGACTGCCGAAGTAGTACGTGTTCGGATCGGACGGATCGACGGCGCCGGCCGACACGCGTCCGGCACGAAAAGGTCCGAGCAGCCGCCATTCGAGCGCGGCAAGCGCCGCCGGGTTGATGGTGTCGGCGCCGAGGGGCGCCGTGGCACACGCGATCAGCAGGAACATGACGAGACGGCCGGGTGCGCTCACGAGGGACCTCTTCAAGAGCGATGGTGTGTTCGAACGGATACGAACGTGAGGATAAGCCATACCATTGGGTATGGTCACCTGCTTGTTCATCGCCATGCTGCTGACGCAGGCCGCGCCTCCCGCTGCGGCGCCGGTTCCCGATGATGCGCGCGCCGCCATCGCGCGCGCCAATGCCGAGTGGCTGCCCGCCATGCAGCACCAAGATACGAAGGCGATCGTGGAGCCGTACGCGGACGATGCGGTGTTCGTGGACGCCGCCGGAGTGAGCGTGAAGGGACGGCCCGCGATCGAGCAACTGATGCGCGATCGCTTCGCGCGAACCGGCCGCGTCCTCAACGCGACGCTGCAGCAGGACAATCTCGTCGTCGCCGGGTCGATGATTTACGAATGGGGACACGCTGAGATCGACGTGTCGGGCGTTGGAGGGGCAGCGCCGGCGCGATCGGTTGGACGCTACCTCACGGTCTGGAAGCGCGATGAAACGGGCCGCTGGCGCATCATCCGGAATCTGTCGCTCGGCAACTGACGCGCGATCTCACCACGAAGATACGAAAGCGCGAAGACGCAATACTGAGAAGCTCCTGAGCCTCAGGCATTCGAGCCTTCGTGGTCAAATGCTGCGGCCTCTTCGAGGGTCGCGACATGAATCG
>Ga0070660_100003669_pt1 | contig 10601 bp, 5 predicted proteins | sample KBSC33metaG_FD_64670 | JGI IMG/M metagenome (GOLD analysis project Ga0070660, IMG submission 64670) | Corn rhizosphere microbial communities from Kellogg Biological Station, Michigan, USA - KBS C3-3 metaG | ecosystem: Host-associated > Plants > Roots > Rhizosphere > Soil ... | reverse complement strand
ATTGCCTCCTTCGGGAAACTAGAGAAAACCCGCAGCTAGAATCAAGAGGTGACCCGCCGGCAACTTCTTGACCTACTCGGAAAAAGCTATCTAGCCGCTCGGGCGACTCCCTTGACGAGTCTTCTTGCTAGCCCTCGCCCCACCGCCAAGTCGGTGCGCTGTATCAACATCATTAACTTCATCCGTGAAATCGAACCTCGGTTCAAGATGGACATGCTGCTGCCTGTGCAGCGCCAAATGGAGATCATACGGGAGCACGACCTCCCTGCGACTTGGCTTCTACAGTTCGATGCGCTGGTCTCAGGCCCCTTCGTACCGTTCTTGAAAGATCAAATGGCTAAGAACCAGGAGGTTGGATTCTGGTTCGAAATGAACGAAAAGCACTGCAAGGCGGCAGAGGTCGCATGGCGAGGCCGGCCGGGATACGAGTGGGATCACTTGCCATCGGTTGCCTTCACTCTCGGCTACACAAAGGAGGAGCGCGTTAAGCTCGCCGATGCCGCCATGCGCGAGTTTCACAAGGTCTGGGGTCACTACCCAAGTTCGGTTGCGAGTTGGAATCTGGACGCCTTTACAATTGGCCACCTTGTCGAACGCTATAGAGTCGATGCCTTCGCAGTCTGCCGAGATCAAATCGCAACTGACGGCTTCACTATCTGGGGTGCCCCGATTGCAGGTTACTATCCGTGCAAGTCAAACTGCTGGAGCCCCGCGGTCGACCCTTCAAACCAAATTCCCTCGCCGGTCTTCCGAATGCTCGGCCAGGACCCGGTGTATTACTACGAGCGGCAGTTCTCGATCCGTGGTGGCAGTCCCATCAGTGCTCCCGATACGATGGAACCCGCCTGGCCCTCAGGTCAGGACCCCACGTTCGTGCGCTCGTTCCTCGAGATGATCGCGGAAGGCCGGACCTTGGGGTTCGCGTACGCCCAGGTGGGCCAAGAGAACACCTTCCCATGGGACCAGCAATCGTCCGGTTATGCGCCGCAAATGATAGCTCTTCGGGAGCTTCGCTCGAAGGGCCAAGTCCACATCGAGACAATGGGTGATTCGGGACGCAGGTTCAAAAGATCGTTCAAGCAGACGCCACCTCAAGCGCAGGTCATGCTAGATGACCCATTCGGCAATACAAACCCTGCTTGCGCGACGGTTTGGTACCAGTCGCGACATTACCGGGCCAACCTGCATGTAGAGGGCGGCTTGCCCTACCTTCGCGATATGACGATCTACAGCGACCGTCAGGAGCAACCATTTCTCCATAAGCCGGCCCGCATGAACGAAGTTGAGCAGAGGCTGCCCGCTGTGATCGACGGCTATCACTGGAGCCCAGCCGGAGGTTTTTTCATTGTTGGGACAAATCGATTGACGTTGACTGGAAAGCCTCAGGTAAGGGAGGATGGCTCGATCTTGGAGGTCACCCTTCCGGCCCAAAATGGCAAGGTGGTTGTTCGGTTCGCTGAGCAGCACCTCGCCATTAGAGGGCCGCGAGGAATAGCGCTTTCACTTGAATGGAATTCTGCAAAGGCGGAGATCACCGCAGTTGCACTAAAGCAACTGGGTTACAGCTGGCAGGGATTCGACTATGCGGTCAAGCTGATTAAGGGACTAGCCCGAAAGAGTGACGCCGGCGCCATCATCGACTCCGATAAAGGATTGATCGAGCTATCGCTGGCACAAGAGCTCTGAGCGGACTTTGGTGCACATGGCCCAACCATGCCAGTGCCAAGGCTCCTACCCGAAGTTCTTTGGTGTGCCCACATGGTCTGAGGCTTTGCCAACGCCGATCAGAATGGCTGGCGCGGCCAGCGACGCCAATCCGAAGATGGCCAGCTTTTTAAAAGGATGTCTTCACGTGAGCTCCTTCCGCTAAGGGGTCGAGCTGAGGGCCCAAGCCGTGGCGTTCACCAATCAGTCTCTAAGGAGCAGATGTCGCCGTGTGTGAAAGGAAGATGGACGCTTGATGAATGATCCAGCCTCAAAGGACTGGATAAGGATTTAGAAGCGGGCTGCTCGGCTTCCGTGCCCTTGCGGCTTGGTTCGAACTGCATCCAAAATCTATCTTGAACGTGCTCGCCCGCGAAGCGACCCTTCCTTGGAACCGCCAACAAACAATCAGCGGGTCACCGGTTCGCAGTAGCCTTGCGCGTGTCCTGGCGCACAGTCTCCTAATCTCCCCAAAATCTCGCTTCGAGGCTCGGCGGTTAACTCAACAGGCGGTAATTGCCTGCTGTCCTATTGGTGGCGTATGGACTGGATAGAGAATTGTAGCGAACCGAGCCAGAAACAACGATTCCTTACGGATTCTTGATGCCAGCCCAGCGGCTAGTTTGCCGTAGCTGTGGCACGCTGTACGTGGGTGAGAAGGGAACGCCCAAATCCAGACGAACTCCTCGAACGAGTTCAGGCCGAGGAGGCCAAGCAAACGCGAGGGAGGCTTAAGGTCTTCCTTGGCGCATCCGCAGGCGTGGGCAAGACCTTCGCCATGCTGTCGCAAGCGCACGAGCAGAAGGATCGGGGAGTCGATGTTGTTGTCGGCTACTCAGAGACGCATGGCCGGAAAGAAACCGATGCGCTTCTAACAGGCCTCGAGGTTCTTAATCGAAAGTCGCTTCAGCATCGGGGCGTCACGTTACAGGAATTCGACCTGGATGAAGCCCTGCGGCGCAAACCGCAGTTGATCTTGGTCGACGAACTCGCTCACACAAATACTCCGGGCTCCCGCCACCCCAAGCGCCACCAGGATGTGGAGGAACTGCTTAACGCCGGCATCGACGTTTACACGACCGTCAACATCCAGCATCTCGACAGCCTCAACGATGTGGTGGCGCAGATCACCGGGGTGACCGTAAGTGAAACGGTCCCTGATTCGATGTTGGATCGAGCGGATGAAGTCGAGCTGGTCGATATTCCGCCCAGAGATCTACAGCAACGACTCAGAGAAGGCAAGGTCTATCAGGCGCAGCGAGTGGAGACAGCATTGCAAGGCTTCTTCCGCGAAGGGAACCTGATCGCATTGAGGGAGCTGGCGCTCAGGCGAACTGCAGACCAAGTCGACGCTCAGATGCGGAGCTACCGTTCCGATCAGAAAGTTAGCGGAGTGTGGGCTACCCGGGACCGGGTTCTGGTGTGCATCGCTCCGAATCGGCTAGGGGCACGTGTCGTGAGAGCCGCGGCTCGCCTCGGCGCCTCGAGTCATGCCGACATGCTTGCGGTGTACGTCGAAAGTGATCGTCAACTAGATCGCCCCGCAGAGGAACAGCGCCAAGCTCAGGAAGCCCTCAGGCTTGCCGAGCAGCTCGGCATGGAAACCTTGTCGACGGGCGGGCACGACATCGTGGCCGAAATCATTCGCATCGCCCTCGAGAGAAATGTGACCCTCATTGTCGTCGGCAAGCCAATCAAGCCGCGCTGGCGAGAATTCGTCCACGGAAGCGTTGTGGACGAGTTGGTACGGCGGAGCGGCGAGATCGACGTCCACGTCATCACCGGAGAACCCGAGCCGATCCGGCGAAGGCCACGGCAGAGTCGAGTGCATCAGCCGGCCACCGGAATCCTCGCGACAGTAGCTGTAACCGCGCTCACAACGGCCCTCTGCTACGTCGCACGACTCTTCCTCGCCCCAACAAACCTCGTCATGCTCTACCTGCTGGGTGTGGCTGCTATTGCTTCGCGTTTTAGCGTTCGTGAGGCGGTGATTGCCTCAGTTCTCAGCGTTGCCGCATTCGACTTCTTGTTCGTGCCGCCCTACTACACGCTAAGCGTCGCGGACTCGCAATATCTTTTGACTTTTGCCGTGATGCTGATGGTTGCCCTGCTGATCAGCGGCCTGGCGATACGGCTGCGCAGGCAAGCGGGGTTATGGCAATCGCGAGAAAAGCGCACCGCGGCGCTGTACCGGTTGAGCCGTGAACTGGCGAAATCCCGAAGCACCCGCGAGATCGCGGCCATTGCCGTAAGGGAAATCGGGTCTGTGTTCACGGCAGATGCCTGTGTGCTTCTCAGGCCTGAAGGATCTGAGTTATGTGTCGTAGCGAATTCAACATCCAATTTTGAATTCGGGGGCTCTGAGCAGGGGGCAGCCAACTGGGCGGTTAACAAGGGCGAGGCGGCTGGACGTGGCACTGACACCCTACCAAGCTCTCAAGCGCTGTACGTCCCTCTGCTGGCTTCACGTGGCGTGATCGGCATCCTCGGCCTCAAGACTGAGCAGCCGCTCGACGCGCAGCACGAGAATTTGCTGGAAGCCTTTGCCAATGGCTTAGCCCTCGCGCTGGAGCGAACTTTCCTTGCGAAGGAGTCCCAGGAGGCCAAGTTGAGCGCGGAGTCCGAACGGTTACGAAATGTGCTCCTGAATTCCGTGTCTCACGATCTCCGCACCCCACTCACGATCATTGGCGGGGCTGCAGTTGCCCTAAAGGAAAGAAAGGGTGATCCGGTCGAACTCACCGACACCATCGTCGAGCAGTCCGAGCGGCTTAACCGCCACGTGCAGAACCTTCTCGACATGACTCGGCTCGACGCTCGCACTGTTGAGCCGAAGTTCGACTGGCACTCGGTCGAAGAGGTCGTCGGCTCGGCACTCCGCCATTCAAGGGAGGTCCTCAAAGGTCGGCATGTGTCAGTGGATCTCGCATCCGAATTACCCCTCGTGCGAGTTGACGGAATGCTGATTGAAAAGGCTCTCGTCAACTTGCTCGAAAACGCGGCACGGCACACGCCAGAAGCGTCGGAGGTGCGCGTACGCGCAAGCGTTGAACGCCAAGTCTTGCGCTTTGAAGTCACCGACGATGGCGTGGGAATCGCTCCCGGCGACGAAGGACGCATCTTCGAGAAGTTTTATCAGCCCGGGGGCGCATCGGATGACCGTGGCTTCGGCCTGGGCCTTGCTATCTGCCGAGCAGTTGCCATTGCGCACGGTGGCCGCGCTTGGGCTATCAATCGCACTGCCGGAGGCGCATCCTTCTTTCTCGACCTAGCTCTACCGGATCATGCACCAGGGGTGCCGCTTGGATAAGGTCCTGATCGTCGACGACGAACTCGGCATACGGCGCCTCGTCCATCACGGTCTGAATGCCATTGAGTTCGAGTTATACGAAGCTCCGGACGGCGAAAGCGCGCTTCGCCTAACCGCAACAAAATGCCCGAGCGTCGTCCTGCTCGACTTGGGCCTGCCCGACATGGACGGTGTGGAGGTCGTTCGCAGGATTCGCGAATGGAGCTGCGTTCCGATCATTATCTTATCCGCGCGAGACCAAGAACGTGACAAGGTGGAGGCGCTTGAAGCGGGAGCCGACGACTATCTAACAAAGCCCTTTGGTGTGGGCGAACTCACTGCCCGCATAAGAGTCGCGCTCCGGCACGTGTCTCAGGCTCATTCGCCAGCGGAGCCGGTGTTTAGATTCGGCGAGATTTCGTTCGATTTGGCCGCGCACATAGTCAAGCGTGGCGATGAGGAGATCCACTTGACGAGGACAGAGTTCAGCCTGCTGGCTATTCTCGTGCGTCATGCCGACCGAGTTGTCACTCATCGTCAGTTGCTCACCGAAGTGTGGGGGCCTGAATTCACTGAGGAGAGTCATTACCTGCGGGTCTACATGGGTCAGCTCCGGCAGAAGACCGAGGCCGACTCAGCGCAGCCAAGATATCTGATCACCGAAATGGGCGTTGGTTACCGCTTGAAGTCCGACGAATCGAATTGACGCAATCCTTACGGGCGGACGTTGCCCGTTGATGCGGCTTTGACGAGGCGAGTCCGTAGCATTGACCTTGGATGAACGAGGTCATTTACGTCTTTGCTTTCGTTGGACTTCTGGCTGTGGCGCGGTTGCATGCTGCCCGCTTGATTGAGCGCGACTACGATCGGGCGTTTCGCGTGAGAGTAAATCACACGCAGACTCCGGAATCGAGGGTCGCCTCAGAGAGCGAGTCAGTCGAGCCGGTGATCGCATCGTGAGGAGCCTTGCACTGTGCTTCCTTCCTGTCGCATTTATCTGCACCCCGGGGCAAGTGAAGTTTGGCGGGTACGTCGACGGCTACTTTCAATTCGATTTCGGCAAGCCCGTGACCGGAGACTCCGTCAACGGCCGCGGATTTGATGTCGCCCATAACCGCGCCAATCTGACCTTTGCTCAAATCGAAGCGTCCCTGGCCCCAAAGCCCCTCGGATTCACGCTCCAACTGTTCGGCGGACGCGGACCCGAGCTGATTCACTTAACCGAACCCGGGGGCAGACACAAGTATCGATGGGTTAGGAAAGCGTATGGCACGTACGTTTCCGCGGGAAGATCGCCCGTCACCCTTGACTTCGGCAAGTTCGACACTTGGATCGGCTACGAGGGAATCGATAACCGTTTTCAAGACGAGTACGGCCGCTCCTTCAACTGGACGTATTCGGAGCCGACATACGAAACCGGCCTCCGCGCCAGTGCAAAACTCGCAGGAAAGCTGAGCGGCTCGGTCTATCTCGTTCAAGGATGGAACGAAGTCCAGGACGGGAATCACGGCAAGACCTTTGGGCTGACCCTTAGCTATGTTTCCGATGCGAAAACGACGCTCACCCTCCAGAACCACAGCGGCGACGAGGGCTCCTTGCGATCCAATGACGCCGGTAGTTTCGGCGGCATTGGCTTTCCAAACGCGGGCATTTCAAAGGTCCATCTAATCGACCTGATCCTCGTTCATCAGGCGACTGGAGCAACAAGGGTCGCGTTCAACATCGACTACGCGAGCTCTGCCGACGCCCCCAACAATGGTCATTGGAACGGCGAAGTGCTTTATGTTCGACACCAGCTCAAACCCGCCTACTGCCTTGCCGGTCGGATCGAGCGATTCGAAGACACCGATGGCCTACGCACTGGCTCCCGTGTGAAGCTTTACTCGCTGACCGCGAGCTACGACTACGCGGTGAGCGACCACTTGACGGGAATCCTGGAGCTGCGTCGCGACATCGCCGACCAACCCTTCTTCAACAGCAGTAACGGTTTGAAGTCAAATCGCACAACCGCGACTCTCGCCGCAATGGTGAAATTCTAGTGGCAGATCTCTTCTTTATCGGCCTGAGCCTGGTCCTTTTCGCAACGGGCGTTTGGTACATCCGGGGCTTGCGATCACTCGAGGAGGGGCCTTCTAATGACTGACGTTTGGCTGTCGCTCGCCGTCTGCCTCCTTGTCCTCGCCTACTTGATCTACGCACTGCTGCGCCCGGAGAAATTCTGATGAACGGTATGGTTCAAATCGTTCTCTTCTTTGTCGTGATCCTCCTGATCACAAAGCCTCTCGGCAGCTTCATGGCCAAGGTATTCGCAGGAGAACGTACGTTCCTTCATCCGGTCTTCGGCTGGATCGAACGCCTTACCTACAAGCTGCTCGGCATCAGCCCTGAAGAGGACATGAAATGGACCACCTACGCGATCGCGTTGGTGGCCTTCTCTGCCACCGGAATGCTGCTCAGCTACGCCCTTCTTCGGTTGCAAGGTTTCCTGCCGCTCAATCCTCAGCATTTAGGCGACAAACAGATGCCCGCGCATCTCGCGTTCAACACCGCGATGTCGTTCACGACCAACACCGATTGGCAGAACTACTCACCGGAGGTCACGATCTCCTACTTCTCCAATATGGTCTCGCTCGCCATCCATAACTGGATGTCTGCGGCGACAGGGATGGCTGTGGCCATCGCAGTGGTCCGAGGGTTCTCTCGAAAGAGCGCGGCGGGGATCGGCAACTTCTGGGCCGACACGGTCCGAGCGACGATCTACATCCTGCTTCCGGTCTGTCTCGTCGGCGCACTAATTCTGGTGTGGCAAGGCGTTCCCCAGAACTTCCTTCCGTACACGCAAGCGCACACGCTTGAGGGTGCGACGCAGATGATCGCACAGGGGCCCGTCGCGAGCCAAGAGATCATCAAGGTGTTTGGCACCAACGGCGGCGGCTTTTTCAACGCCAACTCCGCTCATCCTTTCGAGAACCCAACAGCTCTTACGAACTTCCTCCAGATCGTTTTAATCTTCGCCATCGGCGCAGGGCTGACCTACACGTTTGGCAAGATGGTCGGCAATGTTCGCCAAGGGTGGGCGATCTTCGCGGCAATGTCTGTGCTCTTCCTTGGCGGAGCCATCGCATGCAATCTATCTGAGCAGGCGGGAACGCCAGCCCTTGTCAAAGCCGGAGTGATGACCGACGCCACATCGGGTCAACCCGGCGGAAACATGGAGGGCAAGGAGGTCCGCTTTGGCATCGGCGGATCGACCCTATTCGCCACGGTGACCACGGATGCCTCTTGCGGGGCGGTGAACTCGATGCACGACAGCTACACCCCCCTCGGCGGCTTGGTGCCTCTCTTCAACATTCTTACGGGGGAGGTGATCTTCGGCGGCGTCGGCGCGGGGCTCTACGGCATTCTGATGTTCGCCGTCCTGGCAGTATTTATTGCCGGCCTGATGGTGGGGCGCACCCCCGAGTATTTGGGGAAGAAGATCCAGAAGTTCGAGGTGCAGATGGCGATGCTCGCGATGCTTGTGCTCGCCGCCGACGTCCTTGTGTTCACGGCAGTCGGCAGCGTCGGCAAAGCCCCCAAAGAGGGCCACTATGCAACCCTGAACACGACGAGGGCAAGTGCCTACGGGGGAACCGACACCCCTTACGGCGACTTAGCGAACAACGTCAACAACAGCGGCCCCCACGGCTTCAGTGAGATCTTCTATCAGTTCGCCTCCCAAACCGGCAATAACGGTTCAGCGTTTGCGGGCATAACCGCCAACACTCCGATCTACAACACGGCCGGAGGCATAGCCATGTACGTCGGCCGTTTCCTGATGATCATCCCGCTACTGGCGATGGCTGGGAGCCTCGCGAGAAAGAAGGCCGTGCCGGTGTCGAGTGGCACTTTTGCTACGGACAACCCGACCTTCACCTGGCTCCTCGTGGGCATCGTGCTGATCGTCGGCGCTCTGACCTACTTCCCAGCTCTGGCGCTTGGACCCATTGTCGAGCATTACCAGATGCAGTCGGGGGTGAGTAAGTAATGGCAATCATCGCGCCTCGTTCAAAAGCGCCCGCACCGCAGATCAGTGCGCCCGGGCCAAAGCAGCCTCGAAACATGTTCGAGCTAAGCATCGTCAAGCGTGCCCTCAAGGATGCGTTGGTGAAGCTCGACCCTCGCATAGTGGCCAAGAACCCGGTCATGTTCGTGGTCGAGATCGGAAGTGCGATGACTTCCTACTTCTTCGTCCGCGGCCTGTTCACACATGCCGCCGACACATGGTTTGTGGGGCAAGTTTCGCTTTGGCTCTGGTTCACGGTGCTGTTCGCCAACTTCGCGGAAGCGATGGCGGAAGGCCGGGGCAAAGCTCAGGCAGATGCCTTGCGCAAGACCAAGACTGATACCCTCGCACGAAAACTGGTGGACGGCAAGGAAGAACCAGCACCGGCAACGGATCTGAGAAAGGGAGATCAATTTGTATGCGAAGCCGGGGATGTAATCCCCGCTGATGGTGAAGTGGTCGAAGGCATCGCAAGTGTCGACGAGTCCGCGATCACCGGAGAGTCTGCACCGGTGATCCGCGAGAGCGGCGGCGATCGTTCGGCCGTGACGGGAGGCACCCGGGTGCTCTCCGATCGCATTGTGGTTCGGGTGACCCAAGATCCTGGCGACTCTTTCCTCGATCGGATGATCGCGCTGGTCGAAGGTGCCGAGCGACAGAAGACACCCAACGAGATTGCCCTTTCAATCTTGCTCGCCGGCCTGACTGTGATCTTCCTCCTCGCAACAGCCACTCTGCTACCCTTCGCCAGCTATGCGGCAGGCGACAGCGGACACGTTCCATCGATCACCGTTCTGGTTGCCCTGCTCGTGTGTCTCATCCCCACCACGATCGGAGGTCTGCTCAGCGCTATCGGCATCGCTGGAATGGATCGAGTGATGCAACATAATGTGCTCGCAATGAGCGGCAAGGCGGTGGAAGCGGCCGGCGACGTGAACACGCTTCTGCTCGATAAGACCGGCACGATCACCCTCGGCAACCGGCAAGCCACCGATTTTCACCCTGCGCCGGGAGTTACGCACCAAGCGCTCGCCGATGCTGCGCAGCTCTCCTCGCTAGCCGATGAGACTCCCGAGGGTCGGAGCATCGTGGTGCTGGCGAAGGAAAAGTACGGCATTCGTGCACGCGAGATCCACGAGATGTCGGATGCGCACTTCGTCGAGTTCAGTGCCCAGACCCGCATGAGCGGCATCGACCACGATGGCAGGATCGTCCGCAAGGGCGCGACGGACGCAGTGAAGCGGTTCGTGGACGAGCAGGGCGGGACTTTCCCGCCTGAAGTCCAAGCGATCGTGGAGCGGATCTCCCGGGAGGGAGGCACCCCGCTAGTAGTGGCGGAGGGTCGCGGTGTGCTCGGAGTCGTGCAGCTCAAGGACATCGTCAAAGGCGGCATGAAGCAGCGCTTTGCGCAGCTTCGAGATATGGGCATCAAAACCGTGATGATCACCGGCGACAACCCACTCACCGCAGCTTCGATCGCTGCGGAAGCCGGAGTCGACGACTTTCTGGCGGAAGCCACGCCGGAAATGAAGCTCGCGTACATTCGCAAAGAACAGCAGGGGG
>Ga0070660_100003661_pt1 | contig 10609 bp, 10 predicted proteins | sample KBSC33metaG_FD_64670 | JGI IMG/M metagenome (GOLD analysis project Ga0070660, IMG submission 64670) | Corn rhizosphere microbial communities from Kellogg Biological Station, Michigan, USA - KBS C3-3 metaG | ecosystem: Host-associated > Plants > Roots > Rhizosphere > Soil ... | reverse complement strand
CGATCCAGTAAAGAGATTCGACACCTGCCGGCAGCCGTGGCTACGCGTCTACCCGCCCTTGGGTCCGCAAAAATGGGCCTGGCCCACCCCTTTCATGGAGACCCCTTAGCGCTTGGCCACGGTGCCCCGAGCTGCCGCGCGGCGCGCTGTCGCGCCGATCTGGCGCCGGGCGACCGCAATCGCGATGCGCTGCCACGGGCTGCGGTTGCCCCAGGGGCGCCAGACCCGAGCCAGCCTGCCCCGATAGGCGTCGAACTGCATGGACACCGGGGCGGCATATACCCTTCCGCGCCGGAGAAGGATCTTCAGGGCCTCGGTCGCTGCGATCCCGGCGCAGAGCTGACACGCCATGACGGTCGAGGGCCCGCGATGGGCGACAAAGTCGACCGTGTGCCGATCGACCAGGTACCCGCGCTGCAGCATCGCCGGGGACAAGCCGACAAGGAAGCGGACCGCCTGGTCCTCCTCCGACAGGCCGTCGAGCCGGAAATATTCCTCGAAGGTCATTCGTCCCGGCAGGAAGTTCAGCAAGGCCGCGCCCATCCCGAGCGGGGCCGCCGTAATCGCCGGCACGCCGTTGCGCGCGCACGCCGCGAACGTCGCGCGCCGCGCCTCGAACGCGAAAAAGTCGAGGCCGTCGACGTACAGGTCCACGCCCGAGAGAAACGCATCGAGGTTTCCGGCCGACACGCCCTCGGCGAAAACCCGGATATCGAGCTCCGGGTTGATGTCCTTCGCCATCGCGGCCAGCACTTCGGTCTTCGGGTGTCCGAGCGTGCTGGCGAGAGCCCCCGCCTGGCGATTGATGTTCGCGATCTCGAACGTGTCGAAATCGGCGATGTTGAAGGCGCCGACGCCCAGACGTGCCAACGCCAGAAGATGAGAACCGCCGACACCGCCGAGCCCCGCCACGGCGACTCGCTTGCTGCGCAGGATCGCCTGTTCCGCGGCCGTCACCCACCCGATGTTGCGTGCAAACGCCTGCTCGTAGGAGAAGGCGTTGGGCTTGATTTCAGGCACCGTTTCCCGTTCGCGCGCCATCGATTCACTGCTAGAAATCGTAGCGGAGCTCCGCGTAGACCCGGTCGCGATTGTTGTACCGGCCGAAGTACCCGTCCGCCGGACCGCTGAAGATGTCGACCCCGAAGCCCACGGTGGTGTTCTTGGCGGCAGACCAGTTCAGTCGCGGCCGAACGAGGCTGCCCGCGTGCCGGAAATTCTGAATCCACAGGATTTGCGGCTCGAGGGTGGCGGTGAGCTTGGTCGACACGAAGATGCTCGCGCCGAAGCCGTCGTTCCTGACCGCGAGTCTATCGGCATCGCCGCCGAAGAAAACACGCTGGAATCCTTGCACGTTGATCCGCGTATCGCCGGACGGGGCGAACTCGGCGCTGACGATGTAGTCGAGCGTCGAGCGCTTGATCACGCTTTGCGGAGCGGTCAGATCCGCCAGGCTGTAGCCCTGGCCATGCGCGTAGACGGTCTCGCCGCGCAGGACGAAATCGCCGAGGTCCTTGCTCACGGTGCCGCCCACCTGCCAGATGCGGTCGTACCGCGGCTCGAACACGAACGGTTCGCCGGCGACGCCGGACGGCATGCGGTAGAACGTCGGCTGCGTACTGAAGCTGCGGTAATAGAACGCGGCGAGATCCCAGCCCGCGGCGAGCGTGTTGGCGCGAAGCCCGAAGTTCGAGTTGCCGAGCTTGCGGTCGGGTCTCTGCGGATCGTGGAAGAGCGACGCGATGTCGGCGGGCGTCGGGGAAGGCAGCGGCGCCGGATAGAAATCGGACCCCGGCTTGCCGATGCGGTCGAACGTGGGCACCGGTATCCAGATGAATTCGACATGCGAATCGCCGGAAAAGTACTCGGCCCGTCCCGCCCACTGCGGGATGCGAATCAAGTCGAAGCTCGGAAGGAGAAACTCCCGCATGTCGCGCGCTGAAACGACGTCGGCGAAAAAGAGTCCGACCACCTCGCCCCAGACGATATTTTGTGCGCCGACGCGAAAATTCCAGTCGCCGGCGGAAAAGTCGAGATAGTTCTCGCCCCATATCGCGCTGAAGCGCTGGTTCCGTTTGACCGAGTCGAGATAGAAGTCGGAAGAAAGATAGACCGGATCCGCGTCGATCCGGCCACCCAGCTTCCATTTCACGTCGTCGGCCAGCGTGCCCTGCGCCGTCAATTGCAGTCGACCGACGGCCCGCGACCAGTGCGAGGGCGCAGCGTACGTATCGGCCAGCAATCCGTCGAAAAATCCGCCGAACTTGAAGGTCGGCGCGTCGAGCGCGGAACCCGCGTTCCCGGCAACGCTCGCCGGCGGAAGCTGCGCTTGCGCCGCGTTCTGCCCCCAGCCGATCACGGCGACGGCAAGGATCCATCCGAATCTGGCTGTCAGGCGCGGGACGGAGATCATCTCTTGATTGCCTCGCTCAGTTCGAGCCTGGGCCCTGTCGGTCGGCGCGTTTCTCTCACCACTACCCAGCTCGACGCGGTCTTCATGCCGAGCGTCCGAATGCGCCCGTCCTCGATCCGCACCAGGCGATCGGCCCTGGCAATGACTTTCTTGTCGTGCGTGGAGAAGACGAACGTCGTGCCATGAGACCGGTTGATTCTCTTCATCAGGCCGAGGATTTCTTCGCCGGTGCGGTGATCCAGGTTGGCCGTGGGTTCATCGGCCAGGATGATCTTTGGATGTGTGGCCAGCGCACGCGCGATCGCGACGCGCTGTCGCTGCCCGCCGCTCAGCTGATTCGGGCGATGTCGCGCATGCTTTGACAGCTCGACGATATTCAGAAACTTGGCCACGCGCCGCCGTCGCTCCCGCCGATCGAGCTCCTTGAACTGGAGAAGCGGATACTCGACGTTCTCTTCGGCAGAAAGCACGGGAAACAGATTGAATGTCTGGAAGATGAAGCCGATCGTGCGCGCACGCAGGTCGGCCAGCTGATCCGGCGTGCTGTCGCTGGTATCGCGCCCGGTGATCAGCACCCTGCCGCTCGTCGGAACATCGATGCAGCCCATCAGATTGAGCAGCGTGGATTTGCCGCTTCCGGAGGGGCCGGCGATCGCCAGGAACACTCCCTCTTCGATGGTCAACGTGACTTCGCTGAGCGCCGAGACAAGCTGATCGCCAAGCCGGTACTGCTTGGAAACGTTTTCGACGCGGATCAGGCTCATCGCAATTTCTGTCGGACATTCGCTATACTGGAAAAGGCTGCATTTTAGAGCTTATAGGCTTTTCACCTGCCGTGCAAAAAGGACGACATGCGTAGGGCGTTTTTCATCATCTTCGCCGGTTTCTGCTGTGCACTCCCGCTGTGTGCGAGCCCGGAAGCTCAGGACGTTCCGGATTCCGACGATGCGTTGGCGAAATCGATCCTGGAAAAGGCGGATCAGGTGCGCTTCCCGGCGCAAGGATTCGAGGTGCTGGTGACGATCGCGACAAACACTTCGGATGGCTCGAACGAGTCGAGGAAGTATCGGGTTCTGTCCAAGGGCAACGAAAATACGATCGTCATGACCACTGAGCCGGCGTCGGAGCGCGGCCAGGTCATGCTGATGAAGGGACGCGATCTGTGGATTTTCCTGCCGACGATATCGCAGCCGGTGCGGCTCGGCCTGGCGCAGCGCCTCACCGGCCAGGTTGCGAATGGGGATCTGGCAAGAGCCAATTTTGCCGGCGACTACCGACCCAAGCTCCTCAGGACGGAGAAAATCGACGGCGAAAGCGTATATGTGCTCGAGTTGAGCGCCGTCGACCGCGCCGTGACTTACCACCGGGTCCTGTATTGGGTTCGCCAGTCGAATTACTGGCCGCAGAAAGCAGAGTTCTACTCATTGTCCGATCGCCTGCTCAAAACGTGCGTGTATGAAAACTTTCGACCGCTCGGCGGGCGTCCGCGTCCCACCCGCCTGGTGATGCAGGACGCGCTCAAGAGCGGGGAGGAATCCGTCCTCGAATACGCAGAGATGCGCTTGCGGGATCTGCCCGACAAGATGTTCACCAAGGACTATCTGAAACGCATCGAATAGCAATGGCACTGTCGGCGCGGCGGCGGCCCTGCGAAGCGATCGCAGTGCGACTTGCCGGTCTGCTGTGTCCGGCCGGCCGCGCATCGGCTTGACAAGCGCTTGAGCCAAGGGCCAAGCTAGCGCGGGAACGAACCGCGAGCCGGAACGAACCGCGAGTCTCGAAACAGCGTGGGCCTTGAAAGAATCGATACGCAAGATCGTCAAGAAACTCCGCCGCGACAAGGGGAGCGTATCGCCCGTGGCGGGCAAGACGATCTTGCCGTCGGCGGCACGGCAGACCGACAGCGTTGCGGCGGCACGCCCGGCTAACGCCCTCCCCGCGTCACGAAAAACCGGCGCGGCGCCCACCGCGCGCAGGAAAAAGACCGCGAAGAAATCGCAACCCAGGACGCATCCCACCGACGTCACGGGCCAGACGGTATTCGATGACCGCCCGCTGCGCTTCCGCAGCCTCACGCTGACCGAAGCAGACGTTCCGGCGCTCGAAGATGCGTCGACGATCGAAGGCGCGTTCAAGATCCGCGTCGCCAAACGCACCGGCGCACGACGCGACGCCTGGTCGCTGGTCGAGCGACGCTACACCGGCCGCGGCTACACGATCCCCGGTCGCAAGCCCAAGAGCAACGTCTTCACCTTCATCGCCTATGACGAAGGCCAGATCGTCGGCACCGTCGGTCTGGGCGTCGACACCGGCAAGGGGCTGTCGGCCGACCAGTTGTACCGGGCGGAGATCGATGCGCTTCGCGCAAAGGGCTGGCGCATCTGCGAATTCACGCGGCTGGCCGTCGACCGCACCGCGGCAAGCAAGCCGGTACTGGCCGGCTTGTTTCAGACGGCATACCTTTACGCCGCGGTGATCCGCGGCTACACCCACGCGGTGATCGAGGTGAACCCGCGCCACGTCGTCTTCTACGGCACCGCGCTCAAGTTCGAGCCCACCGGTCCGGAGCGGATCAACCGACGCGTCAACGCGCCGGCGGTTTTGCTCTGCGCATCGTTCGCGGCGATTGCCGACGGGCTCGCCAAATACGCCGGCAAACCGCCCGCGCCCGGAACGCGGCGCACCCTGTTCCACTATGGATTTCCGCCAAGCGAAGAGCAAGGTGTGCTGAAGCGTTTGCGCGAGCTCGTCGCCGCACGCTAATGGGGCGACGGCGTCCCGAGCGTCAATTCCTGCGACACGCCTGGTTCTGCGCAACAGCTGTACACCGCAACTCGCATCGTCCGGCACGGCGACGGTCGTGGTGTCGCCCCTAGTCCTACAATGCTTTCATCCATCCGCCGATGGGCAGTGCGCCCATCGCGGGTGAAAATCGCTGGGCACATGCGGCCTATCCAAAACTCTCGCATGCCAACGACAAGGGCCGATCATCGACCGCGAGGCACGACGCACAGCACGCGGCACGCCTGGCGTCATTCGCTCGGCCTGGTCGCGCTGGCTGCGCTGCTGCTGGCCGGATGCGCGACGCTGCCGCCGGGTTCCGACTATCCGAGGGCGGCGTCCAACGCGCTCGCGCATCCCGAGCAGACGCGGCTCGGGCGCCAATTCGCGGCGGCGTCGGCAGCCCACCCCGGCCTGTCCGCATTCCGCCTGCTTCCCGTTGGCATCGACAGTTTTCTGCTGCGCATGGAGATGGCGCAGCAGGCCGAGCGCACGCTCGATGTCCAGTACTTCGTCATCGAAAACGACGACACCGGAAGGCTGCTCCAGGAAGCGCTGCTGCAGGCGGCCGATCGCGGCGTGCGCGTGCGTGTATTGCTCGACGACGAGGGATCGCGCGGACGCACGGTCAAGCTGACGCCGCTTGCGGCCCATCCGAATATCGAGCTGCGCGTATTCAATCCGGCGGCGTACCGCGGTCCGATAGAGTTCCTGCACGACGTCGAGTTGCTGAGTGACGGGGCCCGGATGAACCGTCGGATGCACAACAAGCTGTTCGTCGTCGACAACGAGATCGGCATCATCGGCGGACGCAATATCGGCGACGCGTACTTTCAGGAAGGACGCGACCTCGACTTCGGCGATTATGACGTCATCGCGGCCGGCGGCATCGTCAAGGACATGTCGGCGAGCTTCGATGACTTCTGGAACAGTCCGCTGGCAATTCCGATCGAGGCGCTGTTCGGCGGCAAGGCGTCGCAAAAGGCGCTGGCCGACTATCGCGATGCGCTGGCGCAGCACCACGTCGCGATGAACGACAAGGACTATATGCGCAGGCTGGCCGGCGGCGAACCGCTGCGCCCGCTGCTTGCCGCCAACGCGCCCTGGGTATGGGTGCGTGCGGAAGTCGTCTACGACAGCCCGCAAAAAAACAAGGTCGAAGACGGCGACGAGCCGGGACGCCTGCTGCGCCACCGGCTGGCCAAGAGGGTCGAAGAGACACGGTCCGAGCTGCTCATTGTGTCCCCCTATCTGGTGCCCGGGGATGCCGGTGTGAAGTTCCTGGAGAAGCTGCGCGAGCGCGGGCTGCAGGTGCGCATACTCACCAATTCGCTTGCGTCGACCGATATGCCGATTGTCCACTCGGCGTACCAGAAGTACCGGATCCCATTGCTCGAATCCGGGGTCGAGATCTATGAGGTACGGCCGATACTCGGGCAGCCGGTGGTGAGCGGCAACGCGCTGAAATCACCGAGCGCCGGGCAGTTCGCCCTGCACGCCAAGGTGTTCGTGTTCGACCGGCAGCGCGTCTTTGTCGGATCGATGAACCTCGATCAGCGCTCGCTGCACGTCAATACCGAGGTCGGCGTGATCATCGACAGTCCCGATCTGGCGCGACAGGTCGCCGCGCGCTTCGAGGCTATCGCCCGGCCGGCCAACAGCTATGTGCTCGCGCTGGATGGAACGAATATCGCGGGGGGCCGGACACTGGTGTGGCGCACACTGGAGGACGGCAAGCCGGTCGAGTACCGCCAGGAGCCCGCGGCCTCGATCTGGCGCCGCGCGAAAGTCGACATGCTGTCGATGCTCCCGCTGGACGAGCTGCTGTGAATGGGCGCCGTCGCGTCGTTTCGCCGGCGGCCATCGCCGCTCGGGTGACGCGGGCATCCCGGCTCGTCGCCTGCTGCCTCGCGGCGGTCGCGCTCAGCACGTCGGCGGCCGTCCCCGATGAGGACATCGTCGTGCATGCCAAGAAGGAGGGCCCGGAGATCGTCGTCGAAGTCGATTGCCCGGTGCGGGCTCCGCTCCTGGCGGTCTGGGACGTGCTGACCGACTACGACAACATGAGTCGATTCATTTCGAATCTGCAGTACAGCGGTATCCAGGGACGCGTCGACAACGTGCTCAAGGTGCGCCAGTATGGCAAGGCCACGCGCGGGCCGTTGACGATCACCTTCGACAACGTGCGGGAGGTCGAGCTGCGACCTTTCAGCGAAGTGCGTTCGCGCCTGATCAGCGGTGATCTGAAGGCGTCGGTGTTCACCACGCGCCTGGTCGACGTCGACGGCCTCGTCCACATCGTCAACAGCGGCCGTTACACGCCGAAGATGTGGGTACCCCCGGTGATCGGACCCGCGCTGATCGAGGCGGAGACGCGAAAACAGTTCGGGGAAATCAGGACCGAAATCCTCCGCCGCAGCGAACGTCGCGCGGCGGAGCTTGGGCCGCGCTGATCGATTTCCCGCGATGCGCGGCGGGGTTGTCCTTGACATGATCGGGCGCGCATGGACGTTCTGGCAGCGGCTTGGGAATTCATCGGCAATCTCGACAACGAGCTCGCGCTCCTGCTGTTGGACTACGGCCGGTGGATCTACCTGATCCTGTTCCTCATCATTTTCTGCGAGACCGGGCTCGTCATCGCGCCTTTTCTGCCCGGCGACTCGCTGCTGTTCGCCTCCGGCGCGCTCTGGGCAGCCGCCGACATGCCGGTCGAGCTGCTGGCGCTGACGCTGATCGTCGCATCGTTTGGCGGCGATAACTGCAATTACTGGATCGGCCGGCTGTTCGGAAGCCACACAGCCAAGAAAGCGCATTCACGATTCCTGAACCGGCGGGCGCTCGAGCGAACCCATCGGTTCTACGCTCGCCACGGCGGCAAGACGATCATCCTTGCGCGCTTTGTTCCGATCGTGCGCACGTTTGCCCCTTTTGTGGCGGGCATCGGGCACATGGACTACCGCCGTTTCCTGATGTTCAGCGCCGCCGGAGCGATGCTTTGGGTCGGCTTGCTGGTGTCTAGCGGCTACCTGTTCGGCAAGCTGCCGATGGTAAAGGACAATTTCGCGCTGGTGATCGTCGCGATCATCGCCTTTTCGCTCGTTCCCGTCGCGGTCGAGTACCTGCGCGCGCGGCTGCGGCGCTAGCAGCACGGTCGTGCGGCTTCCGCACGTTGGCCCGGCGAGAGCTTGTGCGCTATGCTGTGCGCTACTGGCCAACGGGAGCGCGCGTGAAATTGCCGATTTGTCTTGCCCTGGCCATGCTGCTCAGCGCCTGCATTCCGATCGGCATCCGCGGCACCTCGATCACCGACGCCGGCGCCCAGCGTGCAATCGCCGCCTCGCCGGCCGGTGCCGCCGACTTGCCCGCCCCTGGCGCGCCTGACCCGCGGCGCGGCTGACCTGCGGCGCGCCTGACCTGCGGCGCGCCTAAAGGCGGCGTCCGCGGCGCCGCACCGCGGACTAGCGCCTGCCTCCGGGCATCGACTGCTGGGCGCTTCGTGCGAAGTCGCCCATCAGACGCTGCATCGACGAGAACGCCGAGCTACCCGACGACATCACGCCCTGCATCGCGTTGACCAGGTTCTGCGCCTGCTTGAGATCCGGCATCATCGCCATCATCGCCTTCGCCTCCCTGGCGCCGGGCACGCCGCTCATCTGCTCTTCCATCAGCGCAAACAGCCGCTTCTGCATCTCCACGATCATTTCGAACATCTGGCCCCAGTAGTGCATCGCCTTCTCGACCGCTTCCTGGGTCACGCTCTGTCCCGCGGCAACCAGCGCCTGCGGGTCCCCCGCCTCCGCGGCGTGGCGCGCCGCTTTTTTCTGCATCGAGCGCGCCTCTTCCTCTCCCTCGAACTGCAGCCGGCGCAGCTTGGCCGTGCTCTCGATCGCAGCATTGATGACGTCGAGCGCGATCTTCGCGTTGGCGCGGTAAAGCTCGAACGCCTGCTCCGGCGTCATCAGCTTGCCCATTTTCGACAAGTCGCCGAATGCGCCGGCATGCGGCGCGTCGAATGGCGAAGTCTGCTTCACCGCAGCCTTGGCGCGCGGCTTGCGCGGTTTGTTTGCGCCGGCCTTGGCCCGGCGTGCCGTTTTCGACGACGATTTGTTGGCCATCGTAGGACTCCTCGAGCAAAACGACTGCGATCGGCTTGCGCCGCAGATATTCCGGCGTCCGGTGGTGCGTGGCTATTGCACGCTTCCGCGCCGCCCCAGTCAACCGGAAAGGGAGGCTCGCTCCCGGCGGTGCGCCGGGGCAGGTTAGAATCGCCGTTGCGTTCATGGTTCCGATGCCCAAGCTGCAAGCGATGGTCGCGGCCCAGCCGCGCGGGGCGCCGCGCGCTCCGGCGTTGTGGAATGAGCTCGTCGATCCCGATGTGCGGGCCCTCGCCGCGCTGATTGCATCGCCGCTGCTGATCGCCGAAGCCTCGGCGCCGATTGCGACGCTGACCGATGCCTGGCGCATCGAGTCGCTGCGCTTGCGGCACCGCTGGCTGCTCGACCTGGACGCGGCGCCCCAACGCTTGCGCGAGCATCTGGCAGCTTCCAATGCACGGCAACTCGGCCGTTATGCCGAGGCCTTGTGGCGCTTCTGGTTCGCGAACCTGCCGGGGGCGCGTCTGCATGCCGCCGGCTTGCCGGTCAAGGACGCTATGGCCGTGCGCGGGGAGTTCGACTTCATCGTATCGCTGCCCGGGCTCGCCGAAGTGCAGCATCTGGAGATGGCGTACAAGTTCTACCTGTATTGCCCGCCGGGCGATGATTTCTCGCGCCTGTTCGGACCCAACGCGGCCGACCGGCTCGATCGCAAATGGCAGCACATGCTCGATGTGCAACTGCCGCTGTCGCAGACGGCGCTCGGCCGCGCGGCGCTGCCGCACGAGGTCGACTCGGTGACACCGCGGGCCTGCCTTCAGGGCTGGTTGTTCTATCCGCTGGCGGCGGGATCGGCGGCGCCGATTGCCGGAGTCTCGTCGGCGCATTGGCGCGGCTGGTGGTGCCGAAGCGACGACTGGCGCAGCCCGGGCGCGCCGTGGACCGAGCTTGCCCACGCGTGGACGCTGCTGCCGCGCCGCGCGTGGATCGCGCCGGCGGCGATCGACGATCCCGAGGCGATGCTCGCGCCGGAGGCTTGCCGGGCCCGCATCGATGCGCATTTCGCGGCGTCGTCGCAAGCGCAACTGGTCGCGGGCCTCGAGCGCGCACCGGACGGCATGTGGCGGGAGACGGTCCGCATATTCGTCGTGGCGCCGCACTGGCCGCGGGGCAGCGCCGGGGCCTAAGGCCGCAGCGGCCGGCGATTCGGGGGAACCTATGCATCACTTTGCGCTGTGGGTGGAGTTCGACCTGCATCCGGGCCGTTCCGCCGCGTTTCTGGAGGCTGCCCGGCTCGACGCCCAGGGGTCGGTGGACTTCG
>Ga0070660_100003660_pt1 | contig 10609 bp, 10 predicted proteins | sample KBSC33metaG_FD_64670 | JGI IMG/M metagenome (GOLD analysis project Ga0070660, IMG submission 64670) | Corn rhizosphere microbial communities from Kellogg Biological Station, Michigan, USA - KBS C3-3 metaG | ecosystem: Host-associated > Plants > Roots > Rhizosphere > Soil ... | reverse complement strand
GGGGAATTGGGGAATTGATCGGAAGATGGGCTGGAGCGCGCGCGGCGCCCCAGTCCCGCAAATCACGCTTGAATGTCCCAGTTACCAAATCACTCATTCAATTACTCGATTACCAGATTACCCAATTGCCAGAGGTCGAGATTCACCAGTCGATGTAATTCGTCCCATCGAGCGCCTTGCCGTTGAACGTCGTGTGCACGTCGAACACGTTCTGCCCGCCCCACTGCGTGGCGTCGGGTTTGTCCTGGTACGAACGCAAGCCCCACTTCGTGCTGCGCGTCATCGGATCGATCGGAATTCTCCGCAGAAATTTGAGCTTGCGTCCGGTCGGGTCGTTGGCTGCGGTGACGCCGTCGACGAGCACCTGAAGGTCCGGCGGATAATTCTCGCTTCCCGCCTTCAGCTCCAGCGGACTGATGTTCCCGAGATCCGCTTGATCCTTGTACTTGTCGATCGCCGTCCGCATCTCGCGCAGCGCACGATGCAGATCGACCTCGCGCTGCCGGCGCGCCGTCACCTTGGCGAGCGGCATGATCGCCGACGCGAGAATCAGCACGATGGTTGCGACGACGAGCAGCTCGACGAACGTGTAGCCATCAGAGGGAGCGAGTCCCCGTCTGACGAATCGCCTCTTTCCGGATGCCAAATCCCGAATCCCAAATCCCATCTGCACAATCACTGCTGGACGGTCACCGTCACCGGCCGGAACTGCAGACCCATGGGCGTCGCTCCAGGCCCGGTCGCGGTGCCGCTGAGCGCCAATGTCGCACTGCCAGGCGCCACCGCGTCGAAGAGAACGGCGGCGAGCAGCCCCGTGCCGGACGCGCCGGTTGCGTCGGCTGACCGCGAGATCGTGATGTCGATGCGTCCGTTGTTCACCTGCTGGGCAAAGCTGACGTCGACGCCGCCGCTGCGCATGAAGCTGCCCTCCTGCACGGTGCGCACGCGCAGCTTCGTGGGATCGTACGTGAGCGTCAGCGTCACCGTCGACAGGCGCGAGGCGTTGACGACGGAGATCGGCACCGTGTACGGACCACCGCCGACGCGGAACGTCGTGCCCGGCGGCGAGATGATCACCTGCGCCGAGCCGATCCCGGGCGACGTGGTCGGCGCCGCTTCGGCGGACGGCGGACCGACGGGCGTCGTCGGCGGCGGCTCGACCGGCGTGGGCGCCGGCGGCGCGGGCGGCTCCGTCGGCTGCACCGGTTGAACCGGCTGCGCGGGTACGAGTACGGTGCCCGGCACCGGCGTGGTCCCGGGCGGCGTCGTGATGACCGTGCCGCTCGGCGCCAGCGTCTGCGGTCCGGCCGGTGCGGGCGCGGGGGCGCCTGGCGCGCCCTGCTCGCCTGGCGGCGGCGCGATCAGCGGCGGCGGTCCGCCGACGCCGAGATTCTGCTGCGACCCGATGTAGATCGGCGCGAGATCGGTGTCGGTGATCTCGTGGGTGCGGACGATGTGCGGCGTCAACAGCATCACGATGTCAGTCGTGGTCGTGCTGTTGTCGTTCGCGGAGAACAGCTGCTTCAGGATCGGCACATGAATCGCGCCAGGGAATCCCTGGAGCGACTTGCGATCGTCCTCGCGCAACAAACCGGCGAGCAGATTCGATTCGCCGTCGCGCAGCCTCAGCCTCGTCGTCACCGTCCGCTGTCCGAAGGAGGGCACCGACTGTCCGGCCACCGACACGTTCGCGCCGAGCGAGCTGTTGTCGACCACCAGATCGAGGATGATGTCGCCTTCGAGCGTGACGCGCGGTGTCATGTCGATGTTGACGCCGATGTCCTGGTAGTTGTACGTGCTGAGCGGATTGACGCCCGCGCCGCCGCCCGCAATCGGGGTGAACGCGGTCGAGATGACTGGAATGCGATCGCCCAGCTTCAGCGAGATCTTGCCGCCTTCGGCGCCGCGCAGCTGCGGCTTCGCAATCAGCTTCGTCTGTGTGTCGGATTCGAGGAACTTCACGAGCGCGGTCGGCACCGCCAGATAGAAATCGGCGGTCGTGAACCCGCGGGAGATCGTGTTCAGGTTGAACGGCGGCGGCGACTTCAGCGCGCTGGGCGCCGTCGACGTGCCGGACGCGGTCGTCGTCGGGGTGGTGCCCGGCGTCGTCCCGGGCGTCGTGCCGGGCGCCGTGCCGGTCGTGGGCGTCGTGGTCGCGCTCGGCGACACTTCCGGCGAGAGCAGGCCGCCGATGTCGTACTCCGACAGGTTGAGGCCGTAGCTCTTCGCACGCGTGCGGTTCACCTCGAGAATCTCGACGTCCACGACGATCTCGGCGCGCGGCTTGTCGTTCTGCTCGATGATCTTCTCGATGATCCCGACCATCGCGGCTGTGCCGCGGACGGTGATGGTGTTGGCGGTCTTGTTCGGCACGATGCCGGGCTGAAGCGCGATGCCGGGCATGCGGATGATCGTGCTGAGAATCTGCGTGATCTCGGTGGCGTCGCCGTGCGAGATGTAGAAGGTGCGGACGACCTGCTCGTCGTACTTGCCGTGCGCCTGCGCGTTGTCCTGGAAGACGAAGATCGAGTGCTCGTTGACGACCTTGTACGACAACTGGTTCGTCGCCATGATCTGATTGAGCGCCTGCTCCAGCGTGACGCCATCGAGCTGCACGCTGGTCGGTCGATCCTGCACGTCGCGGTCGTACGTGATGTTGATGCCGGTGAGATTGCCGATGAACGTCAGAATGTCCTTGATGTTCGCGTTCGGGAAGTGGACGTGCAGCGGCTCGCGCGACGAGGGGTTCAGAATCGGCTCGGCGGCGGCGGCGCGCGCTCGCTCGCGCATCGCGGTGATCGGGGGCTTCGGCCGCGCGGCTTCGATCCGATCGCGGATCGTCTTCTCGAGCTGTTCGACTTTCGCCGCCGCGCCGCGGTTGCTCGGGTCGTATTCGCTTCCCTGCCGGTACTCGCCGAGCGCCGCTTCGAGCTGATCCTTCTGCTCGAATTCGCGCGCGCGCTCGATGTGCGCACGCGACGCCGCCAGCGTCGCCCGCTCGAGCGCGATCTTGTAGTTGGGATTGTCGGGCGCCGATTGCACCGCCTTGCGATAGGCAGCGACGGCTTCGTCCAGGTCGCCGGCCTTCATCGCCGCGTCGCCCTGCCGGAGCGCTTTCCCTGCCGCGCAGGCGCCGACAACGAGGGTCAGCGCGAGCAACAGCCCGAGTCGTGTGAAGCGTGTCGTCATAGCGTTACGATCCACTCAGCCTGATTGTCTGTCGGCCGCGGCCGTCGAGATAGGCCAGCTCGATCGACTCCTCGCCGATGTGCAGCACGCGATAGCGGCCGCCGATGATGGCGCCTTCGCTGCCGTAGTCGACGTGCCCCGCCGGATCCCGCAACACGGCGATCTTCTCCTGCGGCCGCCCGAGGATGCCGATGAATTTCAGCGGAATCGGCGCGAGCGCGGGCGCGGGCGGCGGTCCGCTGGGCGCCGCTGGTGCGTTGCGCTCCGGCGTCGAGGCCGCCGGCGGCGCGATCGGCTTGAACCGGAAGGGATCGCGCGTCACCGGGCCCGGCGCGGGACGCGGGGCTTCGAGCGCCCCGAGGTGCACCTCGGGCGCCGTGGGAATCGGTCCCGTGGCCGTGGACCCGGTCGTCGCCGCGGGCCGTCCTTCGTTGGACGACGGCGCGGGCGTCGCGGCTGTATGCGGCCAGGCGCGGTAGCCGACGATCAACAACAGGACTCCGAGTGCGCCCAGCACCCAGAGCTGCCGCGTGTCAGTCGCCATTGGCGCCCAGGCGATAGTACGCCGACAGCTCCAGCGTGAGCGTCAGCGGCTTCGCCGGATCGTTCTGGGCCAGCGTGACATCGTCGATGATCACGAACGCGGGCGAGGTCTCCAGCTCGTAGATGAACCGCCGGAGGTGCTGGTAGTCGCCCTCCAGCAGCATGCGAATCTTGAGCCGGCCGAGTCGCGCGTCCTTCGTTGCCGCCGCCGTATCCACGTCGGTGTGCCGCTCGGCGAACGCGACGTTCGTTTTCTCCGCCAGCGCCGGCAGCGTCGCGTAGGTCATACGCCGTGCGGCCGTGAGATCGGTGGGCAGCACGTCGTGATAGAACGTCGCCAGTTCCTGCATCGCGCGGGTCTTGCCCTCGACCAGCGCGCGCGCCGCCGCCAATTGACGCTCGGCCGCCGCGCGCGAGGCTGCCGCCGCGTTGGCGCGGCTGACGGTCGCCGCCTGTCGCTGCTCCCTCGGATGGACGAGCAACGCGTAGACGAACACGTTGCCGACGATGATCGCCGCCAGCGGGATCACGATCGATCGCTTCTCGGCGAGGATGCGTTTGAGGAGCGTCATTGCTTCGCCTTCTCCGCCGGCTCGGGCCGCGGCAGGTAGCGCGTTTCGATCGTGCCTTCGAGCAGTCCTTTCTCGTCGTAGCGCTCCTCGTTCGTGCCGCGAAGCTCCTTGAACGCGCCGGTCGCTTCGAGCTTGTCCATGAACTTCGACACCTCGTCGGTGCCGCGGGCGACGACGCTGATCATGAGCACGGTGCCGCCGCGCGGATCCGCTTTCGGACGGACCGAGACAATACGCACCTCGTCGGGGAGCGTCTGCTCGAAGCGGTTCAGGAGTTCGGTCCACGAGAACGTGCGGCGATCGATGAGCGCGTTGGCCTCTTGCGCGTCGGCCGATGTGGCGTCGAGCTGCTTGGGATCGATCGTCGCGCGCAGCCGCGCGGCGTTGGCGCGCAGCTCGGCGGCGCGCGCTTCGTCGCGCGAGGCCTGCGACACCAGACGTGTGTCGATGCGCGAGTACTCCAGCCCGCGCGCGACGTTGAACAGCGTGGCGGCGACCGCCAGGGCGGCGAGCACGCCGAGCCACAAACGGACGGCGCGATCGTTGTAGAACGGCCGCGTCGAGAGATTGGTGCGAATCATGCCGGCACCTCCCGTTGCCGCAGCAGAAGTCCCACGAGCGGCGCCAGCGTGTCGAGCAGCGCCGGCGCGGCGCCGATGCGATCGGTGAGCGCGGCCGCGTCACGGGGATCCACGGCGTCCACCACGGTACCCGCGCGCAGCTCGAGATTACGGCGCAACTGCTCGACGTCCGCACTCTGGTTTCCGCCAGCCGTCGACGCGCCCGAGAGCAGCACGCGGCTCAAGCCGACGCCCTGCAGCCGATCCTGGTAGTACATCGTTGTCTGGTGAACGAGATCGGCGAGCGTGCCGTCGGTGTCGGCTGCGCGGTTGCGGAAAAAGATGACGTGGGGTCCGCGCAGCAGCGCGATCGATGCGTAGTCGCTTGCGACGTTGACGAGCAGCCAGTCGCCCGGCGGCGGCGTGCCCGCGAGGACCGCGTTGATGACGTTGAGCGTGGAGAGATCCACGAGGCCCGCGTGGGCGCCGGCCGCCGTGCAGAGGTCTTCGTACTCGCGGATGATGTCGGTCCGCGCCGCCGACACGAGAAACTCCTGCCCATCTGGCGCGCGCATGCCGGGCACGAACGATACTTGCGCCTCTTCGATCGGAAACGGCGCCGCTTTCTTCACCTGCCAGCGTACGAGCTGCGCGAGATCCTGCGGACGCGCGGGCACCTGTTCGAAGCGGATCAGCGAAATCTTCGCCACCAGGTCGGGGACGACGAGGCCGATGCGGCGCGGCCGGCCAATCGCGTCGAGCACCCGCGCGACCGCCGCCGCGGCGGCCTCGCGCTGGTGGATGTTGTGCGCCGTGAGCGACGGGACGACGATGTCGGGCGAGAGCGGCTCGACCGCATGGGCGGCGACGATCGGCCGCCCGCCGCGCCACTCGAGCGCTGCCGCCGAGACGTACTGCGCCGCGATTTCGACGGCGGCGGACGGCGCCGCGGCTTCCGTGAGCGTGGTCCAGGAAAGTGGACGCGTCATTCGACGAACGTCACCTTGTTGATTTCGCGCAGCGTCGTCACGCCTTCCATCACCCGCTCGACCGCCGATTCACGCAGGAATCGCATGCCTTCCTCACGGGCCGCCTTCTTGATTTCGGAGGTCGGCCGCTTCTCGAGAATCATTTCACGGATGTGATCCGACAGGTCGAGGAGCTCGCAAATCGCCGTGCGGCCCTTGTAGCCAGTCCCGCCGCACTCGAGGCACCCGACGCCTTCGTAGAACGTGTGCGTGTGCTCGAGCGTGGGCGCCAGCCCCGATTCCTCCAGCAGCTCGCGAGACACTTTGACCGGACGCTTGCAGTGCGTGCAGATATTGCGGACGAGCCGCTGCGCGAGGACGCAATTCAGGGCCGAGACGAACTGATAGGCCTCCACGCCCATGTTGAGGAATCGTCCGAGCACGTCGAGCACGTTGTTGGCGTGCACGGTCGTGAAGACCAGGTGGCCGGTGAGCGCCGAGTTGATCGCAATCTGCGCCGTCTCGTTGTCGCGAATCTCGCCGACCATGATCTTGTCGGGATCGTGCCGCAGGATGGATCGCAGGCCGCGCGCGAACGTCAGCCCCTTCTTTTCGTTGATCGGGATCTGCGTGATGCCCTTCAACTGGTATTCGACGGGATCCTCGATCGTGATGATCTTGTCCTCGATCGATTTGATCTCGGACAGCGCCGCGTACAGCGTCGTCGTTTTGCCGCTGCCCGTGGGACCGGTGACGAGCACCATGCCGTACGGCTCGGCGATGTACTTGCGGAAGCGTTTGAGCTCCGCCTCCGGAAATCCGAGGATGTCGAGCCGGAGCTCGGTGAACTGCTCGCTGATCGACTCCTTGTCGAGGATGCGGATCACGGCGTCTTCACCGTGCACGCTCGGCATGATCGAGACGCGGAAGTCGATCGTCTTTCCCGGCATCCGCAGCTTGAAGCGGCCGTCCTGCGGAACGCGCTTCTCCGCGATGTCGAGCTCCGCCATCACCTTGATGCGCGAGAGGATCGAGCTGTGGAACTGCTTGGCGATCGGCCGCATCGCCGGCTGCAGCACGCCGTCGATGCGATATTTCACGTGCACCGCTTCGTCGGCCGTCTCGATATGAATGTCGCTCGCCCGCCGCTGAATCGCCGTGTAGATCGTCGAATCGACGAGACGGATCACGGGGCTGATGTCGCTCGTCAGGCGCTCGACGGTGAGGCTGTCTTCCCCGTTCTCTTCTTCCTTCAGCAGCTGCAGCTGAAAGCTCTCGGTCGCGTCCTCGAGGACGCGGGTCGAGCTCTCGCTCTTCTTCAGGATCGATTCGATCGCCCACTTGGGGCCGACCGCCACTTTGATCGGCGTCGCCAGGAGCACGCCCAGCTCGTCGATCATCGGCAGGTCGCTCGGATCGGACACGACGATCGCAAGCGTCTTGCCTTCGCGCCGGTACGGCACGAAGCCGTAGCGCAGCATCAATTCGGCGGGGATCGATCGGAACAGCTCCTGATCGATGCGGAACGTCTCCATGTCGACCAGCTCGAGCCGATAGCGGTCCGCCAGCCGGCGCGCGTGTTCGAGCTCGGCGCGACGCTCGGCGTCGCCGACCGGACCGATGTCGCCGGTGTCGACGTGCAGCTCCGTGGGCGTGGGATTCATCGTGGCCATGTTCAGGACAACACCGAGCTCAACTGGAACAACGGCATGTACAACGCCAGCAGCAGGCCGGCGATGACGATGCCCATCACGACGAGGAGCGTGGGTTCCACCAGCGTGATGAACCGCTCCATCGTCGTCGAAATATCTTCGTCGTAGAAGTCGGCGACCGTGTTCAACATCTCCTGCAGCGCGCCGGTGGACTCGCCGACTTCCGCCATCTTGACGGCGACTTCAGGGAAGACGCGCCGCGCGTCGAGCGCGCCGGCGAACGACTCGCCTTCGCGGACGCGCGTGCTCACGATGTCGAGCTGTCCGGCCATGAATCGATTGCCGATCGAGTTGGCCGCGATATCGAGCGCGTTGACCAGCGGCAAGCCGCCGCCGAGCAGCGTGGCGAGCGTGCGCGCCATCTGCGACGTCGCGAACTTCTTCGCGACCTGGCCGAGCATCGGCAGATTCAGAATCAGATGATCGAACCGCGCCTGCTGTCCCGGCCGGCGCACCCAGGCGACGATGGCGGTGATCGCGGCGGCCAGGCCAATCAGCAGCAGCACGAGCTGCGCGCGGATGAAGTCGGACACGCCGATGATGATGCGCGTGATCATCGGCAGGTTGGCGCCGAAGCTGCCATAGAAATCGGAGAACGCCGGCACGACCTTGATCACGATGATCGCGACGAGCACCAAGGCCAGCGAAATGAGAATTGCCGGGTAGACGAGCGCCGAGATCGTCTTGCGCTTCACGGTGGCGATGATTTTCGTGTACTCGACATAGCGGCGCAGCACCGCGTCGAGGTTGCCGCTGCGCTCGCCGGCCAGCAGCGACGCCGTGTACACGCGCGGAAACAGATCACCCTGCGCGGCGAACGCGTCAGAGAGCGCCGTGCCGGAGCGCACCTGCTCGTGCACGTCGTTGAGCACCGTCTTGAACACCGGCGTCGCGACGCGCCGCTTCAGCAGATCCAGCGACTGCACCAGCGGCATGCCCGCCTTGAGCAGCGTGGCGAGCTCCTGATTGAAGACGAGGAACTCGCGCATCGAGACCGATCGACGCTGCGGCAGGTGCAGCGAAATGCCGCCGATGGCGTGCTTCGGCTGCAGCGAGAGGACGTACAGCCCTTTCTCCTCGAGCTCGTGCCTGAGTCGGGACTCGGTGTCCGCGACATACACGCCCTCGCTGATTTCGCCGGTCGCCGAGGCCAGTCGTGCTCGAAACTCCACAGGCGGCAATTGTATCAACTTGCCAGCGTCCCCTGGGTGATTAGACCCGGGCGCGCCGGGAAAGTCTGGACGAAATGGGGTCGTACCCCTTTTCCGCGCAAGCGTGAGAAACGGGGTACGACCCCCATCTCCAGGCGCGCGGCGGATCAGCGACCGGCGAGGGCGAGAATCGACGCGACGTACGCGCGCGTTTCGGGATACGGCGGAATACCGCGGAAGCGCTGGACCGCTGCTTCGCCGGCGTTGTACGCCGCCAGCGCGAGATCCTTCGGAAATCTCTGGAGCAGCGCCTTGAGATGTTTGATTCCCGCTTCGATATTCGACCGGGGATCGTACGGATCGGCAACGCCGTACTCGCGCGCGGTTTCGGGCATGAGCTGCATCAGACCCATGGCGCCCTTCCGCGATCGCGCGCGCTGTTGATACGCCGACTCGACCTGAATCACGGCGCGCACGAGCCGCGGATCCACGCCCTGCGCGGCGGACGCCTTATCGATAATCGCCGCATACCGCTGCTCCGGATGATCCACCGGCGCCGCGGTCTGCCGTTCCTTCTCCGGTTCAGGATACGGCACTTCGTCGGGTTCGATGCGCGCGATCGCCGACGGCTCGCAGATGACCTCGCCGCCGCTTCGCAGCGTGAGAACGAGCGAGTCGCCGTCGACCCGATGCGCCTTCACCGACATGCTGCGGCCCGACGTGAAGAAGACGAGCTCGGCGCGCGCTGGAACGGCGCTCAAAACGATCGCCACCAAGGACACCAACGACAGAAACGAAAGGGACCGTTGTGTCCTCTGTGTCCTGTGTGGTGAAACGGTGCTCATCTCGCATCCACGAAGGCATGGAATACGCGGATGCCGAGCTCACGCGGATCCTTGCTGTTCGCCGCCGCGACGAGCGCAGGCACGTACGTCTTGTCCACGTCGAGTTGGACGTCCGTCATGTCGCCGGTGCCGAGCTGCGCGGCGGTCAACGGAATCTTCTCCAATTGGCGCTCCGCGGGGCTCACGGTGAACTCCTTCACCATCTGCCCTTCCACGCTGACCTTCACGTGCTGCGCCTCGCGAAATACGCTGCCCGGGTTGTCGACGTCGAGCACGAAGACGACATCTCTCTTTGGGTTCTTGAAGGCCAGCGTGGCGTCCTTTTTCGTCCACTGCCATTCGATCGACGCGTTCTTGTCGGCGACCTCCGCCGGGTGCCAGCCGTCCTTGAAGAGCATGAAGACGTTCTCGGTCTGCGGCTGCAGTTGGATCTGCGCCACCTTGTACGCGCGCTGCCCCGCATCCTCGCCCGCCAGCGGCAGGCGCTTCTGCGTCTTCGTCGAGTACAGGCCGAGCTCGATCGACGCGTCGCCGACGTACGGATACACCGGAACGAAAATCGTCCGCGTGTACTCGACGGGCGTTCCGGGCGTCCACTTCGTCGTGGGGATCGGCGGATAGTGATCGTCGGCCCACATCAGCTCGTTGTCGCTGTCGACGACGTGGACCATGACGCGGTAGTCCTCGTCGAACTTCGCGCCGGCTGCAGGGACGAATTTGTAGGTGATATCGATCGGACTGCCCAACGCGGCCTTTGGATGATTGACACTGAGGCTCGCCGTGGCAACCGGCGGGGCCGCGGGCTCCTTGTGCCGGCAGCCGGCGGCCAACGCCGTGGCGCCGGCCAGGACCACCACCGGGATGGAAGCGAACAAACGGGGTCGACGTGCAAGCATGAAGGTCTGGCGTCCTGAAAATCGGTGGAATGTCGAACAAAAAACGGCTGGCGAAAAAGTATAGCTGGTTGCCGCATCTCCTGCAATCTGTTAGAGTTCCGCGCGATGGCGTCTGAAGCGTTGGGGCTCGTCGAAACCAAGGGACTGATCGGCTCGGTGGAAGCGGCCGACGC
>Ga0070660_100003659_pt1 | contig 10614 bp, 9 predicted proteins | sample KBSC33metaG_FD_64670 | JGI IMG/M metagenome (GOLD analysis project Ga0070660, IMG submission 64670) | Corn rhizosphere microbial communities from Kellogg Biological Station, Michigan, USA - KBS C3-3 metaG | ecosystem: Host-associated > Plants > Roots > Rhizosphere > Soil ... | reverse complement strand
TGATCGCTGCCGGAGCAGAGTCAATGTCGATGGTGCCGATGATGGGGCATCATCCCGCCATGAACATGGGCATCTTCAAGGACGAGAACATCGGCATGGCCTACGGCATGGGACTGACTGCAGAGAAGGTTGCGCAGCAGTGGAAAGTCTCGCGCGAGGCGCAGGACCAGTTTTCGCTCGAATCGCACCGCAAGGCCGCTGCCGCGCAGGATAGCGGCGAGCGTGAAGGTGAAATCTGTCCGGTCGAGATCGTCGAGAAGTTCCCCAACCTCGAAACCGGCAAGATCGACATCGTGACCCGCACTGTCACCCAGGATGAGGGCATCCGCCGCGATACCACGCTGGAAGCGTTGACTAAATTGAAGCCGGTATTTGCCGCCAAGGGCTCGGTCACCGCAGGCAACAGCTCGCAGACTTCGGACGGCGCTGGCGCGCTGATTCTCGTATCGGAAAAGATCCTGAAGCAATTCAATCTGACGCCCTTGGCGAAGTTCTCGTCCTTCGCGGTACGCGGCGTGCCGCCTGAAATCATGGGCATCGGTCCGAAGGAAGCTGTTCCTGCTGCCTGCCGTGCCGCCGGCATCAGCCAGGATCAACTCGACTGGATTGAGCTGAATGAAGCCTTCGCCGCGCAAGCGCTGGCCGTGATCCACGATCTCGGCCTCGACCCGAGTAAGGTCAATCCGTATGGCGGCGCAATCGCCCTCGGCCACCCGCTCGGTGCGACGGGTGCCATCCGCTCTGCAACGGTGATTCACGCGATGCGCCGCAAGAACCTGAAATACGGCATGGTCACCATGTGCGTGGGCACCGGCATGGGTGCTGCAGGCATCTTCGAGCGCGCGTAAGGAAGTACGTTATGCAGGAAAAAGCCGTACGCTCAGCAGTGCGGCTTTTTTTTCGGCGACATCACATCCACATCGAATGCAAAGGGAAAACGCATGGACATTCTGACGAGGAAAGAACATGGCATTTTGACGATCGAATTCAATCGTCCGGACAAGAAGAATGCGATCACCACCGCGATGTATCAGACGATGGCCGACGCTATCCAGGATGCCGAAGGTGATGCCGCAGTGCGCGCCATTCTCATCACTGGCAAGCCGGAAGTGTTCACAGCCGGCAATGATCTCGAAGACTTCCTGAAGCACAGTTCGTCCGATATCGAGAGTCTCCCCGTATGGCGCTTCATGTGCGCGCTTTCCGGCGTAGCCAAGCCGGTGGTAGCCGCCGTGGCCGGCAATGCTATTGGCATTGGCACCACGCTGCTGCTGCATTGCGACCTCGTGTATGCAGCAGACAACGCGAAATTCGCCGTGCCCTTCACTCAGCTCGGTTTGTGTCCTGAATTCGCGTCAAGCATGCTGTTGCCGCAAATCGCAGGCTACCCGCGCGCTGCGGAAAAGCTGCTGCTTGGCGAGACCTTTTCCGCTGAAGAGGCTTACGACATGGGCTTGATAAGCCGTGTGCTGCCGCTGACCGAGCTGCTGCCTTATGCACAAGCCAAGGCCGCCACGCTGGCTGCGCTACCGGCAGCCTCTTTGCGTATGACAAAACGCTTGATGAAGCAGGGGCAGACGGAGGCCATCGCCGCCCACATGCGCGAGGAGGGCTGGCGCTTTGGTGAAATGCTGGGCGCAGGCGAGGCGAAGGAGGCGTTCACGGCATTCTTTGAGAAGCGTCGGCCGGACTTTACGAAATTTGTCTGACAGGTTTCCCTCATGACCGTGCATGCCTGGAATCAATAAGGATTCAATGCGCTTCAATGCAGGGTTTTACCTTTTTGGCAGGATGCGCGCCCACCAGCCCTTCCTGGGCATGACTTTCTCCGCAGTGTTACGGCTCGGCGGGTTTTCCTTCACGTCGTTTTCTTTTTCTAACAAGGCATCTTCCGGCGATAGCGATTCCACCCGCTTGTCGTATTCGAGGAAGAGCAGTTTGTTCTCCAAAACCTTGATCATGCTGTCCTTGTCGGCCAGTCGTGCGCGCAATTCGTTCGTGATCTGATCCTTTACCTTGCGCAATTCGGCTTCCAGTGCGAGTGCACGTTCGAGCGAACGGGTGCGCTCTTCAAGGATGGCAATGCGCATCGTGTTGCGCGTCTGTTCGTCAGTCGGCTCCTCATCAGGCGCGTGGAGACGGCCGTAGGCGCGCAGTAGTTCTGCGGTGTCGATCTGGGTTTCGCCTTCTGGCGTAACGGTCTTGCTCAAACGACCGCGTTCGATGTCGCGGTAGAGCGTGGAGCGGTTGCGGCGTACCAGTTTTGCCGCTTCTGTAATGGAAACAAGTGCCATATAACGATTATCGGTGTCGGTATTCGTGCAGACGAAGACCACATCAGCTTCATTGGATGCTGAGATACAGACCGCCGGAGCGGAAAAAAATTCTTGGCGGCGAAGTCTAGGCATTTTCCTGTGAGATTGCAAGACCATCAATGATGGCTGCCGGGTTACAATGTCGCCTGAAGCAAGCCAGACAGCCGCTGGCCGTCGCAAGATGGCGGGAGGAAGGTCCGGACTCCACAGAGCAGGGTGACGGCTAACGGCCGTCCGCCGAAAGCCGCAAGGTATAAGGCGAGGAACAGGGCCACAGAGACGAGCGTATTAAGTTACGGTGAAACGCGGTAACCTCCACTCGGAGCAATTCCAAATAGGCACGCATTGATGTTGCTCGCGGAGCGTGCGGGTAGGAAGCTTGAGCCATGAAGCAATTCATGGCCTAGAGGAATGGCTGTCATAGCGCAAAGGGGCTTCCCGATGCGTCGTAACAGAATCCGGCCTATCGGCTTGCTTCAATTCTTGAAATAAAAACGCTCCATCTCGACAGCGTCGTTTTCATATGCAGGAACAGGAGCGATTCTTTTTCTTCTTTTCCCTTCTTCCTGCAGAAGGTACCTGTATCGGTTAAGTACCTTCGGAAGTACTCGGTTCCATAAATTCATCAGGCTGGCTTTTCGACTTCAGGCAGCACCCTAAGGAACCGATCCAATGTTGCCTCACTCCAACACTTTCCTGCAGCTTTGGACCAATTCCCACTCCATAAAGCCATTTTGGTAGTTTTCTGTTTTGCAATTTTCGTGTGTTGTCATATAGAAAATACATGTGCATTTCTAATACACTACCTTCACTATACTTCCTAAGTATTTGATTTTTTTGAAGATTCAATTTTTGCAATGATTGAATGAAGCACGCTAAGTCTTTGACTTCATTGAGAAAAATCGCATTTTTGTTACCGGATATTACTTGACCGCAAAAAGAGCATCCTCTAAAGTGGGCGCAAGTGTGAAAAAGTGTCTTTTTGTGGGGCGAATTGATGAGCACTCCCTTCAGACACGATTCACGGCGATGATGAAAAGACCACAATCACGAGGGAAATCAGGGTGTTCCAGGGCGCGTCAGCACTCAATCTCGATGCGAAAGGACGGATGACGATTCCGGCCAAGCATCGTGACGCCTTGGCCGTGCAGTGCGAAGGACGCATTACGCTGACCAAACATCCGCACGGTTGCCTGTTGCTTTTTCCTCGACCGGTGTGGGAAAGCCATCGTGAGCAGATTGCGTCCTGGCCGATGTCGGCACGTGCTTGGCAGCGGATTTTTCTCGGTAATGCGTGCGATGTCGATATGGACACCGCAGGTCGCATCCTGATTTCGCCAGAGCTGCGCTCGGCGGTCGGGCTGACCCGGGATGTGATGTTGCTTGGGATGGGTAGTCATTTCGAGATTTGGGACGCCGACAAGCTCGCCGAGAGCGAGGCACAAGCAATTGAGAACGGCATGCCGGACGCATTAAGTAATTTTTCGTTCTAGCCCGCGATGACAGATAAAGCGGTGCCGGAATTGCAGCATCGTACGGTGCTGTTGGAACAAGCGGTTGACGCGCTCGCTATCGCGGGCGCGCGGACCGAAGGGGTGTACGTCGACGGCACGTTCGGCCGCGGCGGCCACAGTCGCATGATTCTGGAGCGATTGGGTGCAAAGGGGCGCCTGATCGCTTTCGACAAGGATCCACAGGCGATTGCGGAGGCAAGAACGATTTCGGCCCCGAGGTTCGAGATCGTGCACGAGAGCTTTGCGACGATGCGTGAAGCGCTCGCCTTGCGCGGCATATCGCAGGTGGATGGAGTATTGCTGGACCTGGGAATCTCTTCGCCACAGGTGGACGAGGCGGCAAGGGGATTCAGTTTTCGTTTGGATGGACCGCTCGATATGCGCATGGATCCAACGCGCGGCATGTCGGCAGCAGAATGGCTGGCGACGGCGAGCGAAGAGACGATAGCAAAGGTGATCAGAGATTATGGGGAAGAACGGTTTGCTTTTCAGATTGCAAAGGCGATTGTTGCTCGCCGGTCAGTCGGGCCAATTTCAAGCACACGACAGCTTGCCGAGATCGTGGCACACGCCGTCAAAACCCGTGAGAAGGGTAAAGACCCGGCCACTCGTACCTTTCAGGCTATCCGGATTTACATCAATAAAGAGCTTGAGGAACTCGAAATAGGTTTGACCGCTGCATTGGAAAAACTCAGCCCGCAGGGGAGACTGGCTGTGATCAGCTTTCATTCGCTGGAAGACCGCATCGTCAAGCGCTTCCTGGCCTCCAAGGCCAGCGTGCCGCAGCCCGATCGTCGCCTGCCGATTCGTGCCGTCGATCTGCCGCAGCCAGAGATCCGGTTGGTGGACAAGATCAAGCCGAGCGATGTCGAGATCGCGGACAATCCGCGCGCGCGCTCGGCCATCATGCGTGTTGCCGAACGGCTGTCGCATGTGAGGGATGTGCAATGAGCGGGCGCATCGCCACTGTGTTCAGCCTCGGCCTCGTGCTATGCGCGCTGTCAGTCGTCAACGCGCAGTACCAGGCACGTCGCCTCTTCATCGAACTCGAACGCGCTCAGGCAGCGGCCAGGCAGCTTGATGTCGAATGGGCGCAGCTCCAGCTCGAACAGTCCACGCTCGACAAACATGCACGTATCGAAGCCAATGCACGTCGGGATCTCGCTATGGAGCCAGTGACACCGGCAAATACGCAATACCTGACTCTGGGGGCGAAATGACGCGCGCTGCCGCTGCACGTGGGGTCCCGTTTTCCGCCAGCCCGGTGCTGGCGCTGAAGCTGCCCGTCTGGCGCTCGCGTCTCGTGCTGTTCGCCCTGTTCGCCGCCTTTGTCGCCCTTGTTTGCCGCGCACTCTATTTGCAGGGTATATCGACCGATTTTCTGCAGAAGCAGGGCGAGTCGCGTTATGCGCGCACAATCGAATTACCCGCCACGCGCGGCAAGATCACCGACCGCAATGGTCAGGTGCTGGCCTCATCCATGCCGGTCAAGGCAGTCTGGGCGATTCCGGAAGACGTGCTCAATGCGCCGCCGGAAAAGCTGCGTCAGCTTGCCGCCCTGTTGGGCATGGACGAGCGCGATCTGCGCAAGAAGCTCGATTCCGACCGCAGCTTCGTCTATCTGAAGCGCCAGGTCGAGCAGGATGTCGCCGACAAGATCGTCAAGCTCGGCATCGAGGGCATCCAGACCCGCAAGGAATATAAGCGCTATTACCCGGAAGGCGAGGTGATGGCGCACATTGTCGGCTTCACTAATGTCGAAGATGCAGGTCAGGAGGGCATGGAACTGGCGCATCAGAAGCAGCTTGCCGGTGTCACCGGCAGCCGTCGCGTGATCAAGGACCGCCTCGGACGCATCGTCGAGGACATCGAATCGGTCCGCGAGCCGCACGACGGCAAAGACCTGACCCTGTCAATCGATCGCCAGATCCAGTACATCGCTTTTTCCCAGCTCAAGGAGGCCGTCGATAAGCACAAGGCCAAGGCTGGCGGCATCGTGGTGCTGGATGCGAAAACCGGCGAGGTGCTGGCATTGGCGAATCTGCCGACCTATAACCCGAACGACCGCAGCCATCTGAACGGCGCGCAACTGCGCAATCGCGTGCTGACGGATACCTTCGAACCGGGCTCAACAATGAAGCCCCTCGTCATCTCGCTGGCGCTGGAAAACAAGGTCGTCACGCCGGAAACCGTCATCCAGACCGCACCCGGCCGCCTCACCATCGGCAAGGCGACCATCGGCGATGCGCACGCGCATGGCCCGTTGACGGTGGCGCAGATCATCGAAAAATCGTCCAACGTCGGTACTACCAAGATTGCACTGCAGATGCAGCCGCAACAGATGTGGGAAATGTTTACGGCGGTTGGCTTCGGTCAGCAGCCGAAAGTCGGATTCCCGGGCGCGGTGGCCGGTCGCGTGCGCCCCTACAAGTCATGGCGTCCGATCGAACAGGCGACCATGAGCTATGGGCACGGTATTTCGGTATCGTTGATCCAGATGGCGCGCGCCTACACCATTTTTGCCAACGGCGGTGAACTGCTGCCGGTGACCTTCCAAAAAGTGACCGAGCCGCCGCAGGGCCAGCGCATCTTTTCTCCCAAGACGGCGCGTCAGATGCTGGACATGATGGAAACAGTCGTGAGCCCCGAGGGTACCGCACCCAAGGCACAGGTCCCCGGCTATCGTGTTGGTGGCAAGACGGGGACTGCACATAAGGTGGTCGGACGTCAATACGCCAACAAATATGTCGCTTCTTTCGTCGGCCTGGCACCGATTTCCGACCCGCGCATCATTGTTGCAGTCATGATCGATGAACCCTCAAACGGGCAACACTACGGCGGTGATGTCGCCGCGCCAGTGTTTGCCAACGTGACTGCCAATGCATTGCGCGCCTTGAACGTCGCACCGGATTCCTCGGTGACCGACATCATCATTCCCGCTGACAGTGTGAAGGAGAGTATGTAATGTCAGGCGCAACGGATATCCTGAGCTGGCTGCAAGCCGAAGCGCCGCAGGCACAGTTGTCGTCCGATTCGCGCACAATACGCCGCGGCGATATCTTTTTTGCTTTCCCGGGCGATGCCGGCGACGGCAGAAATTATATTGAAGCCGCCATCGAGCAGGGCGCGAAAGCCGTGGTGTTCGAGGCTGACGGCTTCACTTGGAACGACGCCTGGAACGTCTCGCATATGGCGGTGCGCGATCTGAAGAAACTGGCCGGCGCAATCGCCAACGCCTGGTACCGGCAGCCAGATGCGGCCATGTTCACTGTCGCGGTGACGGGCACGAACGGCAAGACCTCTTGCAGCCAATGGATAGGCAAGGCTTTGTCGAAGCTCGGCGACCCGACTGCCGTGATCGGTACTCTTGGTGTCGGCCTTTACCGGCGCGGTAACCATGGCGGGTTAGCCGCTACCGGCTACACCACGCCTGACGCCATTCTCTTGCAGCGCAAGCTCGCCGAGCTGCGCGATGCCGGCGCTGTAGCGCTTGCCATTGAGGCATCGTCGATCGGTCTGGTGCAGGGGCGCATGGACGGCATGCATGTCGATGTCGCCTTGTTCACCAACTTCACACGCGATCATCTCGATTATCACGGCGACATGTCCGCGTATGAAGCCGCTAAAACCATGCTGTTCAATTGGCCTGGATTAAAAGCCGCAGTGCTCAACCTGGACGACGACATGGGGCTGCGTCTGGCCCAACATATGAAAACGCAACATCCCCAGGTGTCGCTCATCGGTTATAGCGTGGCAGGCCGTGAGGTCGATGGCGTATCGACACTGCAGGCAAGCGAGATTCGCTGCAGTCATGGGGGCACCGTGTTCCGGCTCAGCTCGATTTTTGGCGCAGGGCAAATAAAGACGCAACTTGTTGGGCAGTTTAATGTCAGTAACGTCCTCGGCGTGTTTGGCGTGCTGCTTGCCAAGGGAGTGGGATTCAAGGCGATTGTCGATGCGGTTGAAACGCTTGACGCCGTACCGGGCCGCATGCAGCAGCTCGGCGGGCAGGAGGCGCCGTTGGTCGTGATCGATTACGCCCATACACCGGATGCACTGGAAAAGACGCTGACGACGCTGCGCCAGGTTGCGCAGCAGCGCGGCGGCAAGCTGTGGTGTTTGTTCGGTTGCGGCGGCGATCGCGATCCGGGCAAACGTCCGCAGATGGGCAAGGTATCGCAGATGGCCGATCACATCGTCGTCACTAGCGATAATCCGCGCAGCGAAGAGCCTGTGGCGATCATGCAACAGATCGTGCAAGGCATCGATGCCGAGCGTCTTGCCCAGGACAGCTTGCAGGTGATCGAAGAGCGTGCTTCCGCCATCCTGTGGGCAGTGCGTCACGCCGGGAAAAACGACGTGGTTCTGCTGGCCGGCAAAGGCCATGAACCGTATCAGGAAATCAAGGGCAAGAAATTGCCTTTTTTGGATGCAGACCATGCTGCGCTTGCGCTGGCTGCTTGGGCAACAAAGAAGGGGAATCACTAATGAAATCGTCATTGGCTGAAATTCGGCCATGGATTTCGCATGCTGCGTTGGCGGATGCCACTGCGGCTGATGCTGCGTTTGACGGCGTGTCGACCGACAGCCGGAATATTTCTGTTGGCAATTTGTTCGTCGCCTTGCGCGGCGAGCATTTTGATGCGCATGAGTTCTTGAACGACGTGGCCGCCAAAGGTGCGGTTGCGGTGGTGGCGGAGCGAGTACCTCATGGTTTCGCATTGCCTGCGTTGGTTGTGCCGGACACGCGCGTCGCGCTCGGCCAGATTGCCGCCGGCTGGCGACGGAAGTTTGCGTTGCCGGTTATCGCCGTCACTGGCAGCAATGGCAAGACGACAGTCAAGGAAATGATTGCGTCCATCCTTGCCGCTGCTTTTGGCGCGGAGCAATGCCTGGCTACTCGCGGCAATCTGAACAACGACATCGGCGTGCCGCTGACGGTGTTTCGCCTGGATGCATCGATGAAAGCGGCCGTCATCGAACTCGGCATGAACCATCCGGGCGAAATCGCCCAATTGGCGGCGATTGCCCAACCCACCGTGGCACTGGTCAACAATGCACAGCGCGAGCACCAGGAATTCATGGAAAGCGTGGAAGCGGTGGCCAAGGAAAACGGCGCGGTGCTGTGCGCGCTGCCACCCGGCGGCACCGCAGTGTTCCCGGCGGACGATGTCTACACGGGATTGTGGCGCAGCTATGCCATGGACGGCGATCGCAAGGTCATGACCTTCGGGCTTACCGATGAGGCCGATGTTTCAGGCAGTTATATCGCGAGCGATTTCGGCAGCGAATTGTCGATTCGCACTGCCACCGCCTCCTTCAAGGCGAGGCTCGCTGCAGCAGGCGAACACAACGTGCGCAACGCGCTGGCTGCAACTGCATGCGCGCTAGCGGCCGGTATTAACGTGGATGCAATCGTGCGCGGCCTCGAATCCTTCGCGCCTGTGAACGGACGGTTACAGCGCAAGACCGCACACACCGGCGCCATGGTCATCGACGATACCTACAACGCCAATCCGGATTCCGTGCGTGCTGCCATCGACGTGCTTGCCAATGCCGCTGCGCCGCGCGTACTGGTGCTGGGCGACATGGGCGAGGTCGGCAGCGATGGTCCGCAATTCCATGAAGAGGTCGGCGCCTATGCGAAGGCGCGCGGCATTGATCGGCTGCTTGCGTTGGGCGAACTCGCCCGGCATAGCGTGCAGGCGTTCGGTTCCCGCGCACAGCATTTCGCCGATATCGATGCGCTTAACCAGGCTGTCGACGCGCTTGCCGCCGACGCTACCGTGCTCGTGAAAGGTTCGCGCTTCATGAAGATGGAGCGCGTAGTCCGGCACCTCGTGAATCAAACCCCCGTACAGGAAGCCCACTGACATGCTGCTCTGGCTGGCACAATATTTTCAACAAGATCTCGGGCCGCTTCGGGTCTTCAACTTCATTACTTTTCGTGCAGTTTTCGCCACGCTCACCGCACTCGCCATCGGCCTGCTCTCCGGCCCGGCAGTGATCCGCATGCTGACCCGCCTCAAGGTCGGGCAGGCTGTGCGCAAGGATGGTCCGCAGACGCATCTGGTCAAATCGGGTACGCCGACCATGGGCGGCGTGCTCATCCTGATCGGCATCGGCGTCTCCACGCTGCTGTGGGCTGACTGGAGCAACCGCTTCATCTGGGTAGTGCTGGTAGTGACGATCGGTTATGGTGCGATTGGCTGGGTCGACGACTATCGCAAGGTGGTCTACAAGAATCCGGAGGGTATGTCTTCGCGCGAGAAGTATTTCTGGCAGTCGCTGATCGGCTTGATCGCAGCAGTCTACCTCGCATTCTCAGTATCGGCACCGACCAATACCAAGGTGTGGCAGCTTTTCCTCGCCTGGGTGCAGTCCGGCTTCAACCTCGACCTGCCGCCGAAAGCCGACCTGATCGTGCCTTTCTTCAAGACGATCAGCTATCCGCTCGGCGTCTGGGGCTTCATTGCGTTGACTTACTTCGTCATCGTCGGCTCCAGCAATGCGGTCAACCTGACTGATGGTCTTGACGGCCTGGCTATCATGCCGACTGTAATGGTCGGTTCGGCATTGGGCCTGATCGCTTACCTGACCGGTAACACCGTCTACGCGAAATATCTCTTCATTCCGCATATCTCGGGAGCGGCTGAGCTACTGATCTTCTGCGGCGCGATGGCTGGCGCAGGACTTGCATTTCTCTGGTACAACGCGCATCCCGCACAGGTTTTCATGGGTGATGTCGGTGCGCTGGCCTTGGGTGGTGCGCTGGGCACCATCGC
>Ga0070660_100003657_pt1 | contig 10618 bp, 11 predicted proteins | sample KBSC33metaG_FD_64670 | JGI IMG/M metagenome (GOLD analysis project Ga0070660, IMG submission 64670) | Corn rhizosphere microbial communities from Kellogg Biological Station, Michigan, USA - KBS C3-3 metaG | ecosystem: Host-associated > Plants > Roots > Rhizosphere > Soil ... | reverse complement strand
ATCATCCGCTTCACGATATCGATCTGCTCGATGGTCTCGCGGATCGCCGCGTCGCCGGTGATCGTCCCGTCGATATAGACGGACCAGAACTGGCCGCCGACCCGCCCGGCGTGAAGCCGCGCCATGTCGGTCATCAGCGGATTTGGCTGGCGCCGGTCGGTGCCGCTGGCGAGCCCGCTGATGTCGCGCTTGTAACTTTCGGCGAGCTGCTCGGCGATGTCGTTGTGCCCGTCGATCAGCGGCGTCGCCTTGAGGATGCGGTCGATCCGGGCCTGGACCTTGGGATCGATGCCCTGGGCGGTTGCTGGAGTGGCGATGGTCATGGCGGCGGCTAGCAGCAGTGCGGCGGTGCGGGTCATGGCGAGGGTTTAGGAACAGTGCTAGGATCGCGCAATCTAGTCACTTGTTCTTTGCGGCGCGCGCGTTGATGAATGCGCGCGATGAGCGATCTTGAAGAGACGATGCATTTCGATCCCGAGGAGGGGATCGCCGATCTCGATGCGCATCTCGACAGGCTGAGCTCGTCGGCCGAGGCGCAGGGCTTCAAGTTCGACCGCCACGCCGCGCGCAACGAGCTCCAGGCCGCGACCTTCGGGAAGCGCCGGCCGGCGACGGCGCGGCTGGTGCTGTCCGCGACCGGCGCGATGGCGATCGAGGTGATGCCGGCCTAGGCGGCGAGGGGGAAGCGCAGCAGCCGGTTCGACACCGGCACCAGTGCTGCCGCCTTCGCGCCGACGCTGCCGAGGATCGCCGGATGATGCGCGTCGAGCCCGCCGGTCAGCGAGCCGAACGCGGGCATGATGATCTTGCTTGCCGACGTGACGAAGCAGCGGCGCGAGACCTGCCGGCCGCGCAGGTGAACCCTGAGCTTGGGATGGAAATGGCCCGAGATTTCGGGGCGCGACTCGGTTCGTTGCGCTTCGTGACGCAGCAGGATGCCGCCAAGCTCGATCTCGTCAGCGATGCGCCCGCCGCAATGGTCGGCGAAGCCCGGATCGTGGTTCCCGACGATCCAGGTCCAGTCCAGCCGTGAAGTGAGCGACGTCAGGAGCTCACGCGCGCTCGCATCGAGCCGGTCGCAACCGAAAGCGTCGTGGAAGCTGTCGCCGAGACAATAAAGCCGGGTGGCGCGGGTGCGTTCCACCTCGGCGGCAAGCGCGGTCAGGGTCGCGTGCGAATCATAGGGCGGTAGGAACTGGCCCGCCAAAGCGAACCAGCTCGCCTTTTCCAGGTGCAGGTCGGCGACGAGCAACGCTTCGCGCGCGGGCCAGTAGAGCGCGCCGTCGGCGCTTGCCTCGAACGTTTCGCCTGCGAACGAAAAGGGAACCATGACTCCGTCATTGCGAGGAGCGCAACGACGAAGCAATCCAGAATCGGCAGCGAGCGACTGGATTGCGTCGCTCCCCTCGCAATGACGAGTTAGTCGTTACTCGTAGTCGCCGCCCGAAGGGGTCGGACGCGGCGGTGCGGCGGCCGTGAGCCGCAATGCCTCGGCAGCCTCGCTCAGGGAGGCCAATTCTTCCGTCTCGTCTTCCTCGTCGATCCGAACCTTCTGGAGGTTGGTGACAATGGCTTCCTCGAGGTCCTTGGGCTTCACCGTGACCTCGGCGATCTCGCGCAGCGCGACGACCGGATTCTTGTCGCGGTCGCGGTCGATGGTGAGATCGGCGCCGCCCGAAATCTGGCGCGCACGCTGGGCCGCCATCAGGACCAGGTCGAACCGGTTCGGGATCTTGTCGACACAATCTTCAACCGTAACGCGCGCCATCAATCGCTCCGCAAGGAAGGGGGTTCCGCCAATATGGGGTGCCGGAAGGGCGCCGCCAATAGCTTGCGGCCTCTCGAAAAGTCAATGGAAGTGTCGCGCGCGGGATGCGCGGGGGACATCCGGGCACGGCGCGCCTTGCGACATCAAGAGGGGACAGGCACATCGGCCAGATGGCCGACCAGCCGCCCACTCGCCGAGCCCCGATTTGCGCTCAGATCGCCGGCAACCGACTCGAGCTCATCGAAAGCGGGCAGGAGCGGTTCGGAATGCTGCTCAGCCTGATCGCAGGGGCGGAGAGCAGCATCAGGATGCTGATGTACATGTTCAACCCCGACCGCGACGGGGACGCGGTGCGCGACGCGTTGACCGATGCCGCGCGGCGGGGTGTGGATGTGAAGCTGCTGATCGATGGCTTCGGCTCGGCGGCGACGCCGGAATTCTTCCGGGAGCTGGCCGAGGCCGGCGGCGACCATTGCGTGTTCCACCCGAGCTACGGCCGGCGCTACCTGCTTCGCAATCACCAGAAGCTGATCGTGGTCGACCGGCAGACTGTGCTGATCGGCGGCGCCAACATCGATGCCGCCTATCTCGACGATCGCAGCGCAAAGCACTGGCGCGATCTGTGGCTCCGCCTCGACGGTCCGGAGGCCGCGCTGCCCGGCCGCTATTTCGACGCCCTGTTCCGATGGTCGAAGCGCAAGGATGCGAAACTGCGGTCGCTCAAGCGAATGACCCGCGAATATAGCGAGTGGCGGGGGCCGCTGCAGTGGCAGTTCAGCGGCCCCTTGAGCCTACGCAACAGCTGGGGCCGGAGCATCGGCCGGGATATCAAGCGTGCACGGCAGCTCGACATGATCTTCGCCTATTTCGCGCCGCCGGGAGCGATGATCCGGCGGATCGGCCGGGTTGCAAGGCGGGGGCGGGCGCGCGTCGTGAACGCCGCCAAATCAGACAATAATGCGACCATTGCCGCGGCGCGGCACAGCTACAGCCGGCTGCTGCGGCGCCATGTCGAAATCTACGAATATCAGCCTGCCAAGCTGCACACCAAGCTCGCGATCGTCGACGACACAGTCCACATCGGCTCATCGAACTTCGACTATCGCAGCCTCTTCATCAACCTGGAGATCATGCTGCGGATCAAGGACGGCGCATTTGCCGATGCGATGCGCGGCTATTTCGAAGGCGAACTCACCGACTGCAATCCAATCACGCCGGAGGTGCACAAGCGGAGGGCGACGCTGTGGCGTCGGTTCAAGTGGGCGCTAGCCCATTATCTGGTGAACATCATGGATTATACGGTGACGCGGCGGCTGAATTTCCGCGCCGAACTCTAGGTTTCGGGCTCACCCTTGTAGGCCCAGAACAAGGTCGCCGGGGGCACGTTGACCCATTCGAACCCGCGCTTGATCCGGGCGAAGTGCGGCTCGATGAAATCGCGCACCTTCGGGCTGAACTGATAGACGAGGAACGCTCCGCCCGGACGAATCACGTTCGCGGTTGCTGCGGCGATATCGTCACCGACGCCGGGCGGCAGGGTTGAGAATGGCAGGCCGGAAAGCACATAATCCGCCTGGCCAAGATTGCGCTCCGCCAGGATCGCCTCGACATCGGCCGCCGAGCCAGTGACGGCGATCAGGCGCGGGTCGTCGATCGACTGCATGAGGTAGCGCGTGAAGTCGGGGCTGGTGTCGATCGTCACCAGCCGGGCATCGGGTGCAAGCCGGTCGAGCACCGGGCGCGTGAAGGTGCCGACGCCGGGACCATATTCGACGAACAGCCTGGTGTTCACCCAGTCCACCGGCTCCAGCATGCGATCAATGAGGACGCGGCTCGACGGGATCACCGATCCAACCATGACCGGGTTCTTGAGGAATCCGCGCAGGAACTGCCACTTGGGGCTTGGTGACCGGCGGGCGTTGCGGCGTGCAAGGCGCTTCGGGCCCTTCAATGTTCGCGCAGTGGATTGCGGCATGATCGGTTCTTCGGCTCCCTGGGAGGCGGCGAGCGTTGGCAAATGACCCGCCGGATTGCAAGTTTCCCAACGCGCCGCGTCAATTTCGTGACAGCCGTCATCTGCGAACTGCGCTATTTGCGCGACGAAGAGGTTTCGCCGCGCCGCGCGAGTCCCTAAGCGGCGGCGTGGCTTCGATTACGCGTAACCGCGGCGTAGGCGCGACGGCGCTGAGCCCCGCCCATTTCCTGCTGCTCTATTCGGCGATGCTCGTCGCCGCCGCCGGCAACACGGCGCTTCAGTCGGTCATGCCCGCGATCGGCCGCGAGATCGGGATCAAGGATTTCTATGTGGCCATCGCCTACACCTGGTCGGCGGTGCTGTGGGTGGTGCTCGCGCCCTATTGGGCCGAGAAAAGCGACCATCACGGCCGCAAGACCCTGACCATGATGGGGGTGACGGGCTTCGTCATCTCGATGACCTTGTGCGGCATTGCGCTGTTCAGCGGTCTCAATGGCTGGATCGGCGGAGCGCTGACCTTCTCGCTGTTCGCGGTGTTCCGCGCGATCTACGGCGGGCTCGGGTGCGCGACACCATCGGCGACGCAGGCCTATCTCGCTTCGAAGACCCGGCGCGGCGGACGGGTCGCCGCGCTATCGGCCCTGTCGTCCTCGTTTGGCCTCGGCACGATCATCGGGCCCGCGGTTGCGCCGCTGTTCGTGCTTCCCGTAGTCGGCCTCGCGGGGCCACTGTTTGCCTTCGCGCTGATCGGCCTCACGGTCGTCATTTTCGTTGCGCTGTGGTTGCCGAACGACCGTTATGGCCGGCGTGTCGGCCGCGGCGCGGCGATGAGCTATCCCTCGCTTGCCAGCCCGCCGACCGGCGCCAGCGTCACCGCCGCGACCCAACCCAGGCGGCAGAAGCGGCTGAGCTGGAAAGACCCGCGCATCCGGGAGTGGATCACCGCGGGCGTCGTCGCCGGTCACGCGCAGGCGGCGACGCTGACCTGCATCGGCTTCTTCGTCATCGACCGGCTGCACCTGACGGCTGCCGGGTCGGAAGGGCCGATCGCGATCGTGATGATGGCGGGTGCCGCCGCGACGCTCGGGGCACAATGGGGACTGATCCCGCGGCTGGGCCTCAAGCCAAGAGCGCTGATCCTGTGGGGCGCGCTGATAGCCGCGGCGGGACTGATCGGCACGATGCTGGCGCAGGATCTTTACGGGATCACGATCGCGTTCGCGGTTGCATCCTGGGGCTTCGGCTTCACTCGGCCCGGCTTCACGGCCGGTGCGTCGCTCGCCGTGCCGCTGGCCGAACAGGGAGCGGTCGCCGGGGTGATCACCTCGGCCAACGGCATCAGCTATGTGCTCGCGCCGGCGCTCGGCATCGGTCTCTACGGCTGGCACCACGACTTGCCCTTTGCCGCCTTCGCGCTGGTGCTCGTGGCGCTGGCAGCCGCCGGCAGGAGTCGCCTGGCGGACTAGGCTTTGCCTCCGGCCTTCGGCCGAAGCATGCCGGGAAGAACGAAGCCGATACCGCCCATCGGACGCGTAGCCTCGCTCTTCAGCGTCGCCTGGATCTGCTCATATTCCTCGAGCATCTCGGTCGTCACCGACGCGCGGCTTTCCGTCAGCGCGACATCGAAGTCGGCCTTGGTCACCTTGCCCGTGTCGAGCCCGCGGCGCAGCGCGGTCAGGCCGGCGCGGCGGACCAGATCCTCGAGGTCGGCGCCGGTGAAGCGCTCGGTGTGCTGCGCGATGGCCTCGAGATCGACGTCGTCGGCGAGCGGCATCCCCTCGGTGTGGATCGCAAGGATGCGCCGGCGCCCGGCGGTGTCGGGCACTCCGACATAGATCAGCTCGTCGAAGCGGCCCGGGCGGAGCAACGCCGGGTCGATCAAGGTCGGCCGGTTGGTCGCGCCGATCACGACGACATTCTGCAGCTCCTCCAGCCCGTCCATCTCGGACAGGATGGTGTTGACCACCCGCTCCGTCACCTGGGGCTCGCCGAGCCCGCCCCCGCGCGCGGGGACGAGGCTGTCGAGCTCGTCGATGAAGATGATCGTCGGCGCCACCTGGCGCGCGCGGTTGAACAAGCGGGCGATCTGCTGCTCGCTCTCGCCGTACCATTTGCTCAAAAGGTCGGAGGACTTGGTAGCGATGAAATTGGCCTCGGCCTCGCGCGCCGCAGCCTTGGCAAGCAGGGTCTTGCCGGTTCCCGGCGGACCGTAGAGCAGGAAGCCCTTGGCCGGCCGGATACCGAGCCGTCGAAACGCCTCGGGATGCTTGAGCGGCAGCTCGACGCCCTCCTGCAGGCGGTCGCGTGCCTGGTCCAGCCCGCCGACATCGTCCCAGCGGACGGTCGGAGCTTCGACCATCACCTCGCGCATGGCCGACGGCTGCACGCGTTTCAGGGCATTCTCGAAGTCGCGCTCCTCGACCGACAGCGCGTCCAGCACCTCGGTGGGGATCGTCGCTTCGGCAAGGTTGAGCTTGGGCATGATCCGGCGAACCGCCTCGAGCGCGGCCTCGCGGGTCAGCGCGGCGATGTCGGCGCCGACGAAGCCGAACGTGCGCCGCGCCAGATCGTCGAGGTCGACGTCGGCGGCGAGCGGCATGCCGCGAGTATGAATCCCGAGAATTTCGCGGCGGCCGGGCTGGTCGGGAACGCCGACGATGATCTCGCGGTCGAAGCGGCCGGGACGGCGCAGCGCTTCGTCGATTGCTTCGGGCCGGTTGGTCGCCGCGATCACGACGGTGTTCTGGCGGGGTTCGATCCCGTCGAGCAGGGTCAGCAGCTGGGCGACGAGGCGCTTCTCCGCCTCGCCGGTCACCTGTCCGCGCTTGGGCGCGATCGAATCGATCTCGTCGATGAAGATGATCGAGGGCGCACTTTGCGCCGCGTGCTCGAACAATTCGCGCAGGCGCCGTTCGCTCTCGCCGTAGGCGGAGCCCATGATCTCGGGCCCGGCGATGTGGAAGAACTTGGCTGCGCTTTCGTTCGCGACCGCGCGCGCCAGCAGCGTCTTGCCGGTCCCGGGCGGGCCGTGCAGCAGCACGCCCTTGGGCGGGTCGACGCCGAGCCGCTGGAACAGCTCCGGGTGGCGAAGGGGAAGCTCGACCATCTCGCGCAGCGCGTCGATCGTGTCGCGCATCCCGCCGAGGTCGTCGTAGGTGACGTCGGCACGGCGTGGACCATCCGTGCCGTCGCGCGCGGTATATTCGCTCAGCAGCTCGACCGCCGTATTCCCGTCGATGTGCACGATGCCCTTTGGCGCGGCGGTGACGACGATCAGCCGTAATTCCTGCAAGGCGAACGCAGGTGCGTTGAGCAATTGCCGAATGTTGTCGGGCATGTCGGCATTGATGCGCTGGTGCCCCGTGGTGGCAACGGTGTCGCCCTCGACCAGCGGCCGGCCGGCGAAGCTGCGCTTCAAGGCTTCGGCCGAGCCCTGCAGGCGCACGTTGGGCTGGGCCGGCGCGAAGACCACCTTGGTCGCCGGCTTGGAGTTCGCCTTGCGGACTTCGACGAAGTCGCCCGAGCCGACGCCCGCATTGGCGCGCTGCAGGCCGTCGAGGCGGATGATGTCGATGCCCTCGTCCTCGCCGTAAGGGCGGATCGCCCGCGCCGCGGTCGAGCGCTTGCCGGCGATCTCGATGACATCGCCCTCGGCAAGCGACAGCTCGTCCATCAGCTTGTCCGGCAGGCGGGCAAAGCCGCGGCCGCTGTCCGCCGGTGGCAGGCTCGCGACCTGGACCTTGCGCGACTTCACGCGGTCGATCGTGTCGGCTTCAGGCATCGTCGCTCCTCAATATTTGATCGCCCCGGCAATCTTGCGCACCGTCGAGCGCGGCGCAAAGCGCGTACTAAGCGCGCCGATCTTGTTGATCGTTCCCGTAATGACCACGGCCTTGTTCCTGTCGAGGCCCTTGAGCCCGATCTCGACCACCTTGGCGGCGCTCATCGCGAGCCGGTCGAAGGCGACGCTGCCGCCGAATCCGGCGACTTCGCCGAACTCGGTTCGTGTCGGGCCCGGGCAGAGGCAGCTAACCTTGATGCCCTGGCGCTTCAATTCCTCATGCAGCGCCTCGCTCAGCGACAGCACGAACGCCTTGGTCGCGAAATAGACCGCCATCTTGGGGCCCGGCTGGAAGGCGGCCGTCGAGGCGACATTCAGGATCGCGCCGCTCTTGCGCTTGATCATGCCGGGGGCGACGGCGCGGCAAAGGTCGGTGAGCGCGCCGACGTTGAGGTCGATCATCTGCCGCTGCCGCTTGGCGTCGAGCTCGGCGAAGCGCCCGATCAGACCGAAGCCGGCATTATTGATCAGCAGGTCGACCACTTCGCCATTCGCTTCGAGGTCGGCGAGCAGCTTCGCGGCCGCGTCCTTCTTCGCCAGGTCGATCGCGACGGCGCGGGCGTTGCCCAGCTCCCTGGCCAACTCCTCGAGCCGCTCCTTGCGGCGGGCAGCGAGCACGAGCCGATGCCCGCGCTTCGACAGCTGGCGGGCGAACTCGACGCCGAGGCCGGCCGAGGCGCCAGTGACGAGAGCGACCTTCTTCAGGCTACGGTCGCCTTGACGATCTTGCCGGGCTCGCGAGGCGGCTCTCCAGCCGGCAGCGCGTCGACATATTCCATCCCGCTCTCCACCTCGCCCCACACGGTGTACTGCCGGTCGAGAAAGGGTGAATCGTCGGTGACGATGAAGAACTGGCTGTTGGCGCTGTCCGGGTCCTGCGCGCGCGCCATTGAGGCCACTCCGCGCTTGTGGGATTCGCCGGAGAACTCGGCTTTGATGTTGGGCTTGTCCGACCCGTGATAGCCGGTCCCGGTCGGGTCACCGCCCTGCGCCATGAAGCCCGGGATCACGCGATGAAACACGACGCCGTCGTAAAAGCCGCTGTTGGCGAGCTCGGTGATGCGCTGGACATGGCCTGGCGCAAGATCGGGCCTGAGCTTGATGACGACGTCGCCGCCGGTCGAGAGGGAAAGGGTCAGGCGGTCGGCGTCGGCCATAAGAGTGAACTCCGGATGAAAGCTTCGAAAGAAGCGCGATTTAGGCATGCGGCAACCATTGCGCCAGAGCAGCCGCGACCATAGGAGGATGCCGCCAAGTCCAGTCGAGGGGAGCATCACGTGAGCGAGAGCGAGCAGATCGCCGCCGCGGCCCCCGAAGATTCGGCTTCGCCGGTCGACTCCGAGGACCGGCTGCGCTCCGACTTCGTCGACCGCGTTCTCGACGCCGTCGAGGCCGGCGACGACGAGACTGCGCGGCGCCTCGTGCAGCCGCTCCACCCCGCGGACGTTGCCGACCTGATCGAGCTTGCCGCGCGCGACGAGCGCGAGGGCCTGGTCAAGGCGCTGGCCGGAATCGTCAGTCCCGACGTGCTCGCCGAGCTCAATGACTATGTTCGTGAAGATCTTCTGGACGAGCTCGAGCCGCAGCAGGTCGCGGATATCGCCGGCCAGCTTGAGACCGACGATGCCGTCGCGCTGATCGAGGACCTCGATCGCGACGACCAGCAGGCGGTGCTGCGCGCCATGGACCCCGACGACCGCGCAGCGGTCGAGGAGGCGCTGAGCTATCCGGAGGAGTCGGCCGGTCGCCTCATGCAGCGCGACCTGTGCGCTGTGCCCGAGCATTGGAAGGTCGGGCAGGTGATCGACTATCTCCGCTCGACGGCGGACCTGCCGACCGATTTCTGGGAAGTCTTCGTCGTCAGCCCTGACCACCATCCGGTCGGGACCTGCAAGCTCTCGACGATCCTCCGCACTCCGCGCGCGACGATGGTCAGCGACATCATGGCGCGCGAGCAGACGCTGATTCCGGTCGACATGGACCAGGAAGATGTCGCGCTCCGTTTCCAGAAATATGCGCTGGTTTCGGCGGCGGTCGTCGATGATGCCGGGCGGCTGGTCGGCATGATCACCGTCGACGACGTGGTGCACATCATCCAGGAGGAAGCGGGCGAGGACGTCCTGCTCCTCTCCGGCGCCGGGGAAGGCGACATCAATGAGCCGGTGCAGCTCACGGTGCGGCGGCGCCTGTTCTGGCTGGTGATCAACCTCGGCACCGCGATCCTCGCCGCTAGTGTCGTCAGCCTGTTCCAGGGCGAGATCGGGAAATATGCGGTGCTCGCCGTGCTGATGCCGATCGTGGCCGGCATGGGGGGCAATGCCGGAACGCAGACTTTGGCGGTCGCGGTGCGTGCGCTTGCCACCAACCAGTTGACGGCATCGAACACGCTCAGGGCATTCGGTCGGGAGCTGACCATCGCGCTCGCCAACGGCATTTCACTCGGCCTGCTGATCGGGGCCGGCGTCGCCCTCATCTTCAACAACCTCGGGCTCGGCGCGGTGATCGGCGCGGCGATGGTCATCAACAATCTCGCCGCGGGCCTCGGCGGCATCCTCGTTCCGGTCACGCTCGACCGCTTCCGCGTGGACCCCGCCGTTTCTTCCGCAGTGTTCGTCACGACGATCACCGACGTCACCGGCTTCTTCAGCTTCCTGGGCTTGGCGGCAATCTTTCTGGTCCGCTAAGCGCTTGAAGGCGCGGTTGTTTGCCGCCAGATCGAAATCCGTGCCGCAGCTTCATCTGACCAAGGTCGCGTTCGGTTGCCGAACGATCGCGTCGCTGGAGAAGCGCGTTGCCGCGCGGACGCACCACGGTGAGATGCGGGTCGCGACACGAATGAGGCCGAAGCGCGCCGATGAGCTGATCGGCGGCTCGATCCACTGGATCATCAAGCACCGGCTGATTGCCCGTCAGGAAATCCTGCGCTTCGAGGACCGCAACGACGGGCGAATCGACATCGTCTTGTCCGCCACGCTCGAGCTTATCCCGCCCAGCCCGAAGCGAGCGCATCAGGGCTGGCGTTACCTCGATCCGA
>Ga0070660_100003655_pt1 | contig 10620 bp, 10 predicted proteins | sample KBSC33metaG_FD_64670 | JGI IMG/M metagenome (GOLD analysis project Ga0070660, IMG submission 64670) | Corn rhizosphere microbial communities from Kellogg Biological Station, Michigan, USA - KBS C3-3 metaG | ecosystem: Host-associated > Plants > Roots > Rhizosphere > Soil ... | reverse complement strand
CTTTTCATATATTTCCAGCGAATCTCTTCTTTGTTTCACCAGCTTTTGAAGCATCTTTACTTCGTCTTCCTCTTTTATTTCTCCGTTGGATCCTTCAGCGGTTTTTGCAATGATAATGGCGGATTTAATAGCGCGCAAAGCGCGAAGAGATTTTTCATCCCTGGCAAGCATGGCTGCTTTTAGATCAGTCATTACTTTTTGTTCTAAAGACATAATTGTGAATTAAATAATTATAAAATTAGCCAAATGGCTGATTATTGCTGCGATTTTTCTTTTTCCAAAAATTTTTTATGGAAATCAGAAGCAAACTTTTTTATGTCATTGGCCAATCCTTCCTGCCTTGTAGCTCTCTGAAAAGTATCCGCCATGGTCATAAAAACCTGGAAATAAAAATCCGCCATTTCATCTGTCATCATTTCTTTTGTCCAAAGGTCAATTTTTAAAGCAGACTTATCGGTTCCGTCCCAAAAAGCCAGCAGCATTGCTTTTGCGTTTTGTTCCGTTTCCGCGCTACTACCCTCGGCGGTCCATTGTATCTGATGCGGTACTTTCTCAGCATCGAGCTTTACTTTGATATTGATATTTGATTCTGTCATAATTGGATGCAAATTTAATACTATTGGCTTTTACCGGAAACTATGTTGTGCAATTAAAGAAAAGGTTCAACAGTAAACAGAGTTTTAATCAATATTCTTATTCAGTCAATTGATATACTGTATTACTAAACTGGCAAACAATAAATATTTCCCTAACAAATATGGCAGAGTATTCGATAATAAAAAAGAATGGAAAAAATATTTATCTTAAAAAAGAATGTGATAAATGTTATTCATAAAGTAATTACTGCTGGTTACCGTGTATAGAATAAAATTGGAAGCTTATGATAGAAAACTCAAGACATCAATTGATAACTAAAATTCATAGAACCCGGTTCTTTTTTTCATGCGTTGGATGATATTGCTTCTATCATCAATTGGGCAAGCCCGAAAAAAATTATTTCCCTGAACAACCTGTTTCATTTCTGTCCTTGCTCGCTTTTCTTAATTACCGGAAGCATGGCTTTTAGTTTTCTTTCATCCCTGCAAATGAGTCAAAAATTTTCTTTAATTCATTTGCTTTATCAGGGTAAACCAAAATAAGGTTGGTGCGTTCTGAAGGGTCTTCTTTTAAATTGAAAAGTTCTTTAACGGCAGGTACTAATTCATCGTTCGATTGCCGGCGCCACTCCGGCGCTTCCCGGTATTTCCAGTCTCCCGCTTTTACCGCTTCAGGTTTACCATGGTTTACGATAAAAATGGGTTGATGAGTAAAATGCATATCATTTATTTTCCCCTCTAATAATGAATTGATATTTTCTCCATCCAATACTCGTCCTTTGGGAAGAGAAGCGCCGGTCCATTTGGCAATGGTAGGCAGCATATCCAGGTTGCTGATGGGCGCTTCTGATTTGATTCCGGAAGGAATTCTATTTTTCCAGTAAACAATAAATGGTTCGCGCACACCTCCCTCATACGACATTGCTTTTGAACCTCTGAAGATTCCTGCAGCACCCGCATGAAATCTGCGGGTTACGCCATCGCCTTCCATTCTTGAAGGATAATCACTCCACGGGCCGTTATCGCTTGAAAAAATAATGATCGTATTATCAAGCAATTTCTTTTCTTTCAGTGTCTGCCATATAGCCGCCATGCTTTCATCAATTTCTGAAACAACAGCGCCCAAAGGGCCACCGGGCTTGCCTTTTAAATAAGATGACTGCGACGCAAAATACACGGGCAGGTGTGGCATGTTATAAGCGAGGTACAAAAAGAAAGGCTCCCCGGGTTTTTGTTGCTGTATGATGCGGATACTTTCTTTGGTATAGAGCCTGGTTAGCATAGAATCTTCCGGCTTAAAAATTTCAGGTTTGCGATTACGAAAAATTTTTATGATTGTATCCGTCTTTACATAAGGAGCCCTGTAATCCTGGCTATACAACATTCCGTAAAAAGAATCAAAGCCCTGTCCATTGGGTAAATTATAATCGCGCTGATCACCAAGGTGCCATTTACCTACCATTGCCGTTTTATATCCATTTGCTCTCAGCATTTCTGCTATTGTTACTTCACTATCAGGCAGTCCCAATTCTGAACCTGGTGGTATAGGGTCGGGCAAATTATACCTTGATGCATACCTGCCGGTTAATAAAGAAGCCCTCGAAGGTGTGCAGGAAGGGCTGCTCACAATATAATTAGAAGACATGAATCCTTCCTTTGCCATTTTATCCAAAAAGGGAGTTCGAATAACCGGGTTGCCATAACAGCCCAAATCTGAATACCCCATATCATCAGTCAAAACAAAAATGATATTGGGTTTTTGTTGCGCATAACTGATTCGTACATTAGCTATTATCAAAACAAAGAATAAAATACTTTTGAATAATTTCATTGGATAAAAACTCCTTTTTTAGTTGTGAGTTTAAAGGTAAGTTTTTTGAGGTGAGGATATGGTGAACGTTAGGCATATAAATTCAAACATATAGTTGAACAGAGCAAACGAACAAATACCAGCTTTTTCTATTTACCAGCTTTCTTTTAAGGCAGCATCTGTAGTGAGCCTGCAACTGCCAAGAACTAAACAAAAATAAATTGTAGAGAAGTGCAGTAAATCAACAATTATCCCGCTTTTTCAACCGGTCTATTTCTTTGCAGAGCCTGTCGAAAATATCATCAACGCCTCCTTCTCCTTTTACCATTACTACTTTACCATCCTTTTGATAATGGTCGGCTACTGCTGCTGTTTTTTTATGGTATTCTTCAATTCGCGCCCGGATTATTTGTTCGTTGATATCATCAGACCTGCCGCTGGTTTCTCCGCGTTTTATCAATCTTTTTACCAGTTCTTCTTCGCTCACTTTTAATGCAAGCATTACATCTATGCAGGTTTTTTTACGGGTTAATAATTTATCCAATTCTTCGGCCTGTACAGCAGTGCGTGGAAAACCATCAAATAAAAAACCACCTGCCCCGGGATTATTATCTAATGCATCACCTATCATACCAATGACCACCTCATCAGGTACCAAACTGCCTTTATCCATATAGCGTTTTGCTTCTAATCCTAACTGGGTTTTATTTGAAATTTCACTTCGCAATAAATCGCCGGTAGAAAGATGTTTCAAATGATATTTTGCAATCAGTTTTTCTGACTGGGTACCTTTGCCACTGCCCGGCGGGCCAAATAAGATGAGATTGAACATTAGTTTTATAATCCTTGTGAACATCAAATATAATGGATGCAACTTAAAAAAGCCGGTAGCCTTATGAAAAACTTTTATTTTTTTTAATGGCTTGATAAAAATGCGGTCGTTTGCATTTGAAAAGTCGTGGGAGTTGTTTTCCTCAGAAATAGTAACCGGTTATGAACTACGTATTATTTCAACAGTTCTTCTATTTGTATTTGGCTAAGGAAAAGGATAACCGGATTTCATCAATGCAACGGACTAAAGTCCGTCCAAAATAATCCTTAACTTAATGATATTGGGTTTTAGCCAGGCATCCTGGTAATATATTTTTCCATTTGCTTTACCTGATCTACAATCTGGGGAGTTGTCGGCTTTAGTGCTTTTACTTTTCTGAAATATTCTTTCGCTGCGCGAAATTCTCTTTTGTTTATCATAATAGAAGAAAGCTGTAAGTAAGCGGCAGCCTCGTTTTCCTTGTCGGGTAGCCCGGAACGTATTGCCTGGCGAATGTAGCTTTCTGCTTCCCGGATATTTCCCTTTTGCATAGCAAGCATCCCTAGTTGTAATTTATTGGCGCCTTCTGCTTCTTTCATAGGCATTCCAAGGCTGAGGCTTTTTTTCATGTGTTTTTCAGCATTGTCAAAATCCTGGTTGGCCATAGCCAGGTTGCCTTTCAATGTAAAATAAACCGAGCGAACCGGCTTAATCAATAAACCCGGAAACCAAATGGAATCAATTACTCTCTGCGCTCCTGCCATATCTCCTTCCTCCATATAGCCTTGTATAAGCCGCATCGGCCCAAAAAGAAAATGCCCGACAACCAATACCAGCGCTATTAAATACAATACAAATGCGGGCCAGAAGCCTGCCTCAATATTTACAACTATGCCAAGCGCCAGAAAAATAGCTCCTAATAATAGCCGGTATTTTATAATAAAATTGAGAAACTTCATAGTCTTTAAATTTTTCCTGATAAAATGTTTTTGTTTTTATCAGGCGGCAAATTTACGATTCTCTATGCAATTGAAGGAAGCCCGGTTTCTAACTTTTGGATTAAAAAAAAATAGAGCAGGAAGAAAATAATGGTCATGGAAAATCCACGCCTCTGCAACAAATCCAAAGCTTCGTTTGACATTACGTAAAAAGTTGATTTTCCCCAATCCGGTTTTTTAATTCATTTAGGAATTAACATTCAGGTAATATTTGATTTAAGAATTAACATTAAGGTAATATTAAGGTAACATTCAGGAAATAGCAGATTTATTCCTTTGCAATCAAATTAAAAACACTTGCTTTATGGTTGCAAAAAAACAATTATTCTTTGCGGTTCTCTTTTGTATAGGGCTTTTTTCAAGTTATTCTTTGAAAGCCCAATTTACTGCCAGTTCAGACTCTGCCTTTAAAGCAGGAAGCCCTAATTCCGGCAAATTATGGGGTTATATGTTTGGTGATTATTATGTAAAAGCCCAGGCCGACTCTCTGAACCGGGGCAGCAACAGCCAGTATTCAGGCGTGCCTAAAAACAGGAATGCCTTCCAGATCAGGAGGCTTTATCTTGGTTATAACTATAATATTACCAAAAAATTTGCTGCTGAAGTATTACTTGAAGCGGCGCCCGGAGAAGCGCTAAGTGATAATAAGCTCGCTTTTTATGTAAAGCTTGCAAACCTTCGCGTTAAAGATATTTGGAAAGGCACTGATTTGATTCTTGGCCAGGTTAGCACACCGGGTTTTTCTATGTCTTCAGAACCAATATGGGGCTATCGCTCTGTTGAAAAGACGATTATTGATGTCCGTGGCACGCCTTCTTACGATTTAGGAGCTGCTTTACAGGGAAAATTTGACCCGAAATCACAAAACTTTGGATATGATTTGATGGTGGGAAATGGAACGGGCGCTAAACCGGAAGGAGATAATTATAAATGGCTCTACGGCGATATCTGGGGAAAATTCTTTGATAAAAAACTGTATGTAAATCTATATATGGATTACAACGGCATGTCTCCGGTTAATGGCATGAAGCATTCAAGAAGTATGATAAAAGGTTTTGTCGCCTACACGATTCCTACGTTTACGTTTGGTGTAGAGGCATACAGCAATCATCTGAAAAATGATAACCTGGCTACAGAAATTTCTACAGGCAATGTAGATGTTTTATCAGTAAATGCAACAGGCCTTTCAATTTTTACCCGCGGAACCATTGTCAAAGACAAATTAAATTTCTTTGCACGTACTGATTTTTTCAATCCCGATAACAAGATTGACAATAGTACGTACAACAAATCTGTAGGAAATACAAGCGGCTATACTGATCCGTCAACCAAAGAAAATTTTATAACGGCCGGGCTTGATTTCACACCAGCGAAAAATGTTCATCTCATGCCAAATATTTGGATTAATCATTACACAAACCAGGGCTTTGCACCAAAATACAACACAAGTGATGTTGTTGCCCGGCTAACGTTTTATTTTGTTTTTGGCAAATAAAAATTAAAAAAAATAGTATCAATCAATTTAAATAATTCTAAAAAAATAATCATGAAAATAAAATCAAAAATCAAAAGAATATTTTTAGCTGTTTCTGCCATAGCAGTTTTAGGAAGTATTACTACAGGCTGTGGCAGCGGTTCTTCCAATCAAAGTGCTTCCACAGATTCAACTGCCACCTCAGGCAGTGCAGATAAAACGCTCTTAGGCGCCGGAAGCACTTTCGTTTATCCATTATTTTCAAAACAATTTTCAGAATATAACAAACTTACCGGGTTACAGATAAATTACCAGGCAATCGGTTCCGGCGGAGGCATCCTTCAGTTAACGAACAAAACAGTTGACTTTGGTGATTCAGATGCTCCACTTACCGAAGAACAAGCTCAGAAAATGGGAGTACCCGTGTTACATATTCCTATGTGTTCCGGGGCAGTGGTAATAAGCTATAATTTACCTGAAGTAAAAGATACACTCAAACTTACTCCGGATGTAATCGCAAATATTTACCTCGGCAAAATCACCAAATGGAACGACCCGAAGATTACTGCAATTAATCCCGGCGTTAAAATACCGGCAACTCCAATTTTAGTTGCTCATCGTTCAGACGGTAGCGGAACTACCAATATTTTTACAGATTATCTTTCTAAAGTAAATCCTGAATGGAGTACCAAAGTTGGTAAAGGAACTTCTGTTAACTGGCCCACAGGCCTGGGTGGCAAAGGGAATCCCGGTGTATCAGGACTTATAAAGCAAACTCCGGGTGGTATAGGTTATGTGGAACTGGCTTATGCAATCCAGAATAATTTATCTTATGCAAAAGTGCAAAACAAATCCGGAAATTATATCGTACCAAATATAGCTTCAACAAGCGCAGCCGGTAACGTAACGCTTCCTGCAGATTCAAAAATATTTTTGGGCAATACCGATGCTGCTGATGGTTACCCTATCAGTGGATTTACCTGGGCTTTGATTTACCAGGAACAGGCTTATAACAAACGCTCACAGGATAAGGCTCAGGACCTTTTGAAAATGTTGTGGTGGGAGATTCATGATGGTCAAAAATATTGTCAGGATTTGGATTATGCTCCATTATCACCCGCCGCAGTAACAATCGCTGAAAACATTCTTAAATCTGCAACTTATAATGGTAAAGCAATATTGCAATAAATTTGTAATAATATTTATTTGAAATTATCAACAACAAAATCTGAAATTTCCCGCAACAATAATTTGTTGCGGGAAATTTCTTCTATGTCTAACATCATGAATGCCTGGAAAGCGGCAAAAATAAAACGGTCTGTAAGGCAAATTCGTGGAGAAAAAATATTCAGAGCATCGCTTGTCCTGATTTCATTAAGCATTCTTGTGATAGTGGTTGCCTTTTTATTTACGCTGGTTATTCAGTCATTACCCTCGATAAAAGCGTTGGGCTTTGGCTTTTTGTATGGTAAAACCTGGGACCCGGTTCATAATATTTATGGCACGTATCCCTTTCTATTGGGAACATTATTGACATCGTTTCTGGCATTAATTATTTCTATTCCTTTTTCATTTGCAACGGCCATTTTTTTAGGAGAATATTATCCGAGAGGTTGGTTTTCTGATTTTTTAAAAAATGCGATAGAATTAATTGCAGCAGTTCCATCTGTAATTTATGGTTTTTGGGGATTGTTTGTACTGGTTCCGATTGTAAGAAGTTTAGAATTGAAAATCGGCGTCACTCCTTATGGTATCGGGATATTTGCTTCATCATTAATTTTAACCATAATGATTATTCCTTACGCTGCATCTTTGGGAAGAGAAATGGTGCGAATGGTTCCATCATCATTAAAAGAAGCAGCTTATGCATTGGGCGCTACGAGATATGAAGTAATCAAAAACGTGATTTTGCCGTATTCCAGGTCAGGATTATTAGCAGGAGTTTTATTATCTTTAGGCAGAGCGTTAGGCGAAACGATGGCAGTAACTATGGTTATTGGAAATACAAGCGTGATACCAGATAGCATTTTTGCTCCGGGAAATACAATGGCCAGTGTAATAGCGAATGAATTTACGGAAGCTGCGAGCAGCCTTTACTTATCTGCATTAATTGAGATTGGACTTGTACTGTTCCTCGTTACTGTAATTATTAATATGGTTGGGAAAAGGATTATTAAAAAATTTACTTCTGAATAAAATGAAGCCGAACATAAAATATAGATTGGGTAAAAGCAGGTTTTTCAAAGGGCTGATTATTGCCCTTTCTGTGCTTTGTACAGTGCCCTTATTTATAATTCTCATTTATATTTTTAAAGAAGGTTTTAGTAAAATAAACTGGCATTTTTTGGTTAATATGCCCAAGCCGGTTGGTGAAGCTGGCGGTGGTATTGCCAACGCACTTGTGGGAAGTTTATTGATAGTTTTTTATGCCTCGCTTATTGCAATTCCTTTGGGGATTATGTGCGGTATTTATTTGAGTGAAAACCGGAATACAAGATTGGCAAACTGGACAAGGCTTTCCGTAGATGTATTGCAGGGAACCCCTTCCATCGTGATGGGGATTGTGGTGTATTTCTGGGTCGTTAAGCCTTTACATACATTTTCAGCCCTTTCTGGTAGCGTAGCGCTGGCAATAATGATGTTGCCTATTGTGGTTCGTTCTACAGAAGAAACTTTAAAACTCTTGCCTGATACATTAAAAGAAGCGGGACTCGCTTTAGGATTGCCTTATCATAAAGTGATATTAAGAATAATTTTGCCTTGCGGCATTAGTGGTATTTTGTCCGGAGTCATACTGGCTGTGGCAAGAATAGCAGGCGAAACGGCGCCGTTATTATTTACCGCATTTGGAAATTTATATTTTTCCACTAATATTTTAAAACCAATGGAAAGCTTACCCCTGTTGATTTTTAATTATGCTACAAGCGCTTATGATGATTGGCACAACCTTGCGTGGGGAGCGGCGCTTATTTTATTGATATGGGTATTATTATTGAATATTATTACTAAGATTATAACCAAAAAATGGAGAGTACAATTTTAAAAGCGGTTGATTTTGATGCTTACTTTGGCGAAAATCATGTTGTGAAAAAAGTAAATATTGAGATTCCGAAAAACAATGTGATTGCGGTGATGGGCCCGTCCGGCTGTGGAAAAACAACCTTTCTTCGTTGTATTAACAGGATGCACGAATTAATTGAGGGTACATCAACTAATGGAAAGATGCTGCTCAATAACGAAGATATTTACGACATGCATCCTATTTTGGTCCGGCATAAAATAGGAATGGTATTCCAGCGCCCTAATCCCTTTCCTAATCTGAGTATTTATGATAACGTGATAGCCGGTTACAAATTGAATGGTATGAAAATATCAAAGCACGACAGAGATGCTATAGTTGAACAATCTTTACAAAAAGCTTCTCTCTGGAATGAAGTAAAAGATTCCTTACATAAAAAGGGAACATTTTTGTCGGGCGGTCAGCAACAACGCTTGTGTATTGCGAGGGCAATAGCCATGGAACCTGATGTGTTGTTGCTGGATGAACCTACTTCTGCACTGGACCCGATTTCTACATCAAGTATAGAAGTATTGATGCAGGAACTGAAGAAAAACTATACGCTTGTGGTGGTAACTCATAATATGCAACAGGCTGCGAGGGTAAGTGATAAAACAGCATTTTTTTATCTCGGAGAATTAATCGAATATGATATAACCAAAAGCATGTTCACTAATCCAAAGGATACACGTACTCAAAATTATATTACAGGAAGGTTTAGCTGATTGACTTAAAATAAAAAAAACATGACTCAATTTGAAACAGAAATAAGGGATGTAAAATCGGAAGTGATTAATATGTGGCAATTAGTTCTTTCGCAATTAACCAAGGCAAAAGAAGCCATGCTTGCATTTGACAAAGACCTTGCACGCGAAGTAATGGCGCGGGAAAAAAGGGTCAATGCACTTGAATTGAAAATAGACAGAGATTGTGAAAACATCTTTGCGCTCTATTGCCCTGTGGCTATAGATTTGCGGTTTTTATTGGCCGTGCTTAAAATAAATACGAACCTGGAACGTATTGGTGATATTGCCGACGGCATCGCCAGGTATATTGCATTTTCACCTGAAAAATTTAATAAAATTTTTTTGGAGTCGAGCCGGCTAATTGAAATGTATAACGGTTCCATAAGCATACTTTCCGATACACAAGCTGCATTTGAATTTGAAAATACAATTCTTGCGCGGACGATTTTTTCCAGGGATGATGTTCTGGACGCTATCAATAAAAAAGCAGATGATAACATCTCTAAATATATTCACGAAGACCTGAATAACATCAATGAAGCGTTGAGCATACTTTCCATTATCAGAAAACTGGAAAGGGTGGGCGACCAGGCAAAAAATATTGCGGAAGAAATTATATTTTACGTAGAAGCAAAAGTGCTTAAACATCAATAAAAGCCTGTCTGACCGAAAGGCAGATTCGTTTACTGTTAAGTTCTGCGAGTCATTTTATAGACTTGCTTTATCATTGGTAAAAAAAATCAACCTAAAATAGCTTTCGCTAAATTTGTCCTATGGAATCAAAGCAGAGAAAAATATTAATTGCAGACGATGAGCCGGATATCCTGGAAATAATTTCTTACAACCTAAATAACGAAGGTTACCAGGTCTTCACCGCAAAAGATGGAAATGAGGCGATTGAAAAAGCAAAAGAAGTACATCCGGATTTAATCATTCTCGACATAATGATGCCTTATAAATCAGGGGTGGATGTTTGCCGCATTCTGCGCTCTCAAACCGCTTTTGAAGATACATTAATTATTTTTTTAACGGCGCTCAACGATGATACTACGCAAATAAAAAGTCTTGAAATTGGCGCTGATGATTACATTACAAAACCCGTCAGTCCAAAAGTTTTGATAAGTCGC
>Ga0070660_100003653_pt1 | contig 10621 bp, 10 predicted proteins | sample KBSC33metaG_FD_64670 | JGI IMG/M metagenome (GOLD analysis project Ga0070660, IMG submission 64670) | Corn rhizosphere microbial communities from Kellogg Biological Station, Michigan, USA - KBS C3-3 metaG | ecosystem: Host-associated > Plants > Roots > Rhizosphere > Soil ... | reverse complement strand
AACGCTTGTCCGGCCTCCTCGGGGGAGGACACGACCTTCATCCCCTTCCCGCCGCCGCCGGCAGCCGCCTTGATCAGGAGCGGGTAGCCGATCTGCTCACCGAGCGCGACCACCTCCGCCGCGGAGCCGACGGGGTCGGTCGTGCCGGGGATGATCGGGACACCGGCCGCCTGCATGGTCTGTCGGGCCCGGGTCTTCGAGCCCATCAGCTCGATCGCGGCCGGCGGCGGACCGATCCAGACGAGCCCCGCCGCCTCGACCGCCGCGGCGAACGAGGCGTTCTCGGCGAGGAATCCGTAGCCGGGGTGGACCGCCTCGGCGCCCGATCGGGCGGCGGCCTCGAGCAGCCTGTCGACGACGAGGTAGCTCTCCGCCGCGCTCAGCCCTCCCAGGGCGTGCGCCTCGTCTGCATAGGCCACGAACGGGGCCGAACGGTCCGCATCGGAGTAGACCGCGACCGAGTCGATGCCGAGCTCGCGGAGGGTTCGAAAGATCCGGAGCGCTATCTCACCCCGGTTCGCAACAAGGACTTTGGCGAACACGATCCGTATTCTCTCGACGGATGGGCCTCGCCGACCAACTGACCGTCGCACGCGCGCTCTCGGTGCCGATCGTGGTCGCTCTCTTCGCGATCTCGTTCCCGAACCACGACTACTGGGCGACCGGGGTCTTCTGTGCCGCGATGGCGACGGACTTCTTCGACGGCAAGGTCGCCCGGCGGACCGGTCGTTCCTCGCCACTCGGATCGCTCCTCGACCCGGTCGCGGACAAGCTGCTCGTGATGGCGACGTTGATCGTCCTGCTCGGCCAGGACGTGTTCCCCGCCTGGATGGTGGCGGCGATCGTCGCTCGAGAGCTCCTCATCTCGGGGCTGCGCCAGGCGGCGCTGGAGCGCGGCGTCGTGATCGCGGCCCGCGACCTGGGAAAGCTGAAGACGTGGTCGCAGGCGATCGCCGCTGGTGTCGGCGGCCTCGCCGCCGCAGGAGCCTGGAGCAATTCGGTCTCCTGGTGGGCGCTCCTCGTCGCCCTTGCCCTGACCTGGATCTCAGGGCTCGACTACGCGCGCTCGGCCCCGCAGCTGCTCCGCAGCCGGGCTGTCGTCTCGCCGTAGAGGACCTCGCCCTAGAACGTCGCGGTCGACGCCGTCTACGCGGGAGCGGCGTGAGCCAGCCGCAACGCGCACCACGCGTCGAAGGCCGCCCAGGCGCTGAGGTAGTCGGCAAGCTTCCGCAACCCGTCCTCCACCTCGGCTCGGACAGCGAACGTGCAGTGGACGCAGTAGGGACGGTCGGGAGCTGTTTCGTGTTCGCCACACCGGATGCACATGTCTCCGGTGGAACGGACAAGCGGCTTCTACGGATACGTCTCGAGAGCCTCGCCGATTCCCGCCTGCCACCACGGATCGGGCTCGGACGAACGGTCGGCGGCCAGCGCAGCTGCGATCGCCGCTTCCACCTCGGCGGGCTGGGCGGGGTTCAGTTCAACGTCCACGGAGCGGAGATCATAGGCCCCTCGACCGTCTCACCCCTTCGAGGGATTTCGCTCAAGTATTCGGCTTTCACCCGTTCGGGTGATGCCCGTACGGGCGCGGGTGACGGAGACTCACCTCTAATGCGGCACCTGATTGAGAGGACTACCCGAATGCTTCAGTGGAACCCGAAATTCGCACTCGTTGTGCTCGTCGCGGTCGCTTTGGCGACGATGTTCGCCCGGGCGCACGGCCTCGGTGGCGGCTACGGCGGCAGCAACTTCACCTGGTAGCGCCGGCTACCTGAGATGAGCGGCAGGGCGCTCCCCCCCGCGAGATTGCTCGCGGTCGTTGCGCCGGTCTCCCTGGTCGGCGTCGCCGCGTTCTGCGCGGCGACGTTCTCTTTCCTGCGAGATCCGGGCTCGACGACGACGGTGGTCGGTGTCCTCGCCTTTCTGATCGCGTCCACCCTCGCCGAGCGCTTCCCTGTGCCCGTCGAGGGCGCCGACGCGAACGGCGTCTCGCTCGGGTTCGTCTTCACGGTCGCCGCACTCGTGCTCTTCGGCTGGGCGCCGGCGACCGTCATCTGCGTCACCGCCCCAACGCTGGTTGCGTTGATCTGGCGGACCCGGCCGCCGATCCGCGCGACCTTCAACGCCGGAGTCTTCGGGATCGTGGGCGCGACCGGCGGCCTGATCCTGCGCCATCTCCACGGAGGCGACGCCCAGATGCTCGCCGCCAAGGTCGGGGCGATGGCGGCGACGCTCTACATCATCAACATCCTGCTCGTCACCGCGGCGATTGCGGCCTCCGGCTCCGAACTGGGGTACGTGAAGCTGATCCGGTCGAATGTCCGCTGGACGATCGTGCCGTTCACGCTCATGGGGTCCACCGCGCTGATGCTCGTCGTGCTCTGGCAGCGGACGCCGTTCCTCTTCGCAGCGCTCGCCGGCCCCCTCGTCGCGATCTCGCTCTACCAGCGTTCGACACACAGGGCATTGAACGCGATCCGCCTCGCGCTCACCGACCCCCTGACCGGGCTCGGGAATCACCGCCACTTCCACGAGCGCCTGCAGCGCGAGCTCGCGCAGGCGGACGAGCACGGTGGCCTGGTCTCCCTCTGCTTTCTCGACATCGACGACTTCAAGCGGATCAACGATCAGTTCGGCCATCCCGCCGGCGACCGCGTCCTCGCCCAGGTCGCCTCGAGGTTGCGCCACGGCGGCGAATCGTTCCGCCTCGGCGGCGACGAGTTCGCGGTGCTGCTCGTCGGAATGGACGAGCAGCTTGCACTCGCGGCAACACGGTCGATCGTGCACCGCATCGGAGACACCGAGTTCGGCAAGGCCGGTGCGATCACGGTCAGCGCCGGAGTCGCGACGTTCCCTCAGCACAGCCGCGAGCGCGACTCGCTGATCCGGCTGGCCGACGGAGCGCTCTACTGGGCGAAGGAGCACGGTAAGAACCAGGTACGGCTGGCGCGCGCCGACGTCGCCGAGCTCTCGGAGTTCCGCCCGGCAGCGAACGGTGTCGACCGGATCGCCCGCTTCAGCGCCGCGGCATCCCTTTCCCGCGCCGTCGACTCGCGCGACGCGTTCGCCGGCAGCCATTCGGACCGGGTTGCGAGTTTCGCCGCCGAGATCGCGACCAAACTCGGCCTACCGGCGGAGGAAGTCGAGCTGACCCGCCTGGCGGGCAGCCTGCACGACCTGGGCAAGCTCGCAATCCCGGAGGAGATCCTGCGCAAGCCCGCAGCGCTCAGCGACGCAGAGCGGGTCGTCATCGAACGGCACCCGCAGATCGGCTACCGAATGCTCGAGAGCCTCGGCGTCGAACCGATTGCGTACTGGGTCCTCCACCACCACGAGCGCTGGGACGGCCATGGCTATCCCGAGGGGCTCGCCGGAGAGACCATCCCACTCGGGGCGCGCATCCTCTTCGTCGCGGACGCGTTCGACGCCATGACCTCGGCCCGGCTGTACGGCGATTCGCTCCCGTATGGAGAGGCCGTCGCCGAGATCGAGCGCTGCGCCGGCTCGCAGTTCGACCCTGATGTCGTGAACGCCTTTCTCGCGGGCGTCGGCGCGCGGGCCTCCGTCGGCGTCTAGCGGCGGGCGTGCCCCGAGCGGAAGGACCTGCTCAGAGCGGGATGTTGCCGTGCTTGCGCTTCGGCGTCGGCTCACGCTTCGTGATCGCCGTCCTCAACGCATCGATCAGAACGGGCCGCGTGCGCCGCGGCTGGATCACGTCGTCGACGTACCCACGCTCAGCTGCGCTGTACGGATTGGCAAACCGCTCGCGGTAGTCGGCGATCAGCTCGGCGCGCCGAGACTCGGGGTCGTCGGCCTCCGCGAGCTCATTGCGGAAGATGATGTTGACGGCGCCGTCGGGGCCCATCACGGCGACCTCCGCCGTCGGCCACGCGAAATTGAAGTCGGCGCGGACGTGCTTCGAGCTCATGACGTCGTACGCGCCGCCGTATGCCTTACGGGTGATCACCGTCAGCTTCGGCACCGTCGCCTCGCAGTAGGCGTACAGGAGCTTCGCGCCGTGACGGATGATCCCGCCCCACTCCTGCTCCGTCCCCGGCAGGAACCCGGGCACGTCGACGAAGGTGACGAGCGGGATGTTGAAGGCGTCACACGTCCGGACGAAGCGCGCCGCCTTCTCCGAGGAGCTGATGTCGAGCACGCCGGCCAGCGCCTTCGGCTGGTTGCCGACGATGCCGACGCTGTAGCCGCCGAGCCGAGCAAACCCGCAGACGATGTTCTCGGCGAAGAGCGGCTGGATCTCGAGGAACTCACCGTCATCGACGACCGCAGTGATCACGCGCTTGATGTCGTACGGCTTCGTCGGCTCGTCGGGCACGAGCTCGTCGAGCTCCGGCGCCTCGCGATCGACCGAATCCGAAGGCGGGTCGTACGGCGCAGGGCTCGCGTTGTTCTGGGGCAGGAAGCTGAGCAGGTAGCGGGCATCCTCGAGCGCGGCCTCCTCGCTCGGCGCGGTCAGATGCGCGACTCCGGACTTCGTCGCATGGGCGAGCGCCCCGCCGAGCTCCTCCTGCGTCACCTCTTCCCCCGTCACCGTCTTCACGACGTCGGGCCCGGTGATGAACATGTACGACGAGCCCTCGACCATCAGGATGAAGTCCGTCATCGCCGGTGAATAGACGGCGCCGCCTGCGCAGGGGCCCATGACGAGGGAGATCTGCGGGATGACGCCGGAGCTCTGCACGTTGCGCCAGAAGATCTCGGCGTAGCCCGCGAGCGAGACGACCCCCTCCTGGATCCGCGCGCCGCCCGAGTCGTTGATGCCGATCACCGGGCAGCCGTACTTCGCGGCCATGTCCATCACCTTGCAGATCTTCTCGGCGAAGACCTCGCTCAAGGAGCCGCCGAAGACGGTGAAGTCCTGGCTGAACACGAAGACGCGCCGGCCGAAGATCTCGCCGTACCCGGTGACGACTGCGTCGCCGTAGGGGCGACGCTCGAGCATCCCGAAATTCGATTCACGATGCCGGACGTAGCGGTCGAGCTCGAAGAACGAGCCTGGATCGCAGAGCTTCTCGGCGCGCTCGCGGGCGAGCAGCTTGCCCGCGTCCTTGTGCTTGGCGACGGCCTTCTCCGAGCCGTGGTGCTCCGACTGGTCGCGTAGCTCCTCGAGCCATTCGAGCTTGTCGCGAGTCGTCTCGTGCGTCCGCTTCTCGGCCTCCGCCATCTCGGCGGAGCCTAACGACACGAGCGCGCGCGTCACTGTCCCGTCACGACGGCTGGCACATCCCGTGCCTGGACAGGCCTCCGGCCGATTGTCGCTCAGTGCGCGCCTTTCCGCCCCGTCCGTCACACTCTTGGCGCACAATCGTCACTTGGTCCTGTCGGTGCCTGGCACCGATCGGATGGCACCGATCTGACCCCGGAGCGCCGCGTCCGTCAGAATGACCTCGTGCAGAGCGATGTCCTGCGGCCACTCCGCGACACCGTCGACGCCGTCGCGGCGAGCGATCGCGCCGGGTTCGCACGCGCCGCGCGCAACGCCGTCGCGCAAGCGATTCTCGCCGCGGCGCTCGCCCCCGACGCCCACCCGGGCCGCCCGGAGCATGAACCGCCCGCTCGTGAGGTGCGCGACCTGCTCGGCTCCGACGTGGGCGACGCGCTGACGGAGCTCTACCGCGGCGGCGCCGACTGGACGAGTCGCGCGATCGACCTGCTCGAGCCGCTGAACGCGCTCGCTCACACGGGATGAGCGAGTACGGCGACAACATCTGGGGCGAGCTCGAGGACTTCGGTGACGGCGTCAGCGGGAAGCGCCTCGTCCGCTCGCCCGAGTCTCACCTCGTTGCGGCGGTGTGGGAGCTTCAGCCGGGGGCGGCGCCGGGCCCGTATCACCTGCACCACGGAACCGACGAGTACCTGCTCGTCCTGCGTGGAACACCGAGCCTGCGCACCGCCGAGGGCGAGCGCACGCTCGCCGAGGGTGAAGCGGTGCAGTTCCCCCGCGGTCTGGCCGGAGCACACCAGTTGATCAATCGCTCCGACAGCACCGTCCGCGTCGTCATCGCCGCGTATCACGGCACTCCCGAGGTGATCGAATATCCCGATGACGGCGTGCTGATCATCGGCAGCCGCACGCCGAGCCAGGACGGCGAGCCCCTCTTCCGACGGTTTCCCCCGGGAGAATGACGGCGACGAAAGGACGTCCAGCCGAGCATGGTCAAAGAACTGAGAATCGCTCTGACGGTCGAGAACTACGGTGAGGCGCTCGCGTTCTATCGCGACGCCCTGGGCCTGACGCTGCTCGAGGAGTGGAACTCGCCCGGCGCGAACGGTGCGCTGCTCGAAGCAGGCCGCGCGACGCTCGAGATCTTCGACGAAGGACAGGCAGCGATGGTCGACGACATCGAGACCGGTCGGCGCGTCTCGGGGACGGTGCGCTTCGCCGTCGAGGTTGACGACTCGTCGGCGGTCGCCGACGAGCTGATTCGCGCCGGCGCGCGACACGTCGCTGACCCGCTCGAGCCCCCGTGGGGCGGTGTGAACGTCCGCGTGCAGGCGCCCGACGGCATGCAGCTCACGCTCTTCACGCCGCCCGCCACGTGATCGACCTCGCCCGGGTTCGAGCAGACACGCCGGGCGTCGAGCACGTCGCGCACTTCAACAACGCAGGTTCGTCGCTGCCGCCACGGCAGGTCGTGGACGCCGTCGTCGGGCACCTGCAGCGCGAGGCGGAGATCGGGGGCTACGAGGCAGCGGCGGAGCGGAAGCATCAGTGGGAGCACACCTATGACGCGCTCGCGCAGCTGGTCGGCGCGCAGCGTGACGAGATCGCGGTGATCGAGAACGCGACCCGCGCGTGGGACATGGCGTTCTACGCCTTCCCCTTCCGATCGGGCGACCGCATCCTCACTGGACACGCCGAGTACGCGTCGAACTGGATCGCGCTCAAACAAGTGGCGGACCGGACCGGCGCCAGGATCGAGGTCGTCCCGGACGACGACAGCGGGCAGATCGACGTCGCCGCCCTCGAGCGGATGATCGATGACCGCGTGAAGCTCGTCTCGCTCGTCCATGTACCGACGCAGAGCGGGCTCGTGAACCCCGCGGCCGCGGTCGGCCGCATCACGCGTGCTGCCGGCGTTCCGTTGCTCCTGGACGCCTGCCAGTCGGTCGGGCAGCTTCCGCTCGATGTCGACGAGATCGGTTGCGACATCCTTTCCGGGACCGGACGCAAGTTCTTGCGCGGGCCGCGCGGAACGGGCTTCCTCTACGTACGACGCGAGCTGATCGAACAGCTCGAGCCGCCGTTCCTCGACATGCGCGCCGCCGACTGGCAGCCCGACGGCAGCTATCGCATCCGCGGAGACGCGCGTCGCTTCGAGAACTGGGAGACCTACTACGCGGGGAAGGTCGGGCTCGGCGTCGCAGTCGACTACGCCCTCGCGCTGGGCGTCGAGAATGCCTGGGGCCGCATCCAGGCACTTGCCTCACGCCTGAGAGCGGAGCTCGCCGAGATCCCCGAGGTGACGCTGCTCGACCGAGGCGCAGTGCTCGGCGCGACCGTTACCTTCACCGTCGCGGATCTCCCCGCACTCGAGGTGCAGCGGCGGCTTGCAAGCGAGCACATCAACGTGTCGTTGATGGAGGCGGCATCGGCGCAGCTCGATTTCGGCCCACGTGGCCTCGACCAAGTCGTGCGCTCGTCGGTCCACTACTACAACTCGGACGCAGAGATCGACGTACTCGTCGACGCAGTCAAACGGGCCAGAACAAGCCGAGCTTGACCGGGATCCCCGCCAGGTCCGAGTCGACCACCTGATAGGAGACCTCGATCGCCGTGCCGCCCTTGCAGCCGAGGGAAGCGACGCCGGTGCCACTTTGCCGCCAGAGTTCGTCGGCCGGCCGGCCGATCAGCTCGGCGCGGTCGTAGCCGGTCAGCTCACATGCATACTCGTTCGCAGCGATGTATCGGCCGGAATCCGCTGCGACCACGCCGACGTTCGCGCGCTCGAGCAGCTCTCCGAGCAGCGTCGATTGCACGAGGGCACTGGATGCCGCAGATCCCTCCATCACCATCAGCTCAACCACGTTCGCTGATGCGTGCACGACTGTCAATCGCAACTAGAGTCAGCGCAATGGAGCCCGTCGATCGTTCGACGATCTGGCCGTACGACGAGCGCGGCGAACCGGGCCGCTTCTACTACTCGCGCTACGACCACCCGGCGGGCGTCGCCGCCGAGAGCGCGCTCGGCGAGCGCGAAGGTGGCGACGCGCTGCTCTTTGCCTCCGGAATGGGGGCGGCGATGACCGTGCTGCTCGCCTTCGCACGTCCCGGCACGACGGTCGCTCTCGCCGAGGGCTGTTACTACGGAACGAGCAAGCTGCTCGGGCTGCTCGAGGGTTGGGGCATCTCCTACGTCGAGTACGACCAGACAGGCTCGCCCCCCGCTGCCGACATCGTGTGGGTCGAGGCGCCTGCCAACCCGGTGTTGACGATGCCCGACTGGAAGGCGCTCCACCGGCACCCCGGCCTCGTCGTCTGCGATGCGACCGTCGCGACGCCCGTCTACCTCCGCGCGCTCGACGAGGGCGCGCACATCGTCCTCCACTCGGCGACGAAGTTCTTGACCGGCAACCACGCCGCGCTGCTTGGCGCGACCGTCACGCGCGACCCCGAGCGAACCGCCCGCCTGCGCGAATACCGCGGGAACGCCGGCATCGTCTCGGCGCCCGATGCAGCTGAGGCGCTCGTGCGCGGCCTCGAGACGCTCGACGAGCGCATGGCCCGCCACACCGAGACGGCGACCGAGCTGGCGCGGCGCCTCGAGGAGCATCCGAGCGTCTCGACCGTCCGCTACCCCGGCTTCAGCGGCGTGATCTCCTTCGATGTCGAGGACCCGCGCGCTGTCGAGACCTCGACCAAGGTGATCCTCAACGCCACGAGCCTGGGCGGTGCCCGCTCGACGATGGAGAGCCGCTACCGCTGGGAGGGAGACCGGATCCCGCGCGGTCTGCTGCGCTTTTCGGCCGGGCTCGAGGACGTCGAGGTGCTCTGGGGCGACCTGGAGCAGGCACTGATCAGGCATTGAGCGAGCACCGATCAGGCACTGATCGGACACTAGGCCGTTTGGCCTACCTCTTGAACTTGTAAGACCCCTGCTTCAGAATAAGGATTGAGTAGTTTCCGCCCCGGCCCAGCGGGGGAAACGACGAATCCGAGGGCCCTTCATGAGCCACCCCGTCACAGGACTCCGGACGCGCCTTGCCCACCGCGCCCCGTCCAATTGCTGAGAAAGGAAGGATCTGTGGCCACACAGACCAGGAGCCGGACGGCGCGCACGAGTCCGGCGAAGAGCGACGCGAAGGATGGCGCCGCCCGCGATGGAGCCGGAGCGGTGGTCGCCGCAGCCGAGCTCCAGCCGCTTCTCGAGGCGCTCCGCGCCGGCGTGCGCGGCGACAGCGGTGTCCGGCTCGATGCCCGCAAGCGCGGAGTCGTCGGACAGCTGAACAAGGCGTTCAACGAGCTCACGGCAACCCGCGAGCGCACGACGGACGAGATCGTCCGGGTCGCGACCGCGATCGGCCGCGAAGGCCGCCTCACCGACCGCGCCGAGCTGAAGAAGGCGCAAGGCACCTGGCGTGCGAGCCTCGCCGCCGTCAATGCGATGGTCGACGACCTCTCCCGCCCCACCCTCGAGGTCGCCCGCGTCATCGACGCGGTGGCCGAAGGCGATCTGAGCCAGAAGATGCAGTTGAAGATCGAGGGTCGCGCGGTGAAGGGCGAGTTCCTCCGCATCGGCACCACGGTCAACTCGATGGTCGACCAGCTCTCGTCGTTCGCCGACGAAGTGACGCGCGTGGCCCGCGAGGTCGGCACCGAGGGCAAGCTCGGCGGCCAGGCGACGGTGAAGGGCGTCTCCGGCACGTGGAAGGACCTGACCGACAACGTGAACGGCATGGCGACGAACCTGACGAACCAGGTGCGCAACATCGCCGAGGTGACGACGGCGGTGGCAAACGGCGACCTGACGCGCAAGATCACGGTCGACGTCAAGGGCGAGGTGCTCGAGCTCAAGAACACGATCAACACGATGGTCGACCAGCTTTCGACCTTCGCGGACGAGGTCACGCGCGTCGCGCGCGAGGCCGGCACGGAAGGGAAGCTCGGCGGCCAGGCCGTCGTGAAGGGCGTCGGCGGGACCTGGAAGGACCTGACCGACAACGTGAACCTGATGGTCTCCAACCTGACGACGCAGGTGCGCGGCGTTGCTCAGGTCGTCACCGCCGTGGCCGACGGTGACCTGAACCGCAAGTTCACGATCGAAGCGAAGGGCGAAGTGGCGGCGCTCGCCGAGACGGTCAACTCGATGGTCGACCGGCTGCGCGTGTTCTCGTCCGAGGTGACGCGCGTCGCGCGCGAGGTCGGCTCCGACGGGAAGCTCGGCGGCGCAGCGGAGGTGGAAGGCGTCTCCGGCGTGTGGCGCGGCCTCACGGAGTCGGTGAACGGCATGGCCGACAACCTCACGCAGCAGGTCCGCAACATCGCCGAGGTGACGACGGCGGTCGCCCAGGGCGACCTGACACGCAAGATCACCGTCGATGCGAAGGGCGAGATCCTTCGCCTCAAGAACACGATCAACACGATGGTCGACCAGCTCTC
>Ga0070660_100003651_pt1 | contig 10627 bp, 7 predicted proteins | sample KBSC33metaG_FD_64670 | JGI IMG/M metagenome (GOLD analysis project Ga0070660, IMG submission 64670) | Corn rhizosphere microbial communities from Kellogg Biological Station, Michigan, USA - KBS C3-3 metaG | ecosystem: Host-associated > Plants > Roots > Rhizosphere > Soil ... | reverse complement strand
CCGGTCCGTCGTACAGGGTGGCGGCGGCGAGGGCGTTGACGATCCGGTCGGCGCCGACCTCCCGCGGGTTGTCCATCAGCACGGGTACGCCGGTCCGCACTCCGGGCTCGACGACGACCGCGGGCACCGCCTCGAAGTGGTCGGCGAGCATGTCGCGCCACTCGTGCAGGACCGAGGGGACGGTCGAGCACACGGCGATGCCGGCGATCGCCGCCAGGTCGATGCGCGGGCTCTGGTCGACCAGGCCCCGGATCAGCACGTTCCACTCGTCCGCGGTGCGGGTCTCGAGGGTCGCGACGCGCCAGTGGTCGAGCACCTCGCCTGCCGCCAGCACGCCCAGGGTCGTGTGCGAGTTGCCGATGTCGGCGCAGAGCAGCGTGCTGTGACCGCTCATGGCCGCAGATCCATCCCGATGTCGAACACCGTGACGGAGTGGGTGAGCGCGCCGACCGAGATGAAGTCGACTCCGGTCTCGGCGACCTCGCGGGCGCGGTCGAAGGTCAGCCCACCGGAGGCCTCGAGGGTCGCGCGGCCGGCTGTCAGGCGCACCGCCTCGGCCATCAGGTCGGTGCTCATGTTGTCGAGGAGGATGCGGTCGCAACCGGCGTCGAGCAGCTGCCGGAGCTGGTCGAGGTCGGTCACCTCGACCTCGACCGGGAGGTCGGGATAGCGAGCGCGGACCGCGTGGAACGCCGGCAGCACACCGCCCGCCGCGACGATGTGGTTGTCCTTGACCAGGGCCATGTCCGACAGGCTGAAGCGGTGGTTGACCCCGCCGCCGCAGCGCACGGCGTACTTCTCCAGTGCGCGGTATCCGGGCAGGGTCTTGCGGGTGTCCAGCACCCTTGCCCGCGTGCCCGCCAAGGCCTCGGTCCACGCCGCGGTGGCCGTGGCGACGCCCGAGAGGTGACAGGCGAAGTTCAGCGCGGTGCGCTCCGCGGTGAGCAGGCCCCGGGTCGGGCCGGCCACCGTCATCACCACCTCGCCGGCGCCCACACGGGTGCCGTCGGGCACGCGCTCGATGACCTCGGCGGCTTCGCCCATCACGGCGTGGAAGACCAGCGCGGCGAGGCCGAGGCCGGCGACGACCCCCGGCTCCCTGGCGCCGAAGTCCGCGATCGCGTGGGCGTCCGCGGGGATCGTCGCCGTCGAGGTGACGTCGACCGCGCCGCGGCCGGGCAGGTCCTCCCCGAGCGCTCCCACGACCTGCTGCCACAGGCTCTCGGGGTCGAGCCCCGCCGCGTGCAGCTCGTCGAGCAGCTCCTCGGGGACGTCCGCCACGCGGGTCACGACGTCAGGTCCGTCGCCGGGCTCGGCCGGAAGGTCGCCCGGGGGGCACCGTCGGTGAGCACCACGTCGAAATGGCCGGCGAAGTCGGCGTCGTCGCGCTCGGGGAAGTCCTCGCGCCAGTGCGACCCGCGGGTCTCCTGGCGCAGCGTCGCGGCGGCGGTCATGGCGGCGCTGAGCGAGACCAGGTTGGTGGTCTCCCAGGCGGCGGTGCCCTCCTCCCCGGGAGTCGCAGCCAGGTCCTCGAGGGCCTTGGCCGCCAGCGCGAGGCCGTCCGCGCTGCGGAGCACCCCGACCCGCTCGGTCATCGTGGTCTGCAGCGCGGTCCGCACGTCCGCGTCGACCACCCCGTCACGGCGCAGGTCGGGCGCCGGGTCGTCGTACGGACGGAGCTCGCCGGGCAGGACCTGCGCGATTCGTCGCGAGAAGACCAGTCCCTCGAGCAGGGAGTTCGAGGCGAGCCGGTTGGCACCGTGGACCCCCGAGCAGGCGACCTCGCCGGTGGCGTAGAGCCCGCGCAGGTTCGAGCGGCCCCAGAGGTCGGTGGCCACCCCACCGGAGGCGTAGTGGCACGCCGGAGCCACCGGGATCAGCTCGGTGACCGGGTCGACACCGTGGGAGCGCGCAGTGACCAGGATCGTCGGGAAGCGACGCTCCCAGAAGGCAGCACCGAGGTGGCGGGCGTCCAGCCACATGTGCGGTTTGCCCTCCTCCTGCATCCGTCGCGTGATGGCCTTCGCCACGACGTCGCGCGGCGCGAGGTCGGCCAGCTCGTGCAGGCCCTCCATGAACCGGTTGCCGGAGAAGTCCACCAGGAACGCACCCTCGCCTCGGACCGCCTCGGAGATCAGCGGCTGCTGGCCGCGCGAGTCGGGACCGAGGTACATCACGGTGGGATGGAACTGCACGAACTCGAGATCGCGGAGCACCGCACCCGCGCGCAGCGCCAGCGCCATCCCGTCGCCGGTGGAGACGGCCGGGTTCGTCGTCTGGGAGAAGACCTGTCCCAGCCCCCCCGACGCGAGTACGACGGCCCGGCACCGGACCGCCCCGACTCCGTCTCGCTGGCCCTCGCCCATGACGTGCAAGGTGATGCCGGAGACTGCGCCGTCGTCGCCGAGCAGGAGGTCGACGGCGAGTGCGTGCTCGATGACCTCGATGTCTGGGGCGAGCCTGATGGCGGCCACCAGCGCACGCTGGATCTCGGCCCCGGTTGCGTCACCCCCTGCGTGCGCGATCCGGTCGCGGTGGTGGCCGCCCTCGCGGGTCAGCGACAGCAGGCCGTCGGGCGAGTGGTCGAAGTTGGCGCCGAGGGCGATCAGCTCGCGGACCGCTTCGGGACCCTCCGTGACTAGCACCCGCACGGCCTCGAGGTCACAGGCACCAGCCCCGGCGACCAGCGTGTCGAGCTCGTGCTCGCCGGGAGTGTCGCCCGGGCCGAGCGCGGCCGCGATGCCGCCCTGCGCCCACTGGGTGGACCCGGAGGAGAGCACGTCCTTGGTCACGACGAGGACCTTCTCCACCCGGTCGCGCAGCCGCAGGGCAGCCGTCAGTCCGGCGATGCCCGAGCCGACGACGACCACGTCCGCCGCGGTGTCCCATCCGGGAGCGCCCGCGGCGAGCCGCTCGGGCAGCGAGATTGCCACGGACCGACGCTAGCGGGTCAGCTCGACGAGGTCTCCCCGGGCCAGTCCACTTCCGGGCAGTGCCTCGGCCGGGTCCGAGCCGGTGCGCACGATCCGGTTGTCGGCGTCCACGAAGACCACCCGTGGCTCGAGCGTCCTCGCCTCGGCAGTGTCGAGCTGGCCGTATCCGATCAGGATGACGATGTCCCCCGGCTGCACCAGTCGCGCGGCAGCACCGTTGATGCCGATCACACCGGTGCCCCGCTCACCCGCGATGGTGTAGGTCTCCAGCCGTGCGCCGTTGGTGACGTCGACGATGTGCACCAGCTCGCCGGGCAGGAGGTCGGCGGCGTCGAGGAGGTCCTCGTCGACGGTCACCGATCCGACGTAGTGCAGGTCGGCCTGGGTCACCGTCGCGCGGTGGATCTTGCTCTTCATCATCGTGCGCAGCATCAGGTCAGCTTCCGGTCGTGGTTTCGACGAGATCGACCGACGGGCCGAGCTCCAGGGCGATGTTGTCGATCAGGCGCGTCGTACCGACGCGGGCGGCCACCAGAAGGCGAGCCGGCCCGAGATCGGGGACGGGTCCGAGGTCGGGTGCGGTGATCTCCAGGTAGTCGAGGTCGACGCCGGGCGCCGCGCCCAGCACCTCCCGCGCCGCCTGCACGGCCGCGGCCGCGCCGAGGTGAGCCGCGTCCCTCGCGGCGAACAGGGCTCCTGACAGCGCGGCGGCCTGCCCGCGTCCGTCACGGCCGAGGAGGGTGTTCCGGCTCGACAGGGCGAGACCGTCCGGCTGGCGCACCGTCTCGGCACCGAGCACGTCGACGCCCGTGCAGAGGTCGGCCGCCATCCGGCGGATCAGGGCGAGCTGCTGGTAGTCCTTCTCACCGAACACCGCGACGTCCGGACGGACCAGACCGAAGAGCTTGGCCACCACGGTGAGCACGCCGGCGAAGTGGCCCGGGCGCGACGTCCCCTCGAGCGCGGCGCCGAGCGGGCCGGGCTCGACGGTGACGTTGCCGGTGACCCCGAGGGGATAGACCTCCTCGACGGTCGGGGTGAAGACCACATCGACACCCGAGGACGCGCAGAGGTCCAGGTCCGCGTCGAGCGTGCGCGGGTACCGGTCGAGGTCCTCCCCCGGGCCGAACTGGGTGGGGTTGACGAAGATGGACACGACGACGACTCCGCCGGCCCCGACCTCGTCGCGGGCGCGGCGTACCAGGGAGAGGTGGCCGTCGTGCAGGGCCCCCATCGTCGGCACGAGCGCGATCCGCGTGCCGGACCCGTGCCTGCGCTGCAGGGCGTCCTGCAGCTCGACACGGGTGTCGGCGCGCTGCGGCGCGTCGGTCACGCGCGCCGGGACCGGTCGCCGCGGAAGCTGACCGACGGGCGCTCGACCTGGTGCAGAGCCTCGTCCAGGAGGCGCACGATCTTGCCGGCTCGGATCGGCAGCAGGCGACCGTCGAGGACCGCCCGGTCGGCGGTGGCCTTCGCCATCGCGACGTACGACGGGATCGTCGCGGGCGCGCTGTCCGCGATCTCGGCAAGGTGTGCCGCGACGGTGTTCACGTCGCCGCGGACGATCGGTCCGGTGAGCGCGGCGTCGCCGGAGACCAGGGCGTTCTCGAGGGACGCGGTCAGCAACGGACGCAGCATCGCGGCGGGGTCGTCGGCGCCGGAGGCCGCCAGCAGCTCCATGGCCTGCGAGACCAGGGTGACCAGGTGGTTCGCACCGTGCGCGAGGCCGGCGTGGTAGAGCGTGCGCTTGTCCTCCGGGACCCACACGACGTGGCCGTCGAGGTCGTCGACGAGCGACTGCGCGAGGTCGCGGTCCGCGTCACCCGCCGTCACGCCGTACACACAACCGGGGAGCCGCTCCAGGTCGAGCGGCGTACCGGTGAAGGTCATCGCCGGGTGCAGCGCGAGCGGCCGCGCGCCGATCTCGGTCGCGGCGGCGAGCACCGCGAGGCCGTGCCTGCCGGAGGTGTGGCAGACGATCTGGCCCGAGCGGATCGCGCCCGCGCCGACCATCGTGGTGACGACGTTCTCGAGCATGTCGTCAGGCACGGTGAGCAGCAGCAGGTCACAGCTGCGGGAGACGTCGGTCGGCTTCGCCCGGCGTACACCGGGGAGCAGCTCGTCGATGCGGCCGCGGGAGGCGGCCGACTCGCCGGCAGCAGCCACGATCTCGTGACCGGCAGCACGCAGCGCGGCCGAGAGGACTGCGCCGACCCTGCCGGCACCCACAACCCCGATCCGGGTCATCTGATCGCCTTTCGTTCCAGTCCCGTGAGGGGTACCGGACTACTCAATGACACCTCGAGCGTACGCCCGGCCCGGATGCCGGTGAAAGCCGCCGCCGTGGTGGGTTGCGTCACATCGTTCGGGCCGCCGTAGCATGCCCGGGACCGATCCCCGACGAGATGAGCGGATGCCTGCGACCACGGGCCCTCGGGCCGTCCGGACCGACATCCAGGGGCTCCGCGCCATCGCGGTGTCCCTCGTCCTCGTCTACCACCTCGCGCCGAACTCGCTGACCGGAGGCTTCACCGGCGTCGACGTCTTCTTCGTGATCTCGGGATTCCTGATCACGTTGCACCTGCTCGAGCACATCCCGCAGCACCCCCGTGACCTTGCGCTCTTCTGGAGCCGGCGTGTTCGGCGGCTGCTCCCCGCCTCGCTGCTTGTGCTCGCCTTCACCCTGGCCGGCTCCCGGATGGTCTCCCCGGAGACCCAGTGGGCGAACACTGCGCGCCAGGCTCGGGGCGCAGCTCTGTACGTCGTCAACTGGCTGCTGGCGCGCGACGCGGTCGACTACCTCGCCGCGGAGAACGCACCCTCACCGGTGCAGCACTTCTGGTCCCTCTCGGTCGAGGAGCAGTTCTACTTCGTCTGGCCGGTGCTGATCCTGGTTCTCGCCGCCCTGGCCCGAGCCTTGCGCCGAAAACCGCTGCCGATCGTGTTCGCCGGACTCGCTGTCCTGGTCGTGGCCTCGCTCGCCTGGTCGGTCCACGAGACTGCGACTGATCCACCGGCGGCGTACTTCGTGACGCCAACCCGGGTCTGGGAGCTCGGCATCGGCGGCCTGCTCGCGACGTTCACCCTGATCAGACCCGGGCAGTTGAGATCATCGGCCGCGACTCCCCTGGCCTGGTGCGGCCTGGCCGCGATCGCGTGGACCGCCGCGACCTACACGGGAGAGACGCCGTTCCCGGGCTGGCAGGCGGCCGTCCCCGTGCTGGGCACCGCGGCGGTGATCGCCGCCCAGCCGGAGCACGGCGGGCTGTCACCCGGACCCGCGCTCGCACTTCGACCGGTGCAGTGGCTCGGCGACATCTCCTACTCGGTCTACCTGTGGCACTGGCCGTTGATCGTGCTCGTCCCCGACACCACCGGACACCCGCTGTCCTGGCTCGACCGAGGTGCGATCGTCGTGGGAACGCTCGTGCTGGCCTGGCTCACCAAGCTGTTCGTCGAGGACCGGTTCCGGGCCGCGCAGTGGGGGGTCCCCTTGCGCAAGCCGTTCGCGCTCGCGGCCGCCGCCATGGCCGTGGTCGTCGGGCTCGCCGGTGTGCAGCTTGTCGAGGTGACCCAGCGCACCGACCGGGCCGCCGCCGCACTGGCCCGTGGCCTTGCGGGGCACAGCAGCTGTTTCGGCGCTCGTGCCCTGGACCATCCGACTGCCTGTCCGCCTGTCGCGTACGCCGACGTGGTGCCCGCACCGATCGAGGCGGCGCAAGACAAGTCGGATGCGTACGACGTCCAGGCGAACGGCCACGACTGCTGGTCCTACCGGCCCAACTTCCCGTCCAAGCAGTGCATGTTCGGCGACACCACGTCGAGGACGAACGTCGTGCTGGTGGGCAACTCCCACGCCGGGCAGTGGCTGCCGGCGCTGCAACGGATTGCGAGCACCCAACACCTGAAGATCACGACCATGCTGGCGTCGCGCTGCGCGATGGCGGACCTGCGCCAGCAATTCGACACCACCCGGGACTCGACCAAGTGCCTGGACTGGGTGCATCGGACGATCGAGCAGGTGGTCGCCCTCAAGCCCGCACTGGTTGTCCTGACCAACCGGATCTCAGTGCCTGCTGAGGGACAATCGTTGTCAGACAGCGAAGGTGCCTACCAAGACGGCTACACCGCGGTGCTTCGAACCTGGCTGGCTGCGGGACTCCGCATTCTCGTGATCCGTGACACCCCTGCGCCAGGACCGGTCCGGGTGCCCGACTGCGTCGCCCGGGCGAAGACGTCATACGAAGAATGCGACGGTACGCGCGAGGACTGGTTGCCGAGCGCACCTGAGGTGCAGGCGGTTGGCCTGCTCAGTGATCCACGAGCCACACTGGTCGACCTCACCGACCACATCTGCGCACCTCACATCTGCCACGCCGTCACCGGTGGTGTCGTCACGTACTTCGACGGCTCGCACCTGACCGCAACATTCGCGGCCACCTTGGCGCCGTACTTGGCGGCACCTCTCCTCGCGGCCCTGGCGGCCCCCTGAGTGCGGCGCCGGACACCCCGTTGAAGGTGGCCTGCGCCAGAAGGTGCACCGTCGTCCGCCCTAGGATCGCTGCATGCGCCAGCTGACCTCTCTCGCCGCGTACCGCGATGATGACGGCAACGAGGTTCGCAGCGAGACCACAATAGACAACAACATCTCGATCGTCTTCCGAGGGAGCAACAACCGGATCGAAGTCGGCCCGAATGCGCGATTGGATCGGTTGGCCGTCACCTTCGACTGTGACAATGGAACTCTGCTGATCGGGGCCAACCGACGGGTTCATGGCGGCAATTGGGTGATCAGGGTGGGCCAGGACGCGACGGTCGCTATCGGCAACAACGTTTCAACGACGAATCCGTGCGTCATCTCGGCCGTTGAAGGCGTCACAGTACGCATTGGCAATGATGTGATGATCGCGAGCAACGTTCAGATCCGCGCCGACGACGGACATCCGATCTTCGACGTGCGCAGCGGGCTTCGGGTCAACCCTTCTCGTCCGATCACCATCGGCAACCACGTGTGGCTCGGATTGGGTTCATCCATCCTCGCTGGCAGCGATATCGGCGACGGGACGGTGGTCGGTCTGGGTGCCGTGGTCGCTGGTCGGCTGCCGAACAATTGTGTCGCGGTGGGAGCTCCGGCTCGAGTCATACGGCGCGACATTGCGTGGGAACGCCCTCACCTTTCCTTCGTCGCACCCCCGTACAAGCCCGATGCGAGCACAGTCCGCAAGTCGGAGCGCTACTGGAACCTCACAGTGGATATGGAAGTCCCGCAGGCAGTGCGAACGCGGCTACGTACTCGCCTTGCCGTCATGCTCCGGCGCTGGAGACGTACCGCCAATGACAGGCGATGAGGTCGAGCAACCCACGTCACGGTCCGCGCGGCCACCACATCGCACCCGATCCGGGACCGGCTGAGCAGCCGCCGTGACGGACGACGGTTTCGGCGACACCACCTCGTCGTGATGCGTCGAGCCAGTCCGTATGCTGGCCCGAGCCCGAGTGATCTTCGAGAGGATGCGAATGCGGATGAGCGCTGCGCCGCGCCCCCGGTTCACGTTCGTGATTACAGTCCGCAACCGTCGCCATCTGGCCGATTTCATCGCGTCGGTCGACGCTCAGTCGTTCACCGAAGGCGACCTCGAAGTAATCGCGGTCGACGCTGGCGAGGGGAAGGGCTCGGCCGAACTACTCTCCGCTTGGCAGGCGCGACGGCCCGAAGTCGTCAGCGTGCTGACCGGGCACCACGCCGGTCCAGGTGGCGCGCGGAACGCAGGACTGGCGCGCGCGAACGGCGAGTGGATCAGTTTTCCCGACCCTGACGACCGCCTCGCGGAGGGGTACCTAGCCGGCATCGCAGCCTTCCTCGATGACCACCCCGACGTCGACGTGGTGAGCGCACAAAGACAGCTGTGGAACTCCGAAACCGACCTGGTGCAGGACCGACACCCGTTGCGGACAGTCCACATGCGCCGCCGCGTAATTGATCTTGACCTCGACATGGTCGCGGTGGTGGGTGACCCGTCAAGCTCGTTTTTCAGGGTCGAAGCCCTCCGTGCGCACGACGTCACGTTTGCTGAGGGCCCCGCTGTCGTCGACGAGGACTTCACGATGGCGTGGCGGCTGCTGCTGAGGTCGGGACGGACCCGCGTCGGCGTGCTGAACAGCGCCAGGTACGAGCAACGCAGAAATCCTGCTGTCGCCCAGCAGGACGTCCCCGGCGTCGGGCCACGCAACCCGATGCTCGTCTGGCTGCGCCTGCTCTTGGCGCTCCTCGACGAGGCGCGAGCGACCGGTGCAGTGCCGATCTGGCTCCAACACCAGGTCGTGTACGGGCTGTGGCTGTGCTTTGCCCAGACGGACTCACGTCCGCGGCGCGGTTCACCCATCGAGCCGGCCGACCAGATGGAATTCCATGGTCTCGTGCGCGAGGTACTCGAGCGAATCGACGCTGCGACAGTAGTTCCGTTCGCGATCGAGCCTGTAGGTAGACGCGCACGCTATGTCCTTCTCCACGGCTATTCCGATCGACCATGGCACGAGACGTCTACTTGGCTGAGCAGACTTGACCCTGAGCGACGGCTGGTGAAGGCCTCGTACTTCTACACAGGTCCGGTGCCCACCGAGCAGATCCTCGCGGACGAAGCGGCGATCAAGCCGATCCACGTCAAGTCGCTCGAGTACTCCTTCCGTGGCCAGGTTCTGCTTCGTCGGCGGATCATGTGGTTACCCGCCACTCACGACCTGCAGATAAGGCTCGACGGTGAGGCTTCAGACCTTCTTTTCGAACGGCCCGATTTCCCGCGTCGTACGGTGTCGCCAAGTAGCATTCGGCACCAACTGGCCGCTGATTCACCGCGACTGAGACATCTTGCTCGCAGCATCCTGCCGCCCGCCGTTCCAAGCCATGCCGACCGACTGGTCAGGCGGCTCGCACGGTCGGCGCCGGTGCGCCGACGGTATGCGGACGCATGGGTGCTGATGGACCGGGTGCACGATGCCGGCGACAACGCCGAGTCCCTGTTCCGGCACCTGCGAAAACATGAACCCGGTGTCAATGCTTGGTTCGTGCTGGAGAAGGGCTCGCGGGACTGGCGCAGGCTCGTCGCCGAAGGGTACGGCGATCGCCTGGTTGCGCACGGTTCACGTCGCTGGCTCTGGCTCATGCTCAATTGCAAACATTTGCTCTCCTCGCATGCTGACCTGGCCGTCACCGAGCCGGGCCGTGTGCTCGAGTTGGTCAATCCCAGATGGCACTTCACCTTTCTCCAGCACGGCGTGATCATGTTCGATCTCTCCACCTGGCTCAACGCGAAGACCTTCGACCTGATGCTGACCTCCACGGAAGCTGAGTTCGCATCCATAGCCGGAGACGGCAGTTACGAGGCCACCACCCGCGAGGTTGCGTTGACCGAGTTGCCTCGCTTCGACCGGCTGCTGCGGCTCGCCGACGGCATTCCCGGAGAGGAGCGCGACCTGATCTTGGTCGCACCGACATGGCGGCGGTGGCTCGTGCCCCCTCTGGTACCGGGGAGTCAGCGTCGACGCTTGGACCTGTCCGCTCTGGAATCTGAGTTCTTCACTACGTGGAAGGCCTTTCTCGCCGATCCTCGTCTCGAGGACCTCGCCACCAAGCACGGTCTGACGATCGGGTTTCTCCCCCACCCGAATCTGCAGCCACTCCTGTCGCATCTCGATCT
>Ga0070660_100003646_pt1 | contig 10635 bp, 13 predicted proteins | sample KBSC33metaG_FD_64670 | JGI IMG/M metagenome (GOLD analysis project Ga0070660, IMG submission 64670) | Corn rhizosphere microbial communities from Kellogg Biological Station, Michigan, USA - KBS C3-3 metaG | ecosystem: Host-associated > Plants > Roots > Rhizosphere > Soil ... | reverse complement strand
GGGTGTCGCTCATTGTTCTTAACCTTCCCTAGGTCTGATTTACGGTTGCCCTAGCCTCGCGGATTACGTCCCGCAAGAGGCGGTTGAGGTGCGGCTCCACACCGCGCTCAGCACATCAAAGCATCGCCATGCCGCCATTAACATGGATCGTCTGGCCCGTCACATAGCCGGCCTCGCGGCTGGCAAGGTATGCGACCGCCGCGCCGACGTCCGAACCCTGGCCCAGATCGCCTGCCGGAATGCGGGTCAATATCGTCGCCTTCTGCTGCTCGTTGAGCGCGTCTGTCATCGCGCTGGCGATGAAGCCGGGGGCGACGCAATTGACCGTGATCCCACGACTGGCGAATTCCTGCGCGAGCGCCTTGGACATGGCGGTGAGCCCGCCCTTGGACGCGGCATAATTGGCCTGGCCGGGATTGCCGGTCCAGCCGACCACCGACGTGATGGAGATGATCCGCCCGAAACGCGCCTTCATCATCGGCCGGCTCGCGGCACGGATCAGGCGGAAAGCCGCCTCCAGGTTGACCGAGATCACCTGATCCCACTCCTCGTCCTTCATCCGCATCGCGAGATTGTCGCGCGTGATGCCGGCATTGTTGACGAGAATGTCGATCTTGCCGCCAAGTGCTTCGAGCGCGGCGGGAATCAGCGCCTCGACCGAATCCTTGTCCGAAAGATTGGCCGGCACGGTGACGGCATTGCCGCCGATCTCGGCCTTCACCGCATCCAGCGCCTCCTGGCGCGTGCCCGAGAGCGCCACTTGCGCGCCCTGCGCGGCGAGCGCCCCGGCGATGGCCGAACCGATTCCGCCCGAGGCGCCGGTGACCAGGGCGGTCATGCCGGAAAGATCGAACATGTCTTTCTCCTTTTAGAGCGTGGCCGCGAAGGCGTCGATGTCGGCCATGCCCACCAGGCTGACCACATTGGCGTCAGGGACGATGCGCTTGACCATCGGTCCGAGCACTTTGGCCCCGAACTCGACATAATCGGTGACACCCGCCGCCCACATCGCCTCGATACTTTCGCGCCAGCGGACGGTGCCGGTGACTTGCCGGACGAGCAGGTCGCGAATCTCGTTCGGATCGCAGGCAGGCGCCGCGGTGACGTTGGCATAGACCGGCACCAAAGGCGCGCGCACGTCGGCTCCGGCAAGCGCCTCGGCCATCGCGTCGGCCGCCGGTTGCATCAGCGCGCAATGGAAGGGCGCCGAAACGGGCAAGGGAATTGCGCGCTTGACCCCGCGCTCCTTCGAGATCGCCATCGCGCGCTCGACCGCGGCCTTATGGCCGGAGATCACCACCTGCCCGCCGCCATTGTCGTTGGCAGCCTGGCACACCTCGCCCTCGGCCGCCGCCGCGCAGATCGACTCGGCAAGCGCGAAATCGGCCCCCAGCAGCGCGGCCATCGCGCCCACGCCGATCGGGACCGCCGCCTGCATTGCCAGACCGCGCAGCTTCAACAGCCGTGCGGTGGTCGCAAGATCGAAGGCCTGCGCGCCACACAGCGCGCTATATTCGCCCAGCGAGTGGCCGGCGACGAAATCGGCCTTGTCGGCCAACCGAACTCCGCCCTCGCCTTCGAGCACGCGCAGCACCGCAAGCGCATTGGCCATGATCGCCGGCTGCGCGTTTTCGGTGAGAGTCAGATCGTCGGCAGGCCCTTCCGCCATGATCCGCGACAATGTCTGGCCAAGCGCATCGTCGACCTCTTCGAACACGGCGCGCGCGACGGCGCTCGCGGCGACAAGCTCCGCGCCCATGCCCACGGCCTGACTACCCTGTCCGGGAAAAATGAAAGCGCGCATGATCCTCTCTATCTCTCGCTTGGGCCGGCTGCCTAAGAGGATCGTGACCACTTGCCAAGCGCCGCGCTCGCTCGAGACCAAGCGGTAACCGATCGGCTAGCGTGCGGCGGTGGCGCCAAATGCTTCCTCTTGCGTGACGACGGGATCATGGTACCGCTACCAAATCGGCGCGCTAGCGTGACGCTTCACCGCCTCATGCTGGAACAATTATGATAATGTTCTGTTCAGGCGCGATCCGTAACGACACAGGGCCATTTCTGCACGCTGGCAAGACAACTCCAAGAACAAAGCATGAAGTAATGCCGATCCGTGCGGGGGCACATCAACCGTTCACCCCTTCCTGATCCGGAGACGGACCAGGGCAATCAGTAGAGTAGTAAGTATATGAGTTCGCGTGATAAAAGCTGTGACAAAATAGTCAAAATTGTAACAGCGCGCAAGAAGGCTTTTGATTTAATTCATAAATTCCTCCCCACAATTGATCCGTTTTGGGGTTTTTCTAAGTCCTTCTAAAATTTCGCGGAATTCCGGATCGGTGTCGATTGGCCTGCAGAGGGGGCAACCCTGAGATCGCGCTGGGACCGATTAACCGATTGGGCAACGGCTCGTGGCCTCCGTCCTGATCGAGCCACGTGAGGGCTGCAATGGCCCGCTCCTCCGGACCCGTCGCGCTCGTGTAAATTGCGGTTGTCTTCATGTCGGCATGGCCGAGCCATCGCTGCACGAGATTGAGCGGCACGCCTGACTGTATTGCCCTGACGCCGAAGGCATGACGCAATCCCTTCGGCGAGGCGCAGCCCTCGCGAATGTGCGCCGCTTCCATGACCTCCGTGATCCGGCGATACGCCGTCATGCGAGACCAGGGCCAGAGCCGCTGCGTCCCGAATAGCTCATGCCCCAGACTTTTCTTGAGCCAATTCAAATAGGTGGCAGGCAGGGGGATGGCACGGAAGATGCGCTTCTCGCGCTTCTTGAGGCTCTCTATGACAACCTGCTGGGCTTCAAAATCGAAGCTTGCCGGTGTCACCGACAGTGCCTCGGATATGCGGCACCCGGTCGTGGTGATGAACCAGCAAAAACCGTAGACCAGTGCGGAGCGCTTTCGCGCGGCAGCGAGAAATTGATCGGTTTCGGACCGCGTCAGATATTTGCGCCGTCCCCCACCGTCATAGACCGACAACGACATGTATCTGCCCCTTCGCGTCGACTCACCGCCGACATTAAGATTGTTACATCCTCCATATCCAGCCTGAATTGTTACATTTTTGACTATTTCGTCTCAACGCTGAGGGGCAGGCACGCCCGAAGCGATGGGGGCGACGATGACGGCACGCACGGCATCCCGGAAAATCTCGGCGTTTAGCGGCATGCGCGCACGATCATGAGCGAACGCGATCCCGCTTTGCGGGTACCTTATCTCGCTCCGGTCAACGTGACCCGATCGGCCCGGCAACCCGACGAGTGGCAGATCGGGGTCATCGAACCGATGACCCCGGCTGACCAACGCAACCCTGCCTTCGCGCGGGGTTTCGTGTTCGCGATCCCGCTGAGCGGAGCATTGTGGGTCGCGATTTACGGGCTTTTCAAGCTGTGTGGAGGGTGACCGCCATGGCGTATCAAATGACTCTGGTTGGCGACCGCACGCGGCGGCGCGCCGAGGGCGCGGTCGCCCTGCTCACCGCGGTGCCGCGACGCACCATGGCGGAGAATTTCCAATGAATTACCAGACGGCGAGAACCATCCCGATCGACGCGCTGACCGAGGACGGCGACCCACTGCGCGCGACGCTGCAACGGCTGCAGGCGGTACTCGACCCTGCCAATGCGGCGCTCGATCTTGGCAGGGCGCGGGATATGGTCGGCAGTCTGATCGACCTGACGCGTCGCAACGAGCAGATGCCGATCTTTGAGCCTGCGGACCTGTATCGGTCGGGCCGTAAACACCTGATTCTGAAAGCGTTGCTGCGCAAGGCCGGAAGCGTCTGCACCAAGGACGAGTTGGCGGAGCTTTGCCGCGCGAGCACGAATTCGACCCGCGTCATCAAGGTCTATGTCTGCCAAATCCGCGCGCAGCTGGCCGACGAAGGACTGGCCGACGTGATCGAGACCGTCTGGGGCATCGGTTACCGGATCAGTATTCGCGATGCGCGCGAGATCCGCCGCCTCATCCGGCAGCAAACATCGTCCCCGCCCCCGCAATCGCGTGCCGTTCCGTGTGAGTCGTCATGGATCGACCGGACCGGGGGAATAAAATCATATTGGAACAGCCTCAAACACGAAGGTGACCACGCCGCTTAATCGGCTTCGAGACTTCATTACCGGGAGGGCAATATGCAAAAAACGAACATCTATATTCTCGCCACTGCGCTGGCCGTTACATATGCCGGCGCGGCATCGGCACAGAGTTCGAGTGTGACGACCAACGGCACCACCACGATTCTGCGTCCGGTCACGATCACCAAGACTGCCGACCTTGCTTTCGCTCGGGTCGTAAAACCCACGACGGGAAGTGGCACCGTCACGCTGACCGCCAGTTCCGACACGGTTGGAGTCACCGGCACCGGGACGCTCGCCGCCGGGACCGCCAGTCGCGCCAAATATACGATCAACGGCGAGGGCGGGCAGGTCGTCGCCGTGACCGTTCCGGCGAGCTTCGACATGTCGGACGGCAGCAGCCACACTCTGACCGTCACGCTGAGCTCGGACTTGAGCGGCGGAACCGTCACGCTCGACCAGACGATCGGCACCGCAGGCGCCGCAGCGCTGAACGTCGGCGGCAGTTTCCCGGTAAGCTCGACCACAACTCCGGCGGCCTACACCGGCACGTTCGACGTCAGCGTAGCTTATCAGTGAGCGTCTGAGTGCGGCCGAGATCGAAACTGGCATCGTCTCGCGCGTTAATCGCGGTGGTGGTGGGCGCGATCCTTGCGCTCGCCACCCCGGCGGAAGGCCAGTCGGTCACAACGGGAAGCGTCACGATCGAGTCGGCTGCCTCATCGACCGGGGCAAATGTCGTTCTGGACGTTTTGTCACAAACCAACGTCGTGCTGACCGTGAGCGGACCGGCGCAGGCGGTGACATCGGTCAGCCTTCCGCAGTCGTTGAACGTCGGCGGTGGCGGTAGCGCGGATGTGCGCCTGCCCACCGTGGTCAGCCCGCTGGCAGGTGCCGGCGCGATGGCCGCTCCCAACGTCATCGCAACCAGCGTCGGCGCCAACGGCCCGCAGCCGGGAAGCGCGGGGCAAAACGACGTGATGCTGATCGTCATTCAATACAATTGACCTGCCGCGAGCCCAGGGGGGTTGGCGCGAAATGGAGCGGAGCGGACAAGATGCGGGGGGGATGCGGCCAGCGCCGCTTTGCATGGTCAGGACTGTCAGTGGGATTGGCGACAGCCCTGCTGCTGGCCGGACCCGCCCGATCGCAGGCGGCGGCCCCGCCGCCTGCGATCGCCGCGCCAACCATCGGCGTCAACCTCAACCTCACGCCACGGCGCGTGACACTGGACCGTGCGGCGCGGACGGCGACCGTCTTCGTCTTCAATCAGGGGGACGCCGCCACGTCATTCGATATTGCGCTGGTGGACCGCGTGATGTTGCCCAACGGGCAAATCCAGGCGGTCGATCAGGCGACGGCGACGCCCTCGGGCAAGGCGATCGCCGATTTGCTGCATTCCGCGCATGAGATGGTGATCGTTACCCCACGCCGCATAACGTTGGCGCCGGGAAAGGGGCAAACGATCCGGTTGCGCGCGGCGCCCCCTAATCCCGGCCCCAATCCCGGCGCAGACTCGGCGACCGAATACCGAACGCATCTGACCGTCACCAACATCCCGCCCCCTGATACCGGGCTGACCGCGGATCAGGCCGCGGCGGTGCAATCGGGGCAGATGCTGTTCCGCGTCCGGTCCGCGGTGGCGATCAGCATTCCCATCATCGTCCGGACCGCACCGATCGATGCGCGCGCACGTCTCGACGAACCCCGATTGGGCGACGCCGACGCTCGGCTCGAGCCGAGCGGGCCGCCCCGCAAGGTTCCTGCGGTCACCTTGGACATCGTGCGGCTCGGCGCCAGTTCGCTGTTCGGCAATGTCGAGATCCGCGCCGGCGCCAAGGGAGAGGAAACGCTTGGGCTCGCGCGCGGCGTCGGCGTTTATCCCGAGATCGAGCGCCGATCGCTCCAGGTCATGCTGAAGCGCCGGCCGCATCCCGGCGAGAAATTGACCATCACCTTCACCGACGATGACGGGCATCCCGGTACGGTATTGGCGAGGACCTCCCTTGAGGCGCCCTGATCGTGTTCGGCTCGATTTCTGTGCTCCTCGCGGCGGTCGCGGCCCCGGTGCCGGCCGCCGCGCCGGCGTTGATCGTCACGCAGGCGCGGTCGATCGAAGCGCGCACGTTCAGTCAGGACGAGCTGTTGCTGTTCGCCGTACGTCTGGATGGCGCCACGATCACCGAGACATTGGGCGCCTATGGCGACACGACCGATCCGTTCTTGCCGGTCGGCGAGCTGGCACGACTGCTCGAACTCGATGTGACGGTATCGCCCGCTGACCGACGCGCGACCGGTACGCTGGGGGAATCGCGCCGTTCGCTGATGGTGGATCTGGCCGCCGGGATCGCTCGTTCCGGTGGACGCAATGTGCCGCTCCAGGAAGGCGATGTCGGCATCAGCCCGACCGAAATCTACCTGCGCGCATCGGTGGCGGAGAAATTGCTGCCGTTGCGCATTCATGTCGATGCCGAGGATCTTGAGCTACAGCTCACCGCGACCGAGACGTTGCCGATCCAGGCCGCGGCGGAACGGGAAAAGCGGCGACAGCAGCTCAGCGGCGCCGGCGGCGAAGGACGACCGCCATTCAGGGTCCCGTCGCCCTATGCCATGCTTTCGCAGCCGGCGGTCGATGTCGCGCTGGAAACCGGTCATGACAGCCTGACCGGCCTCACGACCCGCCGCTACGATATCCGCGCCGCCGGCGACGTGCTGCATACCGGGTTCACCGCCTATCTCGGGTCCGACGATACGGGTCATGCCTCGACGGCCAGGATCAAGTTCGATCGGCGCTCGCGCGACGGCGCCCTGCTCGGCCCGCTGCATGCCACCTACGCCGCGGCGGGAGACGTCTACACTCCGCTGATGCCGGTCGGTCCGCGCAGCGCCAGCGGACGCGGCTTTTCCTTCACGACCGCACCGCTTGGTCAGGCGAGCGTGTTCCAACGGATCACCCTGCGGGGCGAATTGCCGATTGGATATGAGGTCGAACTCTATGTGAACGACGTCCTGCGCAGCGGTCAGCGGATTCCGGTGGAGGGCCGTTACGAATTTGTGGACGTACCGCTCAGCCGCGGCGTCAACGTCCTGCGCATCGTCCTTTACGGTCCGCAGGGCGAACGCACCGAACAAACGCGCATCATCAACGTGGGCGGGGGCGAGCTCGAACGAGGGAAAGCCACGTTTGAACTCGGTGTTGTCCAGCAGAATCGGTCCGTCATCGAACTTGATCCGACGGTCGAGCCAACCGCCGGTAAAGGCGACGGGGGTCTCCGGCTGGTCGCCAACGCCGCATACGGACTGCGCGATACGCTCACATTGGTCGGCGGCGCCGCGCTCTACCCCGATTTCTCCGGCCGGCAGCGCGAAGTGGTAACCGCAGGCGCGCGCGGATCCTTGTTCGGTGTCGCTTTGCTGGGCGACTATGCACACGATTTCGCCGGCGGATCGGCGGCTTCGCTTGGCGCGGCGGCACAAATATCCGGCGTCTCGGTGACCGCGCGCGAAATCGAATATTCGGGCGGGTTCGTCGACGAGAATAATGCCCTGTTCGATGGCGTGCGCGCCCTGGCGCGTTTTTCCTCGATCGACGTGAACTTCAGCCTCAACGCATTCCGGAGCGCCATCCCGATTTCGCTCGATGCGCAGCGTTCGCAATTCGCGGATGGCGGGTCGAGCTGGATCGGATTCGCCCGCGCGTCGACGGTCTTCGCGCGAACTTTGGTATCGGCAGGCTTGGACTATCGCCGGGACCGCCTGCCGACCGCCGCCACCAGCGAACAACTCACCGCGGATCTCGCCGCCGCCCGCTATTTTGCCTATAAATGGCAGATCCGCGCGGTCGCCAATCTCGATGTCGCGCCTCGCACCCGCCTCGCCGCGCTTGCGATAACCGCCGATCGCAGTCTTTCGAACAGCACTGGCCTGCGGCTGGGAGTCGGGCGCAATTTCGGACCCGCGAAGGATTTCGACGCGCAGGCCGCGCTGGTCTTCCGGCTACCCTTTGCCGACCTGTCGCTAAACGGCGACTATGCGATCAAAGCGGGATGGCGATTGGGAATGCGCCTCGCATTCGGAATTGCGCGCGATCCAATGATGAACCGAACGCGGCTGACGCGGCCCGGGGTCGCGTCGGGCGGCAGCGCCTCGTTCATCGCGTTCATGGACCGCAACGGCAATGGCGCGTTCGACATTGGCGAGCAGCCGGTGCCGGGGGTCGTGCTGGATGGCGGCGAGCGCAAGGCGATCACGGATCGTAACGGGCGCGCCTTCGTAACCGGTCTGGGAGACAATGCGACCACGACGCTCCACGCCAACAGCGACGCCATCGACGCCTTCTTCGTCGGCAGTCCGCCACAGGATATCGAATTGTCGCCACGGCCGGGGAAGGTGCTGGCCATTCCCTATGCGCTCAACCTTTCCGAGGAAGTGTTCGCTCATATCTGGCTGGATGTCGGCGGCAAGCGGACCGGGGTGGCGGCGGTACGGATCCGGCTTGTACGCGAGGGCTCGCCTCCGATCCTCGCGACCACCGAATATGACGGCAGCGCCCTGTTCGAGAATGTCCGCCCCGGAACCTACCAGCTGGAGCTGGACGCCGATCAGGCGAAGCGGTTGCACATGCGCTTGGCAACCGGGGCAAGCGTGACCGTCGGTGACGACGGGCCTAGCGGCGAACTCAATGCCGAAATCAAATTTGGAGGGCCCGATGCGCCTTGATCGCCGGTCCGCGCCGATCCTTGCCTGGGCCATGCTGGCCGTGGCCGCCGATGCGCAAAGCCTGTCGATCGATCCAATCGGCGGAATGGCGCTCGGAAACGTCACGTCCGCCACGATCGGAACGACTGTGTTCCAGATTTCGGCGAGCAGCGGCGCGGTTTCCCGATCCGGCGGCGGTTCGCGCCTCGGCGCCGGCAGCGCCCGATCGCTGGTCACGATAGTCTGCGGATCCGACCCGCTGTGCGCGACGAGCGACGTCGCGATCACCATCACGGCGATCGGATCCCCAAGCGGCCGTGCGGGGGCGCTCGGCAACTTCACGATCAGCGCGCTTACCGCACAAGTGAAGGCGGGGCCGTCGGGCACCAGCACGGTGACATTCACGATCGAGCCGATCGGCGCCAACGACAGTCGAACCTTCTACGTCGGCGCGGATTTCCCGATCCTGGGGGATGAAAGCGCGGCCGCCACGGGCCCGGCGGCCACATCCTTTCAGGTCAGCGCGCAATTCACGCCGTCCGGCATGCCCATCGCGCAGATCGGCTCGGGCAGCGCGGCCGTATTCCGCCCGATCGCATTGGCCGGGACGGCGGACCTGGCGTTCGGAACGGTGACGCGCCCGCGCTCGGGCAGCGGAACAGTCTCCATAGATGCCGCGACAGGCGATCGGATTCTGAGCGGCGACGGAGTGATCGGAATCGGCTCCGGCCCGCATCGCGCCACCTACACCGTCACCGGAGAAGGCGGCCAGGCCTATTCGGTGTCCGTCCCGGCGACGTTCACCATGACGGGTCCCGGCGATCCGATCACGGTGACGCTCACCACCACCGCCAGCGGCATGCAGACGCTTGGCGGTTCGTTGGGCGGCGGCGGCACGGCGTCGATCGGGGTCGGCGGAAGCTTCACCTTGCCGTCGGATAAAGCGGGCGGCAATTATAGCGGCAGCTTCGTCATATCCGTGGAATATCAATAACGGATTCGGTGCGAGGTTCGGGCGAGACGGCGGGCACCCTTCGTCGATCGGATCCAGCTTGCTTCCGCACGGATTCTCCGCCATAGGGCCCGCCATCCGGGCGAGGGCCGCGTGCCTTTCGCCCGGTTTGATTTTTGCACGACAGCCGGAGGGGCGTGGCATGGGGCTACGTCAGCGATCGGCAGGAGAAATGGACTATGGCTCTGTACGAGCATGTGTTCCTTGCGCGCCAGGATCTGGCGCAGGCGCAAGTGGACGCACTGGCCGAAATGGCCACCAAGATTATCGAAGACGGCAAGGGCAAGGTCGTAAAGACCGAAACCTGGGGCCTGCGCAGCCTGGCTTATCGCATCGCGAAGAACCGCAAAGCGCATTATGTGATGCTCGAAATCGACGCCCCGACCGGCGTCGTCGCCGAGCTCGAGCGCCAGCTCAACATCAACGAAGACATCATCCGTTTCATGACCGTCCGCATCGACGAGCTTGAGAATGGCCCGTCGGCGATGATGCGCCGTGGCGAGCGCGATCGCGCCCGCGGTGAGCGTGGCGATCGGGGCGATCGGGGCGACCGCCCCCGTCGCGACGACCGCGACGAGATGGCCGCGTAAGGAGATAGAGACAGATGGCCCGAGCCTTTTTCCGCCGCCGCAAGAGCTGCCCCTTCTCCGCGAAGGACGCTCCCCGGATCGACTATAAGGATGTTCGTCTGCTGCAGGGCTTCGTGTCCGAGCGCGGCAAGATCGTCCCGAGCCGCATTACCGCGGTTTCCGCCAAGAAGCAGCGCGAACTCGCCCAGGCGATCAAGCGCGCCCGTCATATCGGGCTGCTTCCCTACATCGTTAAGTAAGAAAGGACCGCGCACATGG
>Ga0070660_100003621_pt1 | contig 10672 bp, 5 predicted proteins | sample KBSC33metaG_FD_64670 | JGI IMG/M metagenome (GOLD analysis project Ga0070660, IMG submission 64670) | Corn rhizosphere microbial communities from Kellogg Biological Station, Michigan, USA - KBS C3-3 metaG | ecosystem: Host-associated > Plants > Roots > Rhizosphere > Soil ... | reverse complement strand
GATACCGTCAGGTCTCTGATGGAACGAACCGCTTTAGATATGGGTACTCCTGGGTTTGATTATACCACCGGTTATGGATTAATCAGGGCAGACGCGGCTATGCACACTTTTGCTACGCCAAAACCCGTGATTACTAAATTGGTTTTATCGGATACTACAATTAAACCGGGAACACAACCAATGAACATTACAGTTCAGGGAAATTTCCTCGATACAAGCTCTAAGGTTTTATTCAGAGGAACTCCTGTTGCCACAACTCCAATCAGCAGCACCCAGGTAAATGCTACAATTCCTACCTTTATTGGAAATCCAGCCATACAGGTTTATACGACACCTATTTCATCAAGTGGCTTAGATGGCGGCTCTTCCGATTCATTATATTTCTTTTCGCCGGTTAAAAAAATAGTTACTATTACTGCAGTCAATAAAACCAAAAAATATGGCGAACAGATACCGTCATTTACTTCTACTATTTTAGTGGATAGTGTTCCTTTGGCACAAACAGGATTGACCTTGCAGCAATTAGGGCTTGATACCATTAATTATACTACCACTGCCACCAATATGAGTAATGTGGGATTATATGTTATCAAACCTGCAATGAAAATTTTTACTGCGGCTAATGATTCTGTATTGGTTGCGTTGAACGAGGTTTATAAATATGTGTTTAATAATGGCATACTTTCCGTAAATCCGATGCCGCTTGTAATTACCCCAAGAGATACTACACTCACTTATGGAGATAAAATTGCCGGTATTAATTACAATTATACCTACGGCGATTCTCTTATTGCAGTCACAGATAGAAGTGCATTTTTAAATTCTTTACAATCTGACTATCAGCAAAATTTAGTGACTAATGCTGTTGTGCTGGTAGATGCCCGCGCATTGGTAAATGCCAGGGCGTTAGTAAATTCCGACCTTGCAAACCTTAGCTTTTTGGTAAGCGCCCGTGCATTGGTAAATGCCCGCGCCCTTGTAAATGCAAGGGCTTTGGTAAATGGAGTTGTCACAAATGATACTACCAATATAGTGGACGTAGCAACTGCTTCTGTATTTAATTATGAAGTCTCTCCCGATACGACAACCTTAGTGAGCGCAAGGGCTTTGGTTAACGCCCGCGCCTTGGTAAATGCCCGTGCACTTGTGAATGCAAGAGCTTTGGTGAATGCCCGTGCACTTGTAAATGGTTCTGCTTTAGTTAATAGCGCAACTGTGGGAGATACAAGCAACTCGAATGTTGCGGCAATCATTGACCAGGCTGATGTAAGCGCGCCTGCTACAGATACTTTAACGATTTTTAAATCTATCAATTTAATAACCGGTATTACCGCTGGAACCAATACAGTAGTGCCCGGGGCATTTTTGTCGAATAATTTTGATATAAGTTATGGATTGGGTAAACTAACTATTTTACCTGCACCACTTACTGTAAGAACTGATACTTCAGTTATTTCTTATGGTGTTCAGCCGCCACCATTTACTTCAAAAATTACGGGGTATCAATACCAGGATAATGCAGATTCAGTATTTACAAATGGAGCGCTCACTTATAATTTATTAAACAGCGCCAATACAACAGTGCCTGCAACGAATGTTCCTGCAGGTGTGTTTAATATTGTGCCGACAGGTTCTATTATTCAGCCATCGAACTATAATGTTCAATATGTAAATGGATTACTCACTGTAAATAAAAATGTACTTACAGCAAAAGCTGTTGATACTTTCAAAATATATGGAGATAATAATCCTGTATTCAGAATTGCATACAGTGGTTTTGTGAATGGCGATGGACCTGCCAATATTACTGCGCCTATAGCGTCTTCCGTAGCAACAGTAACATCGGGAGTAGGCGCTTATACAATTACTTTGACAGGAGGCGCTTCTGCTAATTATACTTTTGTAAATAATGGTGGAAATCTTACCATTTCTCCCGCAACGCTTACAGTAAAAGCGGATAATAAAACAATTTCAGATGATGATCACTTACCTGTATTTACTTCCACAATTACCGGATTTAAGAATACGGATGCAAGCACTATTGTTTCCGGCCCGGTTTACAAAATAAGCCCTACTTATTATGAAGATAGACCCGGAAATTATACCATCACTCCTTCAGGATTAAAACTTTTGAATCAGGGTAATTACAGCATAAATTATGTTGCCGGCACTCTGTATGTTACCGAAGAAGAGGATAATTATTCCAGAGACAGGCAAAGTTCAATCGCCGGAATTTCTACCGGTTCGTTTATTGCTATAACTCCTATTGGGATAAACAATATTGCGGGCGCCAATAATTTAACTCCCGGCCAGAAAACAATAAGCTATCAGAATGCAAACAAAGGAAATATGATTGCCCGGTTAAGTGATGAGATTCTCGCAAACGAAATGCAGGGAAATACTTCTGTTTATCCAAATCCTACCAGGGGTAATGTTACCCTACAGGTAAATAATGCAAGCCTTTCTCAAAATGGAATTATTATAACAGATGTGCTTGGGCGCACTTATTCGTCGAATGTTGTAAAAAAGATTTATTCAAATAGCGTGCAATTGGATTTGTCGAACTTCAGAAGTGGAGTATATTTTATTAAAGTAAGGGTTGATAATACTTTTAAAATATTCAGGGTGATTAAACTTTAGATTTTTAAAAATAATAGAAGTAAAAACCACAAAGGAAGAAACCTAAGAATTTCTTCCTTTTTTTAAAAACTTTAATCATTGCTGAAAATAAAAATATTTACCTTGGATGCCGAAAAGTGTATTATTTCATGAAGAATAAATATTTATTATTCAGCCTTCTTATTTTCCTTCTTTCAGCACAATGCTTTGCACAAAATTCTCAAATTGATAGTATAAAAAAAGTATTGTCTGTTGCAAAAGAAGACAGTCTTAAAGTGAATTCTTTGTTAGCCCTTAGTCGGGAATTTTTTAGCATATCTCCCCAGGAAGCAATTAGCTATGCGACGGATGCAAGAGATTTAGCTCAAAAGATTGATTATAAAAAAGGGCTTGCTTATTCTTATAAAAATATAGGAATAGTGTATTACATGCAGGCAAATTATGTAGAATCACTCGGGAATTATGATAAAGCTTTGGCGATGTTTGATTCTTTGAAGGATAAATCAGGAGTAGCTAACATCTTGAGTAATGAAGCCTCTGTATATTACAACCAGGCCGATGATGAAAAGGCGCTTGAGTTAAATTTAAAATCGCTAAATGTTGCAGAACAAATAGGTGATACACTCAGGATATTAACTGCGTTGCAAAATATTGGAGCAGTGTATTTTAATAAGCCCTCCACTTTTAATCAATCACTGAAGTATTATTTAAGAGCTTTGCCAATGAGCGAATCGTTGAAAAACGATAATGCAATTGGTACTATTACAGTTAATGTTGGAGAAATTTATCTGAAGAAGGGAAATGATGATTCAGCGCTTATTTATTTTCAAAAATCTTTAAAAGCGTATGAGGGTTCTGAAAATGTTCCTTATACCTTGAACGATATTGGAAAAGTATATCAAAATAGAAAAGATTATGAAACGGCTATAAAATACCATCAGCAGGCATTAGATATTTCTCAAAAATTAGATGCAAAAGTTGATATGGCCCAATCATTGCTCGGGCTTGCCGATTCTTATAGGGAGCAAGGAGATGCCCTCAAAGCCATAAGTTATTATAAGCGGGCAGAAGTTATTGCAATTAAGGTAAGCAATGCAAATTATGAATTAGAAAGAGCTTATGGAGGCCTGGCGACTGCCTATTCCAACGTGTCGGATTTCAAGAACGCTTTTAAATATGAGTCTAAGTTCACCGGAATTAAAGATTCATTATATACCCTGGATATTGCAAAAAAATTATCCAGCCTGCAGTTCAATTTTGACATTCAGAAAAAGCAAAGCCAGATTGATTTATTAAAGAAAGACCAGGTATTGCAGGAACTTGATTTGAACAGGCAAAAATTCGCAAAGAATGCATTGATGATTGGATTGGCGTTATTGTCTCTTATTGTAATTATTATTTATCGCAATTACCGTGATAAAATAAAAACCAATAAAATCTTGGATAGCCAGAATGCACAAATTCAAAGTTTGTTATTAAATATACTGCCGGCACAAGTAGCGCAGGAATTGCAAAAAAATGGCAATGCAACGCCGCGTTATTACGAAAGAGCCTCTGTGCTTTTTACAGATTTCAAAGGATTTACCAGGCTCGCCGAAACCCTCTCTCCACAGGAAGTGGTGTCTGAGCTAAATGGCTACTTTATGGCTTTTGACGACATCATCGAAAAATACGATTTGGAAAAAATAAAAACCATCGGAGATTCGTACATGTGCGCGGGTGGCATACCTACAGAAAATGAATCGCATCTTCTTAATATCGTAAAAGCAGGCCTTGAAATGCAGGAATATATTTTAATGCGAAATGAAAAAAGAATCGAAGCCAATATGCCCGAATGGAATATAAGAATAGGCATTAATACCGGGCCAATAGTAGCTGGTGTGGTAGGTAAAAAGAAATATGCTTATGACATCTGGGGTTCTACCGTAAATGTAGCCAGCAGGATGGAAAGCAATGGCGAGCCAGGCCGCGTAAATATTTCCGCCACTACTTATGAACTGATAAAAGATAAATATGCATGTACTTACCGGGGTAAAATATTTGCAAAAAATATTGGGGAAATAGACATGTATTTTGTAGAAGAAGCGCTAAATTGAAATCTTCAATAAAAGTTGGTTTACTGTTAAACTGAAATACAGCCACCTGCTTCCACTTTACGTTTAAATCAAAAAGGGTCCACGTCAACTCCCAATCCAACTCCTGATGAATAAATTACTTCCCCATAATCATAAGTTACTCCTTTAGCTGTGTCTTCAGCGAGAAGCAACGGACCGTCCATATCTACATAATCGAGTAAGGGTAACAGTTGTGCGATGGCGCCTGTGCCAATAGAACTTTCATTCATACAGCCCACCATTACTTTCATATCAAGTTCACGCGCTCTTTCTATCATGCGTAAAGCGGGTGTAATGCCGCTGCATTTGGTTAACTTAATGTTGATACCATGAAAATGCCCGTTACATTTTTCCACGTCATGTTCGCTCACACAACTTTCATCGGCGATCAGCGGTAAGGGAGATTTTTCGTATAAAAATTTCATTCCTTCCCAATCATCTTTTGCCAAAGGTTGTTCGATAAATTCCACATTCAAATCTTTGAAAATTTTTATTTTCTCCAGCGCTTCGTCAGTTTCCCATGCGGCATTGGCATCAATCCTGAAGACGGAATCAGTGTGTTTTCTCAATTCTTCCATGATACAGACATCTTCCTGTGTTCCTAATTTAATTTTATAGATGGGCCACGGTGTTTCTTTTATTTTTGAAACCATTTTTTCAATCGTATCAATGCCAATCGTGATATCCGTTAAAGGATTTTTTGAAATATCCAGCTTCCATAAATCATACAATTGTTTGTGTTTCAATTTTCCAAAAATATCCCATCCGGCCATATCCAAAGCACAAACTAAAAATGGATTTTCAGGAAACAAATGATGGAGGTAATGCCAATATCTTTCCGGTTCAGTAAACGAAACTTTTTCAATAAAACTCTTTTTGTATTCTATGTCGGCAATCATTTTATCCACCGTGATGTTGTAATAAGGAATTGCGGGCGCTTCGCCATAACCTTTGATACCAAAGAATTCGAGTTCCACTAATAATGCCGGTTGATGGGTTTTTGTTCCTTTAGAAATGGTAAATTGATGTTTGAATTTTAATTCGGATTTTTTATATTTTAGTTTCATAGACCCCTGACCCCTAAAGGGGAACCCTTATCAATATCCCTTATGGAGATTTTAGTTCCGTTCTTTATGAGGATTTTTTTAAGTGTGGATATTTCTTCAAATCTGAGGAAGGCTCCGCGATTTTAATTTTCTGCTTTTTTAAATTATTGTAAAAGTAAAATTCAAAGTTTGTTTTTTATCATTTTTTGTAATCTCATAATAACATTTTCTCCTTTTTCGCATACTTCCTGATTTGTGAATCTTATTATTACCAAACCTAATGATTGCATAAATTCATCTCTTATTTCATCATTTATTTTTGACTCATCTGATAAGTGATAAGCTCCATCTATTTCAATTACTAATTTTAATTTATGGCAATAAAAGTCAGCAATGTATTGCGAAATTGGATGCTGCCTTTTAAATCTATAACCTGGAAAATGTTGTTTTAGTAAGCTCCAAAAGATTATTTCAGATGCTGTTGGTTCATTCCTTAATTTCTTTGCATTGGCAAAAATTACAGGTGAACTTCCATAAAACATGCTTTCTTTCATAATCTCATATTTTATAACCGTGATTAAAAATTGACCTTATTTTTAGAAAAAGGCCTGCACTTAGGTTCCCCTTCAGGGGTCAGGGGTTTCTTCCACTTTCCTGAATATGCTTTTTTAATTCATCATTGAAATTATCTTCTTTCAACAAATCCTCCAGGTTTAGATGCATGCGGTAATGCCAGTAATTATTGGGATCTGAAGGAGTATTGATTCGCTCTTCGTCAGGATTTTCGCTACGAATACTTTCATCCATTCCCAATAAATCGGAAAGCTGAAAAATGCTCCACATCGCAGGCGAATATAAATGCTGAAGGATAATTCTTTTGTCAATCCAGCCTTCGCAAACAACAGGCGCTTCGCCATACTGTCCCAGCATGTAATTGTAAAATCTTTGTGTTTGTTCCCGGTCTCCCTCCCACCAGCCGCGAATAGTACTCATGTCGTGCGTAGAGGGAGTGACGATAGATAAGTAAGGCGCATTATTGGGATGGAAAAATTCCTTGCCGGGATCTTTAGGCATTCGTTCTATTTCAAGCCCTAATATTCCCAATTGTTTCATCACTTCCGGAACACAAGGCGGCACCATTCCCAAATCCTCGCCGCAAACCAGCATATTGGTATTTCGTTTTAGCGGAGGTAATTTTTTCATTCCTGCCTTTTTCCAAAAATCATCCTGCCGGTGGTAGAAATAATCAATATATAAATCCCAAAGTTTATGTTTTGTATCGTTGTCGAGGTTTTGAAATGAGGTTGTTTGGTTCATCGAAATTCTGAAATGAAACTTTTGACTTCCCGGTCGTCCTTCTTCAAAAAGTATGACATTACTAACCAGGTCAAACAAGCCTTGTTTTGTTGTTTCATCTTTCGCTTTTTTAAACAAGGCGGCAATTTTTACTTGTGTATTTACGAAATCTTTAAGCTTATAATTTCCGTCAGAAGCAGGATCAAGGTATTTTCCCCGTATCTCATTGGCTCTTTCTTTAAAGATGCTTTCAAGAATATCCCAGGTGATAAAAGGCTTGCAATAACGATCAGAATCAAATGGTATATCCCGCGTACGGAATTCGGTAATGTCAACCGGGATGGCGGGTACAAACCTGCCCATAATGCCTTCTGCTTCATCTACCGGAATGCTCCATATTCTAAAAAAACCGAGGATATGATCAATTCTAAATGCGTCAAAATAATTACTCATCTGGTCGAATCGCCTGCGCCACCAATTGTAATTATCTTTACTCATGTTGTCCCAGTTATAAGTGGGAAAGCCCCAGTTCTGGCCTTTTACAGCAAAATTATCCGGAGGCGCACCTGATTGTTCATCCATATTATATAAGTCAGGGCTTACCCACGCATCGCATCCATAGCGATAAATTCCTATTGGAATATCTCCTTTTAAAACTACTTTTTGGCTATGAGCATAATCAGCTATTTCTTTTAATTGCAAATGCAAATGATATTGTACAAAATAATAAAAGACAATCTCATCGTAATGTTCGCGGGAGGGTGAGACTAATTTTTGAATGGCCGCTTCATTGTAGGTCGAATGAGTTTTCCATTTAGAAAAATCAGATGTTTTATATTTATCTCTCAGGTAAGAAAATGCTGCATAAGGCATCAGCCAGTCCCTGTTTAATTCAAAAAATTCAAAATAATCAATATCATTTTTAAAATCTTCTTTACGGGCTTCATACAATAATCTCAGCGCAGAAAATTTTAATTTCAGCACCTCTCCGTAATCGAATTCTTTAAGATCATTAAGTTTCTTTTGTTTCTTTTTAAATGGTTTAATGATTGCAGAAAAATCCGCCCCGGCTACTTTATCAAGATTAATATAAATAGGATGTAAAGCAAATGCAGAGATGGCTGCATAAGGATAGGAATCTCGCCAATTGTAATGAGCGGTGGTGTCATTTACCGGCAAAAGCTGGATTAGTTTCAGTCCGGTTTTTTTTGCCCAGTCTATTAACAATTTAATGTCGGTAAACTCGCCAACACCAAAACTTTTTTTAGATCTCAATCCGAATACAGGTATTAAAACTCCTGCGCCCCTCCACAGTTCAGCCTGGTAATTGACAAATCCATCATTAATAATCGAGATACTATTTTCTGTTTCTTCACGCTTGTGTACCAGCCTGTTTTGGCCTTCTTCAAATCTTACCCATTTTTTTTCATTTACATTATATATTCCATACTTATAAGAAGCCGGCCATTCATTTTGTTCAAGAAAAACATTAGTCGTGTACCAGTTATTTTTCGGAGAAAGGATGATAGGATTTTCCGTGTTCCAATTATTCAGATTTTTTGTAGAACCGCAGAGGCAAACTGTTTCGCCGGGGTTTAATAGCGGCGCTTTTACCCGAAAAATATGATTAAAACTTTTGGAATTAACAACCTTAATTTTAGTAAGAGGCGGCAGCAGCGTTTTACTGAATGCTTTTGTAAAAAAAACATTCCATACATTTCCTGCTGTGTTCCATGTATCAACAACCAAATAAGATTTTATTTTTTTTAAAGAAAGATCAATAAAACGATGTCCTTCTCCATCAAAAATCTCAATTCCTTGCTTGTCTTTCAAAATATATCTATAATGGATTTCATCATCAAAATCATCAGGAAAAGTGATAGAGACGCGCCAAAAATCTTCATCATACCATGAGAGCTTAACAGCCTTTGACGGATCGTTGTCTCCGAGGTAAAAGTTGTTGCCCAGGATAAATAATTCTTCCCCGAAAACGGTATGGTATTTAATGTAAAAATTAATCTTCATTTTTTTTCTTAAGAAAGTAATTTAGCATTTTTATAAATGTAAAATTTACATTTATAGAAAAATCCGGCAATAATGCGCTTTCTGACGGCGTAAAGATAAATCCATTTTTTTTTGATATTTTAATTTTCTAAATGTCGGATAATTAAAAGAAAATGCTATTATCTTTTTTCAGTAAACCAACAAAAAATAAAGATTTCAGTTGAGATGGCCACTACGGAAAACCTGAAACTTCGTGTTGATGTTGTCGCGCTTTTTTCACCCTCGAATGAATATTTTTTTCCCGAATGAATAAGCTGCTCAAAAGGCAAAAGCCACCCATACAAGCTATAGCCCATTGGCCTCCGATCATGCCCGCTATGGCGCCCGCGAGCAAACTTCCAAACGGCATCGTTCCCTGGAGACAAACGGTATAAAAGCTCATTACCCTGCCGCGTTTATCATCGTCAACATGCAGTTGCAAAAGCGTATTGGTGCAAGCTGTATGCATCATTTGGGAAAGGCCCGCAACAGCTATGAATAAAAGAGATAATGGTAAAGACCGGGAAATTGCAAAACAAATCATTCCTATCCCCAATGAAATTCCGGTAAATGAGACAATCCGTTTAAGTAGTCCGGTTGATTTCCTTTTGGTAAGGAATAGTGCTCCGCAAATAGCGCCAACGCCTGCAGCGCTCATCAAAAATCCGAGTGTGTGAGCATCTCCCTTTAAAATATCTTTGGCAAAAATTGGCGCCAGGGTTCTCAACGAAGCATTTGCAAAACTAACAATCGCGAGTAAAAGCAAGAGAGAACGCATCATAGCATTCTTTCTTACATATTGAATTCCTTCTTTTAATTTATTTACTATGTCCACCTCCTTTGCTCTTTCTAAAACACTTTTAGGAATACGCATCATCAACAAACTTCCCAGTACAATCGCATAACTTAAAGCGTTTGCCATAAAACACCATCCTTCACCTACCGCGCTTATAAGAATTCCCGCTACCGCAGGGCCTATCAACCTTGAAAGATTAAAAACAGTCGAATTTAATGCAATGGCATTGGGCAGTGCAGTCTTATCTCCTTCTACCATTTCCACTACAAAAGATTGCCGCATCGGCACTTCAAAAGCATTGATAATACCGAGACAGAGGCTTAGTGCGATAATATGCCAAATCTGTACAATGCCCAGGAGTGTTAATATTCCCAACAAAAAAGCCTGGCCCATGGCAAATGCCTCAATTCTGCAAAGTGCCTTATGTTTATCCCAGCGATCTGCATATACGCCTGCAAATGGAGCAATTAAAAAAATGGGAACCTGTTCACAAAAGCCAACCACTCCTAATAAAAAAGCGGAATTGGTAAGCTTATAAACCAGCCACATCATCGCCATCCGTTGAATCCAGGTACCCACCAAAGATAAAGTCTGGCCTACCATAAAAAGCCTGTAGTTCTTATAGAAAAGGGCTCTTTGCTGTAAAAAATAATTTCGTATCCGGTTGTTTTTTTCAAATGCCATGCTTGGTTGCAAAGTAACACAAAACAGAAATGAGCTTTTTAAATTTGTTTACTGAAGGTGAAAATGGTATCTTA